>Ga0068859_100003754_pt1 | contig 15489 bp, 11 predicted proteins | sample KBSSwiS22_FD_66585 | JGI IMG/M metagenome (GOLD analysis project Ga0068859, IMG submission 66585) | Switchgrass rhizosphere microbial communities from Kellogg Biological Station, Michigan, USA - KBS Switchgrass S2-2 | ecosystem: Host-associated > Plants > Roots > Rhizosphere > Soil ...
GGCCGGGACGTCTACGCGCCGGTCGCCGCCCGGCTCGCCGGCGGGCTGGCGCTCGCCGAGGTCGGCCCTCGGGTCGACCCGGAGTCGCTGGTCCGGCTCACCCGGCCGGCCTGTGTGGTCGACGACGACCACCTGCACGGCCAGGTGCTGGCCGTCGATCACTTCGGCAATCTGTCACTCAACGTGACTAGGAGCGATCTGGAAGCCGCGGGCATGCTGCTCGGCGACGTGGTCGAGATCCGCGGCGCCGGGCGCGAGCACACCCTCCCGTTCACGTACACCTACGGCGACGTGCCGGTAGGGCGGGCGGCGCTCTGCGAGGACGCGCTGCGCCGGGTGATGCTCGCCGTGAACTGCGGCCGCGCAAGCGATCTGCTCCGGCTGGGTCGGGGCGACGCGGTCGTGATCGGCCAGCCGCCCCGCGAGCCGGTCGGGCCAGCTCGGCCGGCCCCGGTCGTCCGGCTGCCAGCACTCACCTGACGTCATCGTCGTCCTGCTTCGGGTGCCCCCTGGTTGCTGGACGGCGACAACAACGGGTCCGGTAACGCTACGCAGCGGCATTGCGGCGGGGCAGGCGTACGATGGCCGGGACGCCAAGGCACGGACGACACGGCGCCCCGGGAGCCCCTATGAGACCACGCCGCGTGCTTGTCACCGGTGTGTCCCGTCCGCTCGGCGCCGACGTCGCCCGAGCCCTTGCCGCGAGCCCACAGATCGAGACCGTGATCGGGGTCGACACGATCCCGCCGGGCGACGACCTCGGCCGCACCAGGTTCGTGCGCGCGGACATCCGTAACCCGCTGATCGCCAAGGTGATCGGGACGGCCGGAATCGACACGGTGCTGCACCTCAACCTCATCGCCAACCCGGTCGTGGCCGGGGGCCGGACGGCGATGAAGGAGATCAACGTCATCGGCACGATGCAGCTGCTGGCCGCCTGCCAGAAGTCGGAGACGGTGAACCGGCTGGTGGTGCGCTCCACGACCACGATCTACGGCTCGTCGTCCCGGGACCCCGCGTTGTTCACCGAGGACATGGAGCCGCGCCAGCTGCCGCGCGGCGGCTACGGCAAGGATGCCGTCGAGGTCGAGGGCTACGTGCGGGGTTTCAGCCGCCGGCGGCCCGATATCGCGGTGACCGTGCTGAGGTTTGCCAACATCCTCGGACCGGGGGTGGACAGCCCGCTGGCCCGTTACTTCGAGTTTCCGATCGTGCCGACCGTGCTGGGCTTCGACCCGCGCATCCAGTTGCTCCACTCGTCCGACGCGCTCGCCGTGCTGCTGCGCGCCGCCGCCGGCGGGCACGCCGGTACCTTCAACGTAGCGGGTGACGGCATTCTGTTGCTCTCGCAGGCGGTCCGCCGGTCCGGCCGACCGCCGATCCCGGTGCCGTTCCCGGCCGTCAGCTCGCTGTCCCGGCTCGCCAGCAGGCTGCGCGTGGCGGATTTTCCGCCCGAGCAGGTCGGATTCCTCGCGCACGGCCGCGCGGTCGACACAACCCGGCTACGCGAGGTCTTCGGCTATACGCCGCGGTACACGACGGCGGCCGCCTTCGACAGCTTCGTGCGGGAACGCGGGCTGCGCCCGACGATCGATCCCGAGCGGGTCGTCCGGGCCGAGAACATGTTGCTCGGCCTGATGGCGCGTCGTCGCCTGGTGGGTGCGCCGTGACCGCCGCCGGACAGCCGCCGTCCGGCGAGGCGCGGATCATCCCGCTGGCGCGGCGGCCCGCTCGCCGTGCCGCCGCGAGGCCTCCCGCCGCGGGCCGGCCAGCGGCCACGGACCCGAGTCCCGACGCCGCTCAGGCGGGCGCCACCGTCTCGCCGATGGGCCGGATGCCTACCACGGGCGGACTCTCGCCGGCGGACAGCAGTCCCGCGGGCGACGCGAACCCCGCGGCCGGCGGCGCTTCTTCGCCGGACGGGGGAGCGCGAACCTCCAGGTCACGGACGGCGAATCGCTCGACAGCGAGCGCTGGTCCGGCGGCGTCCAGGAGCCGACCCGCGGCGAACGCCTCCCGCGTCGCCGACCTGCCGGATCGGAGCCGAGGCGCGAAGAGGCCGACGGCCGATTCCGCGAGGGCCTCGGAGACGCCGGAGCTCGGCGATGGGCCGGCGCCGAGCACGACCATGGACGGCGACGCGAAACCGGCACCCCGCACGCGGCGGGCCGCGGCGCGCGGCGCGACGCCGGTCGCGGCGACCCCGGCCAGCACGGCGGCGCGTAAGCGCACGAGCGCGAATCGAGCTGGCCGAAAGACGCCGCCCGCCGGCGAGCCGACCGCTACGGCAACCGGGGCCGCGACGACGGCCACCGGCGGCGGCCCGGAGACGGATCTCGTGCGCGCCGCGCCGGCCGCCCGGGCCAAGCGCGCCCGCACCGCTCCCGCGGCCGATACGGCCCCCCCGGCCGACACCGCGCCCCCGGCTCCGGCCGACACCGCGTCCCCGGCTGACACCGCGTCCCCGGCTGGCACGGGCCCCCCGAGCGGCGCGGCCGTCTCGAAGCGACGCCCGACCGCGACCAGAGCGAAGCCGAGCGCTCCGGAGATCGTGGCCGCGGCGTCGGACCCGGACCCGGCCATGGCCCCGGACGTCGACGAGGCGCCCATCGCGGATCCGGCCGGTCTCGAGCGGGCGCTCGCCGGCATGCTGGCCTTCCTACGGCGGCGGATCACCGGCGACTACGAGGTCGACGAGCTCGGCTTCGACGCCGACCTGACCGAGCACGTCGTCGCGCCCCTGCTGCGCCCGGTTTACCGCGGCTATTTCCGGGTGGAGACCCGAGGTCTGGAGAACGTGCCGGACACCGGCGGCGCGCTGGTCGTCGCCAACCATTCCGGAACCCTGCCAGTCGACGCCCTGATGACGGCGATGGCGCTGCTGGACCACCATCCGGCCCACCGCTACCTGCGGATGCTCGCCGCCGACCTGGTGTTCTCGGTGCCGTTCCTCGCCCCGATCGCCCGCAAGACCGGCAACACCCTGGCCTGCCAGCCGGACGCCGAGCGGCTGCTGGGCAAGGGCGAGCTCGTCGGCGTCTGGCCGGAGGGCTTCAAGGGCGTCGGCAAGCCGTTCTCCGAGCGGTACAAGCTGCAGCGGTTCGGCCGGGGCGGCTTCGTCTCGGCCGCGCTGCGCACCGGGGTGCCGATCATCCCGTGCACGATCGTCGGCGCCGAGGAGATCTACCCGATGCTCGGCAACGCCAAGACGGTCGCCCGGCTGCTCGGCCTGCCGTACTTCCCGCTGACGCCGACGTTCCCCTGGCTCGGCGCGCTCGGCCTGGTCCCGCTCCCGTCCAAGTGGCTGATCGAGTTCGGCGAGCCGGTCGACACCGCGGCGCTCACCCCGGCCGCCGCGGAGGACCCCATGCTCGTGTTCGAGCTCACCGACCGCATCCGCGAGACCATCCAGCACACCCTCTACGGCCTCCTCATGCAACGCCGCTCCGTCTTCTTCTGACGCCCCCTGCCGCGCCCGACTGCCGCACCGCGCGGAAATCCTAGGTTGTGCAACCCCAACCACCCTGTCGGACCTATCAGGGCATGATTCGGAGTTCTCGAGACGCACGGCGTGGATGTGCGCGACGAGGTCCGCGACCTGATCATGGAGTGCACGCACGCTGGGCAGCCTCGACTATTGGCTACGCCGATCGGTTACCGTACACGTCGCTGACGAAGCCTTCGCCATCCTGCTGGGATTCGGTCAGGCGTCGCCGTAGCGGCGCTTGAGGGCCATGCCGGCGGCTACGCCGCCGGCCAGGGCGCCGAGGCCCGCGGCGGTGGGAATGCCGACCTTCGCGGCCTTGCGGGCGGTGCGGAAGTCCTTGATGGTCCAGTCGCGTTCCTTGGCGGCCGACTTCAGGTCGGGGTCCGGGTTGACCGCCACCGGGTTTCCGACCATCGAGAGCATCGGCAGGTCGTTGATGGAGTCCGAGTACGCCCAGCAGCGGGTCAGGTCGAGGTGCTCCCGCTCGGCGAGCGCCCGGACGGCCGCGGCCTTGCCGGGGCCGTGCAGCGGGTCCCCGACCAGATGGCCGGTGTAGCGGCCATCGACGACCTCCGAGACCGTGCCCAGCGCGCCGGTCAGGCCCAGCCGGCGGGCGATGATCGACGCGAGCTCGACCGGGGTCGCGGTGACGAGCCACACCCGGTGCCCGGCGTCGAGGTGCTGCTGCGCGAGCGCGAGCGTGCCCGAGTAGATCTGCTCGGCCATCCGCTCGTCGTAGATCTCCTCGCCGTACCGGACGATCTCGCTGACCTCCCGGCCGGCGACGAAGGCGAGCGCGGCCTCCTTGGCGTTGTGCATGCCATTGGGATCTTCCATGCCGCGCAGCCGGTAGCTCACGTGCTGCCAGCCGAACTTCAGCAGGTCACGGGAGTCGAAGAAGTCTCGGGCGGCGAGACCGCGGGCGAAGTAGAAGATCGACGCACCGGCCATCATGGTGTTGTCCACGTCGAAGAACGCGGCGGCCGTCGGGTCCGGCGGCGCCTTCGGCGCGACCTCGGCCGCGACCTTCAACGCGGCAGTCGCCGCCGCGTCGGCGGCTGCGGCCTCGGTGCCCGCGGCGTCCGTGTCCGTCGGTTCGTCCTTACGCGGTCGCAACCACATCTCATCTCCCGGCTGTCCACGGCGCGTGGCGCTCGGCCCCCCGGCACGGCGCTGGCTGGCGCGTGGTGAGCGGCTCGCCACCCCGGTGCGGGCCAGGCCAGGCCGCCATCCTGCCATCCCGGCGGCGGCCCGGGAGTCGGTCGGCGCGCCGGTTCACCGGCGGTCTCGGCCTGCCGTCTTCCTGCCTCTGGCGCCCGGAAGGCGAGAAGAAGCAACATATCCCGCACTCCTAAGCGGCGCGTCCACGAGCCTACGGCCCTCCCCGCGGTGCGCGTCGCAGGAGTCGCGCACCGCTGGGTGAACCTTCTCCGGCTCAGCGAGCTCACCGAGACCTCGTCGCCGGTCGAGCGCTGCCCGGCGACGATGATGGAAAGGGCTCAGTCGGTCGTTCCCCGGCGATGGGTACGGTCGGCGGACGGGTGATGACGGTCACCCGGCGTCGGAGTGACAGACGGGGTCGTCCAGACGCGGACGGCCGACCGTGGCGGGTGCCGGGGGAGCCGGTCCGGATCGTGCCGGGATACCGCTGGCGAACGGCCCACCCCGGCGGAATTCGCTGGACGAGACGGTGACGAGGCGGTGTGGACGATGGGCTTGACCAGATCAGACAGGGCCACGGACGAGGCCCGGATCACTTTGATCACCCGGGTTGGCTGCCACCTGTGCGACGACGCCCGCGCGGCCGTCGCCCGGGTCGCCGAGCAGGCCGGCGTCGGCTGGCGGGAGGTGGACGTGGACGCGGACCCTGCGCGGGCGGACGAGTACGGCGACCGGGTGCCGGTGATCCTCGTCGACGGCCGTGAGCATGGCTATTGGCGGGTGGAGGAGGCCCGGTTGCGGGACGCGCTCGCCGGCCGGCGGTGGTCGCTGCGCTAAAGGGCCAAAGGGCATGCGAAAATGATTTTCCTTCGCATGCCCGGCGGCCGCGGTCCCCAGAGTCACTGACGGCTGGTTCCCGCGCTGACGTCGGGACCATCGGCACGGCGCCCCGGGACTTTGTGAAAGCTTTCACGAAGTCGTAGACTCCGCCAATGCCTGGGCTAATGCCCCGCGTACCCGACTCGGCCCCCAGCCCGCGGCGGCGGCCGGGTCGCGGCCGGATCCGCTGGAGGAGCCGCGCGTCATGAGCCCGTCCCGGCGTCCCGTGCGGGAGAAGAGGCCCCGTCCAGCGGTTCCCGAGGCGACCGTCGCCCGGCTGCCGCTGTACCTGCGGGTACTCACCTCGCTCGCGGACGACGGGGTGGAGACCGTGTCATCGGACACGCTCGCCGCCGCCGCGGGCGTCACTCCGGCGAAGGTACGCAAGGACCTCTCCTACCTTGGTTCCTATGGCACGAGAGGGGTTGGCTACGACGTCGGCGTGCTGCTCGACCGGATCGCCGCGCGCCTCGGGCTGACCGAGGACCGGGCCGTGATGCTCATCGGAGTGGGTAATCTCGGGCACGCACTCGCGCGGTATGGCGGTTTCCCAGCACGTGGGTTCCGGATTGTCGCGCTCGTCGACGCCGATCCCGCGCGCGCCGGCGAGCTAGTCGGCGGTGTGGAGATCCGTCCGGTGGACGAACTGGAAAGACTGATCGAGGACTGCCAGGTGACGATCGGTGTGATCTGCACCCCAGCCGGGGCCGCGCAGCGGGTCTGCGACAGGCTGGTCGCGGCCGGGGTCACCAGCATCCTCAACTTCGCCCCGCTTGTGCTGTCCGTGCCTGACGGGGTTGATGTGCGTAAGGTCGATCTGGCGGTCGAGCTGCAGATTCTGTCCTTCCACGAGGCGCGCAAGCGCCCGGACCGGGCTGCGGGACCGGGCGGCCGCCCGGCCGTCGGGGGCACGCTGCCCCCGGACCGGGCGATGCGCCCACAGCCCGCCGCGGCGGGCCCGCCGGTCCCCGGCGCGGACCTGGAGCGCGAACCGCGCACCGGGGAACCCGAAGGGCGCACTCTTGAGGTGGCGCCCGCCGGGGATCCTGCCGGGGACGCGGCGGCGCCCACGCCGGCGGCCGGAACGGACGCCGGCATGCGGCTGGCCACAGGAAGTGAGGGCTCGTGAGCCTGCTCGCCGTCGGGCTGAATCACCGGACCGCGCCGAACGCGTTACTGGAGCTCGCCGCGGTCTCGGCCGACGACGCTCCGAAGGTCCTCGGCGACCTGGTTCAGGCCGATCACGTCGTCGAGGCCGTCGTGCTGTCGACATGCAACCGCACCGAGATCTACGCCGAGGTCGACACGTTCCACGGTGGCCTCGCGGACATCTCCGACCAGCTGTCCCGGGTCTGCGGGGTGGAGCTGTCCGAGCTGTCGCCGCACCTCTACGTGCACCATGAGGCGCGCGCGGTCGGGCACCTGTTCTCCGTGGTCTGCGGGCTGGACTCGATGCTCGTCGGCGAGAGCCAGATCCTCGGCCAGGTCCGCGGCGCCTTCCGCGGCGCGCAGGAGGTCGGCACGGCCGGCGGCGCGCTCGCGGCGCTGTTCCAGACCGCGCTGCGGGTGGGCAAGCGGGCACACAGCGAGACGTCGATCGACGCTGCCGGCGCCTCGATCGTCTCGGTCGGCCTGCAGATCGCCGCGGGAAGTCTCGACGCCCGCCGCCCGGAACGGCTGTCCACCGACGTCACGACCTTCGGCGGCGCGGCCGGGTTCGACGGCGTGACAGCGTTCGACGGCGCGGCTGGGCTGACGGCCCCGGTCCGGGCGCCGGCCGGCCCGGCCGACCAGCCGCTCGCGGGCTGCCGCGTCCTGATCATCGGGGCCGGCGCCGTCGGTGGCCTCACGGCGGCGACGGTGCGGCGGGCGGGCGCCGTCGAGCTGGTCGTGGCCAACCGCACCCCGGCCCGTGCCGCCGCGATCGCCGAGAACCATGAGGCCCGCGTGGTCGGCCTGGCGGACCTGGCGCACGAGATCGGCCAGGCGGACCTGGTCGTCTCCTCGACAGGCGCCACCGGGCTGGTGGTCACCTACGAGATGGTGGAGGAGGCCTCGAGGGCCCGGTCCGGCCGGCCGCTGGTGTTCCTGGACCTTGCCCTGCCACACGACATCGACCCGGCGGTCCGCGCGCTGCCTGGCATCACCCTCGTCGACCTCGAGTCGCTGCGGGTCGCGCTCGACGGCGCCCAGGTGTCGCACGATGTCGAGGCGGTGCGGTCGCTCGTCACCGCCGAGGTCACCGGCTTCCTCAACAAGCGGGGCGCCGTCCGGGTCGCGCCGACCGTCGTCGCGCTGCGCGCCCAGGCTGCCGCGATCGTGCAGGACGAGCTGGACCGGCTGCGCGGCCGGCTGCCCGACCTGGACACCCGGGAATGGGACATGGTCACCGGCACCGTCCGGCGTGTCGTAGACAAGCTGCTGCATGCGCCGACCGTGCGTGTCCAGCAGCTCGCGAACGGCCCAGGCGGCGACTCGTACGCGGAGGCGCTGCGCGAACTGTTCGACCTACCCAGGGAGGTGCCGGCCGTCGTGTCGGCCCCCGACCTGCTGGAGCAATCGTGACACTGCCATCCCTGACCTCGCTCTCCTCGGTGGGGCCGGCCGCGGGCCGTGCCGCCGAGCCGGTGCCTGGGGCGTCGCGCGCCCCCGGCGGGCGGCCGAGCCGGCTGCGGCTGGGGACGCGGCGGTCCGCGCTCGCGCTCGCGCAGTCGGGGATGGTGGCCGCCGAGCTGCGCACCCTGCTCGGTGTCGAGGTCGACCTCGTCCACATCGTCTCCGAGGGCGACCGCAACCGGGCCGAGATCAGTCAGCTGGGCAGCACCGGGGTCTGGGTCAGCGCCCTGCGTGACGCGCTGCTGGCCGGCGAGATCGACCTCGCGGTCCACTCGCTCAAGGACCTGCCGACCGCGCCGCCCGACGGCATCGCGCTCGCCGCGATCCCGCCGCGTGAGGACGTCCGCGACGTGCTCGTCTCGCCGACCGGCCGCCGGCTCGCCGAGCTCGGCCCCGGAGCGCGGGTCGGCACCGGGGCGCCACGCCGGGCCGCGCAGCTGCGCGCGCTCGGGCTCGGCCTGGAGGTGGTGCCGATCCGGGGCAACGTGGACACCCGGATCAAGAAGGCCATCGACGGCGAGGTGGACGCCGTCGTGCTGGCCCAGGCCGGTCTCGCCCGGCTGGGCCGGCTGGACGCGGTGACGGAGGTGCTGGAGCCGGACGTGATGCTGCCCGCGCCCGGCCAGGGGGCGCTCGCGGTCGAGTGCCTCGCCTCGGCCCCGGCCCCGGTGACCCTTCTCACCGCCGGCACCCCGGAGGACCACGGGGCGGTTCCGGGGATGACCTGCCCGGTCGCCCCGGTAAGCGGAGTTGAGATTCCGCTTGACCGGCTGCTACGGTTTGTGCTCGACGATGCACCGTCATCCGTGGCGGTCCGAGCGGAACGCGCCTTTCTCGCGGCGATCGAGGCGGGTTGCACCGCTCCGGTCGGCGCCCTGGCGCAGGTCCTGCCCGTTCGCGGGCGGCAGCCTGGCGGGCCCGGGCCGGCCGCCGCGGGTCAGGGCGGCTCGGACGCCAGTTCCATCGGCGCGGGAGAGGTCCGCCTGCGCGCGGTGGTCGCGTCGCTGGACGGGACGACCGTCCTGCGCCGCGAGCTGGCCGGCCCGGCCGCCGACCCGGAGGCGCTGGGCAGGCGCCTCGCGGATGAGCTGCTGACCGCCGGAGCACACACGCTGATGGGAACCCGCTGACGTCATGGCCACCCGACGAACGAAGAAGCCAGTATCCCCGGTCGCCCTGGTGGGCGCCGGCCCTCGTGATCCCGGCCTGCTGACGGTGCTGGCCGTCGAGACCCTGAAGGCCGCCGACGTCGTCGTGGCCGACCCGGACGTCGCGCCCGCGGTGCTGGAGCCGCTGTCCGCCGAGGTCCTCAAGATCGGTGACCTGGACGCGCAGAAGCCGATCCGCGACGCGGAGGCCGCGACGGCCGCCGTCGTCAGCCGGGCCCGTGCCGGCGACAAGGTCGTCCGGCTCTACTCGTCCGACCCCTGGCTGACGCGGATCGGCGCGAACGACGCGCAGTCCCTGGCCAAGGCGAAGATCCCCTACAAGGTCATCCCGGGCGTCGCGACTGGCGCGGCCGTCTCCACCTACGCGGGCGTCGCGCCCGGCCTTCCGGTGACCTACGCGAGCACGACCGGTGTGTTCTCCGCCAGCGGCGAGCTGCCCGTGGCGTCACCGTTCGGGCCGGACGCCGTCGGCCTCGGCTCGTCGCCGTTCGGCTCGTCGCGCGGGCTGATCGGCCGCCCGCTCGGCGGCTCGCTGGGCGGCGGCCTCGGTGGCGGGCTGGGCTCCGGCAGCCTCGGTGGCGGGCTCGGGTCCGGCCTGGGCGGTGGCCTCGGTGGCGGGCTCGGCCTGGGAGCCGGGTTCGGCGGTCTGGGCGGCACCGTCGCCGGCGTCTCGGACGTCGACTGGGCCGGCCTCGCGCAGACCCCGGGCACGCTGGTGATCACGGCGGCGCCGAGCGAGATCGGAAAGGTCGCGACGGCACTCGTCGAGCACGGCCGTCCCGGTGACACCCCGACAGCGGTGACCGTCGACGGCACCACCACGGACCAGCGCACCGTCAGCTCCACCCTTGACCGGATCGAGGGCGATGCCGCGCCGCTGCTGGCGAACTCCAGTCAGCCGCCGACCCAGGTCGTGCTCTCGATCGGCCCGGTGGTCGCCACCCGCGCCAAGCTGTCCTGGTGGGAGACCCGGGCGCTGTTCGGCTGGACCGTGCTGGTGCCGCGCACCAAGGAGCAGGCCGCGGTCCTGTCCGACCTGCTGCGCTCGCACGGCGCGAGCCCGCTGGAGGTCCCGACGATCGCCGTCGAGCCGCCGCGGACGGCCGCGCCGATGGAGCGGGCCATCACCGGCCTGGTCTCCGGCCGCTACCAGTGGGTCGCGTTCACCTCGGTCAACGCCGTCAAGGCCGTGCAGGAGAAGGTCGAGGAGCGCAGCCTTGACGCCCGCTCGTTCGCCGGCGTGAAGGTCGCCGCGATCGGTGAGGCGACGGCGGAAGCGCTGCGCGCCTTCGGCATCCGGCCCGACCTGGTGCCGTCGGGGCAGCAGTCCTCCGAGGGCCTGCTCGCCGACTGGCCCGAGTACGACAGCTCGCTCGACCTGCTCGACCGGGTGCTGCTGCCCCGCGCGGACATCGCCACCGAGATCCTGGAGGCCGGGCTGAAGGAACGCGGCTGGCAGGTCGACGACGTGACCGCGTACCGGACCGTGCGCGCCGCCCCGCCGCCCGCCCCGATCCGGGAGGCGCTGAAGGGCGGCCGGGTCGACGCGGTCGTCTTCACCTCGTCCTCCACCGTGCGAAACCTGGTCGGCATCGCCGGCAAGCCGCACGAGACCACGGTCATCGCCTGCATCGGCCCGAAGACCACGGAGACCGCGCAGGAGCTGGGCCTGCGGGTCGACGTCCAGGCGCCGGAGGCGACGATCAGCGCGCTGGTCGTCGCACTCGCCGACTTCGCCGCGGAGCACCGCGAGGAACTCGGCAAGGTCGGGCCGCTCGCCGCCCGGCTGCCCAAGCCACGCCGGGGCCGGCGGTGACGATGGGCGTAGGCGCGGTCTCGGCGGCGGGCTTCCCGCTCGCCCGGCCGCGCCGGCTGCGGCGCACCCCGGCGTTGCGCCGGCTGGTGGCGGACGTGCGCCTGCATCCGGCCGACCTGATCCTGCCGGCGTTCGTCAAGGAGGGCGTCACCGAGCCGGTGCCGGTCACCTCGATGCCGGGCGTCGTCCAGCACACCCGGGACTCGCTGCGCAAGGCCGCCGTGGAGGCGGCCGCGGCCGGCGTCGGCGGGATCATCCTGTTCGGCGTCCCGGCGGTGAAGGACGGTCGCGGCTCGGCCGCCGACGACCCCGAGGGGATCGTGCAGCTCGCGATCGCCGACCTCGTCTCCGAGGTCGGTGGGTCGGTGGTCATCATGGCCGACCTGTGCCTCGACGAGTACACCGACCACGGCCACTGCGGCCTGCTGACCGAGACCGGCGACGTCGACAACGATGCGACGCTTGCGCGGTACGCGTCGATCGCGCTGGCCCAGGCCCGCGCCGGCGTCGAGGTCGTGGCGCCCAGCGGCATGATGGACGGCCAGGTCGGCGCGATCCGGGGCGCCCTCGACGGTGCCGGGTACGGTGACCTGCCGATCCTGGCCTACTCGGCCAAGTACGCGTCGGCGTTCTATGGGCCGTTCCGCGAGGCGGCCGAGTGCGCGCCCCAGTTTGGCGACCGGGCCGGCTACCAGCAGGACCCGGCCCGGTCGGCGCCTGAGGCGCTGCGCGAGGTCGCCCTCGACCTGGCCGAGGGCGCGGACGCGGTGATGGTCAAGCCGGCGCTGGCTTACCTGGACATCCTGCGGGCCGTCGCCGACGCCGTGGACGTGCCGGTCGCCGCCTACCAGGTGTCGGGCGAGTACGCGATGGTCGAGGCGGCGGCGGCGGGCGGTTGGGTCGACCGGGACCGGATCATCAACGAGACGCTGACCGCGATCCATCGGGCCGGCGCGGACCTGATCCTCACCTACTGGGCCACGGAGGTCGCCCAGAAGCTGGGACGGTAGGCCGCGGCGCGATCGACCGGAAGCCAGCGCGCGGCCGGCGGCACGAAACGCTCTCCCGAAGGGCCGGTGGCGGCTTCGCCACCGGCCCTTCGGCGTGATGCGCGCATCGTCGCGGTGTCGCGCCGCGGGCGAGGTGACGGCGCGCAGTGACCGCGGTACCAGTGACTGGGTCGGCGGTGACCGGGGCGATAGACGTCGCGATGCCAGGTCCCGTCGACGTGGGGCGGTTGGCGCACGCGGGTTGATGGCGCTCGCGATCGAGTCGCGTTCGGCGGTCGATGGCTGTCCGACGCTCGCGGACCTGGTGTCTGGTACCCCCGGGGGGTATGGTGGAACTGTCGGCTGGAGTCGGGCCGCGAGGTGGAGGGGTTGCAGTGACTGTCAGCACCTACGCAATTACTGGGATGACCTGCGGGCATTGCGCCCAGGCCGTGACAGAGGAACTGTCCCAGCTGCCTGGCGTCGAGGCGGTGCGGGTCGACCTCGCCTCCGGCCAGGCCGAGGTGAGCAGCGCGGCGCCGCTGGACGCGGCGGCCGTGCGGGCGGCCGTCGAGGAAGCCGGCTACCGGCTCGCCTGACGGCGGCCGGGCGTGGGGAAGGGAGGCGCGACGGTGCCGAACTCTCGAACGGTTCTGGACCTTCCCGCGATCGACACAGGTGACGGCTCCGGCATGGCGGAGCCCGTCGAGCTGATCGTTGGCGGGATGACCTGCGCCTCCTGCGCAGCCAGGGTAGAGCGCCGGTTGAACAAGCTTCCGGGCGTCGACGCGTCGGTGAACTACGCGACCGAACGCGCCACCGTCCGCCTGCGCGCCCCAGCTTCCGCCGAGACCGGAGCCGACACGGAGACCGGAGCCGACACGGAGACCGGAGCCGACACCGAGACCGGAGCGGGCTCCGACGCCGGCACGGTCAGCGTGGCTGACCTCATCCGGGCGGTCGAGGCCGCCGGCTACACGGCCGCCCCGCTGCCGGTGCCGCGCGGCGGTGCCGAGCGCGTCCGGGCGCTCGAGGCCGAGGACGCCCCGAGCGTCGACGCGATCGAACAGACCGAGGCCAGCCAGGCCGCCCAGACCCGGGCCTCCAGGATCAGGCTGCTGGTGAGCGCCGGGCTCGCGGTGCCGGTCATCGTGCTGGCGATGGTGCCGCCAGCGCAGTTCCCCGGCTGGCAGTGGGTGTCGCTGGCGCTCGCGGCGCCGGTCGTCGGCTGGGGCGGGTGGCCGTTCCACCGCGCCACCTGGCGCAACCTGCGCCACGGCGCCGCCACCATGGACACACTGATCAGCCTGGGCACGCTGGCCGCCTTCGGCTGGTCGCTCTATGCCCTGGTGTTCGGCGACGCCGGCCGGATCGGGATGCGGCACGGCTTCGACCTGCTGGCCACCAGCGCCGGTGACGTCGACACGGTCTACTTCGAGGTCGCCGCGGGCGTGACCGTGTTCCTGCTGCTCGGCAGGTACCTGGAGCTGCGGTCCCGGCGGCGGGCCGGGGCGGCGCTGCGCGCGCTGCTCGAACACGGCGCGAAGGAGGTCACGGTGCTCGGCCCGGACGGCGCTGAGTGGCCGGTCCCGGCGGACGCGCTCGCCGTCGGTGACCTGTTCGTCGTGCGGCCCGGCGAGCGGATCGCCACCGACGGCGTGGTCGTCGAGGGCGCGGCGGCCGTCGACACCAGCCTGGTCACCGGCGAGTCGGTGCCGGTGGACGTCGCGCCCGGCGCGGCGGTCACCGGGGGAACGGTGGCGGCCGGTGGCCGGCTGGTCGTGCGGGCAACCCGGGTCGGCGCGGACACCCAGCTCGCCCAGATGGCCCGGATGCTCGCCGCCGCGCAGTCCGGCAAGGCCGAGATCGCCCGGCTGGCCGACCGGGTGTCGGGGGTGTTCGTCCCGGTCGTGCTCGTGCTCGCCATGCTCACGCTCGGTGGCTGGCTGCTGGTCGGGTCCACGGTTACGGCCGCCTTCACCGCCGCCGTCGCCGTGCTGATCGTCGCCTGCCCGTGCGCGCTCGGGCTCGCGACACCGATGGCGTTGCTGGTCGGCACGGGCCGCGGCGCCCAGCTGGGCATCCTGATCCGTGGTCCGGAGGTGCTGGAGTCGACGCGCCGCGCCCAGGTCGTCGTCCTCGACAAGACCGGCACGATCACCACCGGCCGGATGAGCGTCACCGCGGTCCACCCGGCCGCGGGCGTCGAGGCGACCGAGGTGCTGCGGCTGGCCGGAGCCGTGGAGGCCGCCAGCGAGCACCCGATCGCCCGCGCGATCAACGCCGCCGCCCGGGGAGGCCAGACCTCCGCCGGGCCCACCCCGGCCGTCGCGCCGGCCCCGTCCGCCCCGTCGGCTCCGCCCACCCCCTCGCTCGCGCCCGCCTCCTCTACCGCGCCCACCCTGTCTGTCCTGGACGGCCGGGCGGCCGGGCGCGCGCTGCCGCCGGTGGACGGCTTTGCCGCGCTGCCCGGTCTCGGGGCGAGCGGTGTCGTCGAGGGGCGATTGGTGCTCGTCGGTCGGGCCCGGCTGCTGGCCGATCAGGGCGTGCCGGTCGACGACGGCGTAGCGGCCTGGCGGGCGGAGGCCGAAGCGGCCGGCGCGACCGTCGTGCTGGTCGCCTGGGCGGACGGCGCGGACCAGGCTTCCGTCGGCTTGCCGGCCTACGCGGGGTCGGTACGGCCAGCGGGCGCCGTCGGGGCCGCGGGTCCCCTGGGCTCCGACGGACCGGGCTCGGTCCGAGTGCGGGGCGCGATCGCGGTGGCCGACACCGTCCGGGAGACGGCACGGGACGCGGTCGCCGGCCTGCGCGGGCTAGGGCTGCGGCCGATGCTCGTCACCGGAGACGCGGAACCCGTCGCGAAGGCGGTGGCGGCGCGGGTCGGGATCGACGCCGCGGACGTCCTCGCCGAGGTGCTGCCGGCGGGGAAGGTCGACGCGGTGCGGACGCTGCAGGGCCGCGGGCTGGTCGTCGCGATGGTCGGCGACGGCGTGAACGACGCGCCAGCGCTCGCCCAGGCCGACCTCGGGCTCGCCATGGGCACCGGCAGCGACGTCGCCATCGAGGCGGGCGACCTGGTGCTGGTTCGCGGTGACCCGACGGCCGCCGTCGACGCGATCCGGCTGTCCAGGGCGACGCTGCGCACCATCCGCGGCAACCTGTTCTGGGCGTTCGCCTACAACGTGGCCGCGCTGCCGGTCGCCGCTGCGGGCCTGCTCAACCCGATGATCGCCGGCGCCGCGATGGCGGCCAGCTCCTTGTTCGTCGTCTCGAACAGCCTGCGCCTGCGGCGATCCGCCCGAACCGGGCGCTAAGCGCCCTTGGGCGGCTCCGCCTGTCGGACGCTTTGCGTCCTCCCTGCGCTGAACGGGG
>Ga0068859_100003755_pt1 | contig 15483 bp, 12 predicted proteins | sample KBSSwiS22_FD_66585 | JGI IMG/M metagenome (GOLD analysis project Ga0068859, IMG submission 66585) | Switchgrass rhizosphere microbial communities from Kellogg Biological Station, Michigan, USA - KBS Switchgrass S2-2 | ecosystem: Host-associated > Plants > Roots > Rhizosphere > Soil ...
TCCCGTACTACCTGGCCTGCGCGTTCGACCAGATCTGGCTCGCCCCGCCGGGTGACCTCGGGCTAACCGGCGTCGCCAGCCACACCCCGTTCGTGCGGGACGCGCTCGACCGGCTCGGCGTCGCCACCGAGCTGGGCGCCCGGCACGAGTACAAGAACGCCGTCAACACCTTCCTGGAGCGCGGCTTCACCCCCGCCCACCTGGAGGCGACCACCCGGGTCGTGGAGTCCTGCGCGGACGAGATCATCAGCGGGATCGTGGCCGGCCGGCGACTGCCGGCCGACCGGGTCCGCCGGCTGGTCGACGCGGGCCCGCTGTCGGCGCGCGCGGCCCTGCAGGCCGGCCTCGTCGACCGGCTCGGTTACCGGGACGAGGTCTATGACGCGGCCCGCCGGCGCGCGGCCGCCGACGACCCGACGGCCGACGATCTGAGAGCCGGCGACGCAGCGGCCTCGGACAGCCGCAGCGGGGGAGCGGGCGACTCCGGGAGCGTCGCCGTGCCGGTTCAGGAGGCGGCGCCCGCGCCCGCGGCTGTCCCCACGCCTGCTCCCGAGGTCCCTGCCAGCACAGCGGCCGCCCTGGCGTCGGCGGGCGCCGCCGACGCGGTCACTCAGGCATCCTCGGGCGCTACCGGGATCTCAGCCGCAACCCCGGCGTCGGCCCGACCGGCAGCCGCGGCTGACACCACCGCCTCGGCCGGTTCGCCCGCCGCGGCCACGCCCGCGGGGGACGGCGCGACGACCCCGGCCCACGAGGCCGACGCGGCCCCGGCCGCGGTCTCGGCTGCCGCAGGCTCTGAGCCGGCATCCGCCGCGGGCTCCGAGCCGGCATCCGCCGCGGGCTCCGAGCCGGCATCCGTCGCGGGCTCCGAGCCGGCATCCGTCGCGGGCTCCGAGCCGGCATCCGTCGCGGGCTCCGGGCCCGCGTCCGCCTCGGGTCCCGGGGCCGTCGTCCGCACCGCGGACCAGGCGCCGGCCGGGTCCGGGCCTGGCGCCGCTGCCGGCGGCCGGCCGCGCACCCCGCCGGTGCCGCTGTACCTGGCGGCGTACCAGCGTTCCGCGGCGCGCAAGGAGGCGTCGGCGCTGCGGCGCGCGGCCCGCTCGTCCGGCGCGGCCGTCGCGTCGCTGCTGAGCCCGGACCGTCGGGACGCCCGCCGGGTGCCCGCTCCTGCCACCCCGGCCGCCGGCGCCGGGCTGGACGAGGCGACCGCCGTCCCGCCCGGCCGCGACCCCGACACCGCGGCCGTCGCGCTCATCCACGGCACCGGTCCGGTGGTGCTGCGCCGGTCCGGCCCGCCGGTCGGCGGCCAGGTGCTCGCCGCGGACGCGGTCTGCGCCGCCTTCCGCGCGGCGGCCAAGGACCCCGACGTGGTGGCCGCCGTGTTCCGGGTGGACAGCCCCGGTGGCTCCTACGTCGCCTCCGACCTGGTCCGCCGCGAGGTGGAGCGGTTCCGCGCGACGGGCCGGCCGGTCGTCGTCTCGATGGGCTCGGTCGCCGCCTCGGGGGGCTACTTCGTCGCCCTCGCGGCCGACACGATCGTCGCGAGCCCGTCGACCCTCACCGGCTCCATCGGGGTGTACGGCGGCAAGCAGGTGCTCACCGGGCTGCTCGACAAGCTCGGCGTGGCGATCGGCGAGGTCGCCCAGGGCGAGCACGCGCTGATGATGTCCGCCCGCCGGTCGTTCAGCCCCGGTGAGCGGGCCAAGCTCGACGAGTTCCTCGACCGGGTGTACGACGACTTCGTCGGCAAGGTCGCCACGGCCCGCGCGATGACGATCGAGCAGGCCCACCAGCTCGCCCGCGGCCGGGTCTGGACGGGTGCCGATGCGCACCGCCATGGGCTGGTCGACGAGCTCGGCGGGCTGGAGCGATCGCTGCGGTTGGCCTGGGCCGCCGCCGGGATGCCGGGCAGCCGGCCGGGTCGGGTGCTGCTGTTGCCGCACCGCTCGCTGGTCGACCACGTCCGGCCGGCCCGGTCGAGCGAGGACCCGGCGGCCGCCGCCGCGTTCGCCGGCGGGCCGGGCGGCGATCTGTTCGGTGTCGGCGCGGCACTGGCCGGCCTGCTGGCCGGGCGCCCCGGCGCCGCGATGGCCGGCGGGCTCGGGCCGGGCGGCGCGGACGCTGCGTTGGCCGGCTTCCTGCGCGCGCTCGCCGATGGGTGGACGGGTCTGTTGACGGGTGGGCATGCCGGCGGCTGGGGTCCGCTCGCCGGTCTCGCGGCCCAGGCGGGCCTGCCGGCCGCCGGCCCGCTTCTCATGCCCCCGATCGGTCCGATCGGCTGACCAGGCCGGCCGCCAGCCGAGGGGGAGTTCCGCCGCGGCCGAACCGCCTGCTGACCGCTCACCTGTTCGGACCGTGAGGGCCCGCCGGTGCCGGGTCCTCGCTGTGGCGTCGAGGGTGTTTCGGCGTGTGGCGGGCCCGCGGGCGCCGGGACGGCGATAGTCTCGCGACCGGCCGGATTCGTCCGGACCCCGAAGCTTGTCCGTCCGAGCCTGCCCGACGCTGGTCGCCGACCCGTGTCGGCCCGTCCCGGGGCCCAGATCCACCCGGGGCGGCTCCCGGCCCCGCGATGTCGAGCCCGGCTCGACGTCCACGTCCTCCCGGAGGAAACCGTGCCGTCCATCGAGGCTGTAGCGGCCCGCGAGATCCTCGACTCGCGTGGCAACCCGACCGTCGAGGTCGAGGTGATGCTCGACGACGGTACCGAGGGCCGCGCCGCGGTTCCCAGCGGCGCGAGCACCGGCGCGTTCGAGGCGGTCGAGCTGCGTGACGGCGCCGACCGGTACGGCGGCAAGGGCGTCACGAAGGCCGTCGAGGCCGTCATCGACCGGATCGGCCCGGCCCTGATCGACCTGGCCGTCGACGCGACCGAGCAGCGTCTCGTCGACGCGACCATGATCGACCTGGACGGCACCCCGGACAAGTCCGGCCTCGGCGCGAACGCGATCCTCGGCGTAAGCCTCGCGATCGCGAAGGCCGCCGCGGCGTCCAGCGGGCTGCCGCTGTTCCGCTACGTCGGCGGCCCGAGCGCCCACCTGCTGCCGGTGCCGATGATGAACATCCTCAACGGCGGCGCGCACGCGGACACCAACGTCGACATCCAGGAGTTCATGATCGCGCCGATCGGCGCGAGCACGTTCGCCGACTCGCTGCGCTGGGGCGCGGAGGTCTACCACTCGCTCAAGAGCGTGCTGAAGGCCCGCGGCCTGTCCACCGGCGTCGGCGACGAGGGCGGTTTCGCCCCGAGCCTGCCGACGAACCGGGACGCGCTCGACCTGATCGCCGAGGCGATCCAGAAGGCCGGCTTCACCGTCGGCGAGGACATCGCGCTCGCGCTCGACGTCGCCTCCACCGAGTTCTTCTCGAACGGCGCCTACACCTTCGAGGGCGCGAGCAAGAGCGCCAGCGAGCTGATCGACTACTACGCCGACCTGGTCGCCTCCTACCCGATCGTCTCGATCGAGGACCCGCTGGCCGAGGACGACTGGGACGGCTGGAAGGAGATCACCGCGAAGCTCGGCGCGAAGGTCCAGCTCGTCGGCGACGACCTGTTCGTCACCAACCCCGAGCGCCTGGCGCGCGGCATCGCCGCCGGCGCCGCGAACGCACTGCTGGTGAAGGTCAACCAGATCGGCACCCTGACCGAGACCCTGGACGCCGTCGACCTCGCCCACCGCTCGGGCTACAAGACGATGATGTCCCACCGCTCCGGCGAGACCGAGGACACGACGATCGCCGACCTGGCCGTCGCGGTGGGCAGCGGCCAGATCAAGACCGGCGCGCCGGCCCGCAGCGAGCGGGTGGCGAAGTACAACCAGCTGCTGCGGATCGAGGAGGAGCTCGACGCGGCGGCGCGGTACGCCGGGGCGGGCGCGTTCCCGCGGCGCACGGCCGGCTGAGCCGGGCAGGACACCTGGCATGCCGCGCCTGCCCCGGCGGACCACGCTCACCACGCGGGCGACCCTGCTCGCCGCCGTGATCTGTGTGCTCGTGCTGACCCTCGCCTACCCGCTGCGGCTCTACCTGCAGCAGCAGGCGCAGGTGACGGCACTGACGAAGCAGAACGCGGCGGCGCAGGCGCGGGTGGACGCGCTGCGCACCGAGGTGGGCAGGTACGGCGACGACGCGTGGGTCGAGGACGAGGCACGCCGTCGGCTGCACTACGTCATGCCGGGTGACCAGACGTACGTTCAGCCCGCCGCGCCGTCGCCGAGCCCGGCGGCGGCCGGCGGGCGGGCCCACTCCAGCCCGGACGACGCCTGGTACAGCCAGCTCTGGTCCCAGACCACGCCGTAGCGTCCGGCCCCGTGAGCGCAGGAGCAAGCGAGCGGAGTCGCCTTCCGAGGCGGACCTCCGAGATCGGCTCCGCCGATCCCGCAGGAACCCCGGAGGAAGGCGACGGAGCCGGGGTCCCCGCGCGGCGCGAATGCGCCGTGCGGGGGAGCGAGGAGTGCGGCCGGACCTAACGGATCGGCTCCGCCGATCCGCCAGGAACCCCGGGAGCGAACCCGAGACGCCGCGAGCTGGCGGTCGAGGCCGGCGGGCTCGATAGACTCGGCCACGACTTCTGGTCTGGAGGGGCGGTGGCGGTGCCGGACGGCAAGGCCGCGGCCGCGAGTCCGGCCGCGCCCGACGGGCTGGCGGCCGACCTCGCGGTGGTGGAACGACAGCTCGGACGGCGGCCGCGGGCGGTGTGCCGGGTGGCACACCGCTGTTCGTGCGGCCTGCCGGACGTCGTGGAGACGGCACCGCGGCTGGAGGACGGGACACCGTTCCCGACGCTGTTCTATCTGACCTGCCCGCGCGCGAACTCCGCCGTCTCCCGACTGGAGAACTCGGGGCTCATGCGGACGATGACCGCTCGGCTCGCCGCGGAGCCCGCCGCCGCGGCCGCCTACCGGGCCGCGCACGAGGACTACCTGGCCCGTCGCGACGCACTGGGCGGCCCGCTGCCGGGCGACCCCGGGGCCGGCGGCATGCCGGAGCGGGTGAAATGCCTGCATGTCCTGGTCGCGCACAGCCTCGCCGCGGGCCCCGGCGTCAACCCCTTCGGGGACGAGGCGATCGCGGCGGCCGGTGACTGGGCGGCCCGCGGGCCCTGCGTCCCCGCAGACGCGGACACGATCCCCGCCGACGACCCGAGAGGAGCGCACGGATGAGCCGCGTGGCCGCCATCGACTGCGGTACCAACTCGATCCGCCTCCTGGTCGCGGACATCGAGCCGGGTTCCCGGACGTCCCCGGACGGTGCCGGGTCGCCGCGGCTGGTCGAGCTGACACGGCGGATGGAGATCGTCCGGCTCGGGGCTGGCGTGGACCGCACCGGCGTGCTCGCCGCGGACGCGCTGGAGCGGACCTTCACCGCGCTGCGCGACTACGCCGCCGAGATCGAACGTCTCGGCGCCTCGAAGGTCCGGATGGTCGCGACCAGCGCCACGCGGGACGCCCGCAACCGCCAGGAGCTGGTCGACGGGGTCCGCATGATCCTCGGTGTCGGCCCCGAGGTCATCAGCGGCGACGAGGAGGCGGCGCTGTCCTACGCGGGCGCGGCCGCCGAGCTGCCGGACGCCGCGGCCCCGATCCTGGTCGCCGACATCGGGGGCGGGTCGACTGAGCTGGTGCTCGGCGACGCCTCCGGGGTGCTGGCCGGGGGGTCGTTCAACATCGGCTGTGTGCGGATGGCCGAGCGGCACTTCAGGTCGGATCCCCCGGACCCGGACGAGGCGGCGGCGATCGTCGCCGACGTGCACGCCGCCCTGGACCTGGCCGAGCAGACCGTGCCGATCCGGCAGGCGGCGACGCTGGTCGGCGTCGCCGGGACCGTCACCACGGTCGCCGCGCTCGCCGCCGGCCTGCCCGAGTACGACTCCGAGCGCATCCACCTGCTGAGCACCCCGGCCGATGCGGTCGCGGAGGTCACCGGAAAGCTGCTGGCCATGACGCACGCCGAGCGGGCCGCGCTGCCGGTGATGCACCCGGGCCGGGTCGACGTCATCGCCGCCGGGGCGCTGGTGCTGCGCACCCTGGTCGAGCGCGTCGGGCTTGGCGCGGTGATCGCGAGTGAGCGCGACATCCTCGACGGCATTGCCTTCTCCCTCGCCCGCTGAGCGCAGGAGGACGCGAGCGGAGGTCCCGTGCGAGGAACGAGCACGGGGCCGTAGCTCGCGGCTGACGGAGCGAAGCAGCGGCACTGAGCGACGGGGCGCGACGACGAGCCCCGAGCAGGGCTTGGCCGGCGGCCCCGAGCGGGGACCGGCCGCGCCGGGGACCGGGTGGCCGGGGGATCCGGCGACGGGCGCGACGCCGGTGGCGCGGACCGCCCGCGACGTCGTCCGGCTGGCGCGGTCGGCCGGCGCGGCCGGCGAGCTTGACGCGCGCGCGTCGGTGTGCCGGGCCTGCCCACGGCTCGTCGCCTGGCGCGAGGAGGTCGCCCAGCTGCGGCGGGCGGCGTACGCCGAGCAGCCCTACTGGGGCCGGCCGATGCCGTCCTTCGGCCCGGCGGACGCGCGGGTGCTGGTGGTCGGGCTGGCGCCGGCGGCGCACGGGGGCAACCGCACCGGACGGATCTTCACCGGCGACCGCAGCGGGGACTGGCTGTTCGAGGCGCTGCACCGGGTGGGGCTGGCCGCGCAGCCGACGTCCACCGCCGCGGGCGACGGCCAACGGATGCTGGACACCCGGATCACCGCCGCCGTCCGGTGCGCGCCGCCGGCGAACAAACCGACCCCGGCGGAACGCGACACCTGCCGGCCCTGGCTGGTACGGGAGCTGGAGCTGCTGCGTCCCCGGCTTCGGTCGGTCGTCGCGCTGGGCGGGTTCGCCTGGCAGGCCCTGTGGCCGGCGCTGGCCACGGCGGGCTTCGAGGTGCCGAGCCGGCGCCCGGTGTTCGGCCACGGCGCCCGGGTGGAGCTGCCCGCCGGCGCGAGCGGCCCGCTGCTGGTGCTCGGCTGCTTTCACCCCAGCCAGCAGAACACGTTCACCGGCCGGGTCACCGCGACGATGCTCGAGGACGTGCTGGGCGCGGCGGCCGGGCACGCGGCCGGGCCGGCGCGGCACCCGAGCGCCGAGGCCCCTCGCCGCGAATAGTCGACGGGCCCGCGGCCTGTCCACCCGAAAGGACGGAAGGTCCGGTCTGGTGACCCTTGGACCGGTACGACGGCCATCTCGCCGGAGGCAAACGGGCCGGAAGACGTCTCCTGTATCTACCGAAATGCCCAGAGGTCCGTCGTCTGCCTCGAACCCGTGGTCGATATCACCGCTGTCGGCTGGGTCATAGCCGATTCGCCGCATGGGCGTCGCCCGCTCCGGGTGACGGAGGGCCGCCGCGCCACGAGGTGATGGCGGTCGGGAGTAAATGCTATTCGTGGCCCAGGTCACGTCCCTCATCTTCCCGCCGCGTCGCCGAGGCGAGAGCCCTCCCAGCGATGGCGTACCGGCAGGTGGCCTGGGTACCGCTTTCCCATGGCGAATGGTCGAACCCCGCGCATCCTGGTCGTCGGCGGTGGTTACGTCGGGATGTACACGGCTTTGCGACTGCGCCAGCGGCTGCGGCGGGGCGAGGCGCGGGTGACCGTGGTCGAGCCCAACTCGTACATGACCTACCAGCCGTTCCTGCCCGAGGCGGCGGCGGGGAACCTGGAGCCGCGGCACGTGGTGGTGTCCCTGCGTAAGATCCTTCGGGGCTGCGACGTGGTGAGCGGCCGCGTCACCCGGGTCGCGCACGCACAGCGCAGGGCGACGGTCCGCACGGTCGGCGGCGACGAGTACGATCTTGACTATGACATTCTCGTGATGGCGCCCGGCTCCGTCGCGCGCACGCTGCCGATCCCGGGCCTCGGTGAGCTCGGCATCGGATTCAAGTCGGTCGCCGAGGCCATTTATCTCCGTAACAAGGTGATAAACCGCCTCGACGCCGCGGCCTCGACGCGCGATCCGGCGGAGCGTGTCCGCGCGCTGACCTTCGTTTTCATCGGCGGCGGATATGCCGGAATCGAGGCCCTCGCCGAGCTCGAGGACATGTCACGTACCGCCTGTTCATATTATCCGAACCTCCGGCCCGCTGATCTGCGCTGGGTTCTCGTCGAGGCGACGGACCGAATTCTTCCGGAGGTGTCGCGGGCAATGGGCCTTTACACCGTGAAGCAGCTGGAGCACCGCGGCATCGAGGTACGGCTCAACACCAGGGTCACCAGCCTGCGCGGCGGCCGGGTCGAGCTCGACGACGGCTGCGCCTTCGACGCGGACACGATCGTGTGGACTGCCGGGGTGCGCGCCCATCCGATGCTCGCCCGGACCGACCTGCCCCTGGACGACAAGGGCCGGCTGCGGGCGACCCCGTTCCTGCAGATCGAGGGCGTCGCCGACGCGTGGACGGCCGGCGACTGCGCGGCCGTGCCGGACCTGACCGCGGCGCCGGGCACCTTCACCAGCCCGTCGGCCCAGCACGCCGTGCGCCAGGCCCGCAGGCTCGCCGCGAACCTGCTCGCCGAGCTGCGCGGTGAGCCCATCGAGCCCTACCACCACAAGTACGCCGGCAGCGTGGCCTCGCTGGGCCTGCACCGCGGCGTCGCCGACGTCTACGGCGTCAAGCTGCGCGGCTGGCCGGCCTGGTTCATGCACCGCGCCTACCACCTCAGCAGGCTGCCCACCTTCAACCGCAAGGCAAGAGTGCTCGCGGACTGGGCGCTGGCGATGTTCTTCGAGCGGGAGATTGTCTCCCTCGGCTCGCTCGCGGATCCGCGCGCGGAGTTCCGGCGCGCGACCGCCGTCGAGCCGCGGCCGGTGAACGCGGCCACCCGGGCGGCGGCCGCCAGCGGCGCGGCCGGCCCGCTGGGTCCCGTCTGAGCGCAGGAGGCGGCGAGCGGAGGTCTCGTGGGAGCGAAGCGAGTACGAGGCCGTAGCTCGCAGCCGACGGAGCTCAGCAGAGACATCTGAGCGGCCAGGCAGTGATGGGCGGGCGACCAGCCATGACGGTCCGCGCCGAGCCCCCCGCGATTTGTTCACTGTTACGTCACGAAGGGTGACGAGTGCCCAGTACGCCTGGCGTCCGGATGATTTCTCCAGGTTGTGTCATTCCCAGAACCTACGTAGCGTGGTAGAAATACCAGCGATGTAGACGAGCCGGTGTATCCCAAAGGTAGAGGAGGCTGTCCTAAAAACAGCTCGAGTGTCGGTTCGACTCCGACCACCGGCACGCGATCGGGGTTCGCACGGTGCACGGCGCTCTCCTGATCTCCCAGGTCTCGTCTGGTTTGCCCTCCGCCTGCCGTCGACGCGGTACCAGTGGCGCTCTCGCGGCCTGGGCGCTGATTCCGCCCGGGGCCGCCCTCCATCGGCCCGTCGGCGGGCTTGACCCCGTGATTGCCTTTCTTGACTTCGGAAGGCCACCCTTTGTAGGTCGCCATCGCATTTACGTGTCGGGATGCGGGCGCTCTGCTTCCGCGGGCGCCGCGGACAGTCTCTGGTCGACCAGATGGTCACTGCCCGTGACGCCATCGCGTCCTGGCGCGACGGTGCCCGGGTCGCGGGTGAGCTCGTCCGTGCCAACGGCTGGACGACGCAGGCGGTTGCGACCCAAGGCCGCGTGACGGCGTCCTATCGTGTGCGGTGGGTGCTGGGTGGGCGTCACGGGGCGCATCGCCAGCGGCAGGTCGCCGCCTGGCTGGCCAGCGTTAGGGAGCGGCGATCCTGATGGCGAGAACCCGATCGAGTAACCCGGTTTTCACCCGCCTGCGTTCCGGGGCGCCGGCCGCCGGCCAGTCGGCGTGGCCACCGTCGTCCGGAGGCGGGACGCCGACCCCCGAGGATCTCGCCCGTATCTACCGGCAGCCGAGCTCCCTGACCATCGACGACGTCGTCATGCACACGCTCGGACTGTTCGCCATCACCGGCGTGGGCGGGGTCGCCGGCTGGATGTTGGCCGAGGGAGCCCCCGGTCTGGTGTTCGGCGCCGGTATCGCGGCGTTCGTGCTGAGCCTGGTGATCAACTTCACCGGCCGCGTCAGCCCCGCGCTCATCTGCGTCTTCGGCGTGCTGGCCGGTGTGATGGCGGGCGGCGCGTCCCACCTGTACGAGAACGTCTACGCGGGCATCATTCCGCAGGCGCTGCTCGGTACCGCCGTGATCTTCGTGACGATGCTGCTCGCCTACCGCAGCCGGCACCTGCGGGCCACACCGCGGATGGCCCGCATCGTCGGCACCGTGCTGCTCGCGGTCGTCATCCTGAGCATCATCGACGTGCTGCTGCGACTGACGACGGGCAGCCACCTGCCGGTCATCAACGACGCCACGCCGCTGGGCATCCTGTTCAGCGTGGTGGTGCTGGTGGTCGCCAGCCTGCAGTTCATCCTCGACTTCGACAGCATCGAGCGGATGATCGCTGCGCGAGCGCCCCGGTCGGACGCCTGGGTGTGCGCCTACGGCCTGCTCATCGGCTTCATCTGGGTCTACATGGAGATGCTCCGCCTGCTGTCCAAGCTGCGCCGTTAAGCGGCGGGCGGTCGGCCGGAACCGGGCACTGAGCGCTGTTCGGTTGCTGTGCGGTGGCTGGCTGGGACGGGCTGCCTGGCACCGCCCGATCCGGCGGCGAGGCGTCGTGATCGGGCGGTGGGGCAGAGCGGTGTGAAGCTGCGGAACGGTGGAGGCTGTCAGGCTCTGATCGCGCGACGGCGGAGGTCGGCCTCGTGGACGAGGGCCGCGGCGTAGTTGTGTGGCAGGTTGTGCTCGTCGCGCAGCCAGTTCACCCGTTCCGTGAACCGCAGCAGGCCCGGTCCCTCCTCTACCCGCGCGAGCCAGTGGGCCAGATCGTGGCCGGTGACCTTCGGAAGGCGCTCGATGAGACTGTCGTGAGTCTGCTGGGTCTGAACAGAGCGGAACTGAGACATGCGCGCCTCCTGGCTGAACCCGGCATCAACGGACCATGAAGCGAGGGTGCATCACGATGAACAGGAGAGCAAGACCCGGCGTCGTCATCGTCAGGTAACCTGCCTGAATGTCGGAATCGGTCCCCGGACTGGCCCGTGAGGTCAACCGGCTGCTCAACAGGCTGCGTGCCTGGAGCCCGACTGCCTGGGGTGTCAACGCGGCCCGCGGCGGTACCCGCGCCCAGCGGACCGTGGCGCTGGCCCAGGACCTGGCCCGGTTGAGCCGGGCCGCCGGCTCGGGAGCACCCGCGGACGCGCAGCCGCCGCGACTGGCCGTCCACGGCCTCCCGGACCAGATCAGCGTCCTCGCCGACGAGCTGCTCGACCTGCTGGCCGGTCTGGATCTCGCCGCTCCCAGCCGAGCCGTGCTGATGTCGGAGGCTCACGACATCATCACCGCCGCCCGCCTCGATCTCGAGGGCCCGGGCTTCGGCTTCGCCACCTCCACCGTGCACTGACCCAGTCTCATCCCCCCAGGAATACCCCCGCTGGTCGCGGCCACCCACCCTGTCCGCTCGCCGGCTAGCGAGGCGGCGCGGCCGGCGGCTCGGAGAGGCGATAGTCGGCGGTGAGCGCCGCCAGCACCGGCGCGGCGACGATGCGGGCGCCGTCCGGCGTGTAGTGCACCCCATCGCGCGTCCTGGCCAGGATGGCCTGCCCGGCGGCGTCGCGTAGGTAGTCGCTGTAATGCCCGTGGTCGGAGAGCCCGGGCCCGAGGTCGAGGAACCTCGCCCCGGGCACCTGGCGGACCGCGTCGGCGACCGCGCCGTTGAGTTGGTGGAAGTAGGCGTCCATCCGGCTCGACCGGGCCGGCGGCAGGCTGACCCAGTAGACCCGGCGCCGGCCGGCACCGGTCCAGATCCGCAGCACGACGAGAGCCCGCCGCCGGTACTCGTCCACCCAGGCAGGTGAGCCCGCGGGCAGGACCTGGCCGTTCGGCAGCGTGATGCCCTGGCCGTCGTTCGCGCCGAGCGCGACGACGACGGCTTCCGGTGACCGCGCGGCGACCTGCTCCTGGGCATGGCTGGCCCAGTCGAAGAAGTCCGGCCGCACCAGTCCCGTGCCGTACCGCGTGTCGGTCTGCGCCCGCACCGTCGCCGGCGCGGTGTTCGCGATCACCGGGCCGAGCGCCTCGGTGAGGGAGTCTCCGGTGACCAGGAGACGCAACGGATCGGCGGCCGTCGGAACCCTGGGCGGCGGCGTCGGCGCCGGTGCGCCCAGGGCGGCGCGTGGCGCGGGGGCGGGTGCGCCGGGGGAGCCTGGCACCAGGCTCGCCGCGGTCGCGAGGTTCCAGCCGCTACGGGTGGGCTTGTGGCCGAACAGCGCGCCAAGTCGTTCGTCCGGCCAGTCGAGGCCCAGGGCCCGGGTGACGCGGTCGAGCGGGCGCGCCAGCGCGAGCACGAATTCCCGGGTGGTGCCCGGCGGCATGCCCTCGCCGGTGTGCACCGCCGCGGGCGCGCGCAGCAGCGCGACGACGGCTAGTGACCCCGCGACCAGCGCGAACGCCCGCTTCGCCGGCACCACCGCCGTCGACGCCGACGGGCCCGCGGCCGCGCAGTCACCCGGCACCGGGCCCGCCGGCTCTCCGCCCGCCGGCAGCCCGTCCGCCGGTGCCTCGTCCAGCTCGGTCTCCACGGACCACGAGCCTGCCACGTCACTACGTATCGTGTGCATTAGCGACACGGATAGTTACAGCTGGGCCTGGCCGGCCGAGGCTGGGCTAGCTAGAAGCGGAAGTAACTCGGGCGATCAACACCGGTCGACGGCGCGAGCCGGGTCTTGGAGTCGTCGTCTGCTGCGGTCACCGGAACCCCCGAACAGCGGCGGGCCGGAAGTAGTTGTTCCGGTCCCGACGGAACTGGAATTGCGCACACCCCCTGATCGAGCCCGACGATGGCGGCCTGCCCGCCCGCTGGGCCGAGCGCGGCATGGAACTCGCCGCGGCCCCGGTCGGCGGTCCTGACCTGGCGATCCTTGTCGGCCGCCCCGGCGGCCCCGCTTCCGCTCCTCCGAGGTGGCCCGCCTCGCCCGCCTCGCCGGCATCGCGGAGTCCCTCTCCCGGCTCCCGTAAACGGCCGGCAAGCCGCTGGGCGCTCGGCCGTCCAGGTCGCCCACGCTCAGCGGAGGACGCGGCGCGCCCACGGCAAGCCTCCACCAACTACACAACGTGAAAATGTTGCACGCCTCCGTTGCGACTGCTTGCATGCAGCCATTCGGGTCCGTCATTTCCGGGGTCCGGTCCCGGCGCAGGCGAAACGGCGTTCGCGCGACCGGGTTCTGACGTGCCAGCAGGCACGTGAAGGGAGCGCAATTGGTCCGCGTCGACGCGCCTTCGGCTCATCCGGGTGAGTCACCGGTGCCTCATTTCGGGACGGCCGCCCCGATGCCGGCCGCCGTCCGGGAGGTGACTGCCTTTCTCGCGACGCTCGCCACCAGCGCGGCCGGGCCGGCGGCCGCGGACGACCGGCTGCACGAGGACCTCGGTCTCGACTCGCTGCAGCGGCTGGAGGTGCTCGCCTGGCTCGCGCAGCGCGGCGTCACCGTCGGCGCCGCACGTGGCGCCGAGCTGCGCACGGTGGCCGAGGTCGCCGAGCTGCTGGGCACAGGCGGCGCGGCGGTCCCCGCACCGGGTGGTGCCCCGGCGCGCGAGCAGGGCCGGCCGGACCCTGGCGGGCAGCCTCGCGCCGTCACCCTCACCGCGGGTGGATTCGCGCTTCGCCCCATGACGCCCGAGCATCTTCCCTTTCTGTACGCCCTCGCCACCTCGGAGCAGACCGGGTTCCGGTGGCGCTTCCGGGGCGCGGTGCCGAGCCAGGAGGCGTTCCAGGCGGCGCTCACGCAGGGTGTCCAGACGCAGTTCGTCGTCGTGTTCCAGGAGACGGGCGAGCCCGCGGGCGAGGTCGTCGCCTACAACGTGGACCACCCCAACGGCACGGCGTATGCCGCCGCGGTCTTCCGCCCGGATCTCATGCGAACCGGGCTCCCGGTCGACGCCTTCCTGCTCTTTCTGCGTTATCTGTTCCAGGTCTGGAATTTTCGCAAGGTCTATCTCGAGATGCCGTCCTACAACTTCGAGCTCATCGCAAGTGGCGCCGGCCGCTGGTTCGAGATCGAGGGCCGGCTGCGCGACTTCACCTACTACGCCGGGGCGTTCTGGGACGAGTACATTCTCGCGATCGGGCGCCACCACGTCGAAGCACTGTCGGACGCCTCCTTCGTGGGCGCGGCGCCCGGGCCCACGGGTCCCCGCCTCTGACCAGCAACGCCTGGCCAACAACGCCGACCAGCAACGCCTGACCAGCAAGGCCCTGCCCGGCAGGACCCGGCCCGCGCGGCTCGGACCCGAGGTGCCCCGCGCCGGCGGCGCTGGCCAGCGAGAACCGATCGGCCGGTCCCGTCCGATAGGGGGGTGTGAAACCGACCGGCGCACGCCCAGGGCGCGGACCGCTCACTGGGCCACTCCGCGCCACCAGACGTGACGGCGCGGCGACCCGGGAGCGACGAGCCGCAGGAGGAGCTGGGGGTGGACGAGTCCCACGGTCCCGCGGACATCGTGCTGCTGAGAGCGGTCGCGGACCGGGACCGGAACGCGTTCGAGCTGCTCTACCGCCGGCACGCGGCATGGCTGACCGTCCGGCTGCGGTACCGCTGCGCCGACGAGACCCTGGTCGACGACGTGGTGCAGGAGACCTTCCTCGCCGTTTGGCGCGGGTCGGCCCGGCCGGAGTCGGAGTCGGCGGGGGGCGTGCCCGGGTGGCTGTGGCGGATCGCCTCGCGCCGCCTCGTCGACGCGCTGCGCGGCCACGGTGCCAGGGCCAGGCTGACCCGAGCGCTCGGCCAGCGCCCGCGAGTCGACGCGCCCTCGGCAGAGGAGCAGGTCCTGACCGGGCTCGCGCACGGCGACTTGGCCGGGGCGCTGGCCCGGCTGTCGCCCGAGCTGCGCGCGGTCCTACAGGCGACGGTGCTCGACGGGCTGAGCACCCGCGAGACCGCGGCGCTGCTCGGCATCCCGGCCGGCACGGTCAAGACCCGCGCCATGCGCGCGCGACGGCAGCTACGCGAGGAGCTCGCCTGACGAACCCCGCCCGGTCGCGGCGCGGGCGGGGCTGACGATGGCTGACTGGCACTGCCCCCCGGGCGACCTCGCGCGCTACGCGGCGGGCGACCTCACGCCGCCCGCGCTCTGGTCGGTCGAGACGCACGTCGCGGCCTGCGCGGCCTGCCGGGCGGCGCTCACCGCCGAGCTCGCCCCGTCACCCCTGCTGGACGACGGTTGGGCCCGGCTCGACGCCGAGCTGGACGCGCCTCGGCCCGGCCGGGCCGAGCGCATGCTGGTGCGCGCGGGGATACCGGACCACACCGCGAGGCTGCTCGCCGCGACGCCGGTGCTGCGCCGGTCCTGGCTGCTGTCGCTGACCGTGGTCCTGCTGTCCGCCGTCGCCGCCGCGCACCTGTCCGGAGGCGACCCGGGGCTGCCGCTGCTGCTGATCTGCCCGCTGCTGCCGATCATCGGCGTCGCCGTCTCGTTCGGCTCGCGGGCTGACCCGACCCACGACCTGGCC
>Ga0068859_100003757_pt1 | contig 15481 bp, 16 predicted proteins | sample KBSSwiS22_FD_66585 | JGI IMG/M metagenome (GOLD analysis project Ga0068859, IMG submission 66585) | Switchgrass rhizosphere microbial communities from Kellogg Biological Station, Michigan, USA - KBS Switchgrass S2-2 | ecosystem: Host-associated > Plants > Roots > Rhizosphere > Soil ...
CCTCGATATTCACCGGCGCCTGACCGGGCGGGAACTCCTCTGCTGACACAGGGTGCGCCTGGGAGTGACAGCCGTTCGCAGCACCTCACGAATCCGTCATTCGCCGGGACGCCATTGCAACTTTTTTTCGAGGAATGCGTCTTGCAAACTGGGCCACGCGTATGACGGAGTCGAAGTTGACCCTGCGGGGGTCGCGTGTTAGGTTTCACGGGCCCTCCTGGGATCTGGTGGGATCAAGGCTCATATCGCGGAAATCAGCCCGTCGGCGAGGTTAGAGGATGTCGCGGAAGTTCTACACGATCTTCATCCTCCCTCACGCGCATGCGCGTTTCCGTAAGATCCACGTCTCCCGTAATTTCGTTATCGCGCTCGCCGCGCTGGGATTGAGCATCGGTGGCTCGGCGGCGCTGGCGCCCCACCTCTTCTTCCGCTCGCGGGCGCTCGCCGACCGCGCCGCGGCGATCGAGCTCGAAAACAAGCAGCTTCGCGACGACAAGACCCGCTACGAGGCCGCGATCGCGCAGATGGGCGAGCACCTTGCCGCCGTCGAAAGCGTCGCCGGAAAGTTGGCCCAGGCGGTCGGCCTGAAGGATCTTCCGTCCGAGCACCCCTCGGGCGGCGTGGGGGGCTCGCTCGCGTCGCGGTCCGAGATGTTCGGCGAAGAAAGCTCCGCCCTCCAGAAGCGGATGGAAAACCTCGATACGTCGTTCGACCGGCTGGAGCAGGCGTGGGGCGAGCGCCTCAAGGTCCTCGCCTCGACTCCCAGCCTCGCTCCGGTGAGCGGCTTCTTCTCGGATGGATTCGGCTGGCGCCGCGACCCGATCGATGGCTCCCGAGAGTTCCACAAGGGCGTCGACATCGTCGCGCCGAACGGAACTCCGGTTCGGGCCTCGGCCGACGGTCTCGTGACGGCGGCCGGACGGATGGCCGGCTACGGCGCGATGATCCACTTGGCGCACGGCTACGGCATGGGAACGCGCTACGGGCACCTGAGCAAGCTGATGGTCTCGCCCGGACAGAGGGTCAAGCGCGGCGACATCATCGGCCTCGTCGGGTCGACCGGCCGCTCGACCGGGCCTCACCTTCACTACGAAGTATTCCGCACCGGTGTCCAGGTCGACCCGCGCAAATATCTCGGCGAGTCCCTCTTCTAGTCCGCCCAGCTCTCCCGCCGAGAGCCGTCCCCGAAAACTGCTAACCTGCCCACGATGACTGCCGACGAGCCGGTCGAGCTCGATCCCGAGGATCCGCAGGAATCTCTCGTTCCGCGCGTCGCGCCGCCTTCTCGCTCACCGCGAGCCCTCGTCCCGTCGGACCCCTTCCGGAGGTACCTGTCCGAAGTCCGCGCCTACCCCGCGTTGAGCCGGGAAGAAGAGCAGGAACTCGCCCGCCGTTACCGCGACACCGGCGATCGCGAGGCCCTCTTCCGGCTCGTCACCTCGAATCTGATGCAAGTCGTGAGGGTCGCGCTGTCGTTCCGCCGGGCGGCGCGCAACCTGCTCGATCTGGTGCAGGAAGGAAACCTCGGCCTGCTCGCCGCGATCGACCGGTTCGACCCCGAGCTCAACGTGCGGCTCCCCACGTACGCGGCGTGGTGGATCCGCGCGTATATCGTCAAGTTTCTCCTCGACAACGTGCGCCAGGTGCGGGTCGGGACGACCAACGCGCGCCGGAAGCTCCTTCGAAACCTGCGACAGGAGAAGTCCCGCCTGGAGGCCGCTGGATTCACCGTCGGGCCCAAGATGCTCGCCGAGCACTTCAACGTCTCGGAAGAGGACGTGATCGACGTCGAGCGCGCGCTCCATGCGCACGACGTCTCCCTCGACGCGCCGGTCAACGACACCGATGACCGGACGCGCGGCGATGCGATGGCCGCGGAGGGTCCGACCGTGGAAGAAGACGTCGCGCGCCGCGAGCTTCAAGACAAGGTGCGTGCCGCGATCGATCGTTTCCGCGGCGAGTTGACCGAGCGCGAGCGAGCCATCCTGGACGACCGGCTCTTATCGGACGACCCCTCCACGCTCCAGGCGATCGGCGACCGTTTCGGCACGACGCGCGAGGCGGTGCGCCAAGCCGAAACGCGACTGATGTCCCGCCTGCGCGAGCGCTTGATGGCGGAGATCGGCGATCTCGCGAGCATCCGGGTCGGTCCCTCCTGACGCCACACGCTCGGACTACAATGCCCGCCGTCTCAACATCGAAAGGTGAGTCACGATGAGAATCCGGGTTGGGCGCAGCGCGTGGGTGGTCCTCTTCGTGGCGGCCGCCGCCGCGACGCCGGGCTGCGGTGCGCCCAAGGCGAAGCCGAAGGACCCGGCATCCGAGACCGCGACGAACATCCGTCTCGCCGAGTCGTACTTCAACGCGGGCCGCGTGAACGAAGCCCTCGGCATCCTCCAGAAGGCGGCGGCGTCCCAACCGGCCAACGCAGGCCTCAGGAACTACTACGGCCAGCTGTGCTTCCTCGCCGGGCGCAACGAAGAGGCCGAAGCCTCGTTCGCCAAGGCGCTGGAGCTCGATCCCCATCTGACCGACGCGCGGAACAACCTCGGCGCGGTCTACGACGTGACCGGCCGCAAGGCTCTCGCCGAGCAGGAATTCCTGAAGGTGCTGGCCGACGGGACCTACGGTACGCCCGAGAAAGCGCATCTGAATCTCGGCATCCTCTACCAATCTCAAGGGCGGCAAGACGAAGCGGTCTCCCACTTCCGGAAGGCGGTCGAGATCAACCCCAAATTCTGGCGGGGGCACTTCGAGCTGGCATCGGCGCTCGACAAGTCGGGGCACTTCGACGAAGCCGCGCGCGAGTACGAAGTCGCCGCCCCCGAGTACAAGGGGAGCGGTGAGTATCACTACCGGATCGGCCTCGCCTACATGAAGCTCGACGAGCCCGCCAAGGCCCGGGAGCACTTCTCACGGTGCCAGGAGCTCTCGCCCGGCAGTGAGAGCGCATCCAAGGCCTACGACCTGATGAAGCTGCTTCCCTAGGCTCGCCGATGGCGTTCGAAGCCTTCAAGAAGCTCGCGCGCGGACTCGCGCGGACGCGCGAGGGAATCGGCGAGAGCCTGCGATCGGCGTTTGGCGCCTCCGTCGTCGACGAGTCGGCGCTCGACGATCTGGAGGCGAGCCTGCTCGCCTCCGACGTCGGCCCCGCGCTCGCGGAAGAAGCCCTCGGCAGCGTACGCAAGCGGGCAAGGGCCGGCACGCTCGACGGAGCGGGCCTGCGCGAGGCGCTGCGCGGCACGCTCAAGGACGCGATCGGGACCGCGGCTCCGGCGGCTCCCGGCGTCCCCCCGCCGCGCGTCGTCTTCATCGTCGGCGTCAACGGCGGCGGCAAGACCACGACGATCGGCAAGCTCGCTGCGCGCGAGCGCGGCGCGGGACGCACCGTGCTCGTGGTCGCCGCGGACACCTTCCGCGCGGCCGCGATCGACCAGCTCCAGCGCTGGGGGGAGCGGGCCGGCGTGGAGGTCATCCGGCATCGCGAAGGGGCCGACCCCTCCGCGGTCGTGTTCGACGCGCTCCAGGCGGCGAAGGCGAGGAAGATCGACACGGTGCTCGTCGACACCGCGGGGCGCCTCCACACGAAGGCGCCGCTGATGGCCGAGCTCGAGAAGATGGCGCGCGTGGCCGGGCGCGAGGTTCCGGGCGCGCCGCACGACGTGCTCCTGGTGATCGACGCGACCACGGGGCAGAACGGGCTGACGCAGGCGCGAGAGTTCACGAAGGCGGCGATCATCACCGGGGTCGCGCTCACGAAGCTCGACGGCACGGCGAAGGGAGGCGTTGGGCTCGTCATTCGCCGTCAGCTCGGCGTGCCGATCCGCTACGTGGGCGTCGGAGAGGGAATCGAAGATCTTCTCGATTTCGACGCCGACGCGTTCGTCGACGGCCTGCTCGGAGACGTGAGCGAAGCATGAGCGACACGGCGTTCATGGCGCAGACGTTGGCTCTGGCGGCGCTGGGCGAAGGGACCACCCGGCCGAACCCGCTCGTCGGCTGCGTCGTCGTCAACGGCGGTCGGGTCGTCGGGCGCGGCTTCCACCGTGCCGCCGGGCAGCCCCACGCCGAAGTGGCCGCCCTCGTCGAGGCCGGGAGTCTCGCGCAGGGGGCGACCCTCTACGTCAATCTCGAGCCCTGCGCGCACCGCGGACGCACGGGACCCTGCACCGAAGCCATCATCCGGGCGGGCATCGAGCACGTCGTCGCGGCCATCGGCGATCCGAACCCACTCGTCGATGGGCGGGGATTCGCCGCGCTTGCCGCCGCGGGAATTCGCGTCACGACGGGAACGCTCGCGGTCGAGGCCCGGCGCGTGAATGCGCCCTTCCTGTCGACCCACGAGCGTCGTCGCCCATGGGTCACGCTGAAAGCCGCGCAGTCGCTCGACGGCCGCATCGCGGCGGCGGGCGGGCGCTCGCGCTGGATCTCGGGGGACGCGGCGCGACGATACGCGCACCGGCTCAGGTTTCGACACGACGTCATCGTTGTGGGGGCCGAGACGGTCCGACGGGACGACCCGAGCCTCACGGTTCGCCTCCCCGGGGTCACCGCGTCCCGGCAACGTGCCATTCTCGCGCCGCGGCTCGGGTTGGACCCGGGGTCGCGCGTGTTCGCGCGAGAGCACCCGTCCGCGGCTCTCACGCGGATCTACGTCGACGCAGATTGCCCCGGGCGCGAGATCGAGCGCTTCGTCGGGGTTGCCGAGATCGTTCGCGTCGGGGGAGGCGCGTCGGGGCTCGACCTTCGTACGGTGCTGGACGACTTGAAAGAGAGCGGCGCGCAATCCGTGCTCGTCGAAGGGGGCGGCCGGACCGCGGGGGCGTTCCTGGCTGCCGGGTTGGTCGACGAGGCCGTGTTGTTCGTCGCGCCGCGGTGGATCGGCGCGGGCACCGCCACCCCCGTCATCGACCTTCCCGCCGCGGACGATCCGCAGAGCGCCTGGCGCGTCGTCGACCCCGTCATCGTCCCGTTGGGCCGTGATGCCGTGGTGCTCGGGCGACCCGAGGCTCCCTGATGTTCACGGGGCTGATCGAAAGCCTGGGTCGTGTGCGGCGCGTGCTCCCACGCTCGGGCTCGACCCGTCTGGCGATTGAAACCGACGGCTCGACGGCCAGCTGGCGCGACGGCGAGAGCGTCGCGGTCGACGGCGTGTGCCTCAGCGTCGCTGGCCGCTCGGGGAAGACGTTCGAGGCGGACGCGGTCGCCGAGACGTTGAAGCGGACGACGCTGTCCGCGCTGAGGGTGGGGGACTCGGTGCACCTGGAACGCTCCCTGGCCGTCGGCGACCGGCTCGGCGGTCATTTCGTGCAAGGGCATGTCGACGCCGTGGCGAAGGTTCTCCGGGTCACCCGGCGGGGTGACGACGTGCGTCTGTCGGTCGCGCTGCCGAAGTCGCTCCGCGGCCTGGTCGCCGAAAAGGGCTCGATCGCCCTCCATGGCGTCTCGCTGACGGTCACGGAGGCGAGCCCGACCCGGTTCACCGTGGCCCTCATTCCGGAGACCCTGGCCAGGACGAAGCTCTCCCGAATCCGCCCCGGAGACCCCCTCAACGTGGAGGTCGACCTGATCGCGCGGTATCTTGAGACCTTGATGCGGGAACGTGGGCGATGAGCCAGAAGAAGGAAGAGCCCCGGTTTGCGACCGTCGACGAGGCCCTCGACGACCTCAGGTCCGGCCGGGTCATCGTGATCCTCGACGACGAGGATCGTGAGAACGAGGGCGATCTCGCCTGCGCCGCCGAGTTCATCACCCCCGAGATCATCAACTTCATGGCGACGCACGGCCGCGGCCTGATCTGCCTCCCCATGACGGCGGAGCGGCTGGACGCTCTGCAGATCCCGCCCATGGTCCAGGACAACACCGCCCGCCGTGGAACGGCGTTTTGCGTGTCGATCGAGGCGCGCCGTGACGTGACGACGGGGATCTCCGCCGCGGACCGGGCGCAGACGATTCGCGCCGCCGTAGACCCGAAGGCCCGGCCCGAGGACCTCGCGCGGCCGGGACACGTCTTCCCGCTGCGCGCTCGCGCCGGCGGCGTCCTGAAGCGCGCCGGTCACACGGAGGCCATCGTCGATCTGTGCCGGCTGGCCGGGCTGTCCGCGGCCGGGGTCGTGTGCGAGATCATGAACACCGACGGAACGATGGCCCGGCTCCCCGAGCTGCTGCCGTTCGCCGCGGCTCACGGGTTGAAGCTGCTGTCGATCGCGGACTTGATCCGCCACCGGATGCGCACGGAGCGCCTCGTGACCCGCGTGGCCTCGCCTCTGCTCCCCACCGATCGCGGCGCTTGGACGATCCATGCGTTTCACACGGAGCTCGAAGACCGGACTCACGTGGCGCTCGTGATGGGGGACCCGAAGCCCGACGAGCCCGTGCTCGTGCGCGTCCACTCCGAGTGTCTGACTGGCGACGTCTTCGGCTCGACGCGGTGTGACTGCGGTGACCAGCTCCGTAACGCGATGGAGCGCATCCACGCGGAAGGGAAGGGCGTCATCCTCTATCTCCGGCAGGAAGGCCGGGGCATCGGCTTGGCGAACAAGCTCCGGGCCTACGAGCTTCAGGACCGCCACCATCAGGACACCGTCGAGGCGAACCTGGCTTTGGGCTTCCAGGCCGACCACCGCGACTACGGCGTCGGCGCGCAGATCCTCTACGACCTCGGCATCAGGCGCTTGAGGCTGTTGACCAACAACCCCGGCAAGTACGTCGCGCTCAAAGGCTACGGCCTGGAGCTCGTGGAGCGCGTGCCGCTCGAGGCGCCGGCCGGTGAGGACAATCGCAAGTACCTGACGACCAAGAAACAGAAGATGGGCCACCTGCTCGAATCGGTCTGACGCCCCCTTTCCGAGGAACCCTCCATGTTCGACGCCCTCTCAGAACGCCTCCGCGGCGTCTTCGACGCCCTCCGCGGCCACACGCGCATCAACGAAGAGGTGCTGGAGAAGACCCTTCGCGAGATCCGCATGGCCCTGCTCGAGGCGGACGTCAACGTCGGGGTCGTGCGCGCATTCTTGGACGCCGTTCGGTCGAAGGCGCTGGGCGAAGAGGTCCTCAAGAGCCTGACTCCCGGCCAGCAGGTCGTGAAGATCGTCCGCGACGAGCTGACCAACGTGCTCGGAGGGAGCGAGGCCGGCCGGCTTCAATTCAACGCAAAGTCGCCGACCGTGATCTTTCTCGTCGGGCTGCAAGGATCCGGAAAGACGACGACGACGGCCAAGCTCGGACTGTGGCTGAAGAAATCGGGGAAGTTTCCCTACCTCGTGCCGGCGGACGTCTACCGCCCCGCGGCGATCGAGCAGCTCGTGCGCGTTGGCTCCTCCGCCGGGCTCACGGTTCACGCCCATGACGGCCGGGAAAAGCCGCTCGCGATCTCCCGCGCCGCACTGGCCGAAGCGCGTGCCAAAGGCTACGACCCGGTGCTGATCGACACCGCGGGCCGGCTTCACATCGACGACACGCTGATGACGGAGCTTCGCGACCTGAAGTCGGCGCTTCTCCCATCGGAGATCCTTTTCGTCGCCGACGCCATGACGGGGCAAGACGCGGTCCGGTCGGCCGGAGAGTTCCACAAGGCCCTCGGGCTGACCGGGGTCGTGCTGACCAAGATGGACGGGGATGCGCGAGGCGGGGCCGCGCTGTCGATCCGACACGTGACCTCGGTCCCGATCAAGTTCGTCGGAACGGGGGAGCGGCCGGCCGAGTTCGAGCCTTTCCACCCCGACCGGATGGTCGGCCGGATCCTGGGGATGGGGGACATCCTGGGTCTGATCGAGAAGGCCGAAGAGGCCGTCGACATGACCCAGGCGATGGAGCTCGAAAAGAAGCTCCGCAAGAACCAGCTCACGCTCCAGGACTTTCGCGACCAGATCCGGACGCTTCAGAAGATGGGACCCCTGTCGGGGATCCTGGGCATGCTCCCCGGTATGGGGGCGCTCAAAAACGTCCCGATCGACGATCAGGCGTTCAACGGCGTGACCGCTTTGATCGATTCCATGACCCCCGGCGAGCGGCTGCGCCCCGAGATCCTGAACGGCAGCCGGAAGAAGCGCGTCGCGAAGGGATCGGGACGGTCGGTCCAGGAGCTGAATCAGCTGCTGAAGCAGTTCGCGCAGATGCGGAAGGTCATGAAGCAGGTCCAGGCTGCCCGAGGAGGGGGCAAAGGGTTCCGGCTCCCATTCTTGGGTCGGTAGGCTATATTGTCGGTTTCACTCGGGTTTTGCGTCAGGAGGAGAAGGCTTGTGCTGAAGATTCGCCTGAAACGAATGGGTTCCCGCCAAGATCCTTTCTACCGCGTCGTGGTGTCGGACAGCCGCCGGACTCCGCAGAGCGGCGTCGTCGAGAGCTTGGGGACCTACAACCCTTCGACGAATCCCGCGACGGTCCAGCTCGACGTGGCCAAGGCCGAGGCCTGGATCAAGAAAGGGGCGCATCCTTCGGAGACGGTTCGAAGCCTTCTCACGAAGGCCAAGAGCGCCGTCGTCTAGCTTGGGTCAGGTCGCCGTGAGAGAGCTCGTCGAGCTCATCGCGAGGGCGCTGGTGAATGAGCCCGCGGCCGTGGTGGTCAGCGAGATCGCCGGGGACGGATCGTCGGTGGTCGAGCTGAGAGTGGCTCCGGAGGACTTGGGGAAGGTCATTGGCCGGCAGGGCCGGACCGCCCGCTCGTTGAGAACGATCGTCGCCGCCGCGGGCTCGAAAGTTCGCAAGCGGGTCGTTTTGGAGATCGTTGAATAACGCGGACGGAAAGCCGATCGTGCTCGGACGCGTGAGCGGCTTTCGAGGCAACCTGGGCGAAGTCACCGTCAAGGTCGTCTCCGGGGACGCGGCGAGGTGGTCGCAGTTGAGCCGGGTGGTCCTCGACGAACAGGTTTTCGCGGTCGCGTCGGCCCGGGCCTACCGCGACCGGTTGGTCTTGAAGCTCGCGGGGATCGATGACGCGAGCGAGGCGGCCGCGCTGCGCGGACGTCAGGTCTCGGTGGTCTCCGACGACGTCCCGGAGCTGCCGCGAGATGAGTACTGGGTTGCGCGCCTGGTCGGCGCGCTGGTGAAGGATGAGGCTTTGGGAACCGTCGGTCAGGTCGTCGATGTCGTCGAGACGGGAGGAACCGATGTTCTCCTCGTCAAGGACGAGGCCGGCCGGGAGACGCTGGTTCCCCTCGCCAAGGAGTTCGTGAAACACGTCGACGAGCCCTCGGCGACCATTCTGGTGTCGCTGCCCCCGGGACTCTTCGGTTTGAACACCGACACGGGGGAGCCCGCGTGAACTTCGACGTGATCACGCTCTTCCCGGGGATGTTCCACGGACCGCTGGACGACGGGATGCTGGCCCGGGCGCGTCGCTCCGGCCGGGTCGGCGTGCGCCTGCACGACCTGCGAAGGTTCGGCGCCGGCCCGAAGCGCCAAGTCGACGACGCGCCGTTCGGCGGCGGGCCGGGAATGGTGCTCAAGCCCGAGCCGTTCTTCGACGCGGTCAGCTTCGTCCGCTCGCGGTTTCCCGCAGGGTCGGAGCGCGTCGTTCTGCTCTCCCCGCAGGGGACTCCCTTCGATCACGTCGCGGCGGCGCGCCTGGCCTCTTTCGAGCGCATCATCCTGCTGTGCGGTCGATATGAAGGAATCGACGAAAGAGTCGCCGAAGGTCTCGCCGACGAGGCGGTGTCGGCGGGGGACGTCGTCCTCACCGGCGGCGAGATTCCCGCGATGCTGGTCATCGACGCGGTGGCGCGGCTCGTCCCCGGGGTCTTGGGGAACGCCGAGTCCGCGGAGCGCGACAGCTTCGCGACCGGTCTTCTGGATTCACCGAGCTACACCCGTCCCGCGGAGTACCGGGGACTCTCCGTTCCGTCTGTTCTCCTGTCGGGGGATCACCAGGCCATCGATCGCTGGCGTCGGGAGCGGGCACGATCCGCGACCTCCGACCGCCGCCCCGATCTATTGGATAGTTCGCATCGAGGCACGGCGTCCGCGCGGCGCCGACGAGGTACGTCATGAGCGTGATTCGCATGATCGAGACAGCGGGCATGAAGGCGGATGTCCCGGACTTCCGGTCCGGGGACCGCGTGAAGGTTCACGTGCGCGTCGTCGAAGGCGACAAGTCCCGCATCCAGGTCTTCGAAGGGGACGTGGTCAGCCGGCGAAGCGGCGGAGGCCTGCGGGCCACCTTCACCGTCCGGAAGACCTCCGGCGGGGTCGGCGTCGAGCGCATCTTTCCGATCCATTCGCCGATCGTCGAGAAGATCGAAGTCGCCCGACTCGGCAAGGTCCGCCGGGCGAAGCTGTACTACCTGCGTGATCGCGCCGGTAAGAAGGCGAGGATCCAGGAACGCCGCGAGCGGTAGGAGCCCATGGCCCTCGATCGCGAAAAGACGTTCCAAAACGCCGAGCGGCTGCTGAAGCAGGGACGGGTCGCGCAGGCTCTCGAAGAGTGCCGACGGCTTGCGGAGGACGCTCCCAAGGACCTGCTGATGCTCAACCGACTGGGGGACTTCCTGGCGCGTGCCAATCGCGGCGCCGACGCGATCGTCTATTACGAGATGATCGCGGAGCAGTTCTCGACGTCGGGGTTCTACCCGAAGGCGATCGCGATCCTCAAGAAGATCGTCAAGGTCGATCCGAACCACACCGCGTCGGTCGTGAGGCTCGGCGAGCTCAACCTGAAGCAGAAGCTTCCCGGGGAGGCCCGGACGTGGCTGCTGCAGGGCGCCGAGGCCTATCTGCGCCGGCGCGAGTTCGCGAAAGCACGCGAGGTCTACGAGAAGCTCGTCGCGGCCGAACCCGACAATTACAGCCACGCCGCGCGACTGGCAGAGACGCGGCTCGCCGAAGGCGACGCCGCGCGCGCCGGCCTCGAGCTGGTCGCGCTGGGCGTGCGCATGCTCGCCGCCGGACGCCGTGACGACGCCGAGCGCACGTTCGTCCGCGCGACCGAGGTCCTGCCGGGCCGTGCCGAGCCCCTGGTCGGCCTGGCGAAATCGCATGCCGCCGCGGGCAAGCGCGACGAGGCGCTCAAGCTGCTCGACGAGGCGTGGAGCCGCAGCGAGAGCGCCGAGAGCGTCGCCGGCGACGTCTTGTTGCTGTTCGAGCAGCTGGGCGACGTCGAGCGGGCGGCGACGTTTCTCGCAGACGCGCGATCCGACGCGATTTCCGACGAGTCCGTGGAGGCCGCCTTCCGGAACGCGCTGACGGCCGGCACCGCCGACGATCTCTGGTCGCGCGTCGTGCCCTTGCTCGACCGGTGGGCTCGCGCGCGGGACTTCGATCGCTCGGCGCGCCTTTTGGAGCGCCTCGCCCGCCTCGAAGACGGTGGGCATCTCCGCGCTTTGGAGCAGCTCGTCGAGATGCGAAAGGCCGAAGGCGCGCGGGCGACCGCGGCGCGCGCGGTGGAACGGTTGGTGCGCGCGTACCAGTCGAAGGGATTGACTGCGAAAGCGACGGCGCAGCTCGAGACGCTGAAATTGTTCGATCCCACGTCGCCGCTCCTGTTCATCGGCCGGCCGGCGGGGGAGCAGGCCCCGGCATCGACGACCGCTCCGCCCGCAGCCGCGCCGCAGGCGCACGCGCAGGCGTCCGAGCCGGCACCGACATCGGGCGCATTCGAAGCCCCGGCCGTTCCCATCGCGCCTGCCGATCTCGAGTTCGTCAGCGGCAACCTCACCGAAGCCGAGGTGTTCGAGAAATACGGCCTCCATCGGGAAGCGCTTCAGCAGCTCAGGCAAATCACCGAACGATTCCCGGGCCATGTGCTCGCGCAGGAGAAGCTCGTCGGGTTCATCCGGACCCAGTCCGACCGCCCGGCTCTGCGGGACGGGCTCGTGGCGCTCGCGTTTGCAAAGCGCGCGTCAGGGGACACCGAAGGGGCCCGCCGTGCCGCGGGAGAAGCGGCCTCCCTCGGAGGTCTCGACGGAAGCACTCGCGGCGCGCTCGAGCGCTTCTCCCTGCTGTCGGCCGTTGAAGCCCCCGCCCCGAAGTCCGCGGCCCCAGTGGCGGCCGCCCCCCCGCCGCCACCCAAGGCTGCGCCGCCACCGCCCCGGGCCGCGGCCCCTCAAGCCCCGCCCGCACACGAGCCGGCGCTGTCCCTCGATGACGATGAGGAGCTCGAGATCCTCTTCGACGACGTCGACGAGCCGGCCGCGGTGCCGAGCGCCGGGATCGATGTTCTCGAGGAGATCGAGTTTTACCTCGGCCAAGGCATGGAGCACGACGCGCTGAAGCGCATCGCCGAAGCACGGGCGGCCGGGCTCCAAGGCGCCGCTTTGGATGGCCTCGAGGCGCGGGCGCGCGCCGCGGCCCCTGCGACGGCCAACGACGACGCGGCGGAGGGGATCGACCGTCTCGACGAAGAGGACCTCTCCTCGATCACCGCGGCCCTCGAAGCCGAGTACGGCACCGACCGCGTCGGCGACGCGCCCGAGGCGCCTGCCGAGCCGGAGAGCGAGCAGTCCGTCGAGGAGGTCTTCGAGACGTTCAAAGACCACGTCAGCGCCGCCGTGGACGCGGGAGACTTCCGGACCCACTACGATCTCGGAATCGCCTACAAAGAGATGGGCTTGATGGACGACGCGATCGCCGAGTTTCGCATCGCGTCGGGGACCCCCGAGCTGTACCGCGAAGCGTGCAGCATGCTCGGTATGTGTCATTGGGAGCAGGGGCGGGCCGACGAGGCGATCCGCTGGTACCGCGCCGCGATCGACGCGCCGGGTGCCGAGGAAACGCCGCTTTCGGGCCTTCGCTACGACCTCGCCGGGCTGCTCGAACAGACCGGAGACGTTCAAGGCGCGTATGAGCTCTTGGCTCAGGTGTTGACCGAAGAGCCCGGATATCGCGACGCCGAAAAGAAAATTGCCGCGCTGCGCGGGCGTTTGGGACTTTAACGCCGCTCGCCGTTTCGAGGTTGCATCGTCCCCGATATACTCCCGGCCGGGGAGGTCGAGGAGGGATCGATGCAGTCGCCGGTTGCCCTGATCCTCGATGATGATGCGTCGGCACGGGAAAGTGCCTCCGACGCCCTGACGCGCGAAGGAGTCCCCACGGTGGGCGTCGCCTCGCCCCGCGAGGCGATCGAGCTCCTTCGACGCCATCCGTCCGCCGTGATCGCCATGGTGGACAGCCGCTTGACTCCGCCCCGCATCGCCCAGTTGAAGGCCATGGCCCGCCTACGCGGGAAGCAGGACGACAAGGAAGGCGAGCTGCGGTTGCTGGGAAAGTCCGAAGCCGCGGGAACGCTTCGGCGGCAGCTCGAAAAGCTGGCGGAGTCGGACGCGCCCGTTCTGTTTTTCGGTGAGCCGGGGAGCGGCCGCTCTTACGCCGCACGATGGTTGCACTCACTGTCGGACCCGTCCCAGCCGTTCGTCGTGCTCGCGGGCCACGACACGGTGACCCTCGAGAAGGCGCTCGCAGGCTCCGAAGGCACGATCTTCGTGCCGTCACTGGAAGATCTTCCGTGGCCGACGCAGGAAGCTCTCGCTGCGGCGCTGGCCCATCGCAAAGGCGGCGCCCGCGTGATGGCATCCACCGCGCTCGATCCGCGCCCGGCAGCGGAAGACGCGCGCCTCTCTCGTCCGCTGGTTGCGGCCTTCGCGGAAGCGACGGTGCGCGTTCCCGCGTTGCGTGACCGGTCGGCCGATGCCGTCACCCTGGCGCGGTCCTTCATCGACGAGTTGTGCCGGTTGAACGGACTCTCGCCGATCACCCTCGCTCCCGACGCCGAAAGCGCGCTTGCAAGCTACGCGTGGCCCGGCAACCTGCGGCAGCTGCGAAGTGCCGTCGAGTCTGCGGTCATCCTCGCCGAAAACGGTGTCGTGGCCGCGAAGGACCTACCCGAATACCTCCGCACCACCTCGGGCGCGGCCGCGCCCGCCGCTCGCGCCGACCGGAAGTTTCGTGATGCGAAGCGCACGGTTGTCGAAGCGTTCGAGCGCGCCTATCTCGAGGACCTCTTGAGGCGTCATCGCGGAAACGTCACCGGGGCGGCGGAGCATTCGGGAATGCTCCGATCCGCGCTCCAGCGGCTTCTCCGCAAGCACGATCTGCATTCGGCGGACTTCAGAACGCGCGGCGCGTCCAGCTCATACGCGACGTGACCGCTCCGTGGCGCTTGATCGTCGAGGCGTGCGAGGACGGCGCTTCGAACATGGCGGTGGACGAGGCCATCCTCGAGGATTACGACCGGGATCCACGGCCGGCGCCGACGCTGCGTCTTTACGGGTGGCGCCCCGCGGCGCTGTCCCTGGGACGGTCGCAGCGAGCCGCAGGCTCCCATGACCCCGCGGCCCTTGCCCGCGCCGGAGCGGATCTCGTGCGGCGGCCGACCGGCGGCTCGACCGTCTTCCACGAATTCGAGCGAACCTATGCCGTGATCGGTACCTTGGGCGAGCCGCCGTTTTCTGGCGGGGTCGTGGACACGTACCAGCGGATCGCCGGCGCGGTCGGCAGTGGCCTGAGACGGCTCGGCGTCCCCGCCGTGGCGTCGGGTCGCGCCAGGCGCGTCGGCCGCGACGCCACGGGCGCGTGCTTTACGCGCACCGGGACGTGGGAGATCGAGGCGGAGGGACGCAAGCTCGTCGGAGCCGCGCAGGCTCGCCGCCGCCGGGCATTCTTGCAGCACGGCTCGATCCCAACCCGGATGGACGCCCGCCGCCTGGGAGAGATCATCGGTACCGTGGTCGACGGCGCGCGGTTCATCGACCTCACCGACGCGGCTGGTCGGGAGGTCGGCGACGACGAACTGGATCACGCCCTGATCGCCGGATTCGAAGATCTCTTCGGCGCGCGGCTGATCGCAAACGCGCTCTTGGAGCGCGAGGCCCTGCGTGCCGCCGAGCTGCGTTGCTGGAAGTACGACTCGATGGCGTGGACGTTCGACGGCACGATCGGAGAGCGCGAGGCGCGCTGGGGGCCGGTCGCGTCGCGCAGCCGCTAGGGCGCCTCGGCTCCCGAGGCCTCGCCCAGGAGCACGACCTCGGCCGCGCGTCCGTCGCTTCCGACCCACGGCGTCGGATCGACCTTTCCCTCGAGCGCGTCGGGAAGGCGCTTGGTCGCTCCCGGGACGACGTGCGCTCGGAGGGTTCCGCCGGACAGCGTCGGCTCGGAGGTGAGCAGCGCATTGAAATCGTCCTCGGGGATCACGAGCTCCCCCTGGTCGTCGAGCGGGTAGCGCGCGAGGATCCAGGGAAGCTGCAGGCGCGCGTGCTCCGCCGCCGAGCATTCCTGCGTCGGCTCGGTCCCTTCGAGAAACGCTTCGTTGATCCGCTCGACGCACCCCGCCGAATCGACCGCGCGCAGCCCCGTGGTGTGATCGACCGAGACGTGCGTCACGCCCTCGACGTCGGGGAATGGGAGCGGCGGCACGTCCCGCAAGGCGTTCTCCATGACCGACTGCCAGATGGGAAGGGCCGCCTGGGCCCCCGTCTCCCGAGAGCCGAGCGTCTTTTTCGCGTCGAACCCCACCCACACCCCCACGACGAGGTCGGGGGTGTACCCGATGAAC
>Ga0068859_100003760_pt1 | contig 15473 bp, 8 predicted proteins | sample KBSSwiS22_FD_66585 | JGI IMG/M metagenome (GOLD analysis project Ga0068859, IMG submission 66585) | Switchgrass rhizosphere microbial communities from Kellogg Biological Station, Michigan, USA - KBS Switchgrass S2-2 | ecosystem: Host-associated > Plants > Roots > Rhizosphere > Soil ...
GAAGCTCAACGATGCGATCACGACCGGCTGCGTGCTCGAGTCGCTGAAGCAGAATGCGGACGGCGCCTACGTGCTCGCGTTCAAGCGCGGCAGCGGCGCGATGGAAGTGCGTGCGCGTCGCGTCGTGCTGGCGATGCCGTTCACGACCTTGCGCCGCGTTTCGATCGCGGTCGATCTTCCGGAACCCAAGCGCCGCGCGATCGCCGAATTGCGTTACGGCACCAATGCGAAGCTGATGATCGGTTTCAGCGAGCGCGTCTGGAGCACGCGGCATGCGAGCGGCGCCAGCACATATAGCGATCTGCCGCTGCAGACGACGTGGGAAACGAGCCGCATGCAGAACGGCGCCGCCGGCATCCTGACCAATTTCGTCGGCGGCCGTCATGGCATCGACATCGGCGAAGGCACGCCGCGCGATCAGGCCGATATCGCCGCGCGCCAGCTCGATGCGATCTTTCCCGGCATTTCCGCCGCGCGCGAAGGCGCACGCGAAGCGCGCTTCCATTGGCCGAGCCATCCGTGGACGCTCGGCAGCTACGCCTGCTACACGCCGGGACAGTGGACGACGATTCGCGGCGCCATCGGCGAAAGCGTCGGCCAATTGCATTTCGCCGGCGAGCACTGCGCGTTCGACAACCAGGGCTTCATGGAAGGCGGCGCCGAAACCGGCGAATGGGCCGCGGCGGCGATCACCGGACAGGCGGTGCCGGCGCGCGCGGCTTGATGGTGCGCGTCAAATCTCGTTGTCGAAGCCGTCGGTGAAGATCCGGTCCGGCGCGCCGGTCTCGAACGCGCCGATGTCGGGACCGAGGCCAACCGAACGCTCGAACAGCACGCTTTCCGCCGTCTCCAGGCGCTGATCGCAGCAAATGTCGATGACGTTGTTGCCCGCGTCGATGACCGGGCTTCCTGGCAGCGGCGCTTGCGTCAGCGTGTAGCCGCCGTTGTTCTGCAGCGGTCCCAGCATCGGATCGAGCGTGATCGTGTCGGACGGCGTCGGCAGCGTCGAGGCCATGATCAGGTTGTTCGCGCCGCTCAGCGTGATCGTCGATACGCCGGCGATATCGGTGAGATTGAGCCCGTCGCCCGATGTGTTGTTGGCGACGATGGTGCTTTCGAGCTCGGTGTTGCTGGCGAGATAAAGCCCGGCGCCGAACGGAAATCCGGACGTGTTCGATGTGATCGTGCTGTTCGCGATCTGCAGTGGGCGATATTTCGAGTACACGCCGCCGGCAGCGCCGCTGGCGCGATTGCCGGTGATCGTGCAGTCCTGGATTTCCATCGTGTATTCGGCCGCGCCGAGCAGAAATATGCCGGCGCCGGTTTCGGCTTCGTTGTCGGAGATCGTCGAGTATTTGATCGTGACGTCGCCGAGCGCGAAGAGCCCGCCGCCGCGCGAGTAGTGGCTGCCGTCGCCGGACACGGTGTTGCCGCTGATCGTGCTGCCGGCTGTCTGAATTTCCTTGGCCCATACGCCGCCGCCGGCGCTGTTCGCCGATTGCGCGTGCGCGGTGCTTGCCGTCACGTTCGAGAGGCCGAGCAGCACGGAGTCGCGCGCGTAGATCGCGCCGCCGTAGGCCTTGTTGATGCCCGAGCTCGACAACGAGCAATCGGTGACGGCGGCGAGCTCGAGCAGAACGCTGCCGTACGAATAGATGCAGCCGCCTCCGTACGAGCCCCCGCTGTAGCTTCCGCCGGCGATCGTGAGGCCGATGAGCTCGAGCTGTCCGCTGCCGTTGTGCACCAGCACGCGGCCGTTGTGGTTGCCATGGATCGTCAGCGCGTATTTGCCGGGTCCCTCCAGCATCACTTGTGTGGCGGACGGCGAATTGGTCAACGCGCCGCTGGTCAGCGTGATCGTGCTGCAGGTCAGCTGAGTGAGATCGATGGTGTCGCCGTCGACGGCGTTGAAGTACGCATCGCGCAAGCTTCCGGGGCCGCTGTCGTCGCAGTTCTGCACGACGATGGGCACGTTGCCGCTCGGCCTTTGTGTCGCGAGCGACATGAAGTCGCGTTGGCCGACATGCGCGATCGCCGACGGTTCGGTTGTGGCGAACGCAATGGCAAGCGCGGCGGCGAGAGCGCGGCGGCGCGGATGGTTCAGGAATTGAAAGTTCACGGTGTTTTCCCCAGATCGCTCATGACGTAGAACGCCATAGCATCGGGAATCGCGACACGCTTCCCGACGTCTCCGCGGAACGGAGACGTCGAGAACAGGCGCTGCGTTTATTCCGGCCCTTCGCTCGGAATCTGGAACAGCGCCGACAGCGCGATGCTGCCGTGTTGCGATGGATCCTGCGGATTGGGACTGCCCGGATTTCCGGGATTCAAGTTCGACGCCGTATCGTCCGGCGGGAACAGGATCAGCGTCTGCAGGAACTCGATGATCTTCTGCCGATCATCGTCGCCGAGCGCGACGAACGCGTCCGTCGATGTCTGCGCTTCGCCGCCGTGGCGCAGGATGACTTCTTCGAGCGTCGTGCTGCGCCCGTCGTGGCCGTAGGGCGCCTTGGTGCCGATGCCCCACAGCGGCGTCGTCATGAACTGCGTGTGCAGCGTGCCGTCGTAATTGCGCTCGTAGAACGCGGGCCCGAGATCGTGGCGCTTGAAGTCGGTGTAGAGATTGGTGACGGTGAACGGCTGGCGCTTGGGCACGAGCTTGGGATACGGATCGCCATCGTCGACGACATCGACCAGCGTCGCCGCCGTCGCATAGAGATGATTGAAGATGCCGCGCGCCGGGTCGTAGCGCGTATCGACATCGGCGACGCGCCGGTCGCGCGTGATGCGGAACGTCTCGATGTGGCAGCTCAAGCACCGGCTCGATTCCATCAGCTCGCGGCCTTGCTCGGTGCGCGCCGTCGTCTTGCCGATGCCGGGCTTGAAGTAGTTGAGAAGATAGATTTCCGCATAGTCGAGCACCGCGGGATCGATCTCGTCGACGACGCCGTCATGATCGGCATCGTCGGTTGGATCGCAGGTCTGCGGACGCTTGATCGTATCCAGCGCAGGATCGAACACCATTCCCGCCGGGCTCGTCGTCAGCACCGGATTGACCGGATCGGTCGCCGCGCACAGCACGGGATCGGGCGATTGCAGACCCATCTCGTCGTTGAACGCGCCGGCCTCGAACGCACGCAGCGAATACTCGCGGCCTTCCGCGAAGAACGGCCGCACGCGAAGGTCCGCATTGACGCCGACGACGTGCGAGGTATCGAACGTGCCATCCGGCAGCGCCGTGATCGAGCCGAAGTTCACGCCTTTCGCGGTCAGGATCATGTTCGCGTTCGCATTCGTCGACGCGGCTTGCTGCGCGGCGCGCGTGCGGATCGTGCGCAAGGTCGTAGTCATCTCGTCCGCGATCATCTCGCGCAGGCCAATGCCAAAGAGATGCGGTGCGTTGCGACTGTCCGGACGCGTCACGACGTCGCCGCCGAAACCCGCCGATCCGCGCGGCCGGCCATGACACGAAGCGCAGCTGTCGCTCAAGCCCGCGCCGAGAGCGGGATTCGCCATGATGTCGCCGCCGGCGACGAAATCGACGCGAGGGCCAAGCCCCTGCGCCTCGGTGAACTTGCGCTGGAACAGCTGGCGTCCGCGCCGGATCGCCCGGGCGGGATCGCGCGCGATGATGTATTCCGAGGAACCGGGCGTGTGCTCGTCGCCGCGGCCGGCGCCGACCTCTTGCTCCAGCGATTTGGCGATCGCGCCGCCGGGAACGCTCGGCGTGGTTTGGGTCATGTCGGTGAGCTGGGCCAGCGCGGCGGGCGATGCGAGCCACAGCATCAGCCCGCACGCGCGCGCCGCGAAGCCTTGACGTCGCGTTTTCATCGTCTTCCCTCCCACGCGGGTCTCCGCGCATGGACGGAAAACGATGAATCGGGACGAAACGTGACATGGCCGGCGGCGAATTTACATTGGTGCGCCGCGGGAGCCGGCCGGACCGCTCAATCGAAGCCGTTGATGAAGACCGCGTCGGCGACCGATCCGGCCTCGTAGGCACCGAAATCATACGGCGTCGTCGTCGAATTGAAGACGTGCGGGCGAAGCGCACCGTCGAGATCCAGCGTTGGCGCTGGATCGTCCGGATCGCTGCCGGTCGCAGCCCAGCGATCGACCGCGGACGACGTCGTGCGGATATGAAAATCGCCGGACGCCGCATCGACGAACGGATCGGTCAAGAACTGCACGTTGTTGCCGGGATCGGTCGGCAGGCCCGTCACGTTCTCCGCGCCGACGTCGTGCACCGTGACCGGTATGCTCGTTCCGACCAGATACGCGTCGACCGGATCGTTCGGCTGCGCGAGAAGGCTGTGCAGGATCTCGACCGTCGACGGCACCAGCGCCGCGGTGAATATCTGCCCCGCGCCGAAGAGATTGTGCGCGACCGTGCTGTTGGCGAAATGCAGGTCGCCCGATACGACCGCCATCATGTCGCCGTCGAGCGTGTTCTCGGCGAAGAGACTGCCGTCGACGTAGACGCGGCCCTCGCCGCCGAAGACGAGACCGCCGCCGCCTCCGACGACGGAGTTGTCGAGCATGCGTGCGCGCAACAGCTCGATCGACGATGTTCCGGTCGGTCCGCCGCCGGCCGCCTCGACGATATAGCCCGCGTACGCGAGATTGTTCTCCAGCGAATTGCAGCGCAGACCCGTGGCGCACGGCGGCGCCGCGTCGCCCACGCGCGACTGATAGAAACGAACGCCCGTCGACACCGAGAACGCCTGGCCGACGGATGCGATCTGCACGGCGGCGCCGTCGTTCGCAGTGTTCTCGCGCCAGATCGAATTGCCGAACGCGGCGAACGAGAGAATCTGCGAATCCGCCGAGTACGAATCCATGTAAAGCCCGCCGCCCGCGACCGCGGCGTTCTGCGAGATCTCGATCGGATTCAGCGGATCGTCGTTGGACAAGAGCAGCTCGTACGCACCGCCCACGCGCGTCGCGTAGAAGATGCCGCCGCCGTTGCGGTGCGCGATGTTGCTGCCGACAAACGGAAAGCCGGGTACGCCGTGCGTGCGTCCGACGATGTTCGCGTCGTACGCGTAGATGCCGCCGCCGTCGCCGGTGTCGGTGAAGTTGCCGTTGGCGAAGTTGCCGAGGAAATACGTCGGACCGCCGCTGTCGATGGTCACGTCGGCGTCGCGCACGTAGAGACCGCCGCCGCTGCCGCGCGCGGCGTTGCTGTTGAACTGCACGCCGATGAACGTCACCGGCTTGTGCGGTCCGTTGCCGCCGATGAACATGCCGCCGCCGTAGTCGGCGTTGTTGTTGTAGAGCATCACGTCGCTCAAGGTCAGCGCGCCGCTGCCTTCGGAGTCGACGCCGCCGCCGGCTCCGGCATCGCCGTGCGTCAGCACGAGATGACGCAAGGTCAGATGTCCCGCGCCGAAGTGCGCGAACAGCGAGCCGTGATTCGCCGCGCCGTCGGCGTCGAGCGTCGAGTTCGCCGTCGAGATGCCCGCGCTGCAGTTGAGATAGCCGCCCTCGACGATAAGATCGTCGCTGCTGTTGACGAACATCGTCGAGACGCCGGTGTACGTGCCGGTTGCGACGGCGACGAGATCGACGCCCGGCGACTGATCGGCCGCGGCGATCGCCGATCCGAGATCGTGATACTGGCAGGCCGCATCGGGTCCGACGGTGATCATCGCGCCTGCTGCACCGGTCCACGCTGCGAGCGCGAGCGCGAAGACGGATGCGGCGTAGCGGACGATCGCGCGCTTCGCGCGCGTCGGCGAAATCCTGGACATGGCGTTCTCCCTGTTGCCTCCGCATCGGAGGCTTGGCTCAGTGAACGCCGGGTCGTCGCGGAATGAGACATCCGCGACGCGAGTGCCTCTAGCCCGCGCGCAGGCGCACTCGAAGCGCCGCCGCGCGAACCCGCAGCGGATGATTTTCAGGCAGCTCGACGAAAGCGGCCTCGGCCGCGTCGAGCTCTTTCGCGGCCGCCGCGGCATCGGTTTTCGCGATCGTCTCGGCCAGCGCGAGATGCAGATCGCCGAGCTCGAAATGCGACGCCGGAAGTTCCGACGCAGCGCGTCCGATCGTGTCGCGCAGCAAGGTCGCCGCAGCATCACTTTCGCCGTGCGCGGCTTCATAACGAGCGAGATCGGCGACGAGCGGCAGCGTCATCGGATCGACGTGATCCGTCGGCAGCGCAGCGACGGCCGCTTTCCATGTCGCCGCCGCGGCGTCGTCGTTGCCGAGCGCAGCTTGTGCAAGGCCCAGCGCATAACGCGCTTCGGGTTCGGTGCGCGAGCGGAACTGGGCAAGATTCTCCGGATGATCGACGATCGCCTGCGCGACGCGCGCCAGCGCAACCGCCGTCGAGGAATCGCGCAGGAACGCAACGCGCGCCGCCTGGAACTCGAGCACGCGCGTGCGCGCGTGTTCTTCGCCGACGACTTTGACCGCTGTGCGCTTCGCCTCGTCGAGCAACGTAGCCGCGCCGTCGAGATCGCCTTGTGCTTCGTGCACGCGCGCGAGATTGCCGACTACGAACGTCTGGCCGAGCGATTCGTCGAGTCCCGCGGCGCGATTGCGCTCGCGGCCTTCTTCGAGCGTCGTGCGCGCTGCGCCCAGTTTTCCGAGCGCAAGATCGAGACTGCCGAGATTGTTGAGACCGTTGACGACGTCCGGGCTTCCACGCGGATACAGCTCGCGCTCGATCGCGACTGCGCGCTCGGTCAGTGCCGCGGCTTCTGCGTAATGGCGCAGCATGCCTTGGCTCATCGCGACGTTCTTGAGGTAATGCGCCGTCTTGACGTGGCGCTCGCCGAACTTCGCCTGCGCGCCGTCGGCCGCTTTGCGCAACAGCTCCGCGCCTTCGGCGATGCGTCCCGCACGTACATACGCGTTGCCGAGCGCATCGTAACTGTTGAGGATCTCGGCATCGTCCTCGGGCAGCTGCTTCCTGCGGATCGCAAGCGCGGATTCGTAGTCGGCGATCGCCTTATCGTGCTTTCCGGTCTGGCTTTCGCCGAGCGCTCGGCGATCGAGCGTCAACGCCAGCGCGAGCGAATTCTCATCGACGCGCGACTGCAGCGCCGCCGCTTCGTCGAGCCGCGCGATCGCATCGTCGAAATGATTCTGCGAAAGATCCGCTTCGCCGCGCTCGCTGAGCGCAGCGCCGAGCAGCGCAGGATCCGGCGGCTCGACACGCCGCGCCGCGGCAACGGCGGCATCGACGAGCGGCACGCCCTTGTCCGGCTGCGCGAGATGATCGTAGACGCGCGCGAGCGCGACGAGGAGCTCGCTTTGCACCGCCGGCGTCTCGGCGAGATCGCTCGTCGCGCGCTCGGCGCCGCGCGCGAGAAGCTCGGCCGTTCCGGGCGTCTCATCTTTCGGGCGACTCGGAATCTCGGCGTCGAAGAGATCGACGAGAAGATCGCGCACCGCTTCGGCGCGCTGCGCGTGATCGCGAGCCAGGCGCGCTTGCTCGCGCGCGATCTCGGCCTGCCACAGCGCAATGCCGAGCGAGGCGAGGACCGCCAGCAGGAAAGCGGCCGTCGTCGCGACGCCGCCGCGATGGCGCGCGACGAACTTGCTCGCGCGATACCAGTGCGAAGGCGGATGCGCGATGACGGGCTGGCCTTCGCGATGACGCTCGATGTCGTCGGCGAACGCGCCGGCGGAAGCATAGCGGCGCTCGGGATCGACGTCGGTCGCCTTCAGCACGATGTTGTCGAGATCGCCGCGCAGCTGCCGGCGGATGCTGCGCGGTGGCGCCGGCAGCACGGCGGGATCGGTGTCCTCGCTGATCGTCGACGACGGCGTGCGCGTATCGCCGTGCTCGCGGCGCGTTCCGGTCATGAGCTCGGCGAGCAGCACGCCGAGTGCGTAGACGTCGGTCGCGGTGGTGATCTGGCCGTGTGCGAACTGCTCGGGCGCGGCATACGCGGGCGTCATCGCCTGGTGCAGCGTGCGCGTTTCGTCACCTTCATTGTCGGCGTCGAGCAGTTTTGCGATGCCGAAATCGAGCAGCTTCACTTCGCCCTCGCGCGTCACCAGCACGTTCGAAGGCTTGAGATCGCGATGCACGATCAGCGCGCGATGCGCCGCTTCGACCGCGCGGCACACGTCGATGAACAGCGCGAGACGCGCGTCGAGCGAAAGCTGACGGTTGCGCGCGTACACCGTGATCGGCTCGCCGTCGACGAGCTCGAGCGCGATGTACGGCACGCCGGTGTCGGTGACGCCGCCTTCGATCAGGCGCGCGATGCCGTGATGGCGCAGTTGCGAGAGCGCCTGGCGCTCGCTGCGGAAACGGCGCTGATCCTCCGCCGTATAGATGCCGCGACGCAGGAGCTTGAGCGCGACCGTCTGGCTGACGCCTTCCTGCGCGCGTTCGGCGCGAAAGACGACCGACGAGCCGCCTTCGCCGAGCTTGTCGATCAGCGTGAAAGGCCCGATGCCCAGGCCCGCGGGAAACGTGACGGCGTCGGCTTCGAGATCGCCGACGCTGACCAGCAGATCGTCGAACGGCTGGTCGAGCACGCGCGCGCCGCCTTCCTCGTCGGCTTCGAGCAGGCGTTCAACGGCGGCGCGTTGCGCGGCGTCCCGGCAATGCGTGTCCAGATACGCGGTGCGTTCGTCGGCGGGAAGCGCCAGCGTCGCCTCGAACAGCTCGCGCAGCGTCGGCATCGGATCGGTCATCGCGCGAATCGTCAGGCGTTCCGCGGCGCAACGCCAGCGTGCGCATCCGGCATCGAGCGTGTGCGCGCGGCACGATCCGCGGCGCGCTCATTGTGCGCGGACGCGAGCTGGCCGCGCCGATTCGCGAACGCGCTCATGGCGACGGCCGCGGCGAACCAGGCCCGGCATTCGGCATCGTCGAATCTGCGAAGAACGCTCATGCGTCGATCCTGCGGCGGAGAAAGTGTCGCACGTCCCGGACCGGCACGTTTCCGACTCTCTCAGGAAACGCCGCCGGTGCCCGGATTGCGACACGATCGCCGACCCGGCGCGCTACGGCACCGCGGCCGTCGAATCGGGCGTCGCCTTGAGCCGCTGCGCGATGTCGCTCAGCCGACGCGGCGGGTAGCGCAGTTTGTCTAGCGCAGCAGTCGCGCCGTCGCGAAGCTGATGGGCGTCGGAGTCGCCGAGCGATGCCGCGGCCTCGGCCGTCAGTAGCGGCACTTCGACGCGGAGAACGACATCGGGTTTCGCGGATCGCGCGAGATCGGCCGCCGCCGTCTCCAGCAAAGCGCGCGCTTCGCGCGGCTTATGGACCCGCAGCAACGCGGTCGCGCGCAGCATCGCGACGCGACCGTTCCAATACACCGGCACCGTCGTTTCCTTCGCCAGCGCCGATTCGATGTGGCCGATCGCCGTCAGCGCTCCGTCCGCATCGCCGCGATCGAGCCGGATGCGAGCGAGCTTCTCGTACGTCGCCGCGACCTCGTCGGGCTCGGGCTCCTCAGCCTTTTCGAGCGAAGCGATCGCATGCGCGAGCTCCGCTTCGCCGGCGGCGACGTCGCCGGAATTCGCCAGCACGACACCCAGATTCGACCGCGTCACCGCCGTCTCGAAGTGCTCGGGTCCGTACGCCGCCTCGCTGCGGCGCAGCGCTTCGCGCAGCGGCGTCACCGCGTCGGACCACTCTTCGAGCAGCGCGTGCATCATGCCGACCGAGTTGTAGTCGTTGGCGATCTCGGGATGATCCTCGCCGCGCGCGACGCGATTGATGCGCAAGGTCTCGGCCGCGGCATCGAGCGCGCCTTTGTAGTCGCGCTGCTGATACATGACCATCGTCAACGCGTTGAGATGCTCGGCGCGGCGCCAGTCGTCGTGCGCGAGCACGGCGTCGTCGATCTCGAGCGCACGATGAATGTGTTCTTCGGCGCGCACGAGATCGCCTTGCTGGCGATAGGCGCGCGACAGCGAGGCTTGCGTTCCCGCAACCGAAAGATGACGTGCGCCGTGCTTGCGCGTGTAGCGCGTCAGCAGTTCCTCGTAGGTGCGGACCGCCTCCGCCGGTTGATTCGTGCCGAGCGCGACATTGCCGGCACCTTCGAGCGCCTGGTCGACGAGGTCAGGATCACCGGACGCCTCGGCGAGCTCGACACTGGTCCGGCTGTCGGCGCTCGCGCGTTTGTACTCATGTTCCTTCGACGCGAGCAGCGCGGAATCGCCGAAGATCAGCGAGCGCACGCCGGCGCCTCGCGGCGGAGCGATCGCGATCAGACGATCGGCGAGCGTCCGCGCCTCGGCGAAATCGCCGCGCAGGATCATCGTTGCGAGAAGCTCGCGCCCGGCCGCGAGCGTCAATGCGGCGGTCTCGCCGAACGCGGCTTTCGCCTGCGCGTAGTTCCACTCCAGATTCTCGCGCGCCGAATCGAGCCGGCCTTGCCCGCGCAGCACGCCGCCGAGCTGGGTCAGGAGCTCGGTGCGCGCATCGATGTTCATCGCGGCGTCGGCGCGCGCCTTGTGCGCGGATTGCTCGACGACCGCGGCGATCGTCGGCGGACCTTCGCGCGGTGATCCCGGTTCGGCTTCGGCGAACGCCGAGAACATGAAGTCGCGCATCGCGTTCGCGCGCAAGGCTTCGCGTCGCGCCGCGTTCGCTTGCCACAGAGCGACTGTCAGCGCGGCGAGCACGGCGACGACGACCGCAACGCTCGCACCGACACCGCTCTTGTGGCGCGCGACGAACTTGCGCGTGCGATACCACGTCGACGGCGGATGCGCGCTCACCGGCCGGCCGTCAAGCAGGCGCTCGATGTCCGCGGCGAGCGCGCCCGCCGATGCGTAGCGGCGCTCCGGCTCGCTCGCGATCGCCTTCAGCACGATGTTGTCGATGTCGCCGCGCAGCTGGCGTCGCGTGATCTCGGGCGACGCCGGCAACACGCCGGGCTCGGTCGCGGCGGCGACCCGATCCGACGGCGTACGGCTGCTGCCGTCGTTGAGGCGCCGGCCGGTGACGAGCTCGCCCAGCACGACGCCGAGCGCGTAGACGTCGGTCGCCGTCGTGATCAAACCGCCGCTGCGCTGTTCGGGCGCGGCATACGCCGGCGTGAAGGCGGGCAGGCGCGTCTGCGTATCGTCGTCGTCCGCATCGAGCAGCTTGGCGATGCCGAAATCGAGCAGCTTCACTTCGCCGGCAGCGGTGACGAGCACGTTCGAAGGCTTCAAATCGCGATGCACGATCAGCGCGTGATGCGCCGCTTCGACCGCGCGGCAGACCTGCAGGAACAATTCGAGTCGCGCGCGCAGATCCATACGCCGCGCGCGCGCGTGATCGGTGATGGGTTCGCCTTCGACGAGATCGAGCGCGATATACGCAAGCCCCGAATCGCTGACGCCGCCTTCGATCAGGCGCGCGATGCCCGGATGCTGCAGCTGCGCCAGCGCGTGCCGTTCGCGGCGGAACTGCCGGCGCGCTTCCGGTGAGTAGAGTCCGCGGCGCAGGAGTTTCAACGCGACGTGCTGGCGCACGCCGTCGGCATCGCGCACTGCGCGAAATACCGTCGACGAGCCGCCTTCGCCGAGCACCTCGATCAGCTCGAACGGCCCGATCCGGCTTCCCGGCGGCAGCATCTGGCGGACGTCCGGATCGCCGATGACGCGCGCGACCGCATCGGCGCTCTGCTCGAAGACGACATCGTTCTCGGTGTCGGCCGCGAGCATGCGCTCGATGCGCTGCCTCATTTCCGGATCGGCGCAGCGGCTTTCGAGGAAAACGCGGCGATCTTCGGGCGCGAGGCCGACGGCTTCCTCGAAGATCTCGCGCAGATTCGCGCCGGTGGTCATGCGTCAAAGTTCCAGGGCGAGCCCGCGTACGCCATGAAACGCCGTCGCGCGGCGGCGTGCGACATGCGTCAGTCGATCTCGGTCTTCAGGAACGCGCGCGCGAAACGCCAGTCGCGGTCGATCGTGCGCCGCGTGAGCTTCATCGATTCGGCGATCTGCTCCAGCGTCAGGCCGGCGAAATAGCGAAGCTCGACGACGCGCGCCGCGCGCGGATCGGTTTCCTCGAGCTTCTTCAAGGCCTCGTCGAGCGCCAGCGCCTGCTCGGCGCTTTCCAGCGCCAGGCGCTCGTCGCTGCCGGTCAAAGTGACGCGGATCCAGTCGCCGCCCGCGCGAAGGCGCAGGCGATCGCGTGCGCGGTCGGCGAGGAGATGCCGCATCGCGCGCGCGGCATACGCGAAGAACTGCGCCGGTTGCTCGAAGGAAAGCTCGCGCTGCGCGCCGATGCGAAGGTAAAGCTCGTGCACGAGCGCGGTCGTGTCCAGCGTCGCGCCCGCGCGTCCGCGCGCGAGGTGGTTGCCGGCCATTGCCTTCAGGCGTTCGTAGACGGCGCCGAACAGCGCGTCCGTGGTCTGCACGGTTGGCGCGCCGTCGATCGGCGAAGTTTCGGTCGGAGCTTGCGACACCTCGGACCCTCCCTTCCCGGAGTGTACTCCGCGAGGCGCGTTCCTGGCCGCACCGGCTTCTCGCCGCGTGCCCGCAACTGCGAGAATCGTGCCCATGCCGTCCTCCCCTCCGCTGCCGCGCGCGACCGCCGCGTTCCTCGACGAACGCCTGGCGCGGCTCGAGTCGGCCTGCCGCGACGCCAACGTGCCGTTCTACGACGACGCCGGCGTCGACGATCATCTGCAGCGCGTGCTGCTGGCGAGCGACTTCGCCTACGAAAGCTTCCTGCGCGATCCGGGCCTGCTCGGCCCGGACCTGTTGCGCCTGATGAGCGACCCGCGCCACGCGGACGCGCGTGCCGGCGTGTTCCAAGCGACGCACGGCGACGCCGAGCTCGTGACCGAGCTTCGCCGTTTTCGCCAGCGCGAGGCGCTGCGCCTGATCTGGCGCGACGTCAACGATCTCGACACGGTCGAGACGACGCTGACTGGCGCATCGGTCCTGGCCGAAGCCTGCATCGAGGCGGCGCTGGCTGGCGCGGAGCGCAAAGTCGCCGCGCGCCACGGCGTCGTCCGCGACGCCGCCGGCGCGCCTCAGCGCATGGTCGTGTTCGGGCTCGGCAAGCTCGGCGGCGGCGAGCTCAATTTCTCGTCCGATATCGATCTCGTGTTCGCGTTCGCCGAAGCCGGCATCAGCGACGGCGAGCGCGCGCTCGACGCCGACGCCTATTACGCGCGCGTCGGCCAGGCTTTCGTCGCGTTCCTGGCCGAGCGCAACGCGGACGGTTACGTGTATCGCGTCGACTTGCGCCTGCGACCGTTCGGCAATTCGGGACGCCCGGTGCTCTCGTTCGCCGCGATGGAGCAGTACTACCAGCGCGAGGGCAGGGACTGGGAACGCTACGCCTGGATCAAGGCGCGCGCGGTCGGCGGCGATCGCAGTGCGGGCGCGCGACTTCTCGACACACTGCGGCCGTTCGTGTTCCGGCGCTACCTCGACTACACCGCGTTCGCGGGCCTGCGCGAGATGAAGGCACTGATCGACGCGGAAGTCGCGCGCAAGGATCTCGCCGACGATCTCAAGCTCGGTCCCGGCGGCATCCGCGAGATCGAGTTCATCGTGCAGCTGGTGCAGTTGATCCGCGGCGGGCGCGAGCCCGCGCTGCGCGCGCGCGGATTGCTGCCGGCGCTCGCGGCCTGCGAGCAGCTCGGCTTCATCCCTTCTGGTCGCGCGAGCCGCTTGCGCGCAGCGTACAAATTCCTGCGCCGGCTCGAAAATCGCGTACAGATGTTCGCCGATCAGCAGACGCATGCGATTCCGGCGGACGAACCCACGCGCCTTCGCATCGCGCTCGCGCTCGGTCACGCCGAATGGGAAGCACTCGCGGTCGAGCTGGCCGCGCACCGCGCCGCGGTAAGCGACGAATTCGCCGCGCTGATGGCGACCGACGCGCGTGCGCAGGTGCAGCGCGACGAATCCGCGTGGGTTGGCCTCTGGCGCAACATCGCCAGCGACGGCGTCGATCGCAAGGCGCTTGCCGAAGCGGGTTTCGGTCCACCGGACGAAGTCGCGAGCGAGCTCGAATCGCTCCTCGGATCGAGTGCGTTGCGCAATATGTCCGCTCGCTCGCGCGAGCGGCTCGATCGCGTGCTGCCGTCGTTGTTCGCCGCGGCGGCGGCCAGCCCGGAGCCGACGCGCTGCATGGTGCGCATGCTGCGCCTGGTGCAAACGGTGGCGCGGCGCTCGGTGTACCTCGCGCTCCTCGACGAACAACCTGCGGCATTGAAGCGCCTCAGCGAAGTGCTGTCGGCGAGTGCATTCCTGGCTGAGCGCGTGATCGCGCATCCGCTGCTGCTCGATGACCTTTTCGATGATCGCGTCGATCACGCGCCGCCGGATCGCGACGCCGTCGCCGCGGAGCTCGCGCGTCGCCTCGCAACGTTGGACGGCACTGATCCCGAGGCCGAGATCGAGTTGATCCAGGAAGAGCGCCAGTCCGCGCTGTTTCGCATTGGCCTGGCATTCCTCGGCGGTCGCATCGACGCGGTGGCGGCAGCGCGAGCGCTCGCCGGCGTTGCGGAGGTCGTGCTTGGCGCCGTGTTGCGTATCGCCGAGCGCGATCTCGCTGCAGCGCACGGACGTCTTGATGGCCGCACGACCGAAGCTGCCGGTTTCGCAGTGATCGCCTACGGAAGCTTCGGCGGCAGCGAGCTCGGATTCGGATCGGATCTCGATCTCGTGTTCCTCTACGACGGTGCGCTCGCGCAACACGAATCCGACGGTGCCCGCCCGCTCGACGGGGCGCGCTGGTATACGCGCCTCGCGCAACGCATCGTGCATCTCCTCGACGTGCAAACGCGCGCGGGAAAACTCTACGAAGTCGACGTGCGTTTGCGGCCCGATGGCGGCAAAGGTCTGCTGGTGCTCGGCATCGACGCGTACGAAGCGTACCTGCGCGAGCGCGCGTGGACCTGGGAGTTGCAGGCGCTGGTGCGCGCGCGCGAAGTCGTGGGCGACGCCGCATTGGGCGCCCGCTTCGCACGCATCCGCTCGAATCTTCTTTCCGCGCCGCGCGATCACGCCGCCGTGCGCAAGGAAATCAGCGCGATGCGCGCGCGCTGGCGCGCCGAGCGCGATCGCTCGAACGCGGAACGCTTCGATCTGAAGCAAGGCATCGGCGGTCTCGTCGACATCGAATTCCTGCTGCAAGGCATCGTGCTGCTGCATGCGCAGGATCACGCGCCACTGCTCGAAGCACGCAGCACGCCCGATCTCATCGCCGCCGCCGGGCGTGCGAGCGTGCTCGAACGAGAAGACGCTGCGGCACTGCTCGACGCGCACTCAGCGCTGCTCGCGAGCGCGATCGGATGCACGCTCGACGGACGCTCGCGCATCGTCTCGCGCGATGCGACGATCGAGCGTCATGCTGCGACGGTGCGTGCGATTGCGCGCAAATTAGCGCTGCTTGATGTTTGACACCTGACGGGTGCGTTACTCGGCCCGCTTCAATGTTCCGACAGGTCGTTTGCGATATTCAGGCTCCGTCGAACCCATTCTTGAAAATGATATCGGCCGGACAATAGCGCGCGCCGGCTCCTCCCGAGCACGGGTCACTG
>Ga0068859_100003763_pt1 | contig 15470 bp, 9 predicted proteins | sample KBSSwiS22_FD_66585 | JGI IMG/M metagenome (GOLD analysis project Ga0068859, IMG submission 66585) | Switchgrass rhizosphere microbial communities from Kellogg Biological Station, Michigan, USA - KBS Switchgrass S2-2 | ecosystem: Host-associated > Plants > Roots > Rhizosphere > Soil ...
GTGCGACGACGACGCTCACCGCATCGATCCGCAGGAGCGACAGCGTGTGCCGGATCGTGTCGAGGAAGCTCCGGCCGCCGGGGAGCGTCAGGCCCGCCTTGTCGCGCCCCATGCGCGACGACGCGCCCGCCGCGAGCACGACGGCGCCGGTCACTGGAGGAGCCTCGCGAGGGCGGGGACGCCCGCCAAAGTTCCCGCGCATGCGGCTCCATTCGAAAGGCCGTCCATCGCGAGCGAGACGGCGGACGCCGCGATGTCCCCGAGCTGGACGCCGTCGGATCGAGCCGCGAGGCCGTCCTTCGCCGCGGCGTCCATCGCGCGCCGCCACGCGCCCGGGTCGTCGAACGGCGCGCCCAGCGCGAGCGCCCGGTCGAGCGCATCGTCGTTGTACAAGAGTCCCGTCCATAGCGCGGGGACCGCGAGGATTCGGTTGTCCGGCGTGAGGTCGGCGCTGCGCACCTCGACGTACGTGTACGACCGCACCTCGGTGAAGATCGACGACAGGTGCAGCTCCCAGTCCTCCATCGTGACCGCGTCGCAACCGCACCGATCGAGGAGCGCTCGGAACGGCGCCCCGCCCGAAGGGGCGAGACCGTTGCCGCGCCGCAGGAACAGCGTCGGCACGTCGCAAACCCACTCGACCCACGCGTCGATCGAGAACGCCTTGTCGAAGACGATCGCGGGCAGATCGCACCGGTCGGGATCGGTCTCCCGCCAGATCCTCTGGCGGTACGACGCGTACCCGCTCTCCTTCCCGTCCACGCGCGAGGAGTTCGCGAACAGCGCGACCGCGGCCGGCGCGAGGAGCGCCGCCGCGCGGAACTTCCGCGTCCAGTCCTCGTCCGACGCGAAGTCGAACGCGCACTGGATGCTCGCGGTCTGCGTCATCATCCGGTGCGCGAGCGCGCCCTGCCTCCCGAGGATGTCGCGCATGATCCCGTAGCGCGCCTTCGGCATCCACGGCATCGACGCCACGGCCGCCTCGGGTTGCACCGCGACGTCGAGCCAGCGAATGCCCTTGGCCTCGCCGATCGCGGCGAGCGTGTCGAGGTGGGCCTTCAGGTCGGCATCGAGCGCGTCGAGGTCCTTCGCCGGCCGCGCGGACCACTCGAACTGCCCGCCCGGCTCCAGCGAGATGCCGCCCCACGGCGCGTCGATGCCGACGGGCCGGTCGCCCTCGTAGACGAACGCGCCGCCGCGCGCCTCGCGGTACGCCTCCACGGCGGATCGGACCGACGCGCCCGCCCCGTCGTAGGCAAGGGGGCGCCCGGTCGCTCGATCGAGGCCCATCTTCTCGACCTCGATCCCGACGAGCCATCCGGACCGCGGCCGGAACGCCGCGCGGAAGTACGCCGCGAGCTGCGGGCAGGTGAGCTTTCCCCGGTCGATGCGCGGCATCGCCGGGATTGTAGGCGAAGCGTTGATAGACTCGCACCGTGAGCGCGCTCGCGGACTTACGCCCGCGCCTCGCCGCGTGTGCAACACCTCGCGGCGAGCGGTCCCGGGACCTGACCATCGGCCCGTGGCGCGTGCGCTTCGCCGGCCTCGACGCCGGGCTCGACGGCTCCCTCCAGCACCGCTGGGGAGCGTTTTGGGGCCCGGCCGACGGGATCGCGACCGTAACGGCCGCCGTCAGCCGCGGTGACGGCGACACCTGGATCCCTCCCGGCCCCCCCGGCGAGCGGTACCGGCTCGAGGCGAGCCTCGACGCCGACGGCATCCTCGTCGCCTCGTACCGCTTCGCGATGGCGCCGGACACGAGCTCGAGTTGGCGCCTCGCCATCGAGGAGACGCCGGCCGAGCCGGTCGACCGCATCGTCGAGAACGCCGCGCGCTACTTGGTCGCGCGCCTCGCAACGGAACAGGGCGGCTTGGCGCTCCACGGCGCGGGCATCGCGAAAAAGGGGTCAGGCACCGTTTCCGACCGCGCGTGGATCTTCGCGGGACCCTCGCGATCGGGAAAGTCCACCGCGATCTCGAACTCGACAGGAATAAGCCTCGGCGACGACTTCGCGGTGACGATTCCCGGGAAGCTGTGGACCGTCCTCGCCGTCCCCTTCGACAACGCGGAGAGCGGATCCATCCAAACCTCCGCACCGATGCCGCTCGCCAAGATCCTGCGCCTCCGCCAAGCTCTCACGCCGAAACTGGACCACCCGCCCGCACCGATCGCACAGGCCTCGCTCCTGGCCTGCGCCGCGTTCCCGTGGGCGCTCCCCGATCTCACGACGCGGATCGACGACGCCGTGGAAGCGCTCGTCTCCCAGGGACTCTTCGCCGAGCTGTCGCTCGCCCCCGATCCGTCCTTCTGGGACGTGCTCGACGTCGACTGAGCATCTCAGGGTCGGTTCAGCCAAAAGCCAGGGTTTACCCCGATGGCTGAATGGGCGCGCAACATCAAAAATTTCATCGATGTCGCACGCACCGCTGCGCACCGTCGTCGTGGACTCGAGCGAGTCGTTCATCGCGGTCACCGAGAAGTGGCTCTCGCGACGGCCGGAGGTGGTCGTCGTCGGTCACGCCTTCAGCGGCGCCGGCGCGCGGAAGGCCGTGGATCGCCTCAACCCCGAGCTGATCGTCCTCGACGCCACGCTCCCGGGCATCGAGGGTTTCCGCCTCGTCCTCGAGTGGAAGGCGCGAGCCTCCGCACCCCGCATCGTCCTCTCCATGCACGACGCCACCGACGCCGCCCGCAAAGCGGCTTTCGCCGCGGGCGCCGACGCCTTCCTCCGCAAGGAGGCTTTCGCCGCCGAGATGGACCTGCTGCTCCGCTCCCTGTGACAAAATCGCCGGCATGGCGAAATCGAAATGGCTCTCGGGTAAGCGCATCGATCCCACTCCGGTCGCGAAGGACGTCACCGCGGCCGACCTGATCGACCAGGCCTACCTCGCGTACAACGCGGGGCGTCTCCAGAAGGCGGCGCGCCTCATGGTCGAGAAGATGCTCGAGCCGGACTGCGTGATCGGCTTGAGCCTGACCGGCGCTTTGACGCCCGCGGGCCTCGGAAGATCCGTCCTCATCCCGATGATCCGCGCCGGCTTCGTGGACTGGATCGTCTCGACGGGCGCGAACCTCTACCACGACGCGCATTTCGGCCTGGGCCTGGCGCTCCACCAAGGAACGCACGAGGTGGACGACCGCGTCCTCCGCGCCGAGGGCGTGGTCCGCATCTACGACGTGCTGTTCGACTACTCGGTGCTGCTCGAAACCGATGCGTACCTCAGGAAGGTGATGCAAGCCCCCGAGTTCCAGCGCGACATGTCGAGCGCCGAGCTGCATCACCTCCTCGGCAAGTACCTCGCCGCACGGGACGCCGAGCTCGAGGTGCGAGACTCCTGCGTCCTCTCCGCCGCCTACAACTGCGGCCTGCCGTGCTACACGTCGTCGCCGGGCGACTCCTCGATCGGCATGAACGTCGCCGAGCTGTGGCTCAAGAGCCGCGGCCCCCGCATCGACGTCTCCCGCGACGTGAACGAGACCGCCGCGATCGTCTACGAAGCCAAGGTCAGCGGCGGCACTTCGGGCGTGCTCATCTTCGGCGGCGGCTCACCGAAGAACTTCATGCTCCAGACCGAGCCCCAAATCCAAGAGGTGCTCGGCCTCGCCGAAGCGGGGCACGACTACTTCGTGCAAGTGACCGACGCGCGCCCCGACACCGGCGGCCTCTCCGGCGCCACGCCGGGTGAGGCGGTGTCCTGGGGCAAGGTCGATCCGGAGAAGCTCCCCGGCACCGTCGTCGTCTACGGCGACTCGACGATCGTGACGCCGCTCCTCGCGGCGTACGCGCTCACGCGCCACGCCCCGCGCCCGCTTCGGCGGTTGTACGACAAGCGCGAGGCGATGCTCGATCGGTTGCGGAGCGATTTCGTGAAGAAGGGTGGGCGGGACTGAGCGTTTCCCCTGCGGCCGCTCATGGGGTTGAGTTGAGTTCCCCCAGCAACGCCTCGATCGCGGCGTCGAGCTGAGGATCCCGTCCGTCCGTCATCAAGCCCGGATCGTCGATCACCTCGATGCCGGGGGCGACACCCGCGCCCTCGACGATCCACTCTCCGCGCTCGTTCATGAAACCGACGTGCGGGACGAGCACGCCGCCTCCATCCACCAACGGCACGTTGATCGCCCCCGCACCGAGCATTCCGCCCATGGTCCGCGTGCCGATGAGCGTGCCGACGCGGCGCTGCTGGAACAGGTACGCGAGCTCGTCCGCGCCGGAGTAGGCGACGCCGTTGATGAGCAGCGCCTTGGGCCCTTGGACCAGGTAGTCGGGGGTGCGGCCGGGTGGTGCGAGGCGGCGCAGCTCTTGCCATCGCGAGACCGGCGTACGGGTCAAGACGTCGATGATGTGGAAGGGAACGTGACCGCCCTCGTTCCAGCGCGCGTCGATGATGAGCGCTTCCTTGTCGAGCTGGGAGTTGAGCTGGCGCGAGAACTCGCCGGATCCGTAGTCGTACGTGTCGGCGAGGTACATGTAGCCGATGCGGCCCTGGCTGCGGCGCTCGACCATCGCGCGATTGGCCTCGGCCCACGCCTTGCTGCGGAGGAAGTTCTCGCCGCCGGAGAACGCGACCGTGACGTCGCGGGCCGTCTCGTCTTTCACCGGCTTGGTGCTGACCGTGAGCTTCGCGGGCTTTCCGGCGAGCCCCTTGAAGGCGACCCACGGGTCCTTCTTGATGTCGAGCGGCACATCGTTCACGGCCAGGAGATAGTCGCCCTCGTTGACGTTGACCCCGGAGCGGCGCAGGAAGTTGCGGGCGAAGGGGTCCGACGCGGCGCCCTCGTAGATCTTCGCGATGCGGTAGGCGCCGTCGTTCAGCACGAAATCGACCGCGAGCATCCCCGTGTTTTCCGGCTGGGGCTCCTCGCGACGGGGAGGCCAGACGAAGGCGTGCGAGACGCCCAGCTCGCCGGCCATCTCGCGGATGACCTGATAGAGGTCTTCCGAGTTGCCGCACGCGTCGAGGAGCTTCGCGTAGCGCGCGCGGGTCGCCGGCCAATCGACGCCGCGCATCGTCCCGTCGAACAGGTAGTCGCGGTAATGGCGCCACGCGTCGTCGAAGATCTGCCGCCGCTCGGCACGGGGATCCACCTCCGTTGTCATCTTCCCGGGGGCGACGGGCGTGTCGATCTTCTGGTCGGGAGCGGCATCGACGACCGCGAAGCCGTCCCCCTGGCGAACGAGCAGCTTGGCCCCCGAGGCGGATGTCTTGAAATCGCCGATGTCCTTCAGGACGGTCTTGGCGCTTCGTTCCTTCTTGAGGTCGAGGAGCTTGATCGACGACGTGCCGTCGGCGGCGGTGAACGAGAAGAGGAGCGCGCCGTCGGCGGCCGCGGTCAGATTCGTGTATTTCCCAGCGTCACGCAATGCGGGGAGCGCGCGGTGCTCGAACCCATCGATGTCGATCTTCACTTCCGGCGATGCGGGGACGGTCGCCGAGAACCGCGGCGGGCCGAGGTCGTTCCGAAGCGGCACGACCAGGAGCACGTCGGCGCTCGGGTAGATGAAGTTGTTGTAATCGACGCTGTCGAACTTCGGGGCGTTGAAGCTCCGCGCGCTGACGAAGTACAGGTAGTTGCCCGTCGCGTCGAAGGCGGGCCACGCGTCGTTGAACTCGCCGCTTGTCACCTGGCGGACAAGGTTGGCTTGGCTGTCGTAGAGCCAGATCGCGGCGTAGCGGGGACTTCCCTCGGGGCCTCGCGCGTACGCGAGCCAGCGGGAATCAGGGGACCAACTGAGCTGCGGCGCCCGCACGAGCGGATCGCGGTCGATCGACTTGGTCTCTTGCGTCTCGACGGAATGGATGTAGAGGCGTCCCGTGCTGTCGGAGAACGCGATGCGTTTCGAGTCGGGCGACCAGGCCGGACGGTTGCGGAAGGCGGCCTCGAGGCGGCTCGCTTGGCGAGGCGGGCTCTTGCCCTCGATGTCCGCCACGTAGAGCTGGTACTCGCCGGTGGCATCGGAGAAGAACGCGATCGACTTGCCGTCGGGGCTCCACGCCGGGTCGCGCTCGGCGGCGCCGCTCGTCTTCGTCAGATCTTCGAGCGTGCCTTCGCCGTTGCTGATGATCCAGATGTCGCCGCGCGCTTCGAGGACGGACCGGCTGCCGTCGGGCGAAATGTCCCAGTGGACGATCGAGCGGCTCGCGTCGACAGTGCGGGGCGCCGTATCGAGCGCCTCCGGCGGGAGCGAGATCTCGATGCGACGAGGGGATTGCGTCTTCAGGTCGAGTAGGAACGTCTCGGTTCCCGACACGAAGACGATCTCGCCCTTGCCGTCGGGACCGGGCCCGCTCGACGGCCACTTCACGTCGTAGTAGGCGACGTGAGTGACTTGCTTCTTCTCGTCCGACTTCGTGTCGTACGACCAGATGTCCAGCGTCCGCTCGGGACCGGCATCGGAGACGTAGTAGACCGTGTCGCCGTGCCACATCGGCCGGCGATCGGTTCCCGGCCACGTCGTCATCCGCTTGGCCTCGGACGTTCGCAGGTTGAACAGCCACACATCCGGGGCGAAGCCGCCCGTGTCGTGCTTCCGCCCCTCGGATTGGCCTTCCGCGTACAGCGTGTACGCCAGCCACTCAGCGTCCGCGCTGATCGTGCCGTCGGCGCCGTACGGGACGGGGAGTCGCTGCGGAAGCCCGCCCGTCGCCGGCACGGTGAAGAGCTCACGGACCCGCGCTTGACCGTCGCCGTCGAAGACGTGGGAGAACGCGCCGGTCATGAACAGCAGCCGGCCGTCGGGCGTCCACGAGCACAGCGTGGTCGTTCCGGGGTGGTGCGTGATCCGTTCCGGCGTTCCCCCCGCGACGGGGATCGTGTAGATGCCGCCGTGGTCGCCGGTGAACGCGACCGTCTTTCCGTCCGGACTGAACTTGGGGTTGCTCTTGCGGCCCGGTGAGTGCGTCAGAGGGACGGCGCGACCGCCGTTGCGGGGGACGAGCCAGAGATCTCCCGCGTACACGAACACGATCTTGTCCCGGCTCACGTCGGGGTCGCGAATGATGCCGATTCGGGGCTTGGCCGCGCTGCCGGGCGCGGAGATCGTGAAGGCGAGACACAGCAGCGTCGCCCGTACGAGGTTCCGGAATTTCATCGACACCCCCCCCCGCCCATTAGACGACCCGCCGGAGACTTGGTTCATGGTGGCGCGAAGAATGCGGAATCCGTGGTGCGGCTCACCCGCGAACTGGTTCACACAGAAGAAGTTGCCGCTTCGTCGGTCCGGGGTTTCGAGTCATTCAAAACGCACGGGCGATCGGCGCGTTTTCGGGCCGCAACGTCGGCATCGCCGCCCAGAGCCGGCGCCGATCTTCCGCATTCTTCGCACCACGATGCACTTGGTTTGGCTCGGGCGTACCAAACGAATTCGGCGCCACCCCCGCTCCCGGGCACGTATGCTTCAAGCAGTCACCAATGGCGGCCCGCTCGGCCAGCCGGGAACGAGTACGTGGGGAAAGCCATGAACGCATGGACGTCACGAACGCTTGCCATTCTCGTCACTGCCACCCTAACCCCCGCCTGCGCTCATAGGAGCCCCCAGTTCGTCGACACCCCGCAGCCCGAGGTGGGAAACGCAGTTCGCCAGTCTGGGGAGTCGCCCGTCATCGATGAAGTTTCTCGCGCGCGGAAGGAAATAGAAGCGGCGAAGCGAGCAGAGGCCGCGATCTATGCCCCGGAGTCCTTTGCGGCGGCTATCGCTGCGGTAGAACGCATGGAGGCCGAGGTGCGCGTGCAAGAGAGCAAGCAACCGCGCGATCGTTCCAATCGCGAGACCAAGTCTCTGGCTGAACGGGCGTTCGATGCGGCAACAACCGCGGCGACCCAGGCGGAATCCGCCCGGGCGGAGGCGTGGGCGGATGCCGAGAAGCTCGTGGCGGAAGCGCGTGCGCTTTCCGATAGGCTTCCTCGCAACGATGGCTTTCTCCCGGGCCCGCTGGACGAAGCCAGATGGGCGCTGTTTGATGCCGAGCGCGCGCTCAGGGAGCGGCGGTACCTAGAGGCCAAAGACCGAGCCACGTTCGCCCGTCACGAACTAGAGCGGCTCTTGCAAAGTATGCATCCTCCGATGGCAGCACCCCCGGGCGACCGTCCACCTCGGGAACGTCCGTATCCGTCGCCGGTGCCCCCGAAAGGACCGCCGCGGGCCTCCGGCGTTTCAGGCGCGGCGCCGCGTCCCACTCTCGTCGACAAGAATCTCCGTTTCGTTCGGGTGTACTACGGCACCAACCGGGCGAGGACCGCAGACTGCGCGAGCGTCAGCACCGCATCGTGGAAGCAACCTGGCGGCTGTGACTCCGAATCGTTTTACGGCCGCCCAGGCATGCCCCAGGCCGATGATCTCGAAGTCGGGACTGCAACCGTGACGTTTCCCCAGAATCACGCCGCGGGAAAGATCGAACGACCTCTTACGATCTTCACGTTCGCTGTTCGTGATGAGGATCCTGATGAAGACGTCGTCCTGTCGACGCTTGAGTCGTTCGGCGGCGATTACGATCGCTGGGTGAGTGAGATCAAAGCGACGGGCCGTCAAGACGTGTTCATCTATGTCCACGGCTACGCCACGACGTTCTCGGACGCCGCGCTTCGCGCCGCGCAAGTTGCCTACGATCTCGATTTCGATGTGGATGAACGGCTTCAGGGACTCGTGATGTTCTTCAGTTGGCCGTCGCAGGGAACTCAGAGCAGCTATCTGACCGATTACGACACATCGGAGGGCGCGAGCGCGGCGTTCCTCAAGTTCTTGACGATTGTGAAGGACCGTGCGGGGATGCGCCGAGTCCACGTGATTGCCCACAGCATGGGCAATCGAGTCGTCGCGAACGCGCTTCGCGACGGACAGCTCGGAGGCATTGGCCGGAAGATCGACCAGCTCATACTCGCGGCACCCGACATCCCGGCGGACGATTTTCAGAAAAGGTTCCTGAATGTCCTCCCTCGACTGGCCGAACGCGTGACCCTCTACGTCTCGGACAAGGACATCCCGCTGGACGCTTCCGGCAAGGCTCGGGACGTGCCGCGAGCAGGAACAGTCGCAGGGGGACTTCTTAGAGTCCACGTGACGGAAGGACGCTTCGACGCCGTGGATGCCTCACCCCTTCCCAAGGGCTTCTTGAACCACAGCTATTACGCGAAAGACGTCAGCATGCTCTCCGACATGTTCTGCTTGCTCCTCGGGGCGCCGATTGAGCAGCGTCCGCTCCTCATAAGGCAGCCTGACTTCTGGCGGTTCCGGACGCGTGAGGAGGCCGCAAGCTGGGTCGATGGCTCCTGCCAAGCCCCAAGTATCGGGCCCCTGACAACGACTTCGAGGTGGAAGTGGTGGCTGGTGGCGTCACTTATTGCGGCGGTGACCGCCCTCCTTGCCTTTGCCGCGCTCCAACGAATGAGACGCGCGCGGCCTGACGCGACAGTCTGAAGCTCCCCAAGTGACGTCGTGAAGAAGGGCGACGCGGCTGAGGGCGTCGAATTATCATTGACGGACCCCCACCGGCAACGTAATCGTTCAGCGGGGGGCTCCCAATCATGCTGCGTCGTCTCGTTGTGACGGTGTCCTGCGTCCTTCTGGTGGGTGTCGTTGTGCAGGCGAACGATCGGGCGGCGGGCGAGCACCGAAGGCTCACATTCACGGACCGCGTCGTCGCTCAACGCAAGATCGCGCGCATCTACTACTCGCACCAGCTCGACACGAGGAAGCCGTTCGACGACGCGATCTCGTATCACGACATCGAAGCTGAGGTTCGCAGGTACCTGAAGAAGAGCGCCGCTCTAGAGCGGATCTGGCAAACCCCCGTCACTCCGGAGATGCTCGAACGCGAGCTTTCACGCATCGCACGGGCGACTCGCTCGCCCGAGCGTCTCCGTGAGTTGTATGCCGCGCTCGGAAACGATCCGCTTCTCATCGCGGAGTGCATCGCACGGCCGGCGCTGGTCGAACGCCTGGTGGACGTTTTCTTCTCACGCGACGTGCGCATTCACGAAAAGACGAAGGCGGAGGCGGAGGCTCTTTACTCCGAGATCGAGCGTTCCGGAGCCGATCGATTCAGGGGCGAACCGCGTCGGACCGTGCTTCACGTGACTTCCGGAGCGTCTGAGCCGGGCACGCTTTCCGAGACGCGCAGGCGAGTATCGGATTCCGAGTTCCAACGGTTGGGCGCGTCATCGAAGGTTGGTCGTCCCGTTCTCTCGGAGGAGCGGGGCGCGTTCGTCGTCACGACGCTGCGCTCGGCCTCCGCCGATGAACTCCAGTTCGCCGTCGACGTCGTAGCCAAGGAGTCGTGGGATACGTGGTGGCAGGCTGTCGAACCGACCCTTGAATTGGAGCCGGCACAGACTCCGGCTGCTCAGGACGTCAAGAGGCTGGCGGCGCTCCTGTCCGATGTCCGTCCAGCGACGAACTCCGATCCGGGCGCGGGCTCCGACGCGTGTCACAGCGGAGACTTCTGGGTCAGCGGAGAGTTCGACGACGCACCGGACCCTCGCAGCTACCATTCGGCGGTCTGGACCGGAACTCAGATGATCGTGTGGGGTGGGTACGCCGGCACCGCGACGACGGCCAGCATTCCCCTCAATACAGGCGCCTCGTACGATCCTTTGATCGATGTGTGGCATCCGATCTCTTCCGTGAACGCGCCGATCCCCCGCGTCGCTCACGCGGCGGTGTGGGCGAATGGCCAGATGATCATTTGGGGCGGGAACATCGCGACTCTTACGACGAGTGGAGTGACGAATTCCGGCGGTCGATATGACCCGGCCACCGACACCTGGGCCCCGACATCCATGATCAACGCCCCCGTCGCTCGGGAGGCGCCTGCCGCCGTATGGACCGGAACGAACATGGTGGTTTGGGGTGGCAAAGGGGGCGACCTCCGTCCGCTCGCTTCCGGTGCGCGTTACGATCCCTCGGCGGACCAATGGCTGCCGATGTCCAGCAGCGGCGCGACCCCCGCTCGTTATTCCCAGAAGGCCGTCTGGACTGGTCAAGAGATGATCGTCTGGGGAGGACCCACAACCGGCGGCCCATACGGCGCGCGTTACAACCCGGTGAGCGACGTCTGGTCGTCGATGGCCGACACCCCGGTGCTCGCGAGGAGCGATTTCTCCATCGTTTGGACCGGACAGGAGATGATCGTTTGGGGTGGCGCTACGTCCACCGGATTCTTGGCCACCGGCGCTAGATACAACCCGGCGACCGATTCGTGGAAGGTAACCCCTGCGCTCGGCGCGCCGACGCCGAGAGGACTCCATACCGCGCTCTGGACCGGTCAAGAGATGCTGGTGTGGGGCGGGTACCCATCTCAAAACACACTTGTGAGTTGCGCGTTCGATCCCGCCACGGACACCTGGCGAACGCTGCCGGCCTCGCCGACCTTGCTGCCCCGCCGGTCCCACACGGCGATCTGGACGGGATCGCGCATGGTGGTTTGGGGTGGGGGGAATGATTCCGTAGCCGAGTTCAACTCGGGCGGGCAATACGATCCCATCGGCAACAGTTGGACGCCTACCTCGACGGGCAGCGGCCCTACGCCACGAAGCGGTCACTCCACCATTTGGACGGGATCGCATGCCATCGTATGGGGCGGGGGAGCGTTGAATGACGGCGCTCGTTACGATCCCACATTGGATCTGTGGACGCCGACCTCGAGACTGAACGCGCCCAGCGCGCGATTCGGGCACTCGGGGGTCTGGACGGGCAGCCGGATGTTGGTTTGGGGCGGCGGGGGCTATCCGTACGTCAACACGGGCGGACGCTACGACCCGACGACGGACACGTGGGAGTCCATGTCGACCGTCGATGCTCCGTCCCCTCGCGAGGAACAAACAGCCGTCTGGACCGGACAGGAAATGATCATCTGGGGAGGGTATCCCTTCGTGAACACGGGAGGTCGATACGATCCGGTCCGTGACGTGTGGAGACCGACGTCGACGATCAATGCGCCGAGCGGGCGCATGTACCACACGGGTGTTTGGACCGGGAGCCGCATGATCGTCTGGGGTGGACGGGGCCAGCCGAACACCGGTGGGCGATACGACCCCGTCACCGACACCTGGGAGCCGACATCAACCGTCAACGCACCGGAGGCGCGGGAAGACCACACGGCCGTCTGGACCGGCAGGTACATGGTGGTGTGGGGAGGAGGGTTCTCGTCGGAGTCAACGCCGGCGGGCGGCAGGTACGATCCGGCCACGGACACGTGGTTGGCGACCTCGCTCGTGGGCGCACCTTCGGCGCGCAGGTACCACACGGCCGTTTGGACGGGTCAGTTCATCGTGACTTGGGGCGGTCGCGATAACTCCGGGAACCTTCCGAACACGGGGGGTCAGTACGACCCCGATCTCGATTCCTGGCGTCCGATGTCGACGCAGGATGCGCCGGTCGGGCGATATCACGTCGACGGTGTCTGGACGGATCGTGAATTCTTCATCTGGGGCGGCGGCAGCGGGTTCGGCACATTGAGCTCCGGCGGTCGCTATCGTCCCTGCTCGGCCAACCAAGCTCCGATCGCGGCCATCGACGTCGATCCCACGGTCGAATGCGGTGGTAGAGAGTCGACCGTGGTGGCGCTCGATGCCTCGCACTCGAGCGACGCGGATGACGACGCTCTCACCTGTGCGTGGAGCTCATCGGATTGCTCGATCGTCGCGCCGAACGCGTGCGTGACGTCGGCGAGCTGTTCTCTCGGTGAGCACTCGGTTTCCCTCGTGGTCCATGATGGCTCGCTGGACTCTGCGCCGCAGCACGCCACCGTCACGGTCGCTGACACGACTCCTCCGAGGGGGAGCGTCACGTCACCAGACCATGGAGCTTGTTTCGGCCCGACCGCATTGCCGGTTCAGGTCGCGGACGGTTTTCAGGATGTTTGTAGCGCCACCGTCGTACGGACCTATGATCCGCCCGGCGGCTCCTACTCGAGTCACGGCGACTGGTCCGTTGCCGTGACCGCCACGGATGCCAACGACAATGCTTCGACGAGCGGCGTGGCGTTCACCATTGACTTGCTCGCGCCCACCGTCGCCGTGACCTCTCCGGGCGACGGTCAGCCCTTGCCCTCCGCCAATCCGTTCCGCGTGTTGTTCACGAGCTCCGATGAGGACGCGGCCACGGGCGGGATCGTGCACGAGACGCTGAGCGTGTCGGGCTGCCTGCTGTTCGACGGCGCCACTTTCGGCGACCGAGACGGCCTGCTGTCCGACGAGACGATCGTGATCGGCTCATTGGATTTCTGTCGCATGGCGGCTCGGTGCGGCGCGAGCGTGCTCGCGAACCCGGAGATCGCTGTCGAGGCAACGGACTGCGGCGGGAACGTGGCTTCGAGCGTCAGTCGTCTGCGTGGGACACTAACAGTTCTTCCAGGGGATTGCAGTCGACGTCCCGCGAGGCCGATCGACGAAGCCGCTGCCGAGCTTCGCCACACGTCCCGCTAGCGTCGCAACGGGCGGGCTAAACCCTCCGACCCTCCGCTCCGTCCAACTCGCGAAAGGAGCCTGACCATGTCCATCCCCCGATCCCTCGTCCTCTTGGCGGCGCCCGCGCTCGCCGCGGGCCTGGCGCTGGCGCACCCCGGCGCCGGAGCGGCGCACCTCACCCCCGAGCAGCGCGAGCAGGTTCGCTCGATCTGGCAGAAGCATCGGACCGAGGGGCTCGCGGACGCGCGCGAGCGCGAGCGCGATGCGCGGCGCGAGCTGAGGACCCTCATGCGTGCGGAAGCGCCGGACGAGACGGCCGTGCGTGAAGCCTATCGGCGCGCGGCGAAGGCCGGAGAGGACGCTGCGGTGCTGCGGATGAAGGCGCGAGCCGAGGTCATGTCCGTTCTCACGCCCGAGCAGCGCGAAGCGATGAAGAATCGCTCAGTCCGCCGGCACCGCGCTTGGCGACGGACGCTCTGAGAACGCGCCCCACTCCGCGATCAGGTTGCCGAGGATCAACGCCGATCCGCCGGCGACGAGCCAGCCGGAGGGCGAGCCCATGCCGTACGCCCAGGCGATGAGCGTGGTCCAGATCGGCTCCAGCGCGTAGACGATCGCGGCGCGGATCGGGTCGAGCCCGCGCTGGTAGAGATTCATGAGCGTCAGGGCGAGGACCGTCGCCAGGAGCGAGCCGAGGAGGAGCGCGGTCAAGAAGCCTCTGTCGGTGAGGACGGCGAGGAGCTGCGTCGGGGACGGAGCGCCGGGTCTCGTCGAGGCGATCGCGACCACCACGGCGCCCATGAGCGCGGTCCATGCGAACGACGTCAGCGACACCGAGGCCGGGTCGTTCGTGCGCGTCAGCCGGTCGGTCGCGAGGATGTGCCAGCCGAAGACGGCGGCGCAACCCACGCTGAGCCATTCGGCCACGCCGAAGGTCAGGTGCGGGGGACCTTCGATGAAGCCGGCGCCGAGGGTCGCGAGCACGACGCCGGCGAGGAGTGTTGGCTTGGGTTTGGTCCTGTGGAGCAGCGTCGTGTAGATCGCGGCGAACACGACGTACAAGCTCGTCAGGAACGCCGAGACGGCCGGCGTCACGTGCTGAAGGCCGGACATCTGGAAGAAAAAGCCGCTCGCGAGCAAGGCGCCGATGATGAAGCCGGCCTTCCAGGCGTCCGCGGTGAGGTTCTTCCTTGCCGCCGGCCAGAGAGCCAGGATCGCCGCCGCGAGCGCGAAGCGGACGGCGAGGTAGAGCGCGACGACGGGGGCGCCTCCGGGCTTTCCGAGCACGCGCTCGGCGGAGGCGAGGTTCTCCTTCATCCAGAGGAAGCCGAACCCCCAGATGATGGTGACGACGAGGAGCGCGGCGAGCGCGCGGCCCCGCGACGGGGCGCTCACACCTTCCAGGTCTCGCCGCCCGAGAGCAGCGCTGCGAGATCGCCCGGGCCCTTCTTCTGCGTCACCTCGGCCACCTGCGCGCGCATCGCGGTGTCGAACACCGGAGCCTCGACCTGCCGGTAGACGCCGATCGGCACCGGGAACGTGGGCGCTTCCATCTGCGCGAGCATGAACGCGTAGGTGGAGGGCGCCTTCTCGTCGTGGACGACGAGGTCCTTCTCGGTGACGCCGTTCCCGAGCGTGACGACCTCCGGCTGGAACGGCGACGCCATGCGGATGCCCTTGTCCTTCGCCTTGCCGAAGATCAGGGGCTCGCCGTTCCTGAGGTGGAGGAGGTTGTCGTCGCGCAGCTCCTTCTCACGGTAGGGTTCCCACGCGCCGTCGTTGAAGATGTTGCAGTTCTGGAAGATCTCGGTGAACGCCGTGCCCTTGTGGATCGCGGCGCGGTGGAGGACCTCCTTGAGGTGCGCGGCGTAGACGTCCACGCTGCGCGCGACGAACGTGGCGCCGGAGCCGATCGCGACCGACATCGGATTGAAGGGACGATCGACGGAGCCGAAGGGCGTGGACTTGGTGCGCTTCCCCAGCTCGGACGTGGGGGAGTACTGGCCCTTCGTGAGGCCGTAGATGCGGTTGTTGAACAGGAGCACCTTCACGTCCACGTTGCGGCGCA
>Ga0068859_100003768_pt1 | contig 15464 bp, 14 predicted proteins | sample KBSSwiS22_FD_66585 | JGI IMG/M metagenome (GOLD analysis project Ga0068859, IMG submission 66585) | Switchgrass rhizosphere microbial communities from Kellogg Biological Station, Michigan, USA - KBS Switchgrass S2-2 | ecosystem: Host-associated > Plants > Roots > Rhizosphere > Soil ...
GTTCCGGGCCCACCCCGAGATAGACGCCGTCGGATTCGGTTACCCGCAGTAACTCCGAAATTGCGAATGAAAAGCCACTTTCGTTGGACAGGACATTTTCGGAGGGGAACGTCCCCGTGGGTTCTGAGAGAGTGCCGATCAGGTTCCAGAACTCGGCGTCCGACAGGCGGGATGGCAGCGCGTCAGTGACACGCGCCGCATGAGTGCCGGAGCAGAACAGCAAGCAGAGAACCAGAACCAATAGACGATTTCGGCAATAGCGGGCTGTCAAAGTAGAAGCAGCATAGGGGAATCCGTTATGGAACTCCAGTTTGCTTGGATCGAGATGTTTGGATCGAGAGGCCTTCATTAAGCGTGCAATTCGTCTCGATCAACACATACAATCCGTTCACCCGCTGACATCTGTAACGACGAAAGGAGATCAATCTCTTGCGAACTGAGGTCGGAAAGGACAAACCTTCGCTGATTGCAACAACTGCTATATCGCTGGTCCCTTCAAAGACCAAGGGCAAGAGCAAAGCGTCAAGGGCTGCTGCTGTGCCGATGGGCAGCGCGATCGGAGGCGTTGCAGTATGGAGCCGGCTGGACTTCAATATGCTCCATCAGGAGCAGAGCAACTGGTGCTGGTGCGCGACGTCATTGTCCGTGCATCGCTACTACGATCCCACGAGTACGTTTTCTCAGTGCCAGGCAGCCAACATGATTCTTCCGCGGACCGACGCCTGCACGAATCCCTCAAGCGCTGACGTGAACAAGCCGTGGTATCTCGACGATGCGCTCTCAGACTTCGGTAACCTGCGCGAGCCAATCGTTAACGGCATGTTGAATTGGGACGCGACGAAGAGTGAAATCGACACGGGCCGTCCACTCGGTTGCAGAACGGCATGGTCCGGCGGAGGCGCCCACTTCATATGCATTGAAGGTTATCTGGACGGAACGACGAAGATGGTTGCGGTGGATGATCCGATCTATGGCCAGTCGGACGTCGCGCTGGCGACCTTTCAGACGTCTTATCAGGGGTCGGGAACGTGGACGCATTCCTACAAGGTGAAATCCAACCGTATTCGCCTGCTGAGCGCGAAGGTTCCGGCCAATGCTTCCGTGACCGCGGTGTCTCGCCATCCCAGTAAGCTTGACGCGTTCATTGTCGACAGCAGCGGCCGAACGTTGACCGCCGCTACCGACGACGACTTCGACCATGGCCCGTGGCGCGGGTGGTGGGAAATTCAGGGAGGCCGCGCAAAACCGGGCGCGCCGATTGCATGCGTTAACAGAGGGCCGAGCCGCCTGGATATTTTCGTTGTAGGAACCGACGGCGGTATCTACACCGCGGCGTGGGATCAGAATGTTGCCAACGCCACGTGGCGCGGCTGGTGGAGAATCGGCAATGTCACTGCACCGCAGGGCAGCAGGATCGCGGCGGTTGCTCGCACTCCAGACAATCTCGATATTTTCGTCGTTGACGGGAATGGAAACGTCATGTCTGCGGCGTGGCAAACCGGCGATACGCAATGGCGAGGCTGGTGGCATATCCAGCAGGGCAAGGCAAAGCCGGGCGCCTACATTTCGGTTGTTTCCCGGGCGACGCGGAAGCTCGACATCTTTGTCGTTGGCGCGGACGGTTACATCTGTACGGCGGCGTGGGACGGGGCCGTTGCCAATGGTGCGTGGAGGGGTTGGTGGCGAATCGTCAACGGCTCTGCGCAGTCGGGTGCGCCAGTAACTGCAGTTAGCCGCGATCCCAACAAGCTGGATGTCTTTGTGGTGGGAACAGACTCGCGAATATACACCGCCGCGTGGGATGCCGCCGTTGCCAATGGCGCATGGCGCGGGTGGTGGCCCATCGTCGGAGGCGTCGCCAGGCAGGGATCGGTGATTTCCTGCAGCTCTCGCGATCCCAACAAGCTCGATGTCATGACGGTCGGTACGGACGGGAAACTTTACACGGCAGCCTGGGATGCCGCCGTTGCGAATGGCGCGTGGCGCGGATGGTGGCGTATCGGAGATGGGGATTGCCAACAGGGCATCGAGACAACCCTGCTGAGCCGCAGTCCAGGCGCTCTGGATGGATTCGATGCCGGCACCGATGGAGGTGTCTACATGGTCTGCTGGAATCGCAACGTAGAACGCCAACAATGGCGCGGATAGAGGAGAAACGCGGATGCCACTCAAAGTCGTTAAGCCATCGGCAGCAGTAACCGACGCCATACGCGAACATATCTTTCAGACGGCAAGCCTTGGCCGATTTCGGACACGCCGCCTGGCCTCTGCCGCTCCGTCTGGCCTGTCGCTTGCGGCGCCACACCAGATGTACAATCTCGGCCTTGCCGACATTAAGGGCAATAATCCCGTCGCAAAGGCCAAGCCGACAGCCTGGCGCTATCTCGTGGTCGAGAACAACTCTGTCATCGCGGCAGCCGAAGCTGTTCAGAAGACTCGGAGCGCAAAGCCGCAGTTCTCGAGTACCAACGAAGGCCCTTTTGTAGATTCAATGGCCAGGGCTATCGAAGTCGCCGAACACCTTCCCGAAGTCCAGGCAGGCCAGTTCGAGTTCTCGGTATTGCGCGTCCCTGCGCTGTACTTGATTGCGCTCTGGTTACAGGGCTCCGGCTCGAAATCTAAAGGCGATATCTTTATCCCTCTCGCTCCGGCCCCACCGGGCATGAAAGCGGGCCAGCACATGAGTTCCGCCGATTTCACAGCCGCCCTCCTTCGCCTGAAAGGGGAGCGCGGAAAATCAGCCGGCACCTCGAGCTGATGCGGCACAGAAAAACCGACGGAGGCGAAACAATGCGGACAGCAAAACCGGTACTGATTATCGCTTTGACCCTGATTTTTGAACTCGCGGGCGTTCAAGCTGGAGCCCAGGCTCGAGACACGATCGCGATCATGCGGACGCGTTACAACACATTCAAGACCCAGGCCAACGCGCAGGGCGATCTGAAGGCGAAGTTCGACAAGCTCGATCAGGATATCGCGCGAGCCGCGCAGTTCGGCCGCACAGGGGAACTGCGTCGTCTTTACACTCAAGGAATCGCTGTGGCGCAGAGCAGGCCGTGGAACGCCGAGATCGAATTCGCTGCGTCGTTGGCGATTCAGACGGATCACGTCTTTGTGGACCCGGCATCTCCCGTCTCCTTCAAAATCACGCAGATTTATCTACCGTCCATCGAACTTTCCGAGCCGTTGACGATGCGCGTGAGTCTCTACAGGCCGGGGAACGGTGGCGCGGCTGCACAGGGAGGAGAAAAACTCAAGGACGTCGGCGTGTTTACCAATGTCGGCCGAGACCTCATCGATAGTCCGTTTCGATTTCTCGTCGATTTCTCCGGACTGGAGGGGAGAACGACCGTCCGCGCAGAATTGATCGAGGGCGGTCACCCGATTGGAACGACCACGCTGAATCTCGAGGTGCGTAAGGGTTTGAAGGACCGTCTTAGCCGGCTCGACTCGCAAAACGCAGACGTGCGGTATCCCGTGGACTACATCGCCAATGTTGACAGCGGAAACATTGCCATCGGGCAGTTCGACTATGAAAAGGAAATGACGCTCGCGGAAGCAGCTATGGCGAGCGTGAAAGCGGGCAAGGATCCGTTTGAGGGAAAGACCGGCGACTTCAAACGTCATTACCTACTTCAGGAAGCCGGCGAGATCATGCCTTATCGCGTGTACGTTCCAACCTCTTATAAAGGTGATCGTGCCTACCCTCTGTTTATTGCTCTTCACGGCAACGGCCTGACAGAGAATTACTTTTTCGACAACCTGAATGGCTCACTCCAAAAGCTGGCCGAAGAGCGCGGGTATATCGTGGCCGCTCCGCTCGGTTATCGAGTGGATGGCGGCTATGGCTACAACAATGGCTCGCGTCCCGCCGAAGACATTCCCAAACTGCAATTGAGTGAAAAGGACGTCATGCACGTCCTCGATCTCATGCGGAAGGACTATCGGATCGATAACAGCCGCATTTACATCGGAGGGCATTCGATGGGCGGTTCCGGGTCCTGGTATCTTGGCCCGAAGTATTCGCAGATATGGGCGGGCCTTGCGACCTTTGCGGGTGGTGTGACGCCTGCGAGTTCACCTCAAGTCAAAACGATTCCACAGTTCGTTGTGCATGGTGATGCCGACACAACAGCGCCGGTGGAGCGTTCACGAACGATGGTCGCGGAACTGAAACGTTTGGGAATTGAACATCAATATGTCGAGGTTCCAGGCGGAACCCATGGCAGTGTCGTGGCGCCCAATCTTGCAGGCATGTTCGATTTCTTCGACCACCATAGAAAGTGACAGCCAAACTACCGGTGCGTTTGCCCTCACTCGCTTGCGGATTTTGTTAAATACGGGTGAAGATGTTTCTGATGCAGCGCGTCATTGTCATTGGTTGTTCGGGGTCCGGCAAATCCACGCTAGCCAGGATTATCGGGGAGAAGACGGGGTTACCGGTCTATCACCTCGATATGTTGTATTGGCAGAGCGGGTGGCGTCCGCATCCGGACGAGGGCGCGTTCCAATCGACTGTCCGACAGATTGCAGCGAAGGAGTCGTGGATCATCGATGGCGGATTTACGACCGGATCTGGTGAGATGCGGTTCTCGCGAGCCGATACCGTCGTGTTGTTTGATCTGCCCCGTTGGAAGTGCTTGTGGAGAGTATTCAAGCGATTGCTGACCTATAAGGGAGAGACTAGACCCGATCTTGCTCCCGGCTGCGCAGAGCGATTTGATCTCGAATTTTATCGGTACATCTGGAAGTACAGGAAAAACCAATTCCCCAGAATCCTGCGATACGTGAGCGCTCATTTCAAAGGTCGACTTGTTCGTATCGAATCGGAAACCGCCCGAGCGGAGTTTGTCCGAAGTATAGAGGAGCTAAAAGGCCGAAACCTTGGAAAGATAGAGAGACGGCGGATGGCCGGTCTTACGTAGCAAGCTCTGCTACCGGCTGTTCGACTTTCGTTTCCATGCCTTCCCCTTCTTCTATCGCGCTGGGCCAGATCCAGAAACCGCCCGACGCCCATGCAAGAGTCCAATTGCCGCAAATCGATCTCTGATCGTAAAACCCGTGATACTCGACACTGTGCATGCCGACATAGGACTTCGTCCAGGTTGCCTGGTTCGTGGCTGTGTCGAAAAAGCCGACGATTGCGAATGGGGCGATGTCGTCGATGCCCTCTCCGGATATTTTTCCGTCTATTGAGAAAATCAAACCGAGCTCCATGCGATGTTTCGCACCAGCATGGCCGTAGAGATAGTACCCGGACCACGGTCCGGATGGAGGAAGCGCAGGTATCGATGTGTCGTTCAGCATACCGTGGAGACTGGAGCCGTAGAGGGTAGCACTTTTCTGCCGGAAATGGCTCCGGCGAACGGTGGCGTGACATTTGCTTGATCGGCGCGTCGGCCCCTCCTTGCAGAGGGGCCAGGGGCCAGGTTACGCGGCTTGCAGGCTGTCGATCGAGTAGCGGACGCTTACTCTCAGAACATCGCGGCGGCAGCCCGCACGGGCTGAGAACGCAGTCGCATCCGTTGAACGGCGTTCAAAGTTTCTACCGGCTGGTTTGAGTATGCCGAGCCGAGTCGTGCCAGCCAGTCGGGATCCGTCGTCAGCCGCTGTAGAAGGTCTGGATATGCAGTCAACGCCTTGACACTGGAATCCCAAGACTCGTTGTACCCACTGGCTGGAAGGCTCCCCGATGCATCCCGGCTCTGGTGCACCCATAGATTGGCCTGGACCACCTGAAGAGGGTGAGCCGACGCGCGGAGCAGATCCCGCATAATAGCGTCCGGATACGAGGCAACGGGCGCAACGAGAAGTTCGAGACTGTTCCCGCTTGTTGTGACCGGTATCGGGGCTGCCGATTGTGCAACGGGTATGGGTTGTGGGACCGGCACCGGTTGGGGAACCATTGCCTGTTGCGGTGCCTGCTGCTGCGCCGGCGGCAACTCGGCCACCTTCGGCGCCGTTTCGACGTAGATCGGAGACATCAGCTTGACGGAAAGGCGTGATTCGACGGGAAGCACGATGTCGGGACCGCGTTTCGGAGTGGCCATCAGTTGAAATACGGTCGTTGGCGGAAACAACAGAAAGAAGGCGTCCCGTTTCCGATGGACAGGGCCCTGAAGAGTGCCGTCACCCTTCACTTCGCCTTTCTTCCCCTTCTTCTCGGAGATATCGACAATTTTCGTCGAAACGCCGTCATAGACTTCGCCAGTCGGCGTAATGATCTCCTGCAGGCGGATCTCCATGTTGGAGCGTCCAAAGAAATGTCCTGCGCGATCCGTCATCACTATCCGCCCCACAACACTCGAGCCGCGGGGAACCAGAACGGGCCCGCGCCTGCCGGCCGCCCGGATATCTTCTGCGAGGGTGAACAAAACGGGATCGTTCTCCTCGAGCTTGGCGGTGTTCAGGCTTTCATTCAGTACAACGGGCAGAATTGTTCCTTCGGGGATCACCATCTCTGAAGGATTGGCAGCAGCCATCACAAGCGCTACGAGACCTGAAAACAGCATGGAACCTCCTTTTTTGCTAGCGGTGGCCGCGACCTCGAGCAGGATATCGGCCATAGTCGTAGTAGTAATACTCGCGGTGGCCCGAGTTCAGAATCACGGCAGACGCGATTCTTCCTGCGGCGTCTATTGCGGCCTTTCCGAGAACCACCGATGACGGATAGGTTGGCGCCACAACGACGGGAGGTGGCGGTGGGGCATAAACTACTGTCGTGGGAGCGGGCTGCTGCACAACAACAGTCGCCGGTTGCGTATAGACCACTGCAGGTTGCTGATACACGACGGTTGGAGGTGGCTGATAAACCACAGCCGGAGGCATCCGCGGATACCAGACGCCGGGAGATTCCGGCGCAACGACCTGCGGAGCGGCCGGAGCAGGGGACGGGACGGGATTTTGCCCGGGAGCCGGTTGCGGCGGCACCGCGTTGAGCAGCCACACACCGGTGGTTTGCTCGTAGCAGGCCCAGCCCTGAGAGCTGCCGTCTGCCGTCGTGTACTGCTGTGGCGACGGACACGTATAGCTCTGCATCTGGCCACCCGCCGCAGTAACGTAGGCGCCACTGGCCATTTGTCCATTAATCACGATCTGCTGTGGAATCCGACTCTGCGTCTGAGCCTGTGAGAATGCCGGGGATGCCGATAGTGCCAAAATGGTGACGAAGGCGATCCCAAAGAAGCGAGTCCTGTCTCTCATCGAGTCCTCCTGGATGGCTAGTTAGACCATATTTCGACGAGAGTCGTCGTTAAAAAATGTAACAGACATTTCGGCGCCACGGCCGTCTATGGAACTGGAATTTGTGATGGATCACCAGCTCCTTGTCATTAGGGAAGATGTACGCTCGGTTCGGCAGCTCGTTAAGGCTCTTGAAGGCCAGGGCTATTCGGTAGTGAGTGCTTCGCGATTTGAAATCGGGGCCGATCCGGATCTGGCTGAGAGTTTCGATCTCATTGTCGTCGACCACTGTGAGCCACGCCTTAACGCGATGGATATCTGCACTGAACTCCGACAACGAAATATCGAAGCGCCCGTCGTTGTTCTGGCCGGCCGGGAACAACTTCAACAACGTGTCGCGATTTTCAGAGCCGGCGCCGACGACTATGTCCTTAAGCCGATCGACCTCGACGAACTGCAGGCGCGAATAGAATCCCTCCTGATCCGGTCCGAGCGCAGGAAGAAACCCGAGATCGTCAATTACGAGTTTGGGGGACGCCGCGTGGACTTCCGTCGATCGCGTCTGTCGCGAAATGGGACGACAGTCAGTCTGTCGGAACGTGAGGCGCGGCTGCTACGTTACTTCGTCGAGAATCGCGGCAAGACGATCTCGCGAACCGCTCTGCTTCAACACGTATGGGGATATCGACAGGCTCCTTTAACCAGAACGGTCGATGTTCACATCCTCCGGCTACGGCACAAGATTGAGGATGATCCGAAAGCTCCGCGATTTATTGTGACAGTGCCGGGTTTTGGTTATCGATTCGACGGATGAGCGACGACTACGGAAGGTTAAAGAACGACCCTGCCCGCTAGCAGTCCTGCACCTGCAAAATCAAAGCTTTACTTTTATGGCCCTATCACATACTAAGCACAGCCTCACCTTTCGTTTTGGTGGATGCCTGAAAGCATCCGCAGGATGTCTGAAAAATTTCGCAGTCTCTGCTGGAGCGTTCAGAGGCGTTTTTTAGAAAGGCGGATCGGTGATCGAATTTCGGTTGAAAGCGTTAACGGCTCGAGGGGAAACCATCATCAAGTCATTGCAGCAAGGACAACACGAATTGCATTGCTACTGCCCTCCGAACGAATCGTGTTTGGTCGAGATCACCGAAATGCCCGACCAGAGAATTGATGTGATTGTCACTAAGCCAAGAGCGGTCGCCGAACCCGGAGAGTGGAGGCCCTATACGGTCGTTCACGGCATGTATGGCCGTCGCTTCGACAAGGGAACAAACGCGGAACGCCTTCACGCGTCGATCGACCAAATTCTCGGAGCACCATCGCAGGCGAACCCCGTCAGGAGCGGGACCGTGCCGGTGTCACGCGTGTCACCAGGAAAGGCTTCTGCTGGACTCCGTCCTGCATGACACCAAACAAGGTCGCCGACGCGCAGAAACGCTGATCATTTCTGTTGTTTAGCTTCCTCGTCAGCTTTCTCCTGCGCACGCGCCCCACTGAGCATATTCGTCATCGCGTAGTTGCCTTCATGGCATGCGTATTCGAAGACCCGAGCATTGGCATCCTTGTAGAGCGGAAAAGCCACTCTCCATGGTCTCGTGTAGATGTTGGGATCTTCGATCGTGATTTCGTACTGAATGGTAGCTCCATCCACACGCGTGAACCGCTCGGTCACGTGTAGCGCTTCGCTTTGCGGAATTCCCTTGATGCGCCCGCTGGCCACATTGGTCGCAATCCAGCCTTTGTCGTTGTAGTTCGTCGTGTCCACGACGAGCGTGCTGCCTTCCCAGCGTCCTCGCGACTGACCGTTCCATTGTTGGATATTCGCGGGGGGCTGTCCATCCAGCGGAACGATGCGAGTCTCGTGAATCATCTCCGAGACGATCGCGACATAACCGGGCGCCTGCACAATTTCGTAGACGTTGCCATAACCGCCGGGAAGCATCCCGCCAGGCATGCCGCGGGTGATGCAGCGGTCCCACGGACTCATGTACTCGAAGTCGTCGGTGCTGTGTGCAGCGTTATAGTCTCTTTTCGCCTCTGCGGACGCTTTGACAGGCACTCGTCCATCTTCCGGCTCCACAACCAGCGACGTTTGCCGTGACGCTCGGCTTGCTCGTTCGGTCCAGTGGTCTGGTGGGCCAGTCCCGACTCTCCCGTCGGGAGAGTTTTCCTGACTGTCAGAGTCGAGTTGCCGTTTCAGCTGTTTTTCACTTTCTGCCAATTCTTCATCGGTAAGAAAGAGTCTGTTGCCGAATTGCGCCGGTCGCTCGAGCGGCGTAGTCGTTGTGCTTGTCCAGGTGCCCTGGAGATCCGGATCTCCTCCGGGAGTTTTCGGCGGCGTCCACGTTTTTGCAGGAACCGATGACGAAGCTGCTTTCTGGCCTGCAGCACGAACCGGCCCGGACATCACGCAGATCAAAATCGTTAAAACGATAATCGTCACAGGAAATCGATGTCTCACCGACTCTCCTCCTTCGACGTCATGCGCGAGCTTAGTCTTTAAAAGTCCCTTTTACCACATGAGTTCGGCCAACGTCACCGGAACTGCGACATCGTCAACCGATCGCCAACCGATGCTGGAGGAAGTGCGTCCAATTGGCGTACTCTCTGTTTTCGAAAGCCGCTATGAAAGTCTTCGGAATCCTGCTGCTTGCAGTTCTCGTGCTTGCCGCGGAGCCTCAGCGGAATGCTGACAGATTCGCTTCGATTGAAGGAATCGTTGTCAGAGCAGGGGCCGGCACGCCGATCTCGGGCGCCACCGTCGAACTGACCGGGATCGCGCCGCGAATTGTGGATGGCAGTTCCACCGTGAAGACCGGCGTTATTTCGGTCAATGTCGAAGAGTCTGCAAGCAACGGCGGCGTCCTCTCGTACCAGGCAACAACAGGAAGCGATGGAAGGTTTGCGATTCGCAACATCCGTCCGGGAACCGAGTATCACCTTGTCGCCATGCATTTCCCGGATTACTTGCCTGCTCAGTACGGCCAGCGAGTTCCTGCTGTCCCCGGACAGTCCATCCCTCTGGCGCAAGGCGATCGCCTGCAGGACATGCGCATCGAGATGTGGCTTGCCGGAACGATATCCGGCCGCGTTGTCGACGACAGAGGTCAGGGCATTAGGAATGTCATTGTCGAGCTTAGGCGTCCCTGGTATCTCGAAGGTTGGCGATTGCTGCTTGGGTGGAACGAATTGATCGGCCGTGTCCAGGGCAACGGCAAAACGAATCGGGCAGGCGCCGTTCAAACGAATAGTCGCGGTGAATTCAGGTTTAACGGCCTCGGTCCCGCGCAGTATTACGTTCGCACCAGTTTCACAAACGAAAAAGTGGAGAAGCCCATCAACCTTCACGCAGGGGCGATCGTTGGCGATCTGAACCTTGTGATACGGGATTTCGGGTCTCGGCATGTAAGCGGCGTGATTGTCGATGCGAAAGGGACATCCGTGGTACAGGCGGAGATCAGCATTATCCCGAGCGACATTCCTCCGCTGTATCAAAGAACACGCGTCGATGCCGCACGCGTGCGGAATGGCGTTTTCGACCTCGAGGTTCCCGTGGCAGGAAGTTACGTTCTGATTGCGCGCACCACCGGGCGCGATTCTTCGCTGCGTGGTCTTCGGGAAGTCGAGGTACGCGACACAGACTTAAGAAATATCCGCGTTCCCGTGGCAAGCGACTTCAGTATTTCCGGAACTGTTGATGTCGAAGGGAGCCGGACCTCTGCGGCCATCCGCGACGCTCTGGTTGTGAATCTCTATCCCACCTCGCCGGAAACACCGCTGCTCGATCCCGTTAAACCTTCGACCTCCAACGGTTCTTTCAGACTCGAAAACATAACTCCTGGCGACTATCGCGTTGAGGTCTCGCCCATACTCTCGGTGCCTCCAACCGCGCTTGTTCCAACGATGCTTGAAAACGCATTCGTCAAATCGATACGGTTTAACGGCAAGGATATTCTCAATATCGGCCTTCAGGCGGACAGTCCCGTGCGGGGATCCATGCAGATCGTCGTCAGCATGAATGGGGGAACTGTTGCGGGCCAGGTGTTGGACGACGGAAAGCCTGTCGCGAATGTCATCACGGTTATCGTCCCAAGCGCTGCGCGCCGGCGCCGCGGCGATCTCTATAAGTACGTCCTGACAGATGATTCAGGTTACTTTCAGATTACAGGCGTTGCGCCGGGCGACTACAAGGTGTTCGCCTTCGAACGAGCCGAAGACGGCGCATGGCAGGATCCTGAATTCATCAGGCTTTTCGAGGATCGTGGCAAAGCCGTCCACGTCGAAGAGTCGGGACGTATCACAACGGATATTCAGTTGATCGAGGCCTGGAACTAATACGAACAGCGCCAGAGCTCACCGTGCGTAATAGCCGTCGCGCGACTGGCGAATCTGCATGCCCCCGCGGACACGAACTTCAATGCGATGGTAGCTTCCGTCAGGCGGTGCCGGCGTAATCCCAAAGCTGTAAGAAGTCCCGAGGTCGCGAACGATTTGTTCGAAGAGCACACCGGTATCGGAAGTCCTCTGAGAAAAGACGATCCGTCCTCCTGAGACGTGGGCAATCTGTTCCATCCGGGAACGCACTTGCTGAAGGTTGTAGAGCGACAGCGGTGTGTACGCCGTTCCAGGAGCCAGATCACCGGCATCGACATCGGATGGATGGAGATCCGTGTTGACGGCGATGAAATAAAAGACGGTATCGCCTCGTTCGATCTCGCGGCGCACTATCTGGAACGCGGCATCTTCTGAAGAATCGACGAACCTGGCATGCGTGACTCCGCCAATTCTCACTGCTTGCCGTGGTATCCCCCCGTGGACGCCGTCTGTGAAAACGATCACTCCCTTTCGACCTGAAATATCGCGCATCCTTGACGCAGCCGACCCAAGCGCTCCATAGAAATCCGTGCGATCGCAAAGAGGAGACGGCATCTTCATCTGAACGTTCAACGGTTCCGTACTGCGGGAAGTCCAGTTGAGAACAACACTCGTACCGGCGCCAAAGGCAAGAACCGCTATTCTGTCCTGTGGGCGAAGCGACGACACAAAACCATTCAATGACTTCAACAGAAATGGCCACGCCTCGCGTGTGCTGCCCGTGCAGTCAAACAGCGCGAGCATGTGGTAAGGAGTCTCGATCGGCGCGAAGTTCTTGACCTCGCTTTGCTGTCCGTTGTCATAGACCGTGAAGTCTTCCGCTGTGAGGTTGGTAATCGGTCGGCCCGCAGAGTCAAGTACGCCAACATCCAGGGAAACCAGCGGCACATTCACACGGAATACGGGCTCGTTCTGGGCGACCAGCGTGATTGTCAGAACCAAAAGAAGTAGAGCAGGAATATTGATAATGCGAACATCGCGTGTCATTGAGGTTAATCCGCCAGCGGCCGGACTCTAACTGTGATGGGCAGTACCTGGACGCGGACATTCCCACGCGCATCCGCCTGCTGCGTTGCCCAATTGAAATCGAGTTCGTCCGCGCGCACGATCACAGATTCCGTTGCCATTTCGACGTTGCCTCTGTAGAGGACCGTCGAACCGCGAGCTGTCATGCTGTCTGCGCGGATCGCGACATCGCGGTCTCGCGGACCCGGGGGCGGCAGCGGCATGACGCCTCCTCGCTGGCGGGCTATTCTTAGCGTGAAGTCCACCTGCGCGGACTGTCCTTGAGAAGCCAGCGCGATGCCGGAACTCGTTGCCGTCTCGAACCCCGGCAGTACTGCAGTCACCGTGTAGGTGCCCGGTGGCAGGCCGCCGAGAGTGTAGTTGCCGTTCTCGTTGGAGATTGCAGTGGAACGTCTCTCACCCTGCGCGTTGACCGCGGTGACCGTTACTCCCGGGATAAAATTTTTCGCCTCATCGGTGATCGTCCCCGATATCGCGCCGTTCTGAGACTGAGCGAGCCACGCACTGGAGAACGCAGTCGCGATCAGCACGAGGCTAAGTATCGAACGTGTCGATCGGAGTTTCATGAGTTCCTCCTCGGTAAACTTGATTCCCGGAATCGGCAATTGGGGGGTATTGGAAGGATACGACTTTTTCGGCTGGATTGCACGGTGGAGCGGGACCATCCGGCGAAGTTCAACTGTAGGCGCGGTCATAGACCGCGCCAGATTGTGAATTTTGAAATTTTGCGCGGTCATAGACCGCGCCTACAGCCTTGACCTCTCTGCGTAAGCAGGTTCACCCTCGGTGTATTGTGATAACCGATTGAGAACTCCGCAATGACCGATTTCCTACAGTTCGCTCCTGAAGTTCAAGCTGCGTTGCACGACAAGCAACCCGTCGTAGCGCTCGAATCCACACTCATCACGCACGGGCTGCCGTGGCCGGAGAATGCGACGACGGCTCTGGCGATGGAGGCTGCAGCGCGCGAGAGCGGAGCCATTCCGGCAACAATCGCCGTGCTTGCCGGGCGCATCACGGTTGGTCTTTCGCGCGAGCAGATTGAGGATCTCGCGCATCGGCCGTTTGGTTCGGTACGTAAGTGCAGCCGGCGCGACCTCCCGATTGTAGTCGCGCGTGGAGAGGACGGCACGACCACGGTCGCGGGAACGATGATCGTGGCCCATCGAGCCGGGATTCGGGTTTTCGGCACCGGCGGGATCGGTGGTGTACATCGCGGCGCGCCGTTCGACGTTTCCGCGGACCTGATGGAGCTCGGACGTACGCCTGTAGCAGTTGTGTGCGCCGGGCCAAAGGCAATCCTCGATTTGCAGCTGACGTTGGAAGTGCTGGAAACTCACGGTGTGCCCGTTATCGGACTAGGCACGGACACCTTGCCCGGTTTCTACACGCGCTCGAGCGGATTGCCGATCGACGTGCGCGCCGAAACTCCCGCAGAGGCGGCTGCGATCATCGCTGCAGCCGAGCGAATGGATGCGCGGCACGGCGTGCTCGTCGTCGTGCCGGTGCCGGAGTCCGAGGCATCCGCATCCGACGTTGATTCAGCGATCGAACGCGCCGTCGAGGACGCAGACGCGCAGGGCATTCGAGGAAAGGCATTGACGCCGTTTCTCCTGCAGCGCGTGTCCGAATTGAGCGGCGGCGCATCGCAGCGGACGAACCGGGCGCTTCTCGTGCACAACGCGCGCGCTGCAGGCCTGATCGCCCGGGAATTGGCTGCATTCCTCGCAAGATAAGCACCCGGGAACCTGCGAAAACGCCCTGTTCAAATTGACAGGTTTCGCGTTCTTGGCTTGATAGGTATTATTATCCACCGGAACTACGACATACCGAGTCCAGTGGAAAAGAACAAGAGAATGTCCAAAGGAGGACAGATGCGAAGACTGTTGTCCATCGTGTGTATCTTTCTGCTCATCTGCGTAACGTGCCTTGGAGCAGAGGAGGTCACGACCTTTCACGCTTATATAGATTCTGACCTGTGTGCGCGTCTTATGCTTGGCCCCATTACGCAATCGCGGATCGAGTGCAGCCTGAAGACCTACAAGGAAGGATCAAATGCTGTCGTGGTCAGTCTGACCGACAACACCGTTTTCAGCGTCAACAAGGAAAAGTTGCTAAAGGAAAATGTGGGGAAAATCGCCGCAGTCACGGGTGAGGCCAAGGTAAAGTCGGGAACCATGAAGCTGCAATCCGTCATGCCGCAGGAGATAAACGATATCCCTCAAGGTGACCCGGCGCGGAAACTTTTGGATGTTCGCAATTACCAGGTAAAGGGCTCTGCGGAGATTCACGAAAAGGTCCGGCACGAACTGGCGATGATTCCCTACATCACCGAGTTCGACTTCATTTCGTTCACGCTTGTTGAGGACACCGTCATCCTGACCGGTTGGACGGTGCGTGCGACCAACCGGTCCGACGCGGCGTACCGAGCGAAGAAGGTGCCGGGTGTCCGTCAGGTTATTAACAATATCGAGGAACTGCCCCTGGGCGGTACGGATATGGAGATTCGCGCTAATGTTCGTGCGAAACTTCAACGGGTCCTTTCTCAATACTTCTGGAGCAACGGCTCCGACATCAAAATCATTGTGAAGAACGGCAACATTATTCTCCTCGGCACTGTGATCAGCCAGCCAGACTCCGACGCTGCCTCGATCCAGGCGAAAACGGTGCCTTTGGCGTTTCATGTCTTCAACCTGTTGCGTGTTGTGCCGCCGGCTAAAAAAGACAAGGGCTAGCGGGTCGTCCACCCGTGTTGAACTTTAACGCCTTTCAAGACTGGAGAACATTCATGAGCAAAGATCGTACTGTTTGGAACGTAGCGCGGGGTCTTCTTGCGGTAACTTTTTTGAGCGCGATGCTGGGCTGTTCTACGGAGTCGAAAA
>Ga0068859_100003769_pt1 | contig 15463 bp, 11 predicted proteins | sample KBSSwiS22_FD_66585 | JGI IMG/M metagenome (GOLD analysis project Ga0068859, IMG submission 66585) | Switchgrass rhizosphere microbial communities from Kellogg Biological Station, Michigan, USA - KBS Switchgrass S2-2 | ecosystem: Host-associated > Plants > Roots > Rhizosphere > Soil ...
TCGAGCGCGGCCGCCGCGAGATCGGGGAACTGCAACGGCATCGACGCCATGCCGATGAACCGATCCGGATACTTCGCGACGACGGCCGCGGTGCCGTCGTTCTGCGCCTTGACGATCTCCGTCGCGAGCCCACGATCCTGAACGCCGTACCAGAACGCGCCCTGCTGCGTGAGCAGCGCGACGTCGATGCCGTCGCGGTCCATCCACGCGATGCGCTCGGGGCCGATGATGCCGTCACCGGTTGTGGTCGCCTGCCGCTCGAAGGGCGTACCCTTCACGACCCTCGCGACATCGGCGATGTTGAGATGATGGTGCGAGTCGATCACCTTGATGCGTTTGCGGCCGATGGAGACTTCGCGCCGCTTCGGTGCCGCGCCGCCCTGGGCCCACGCAAAGCCGCGCTGCGCGACGAAGCCACCGGCAGTCGCCGCGGCGAGAGTCTTGACGAAATCACGACGATTGCGCATAGGTGTCTCCTTCAATGGGTGGAACGTGTCGAGGGAAGCGTGAAGATCATCAACGTTTCCGACGTTCCACCTCCACAATTCGGACTTCCGCCCGCGACGTATACCGCCTGGCCATCCGTCGCGGCATAGAACCCGTGCCGGCCGGAGGGCATCGGCGCCAGCGTCGTCCACTTCATCGTCTTCGGGTCGTACGCTTCGTTCTGCGCGAACGGCTTTCCGCCGTTGCATTCGCCGCCCATCAGCAGAATCTGATCGTGGTAGAACACAGCGGCGCCGCCGCTGCGCGGCTCGGGCAGAAACGGTTCCGACGACCACGCGTTGGTTGCGGGATCGTAGACCGAGTGGACGTCGGTATTGTCAGCGGTCGCGTCGAAGCGGCCGCCGAGGACGTGAATCCTGCCGTCGGCGGCCACCGTCGGTGCGTGATCGCGCGGCTGTGGCAGCGGTGCGGCTTCGGTCCACTTGTCCGTTGCCGGATCGAACACTTCGTGGGTACCGACCGTGACGCGATCGATACCGCGTCCTCCGACGACGTGGAGTTTCCCGGCGAGCACGGCGACGCCCACCGAACCGCGCGGACCCTTCATCCATGGCAGCGCGCGCCAGCTGTTCTTCGCCGGGTCGTACTCGAACGCGTACGGCTGCGCGTACAGATGAACATTCTTCTGGAACCCGCCGACGGCGTACACCTTGCCATTCAACGCCGCCACGCCGACGTGGCTGAGCGGCATCGGCAGCGGTGCGCGCTCGCGCCAGCGATCGGTCTTCGGGTCGTATTCCTGAACGAGCGTCGAAGACTCCGCCATCGGTAGACCGCCGGCTATCGCGTACAGTTTGCCGCCGGCAAATGCGGCCGCCACTTCGGCGCGCAGGACACCGAGCGGCGCTTTCGAGGACCAGCTGCCAGTCGCCGCGTCTTGCGCGAAGGTCGACACGAGAAGTCCCACACACGCGGCAGCGGTCGCACAGGCAACAAACCCCTTGCGCGGAGCGAAGTTGAGGGGCTTGCCCCGAACAACGTCGAGGGGTTGCATGGCCGGGAATTCTACGCTACAACTCCGAATCTTCACGTGTAAATGAAACCGCGTTTTGAAGCTGTATTTACGCCACATCCGGTTTCTTGTTCACAGGAGCACGTATGCGCATGCGCATTTCGATGATTGCGGCGGTGACGGTCGGCATCGCCGTCGGCATCGCCGTCGGCTATCACACGACGCCGTTGCAGGGGCAGGCGCGGAGCACGTTCGCCGCCGTGCCGGGTGAGAAGGGCGGCCAGGATCCGTTCGGCGCCTACGACATCGTTCTCAACTGGCCGAAACCCATCAGCTCGCTTCCGGGCCTGGCCAACTGGACGTGGGGCGCGGGGGAGTTCGTCTTCGCCGAGACGCCAAACCGCGTATTCATCCTGCAACGCGGGTTGTTACCAAACATTCAGCGACCGAAGGCGACGAAGCTGCCGCAACTCGGGCCCAACATCGAATTCCCGATCGGTCGTCTCCCGTGGCGCGACGCCACGTCGGCAAGCCCGCCGGGAGCGCTCGAGGTCAACGGCAAAGTCGGTGACGATTCAGATGTCGGCGTCGCGGGCACCGATTTCCTGTGGTCGCACATCATCACGGTCGCCGACGCGCAGGGCAATATCACCGAATCCTGGACGCAGTGGGACAAGATGTTCCGTCGTCCGCATGCGATCTACATCAGCCCCTACGATCCGCAGAAGCGGGTCTTCGTCGTCGACGACTACCGGCATGCGGTGTTCATCTTCTCGCACGATGGCAAGCAGCTGCTGAAGACGCTTGGCGAGCCGAATGTGCACGCCTCGGATCCGAAACACTTCTACCGGCCGACCTTCATCGCGTGGGATCCGGATGGCACCTACTTCATCGCCGACGGTTACGCGAACACGCGCGTCGTCAAGTACGACAAGAACGACAACTACGTGATGGCGTGGGGCGAGAAGGGTGAAGGGACCGCTCAGAAACCCGAAACGCGGCCCGGGTACTTCAACAGCGTGCACGGCATCGCGGTTGATCCGATCGAGCATCTCGTTTACGTCAGCGATCGCAACAATCGGCGCATCCAGGTGTTCGACGAAAACGGCAAGTTCGTGCGGATGTGGAGCATCGGCCAGCCGCCGTCCGATCTTCACCTGATCATCATGGACGGCTCGCGCAACATCTGGGGCGCGGACCGAGGCACGTCGAAGATGATCAAATGGGATCGTGAAGGCAACTTCCAGTACGCATGGGGCACCTGGGGCGACTTCCCCGGCGGTATGTGGGGTGTGCACGGTCTGAGCATCGACACCGACGGTAATTTCTACGTTGCCGAGGTCGATAGCGGGCGCGTGCAGAAGTTCAAGCCGCGCGCGGGTGCTCGTCAGGAATTCCTGCTGACGAAACTTCCTGCGCCGACCAACGGAACCCGCTAGTTCAGGCACGGCCTCAGAGACGCGGAGACTCAGAGAAAAATTTGACTCTGCGTCTCTGAGTCCCTGCGGCCCGTGGCTGTATTCTTAGTTTTTGCTCTACCTTCTCTTTTTCTTATCCGGTATCAGCGGCCTGATCTACCAGGTCGTCTGGGTCCGCGTCTTCGGCAACGTCTTCGGGAACACCGTCTATTCAGCCTCCCTCATCGTGGCGGTTTTCATGATGGGTCTTGGCGCTGGCAGTTACGTCGCGGGCCGCTGGGCGGATCGACGGTACGCGACGGCGCCTTCGTTTCCACTGCTCGCGTATGGGTACTTCGAGCTCGCGATTGCCGCGATCGGAGGGGCGATCGCGCTCGCGCTGCCACACCTCGATCGTCTCTCGGTCCTCGCGACGTCGTATCGGGTCGACGCAAACGGCTGGTATGTGCTTACGGCCGGTTCGTATGCGGCACGCGTCGCGATTGCGTTGACGCTGCTCACGCCGATCACATTGCTGATGGGCGGCACGCTGACACTGCTGATCCGCTATCTCGTGCGAGCGGAGGTCGAATTCGAGGCGCGCCGGATCGCGCTGCTCTACGCGGTGAATACCGCGGGCGCCGCGGCCGGCTGTTTTCTGACGGATTTTGCGCTGGTGCCCGCGTGGGGACTGCTGAAGACGCAGATGCTCGCAATGTCGCTGAACGCGATTGCGGGAATCGGAGCAATCCTGCTGGTCCGCCTGAACGCGGACCCCGCCGTAGCAAGGAGGCCGGCTGCAGGAGGCGCTCGCACGCGGAGGAAATCATCGCCCGCCAGCATCCGGCAGGGTGCCGCAAGCGGGGTCCGGTCCCAGACGGACCATTCCAATACCGTCGGTGGGGTCCGGCTTCAGCCGGACCTGCCGCTGATTGCGAGCGCACTCGCACTCTCCGGATTCGCTGGTCTCGGCATGGAGATCCTCTGGTTCCGGCACTTCTCCATCATGCTCGGCGCCTTCCGCGCCGTATTCGCGTTGCTGCTGACGGTCATCCTCGTGGGAATCGGGGCGGGTTCGCTCATCGCTGCCCCGTTGCAGCGTCGAGTGAAGGATTCGGGCTCGCTGCTGATTGCCATTCAGTCGCTGTTTATCGTCTTCACGTTCGCCGGCATGTGGGGCGCCGACTCGACTGCCATCGACCGCGTCGTGTCGGATGCCCTGCGTGCATTTGGCTCCGCGGCGACAACCGATCAACTCGCGTCGCCATCGACGCTGAGCGAGCTTTGGTTCAACCTCCGTCCGATGCTGCTCGAGGTCGGAGTGCCGGCGCTGTTCATGGGATTCGGATTTCCGCTCGCCAATGCGCTGATCCAGCGCGCGGAACAGTCGGTCGGCCGCCGTGCGGGCGTGCTCTACCTCGCAAACACCGCGGGCGCGGTGGCCGGCAGCCTCGTCGCGGGGTTCGTACTGCTGCCGCGCTTTGGTCTGCAAACGAGCACGACCGTGCTGATGCTTGCCGCCGCGGCGGGACTCGTGCCGCTGTATCTCGCGGTTCGGGCCGCCGGCTCCCGACTGCCGGCTACCGGCGCGGCCGGAAACCGGGAGTCTGTAGTCGGTAGTCGGGTACGCATTGGGGCGACCGTCGTCGCCGCAGCCACACTCGGGGCGTGGCTGACGCTGCCCTCCGATTTCATTCGCGCACGCGCGCTGCCGCAGCCTGGCGCGAACGAGCGGGTGCTGAATCAGAGCGAAGGCATCAACGAGATCATCACCATCACCGAGACGACGGGCAAGGGACGCCGGTTGATGACGAACGGCCATGCCATGTCGGCGACCTGGCCGCTCTCGCAGCGCTACATGCGTGCGCTCGCCCACGTCCCCCTGTTGATGGTCGACAACCCGACACGTGCGCTTGTCATCGGGTTCGGCGTCGGGAACACGACCCAGGCCGCCACGCTTCATCCATCGATCCAGCGGGTCGAGGTCGCCGATCTCTCGCGCAATGTCCTCAATCATGCGTCGTGGTTCGAGGCCACCAACGGCAACGTGCTTCGCGACCCGCGTGTCACCGTGTATCTCAACGACGGCCGCCACCACCTGCTGATGCAGCCGCCGGCGTCCTACGATCTGATCGCGCTCGAACCGCCGCCAATCGGGTACGCGGGCGTGGCATCGCTCTATTCAAGGGAGTTCTATCAGCTGGCGCGAACGCGACTCCGGCCAGACGGGTTCGTGAGCCAGTGGCTGCCTGCGTATCAAGTGCCGACCACGACGACGCTGTCGATGATTCGATCGTTTGTCGACGTCTTTCCGCAGTCAGTGCTTCTGTCCGGTGCGCAGGCGGACCTGATCTTGATCGGTGCGAACAATCGGATCGAGGTCGATCCCAATCAGCTGTTCGCTGCGCTGTCTCAGCGTGCAGCTGTACGGGCGGACCTGGCGCGGGTCGATCTCGGCACTCCGCGCGAGATCGTCGGGATGTTCGTCGGCTCGTCAACCACGCTTGCCAACGCGACCCGCGACGTCGTCGCCGTCACCGACGACCGTCCCATGCAGGAGTTTGGCGTTCGTTCGCTTCTCAATCTCGGGGAGTCGGTCCCCGGTTCCGTGGTCAATCTCGGAGCCGTCGCGGAGTGGTGCCCGCGGTGTTTCGACAACGGTGATCCGGTCCGCGTCGTCGAAGGACTCGACCTTTACCTCGCGCTGTTGAACAGCGCCTATGCAGCGACACCGGAAGAGGGGGCGCGCATTCGAGCGGCGGCCGACAACGGCCGCCGGATGGCGGGCAGTGCGTACCTGGGCGCTGTCGTTCCCGAGACGGCGGACGTGCATAACGACCTCGGTATTGCCTACGCCTCGAGGGGCCTCATCGAGCAGGCGATTGCCGAATTTCGGCAGTCGCTGCAAATCGATCCCGACTCGGCCCGGACACTATGGCATCTCGGGTCGGCTCTCGCGTCAAAGGGGGAGCTCGAGGAAGCCGCACGGTTCCTGAGTCGATCCGTGCAGCGCGATCCCTCCAACAAGGATGCACAGCATGATCTCGAAACGGTGATGGCGCTGCAGCGACAACATCAACGTTTCCCTTGACTTAACACCGGTTGAGGCGGTAGCTTCAAACGCCCGATTAAGCACGTCTGTTGGGGCACGGCCTATGTTCTACACGGAAGGAGAAGGCATGAATTGGGGTTTGGCCAGGCGGGTACTTGCAATCGGTGTGGTCCTCCTGCTCCCTGTCGCGGCGTTCGCGCAGGAAGCGGTCTTGACCGGCACCGTAACTGATTCGACCGGCGCGGTACTGCCGGGCGTCACCGTGACGGCATCCAACGATGCGACAGGAAACAAGTTCGTCGGCGTTACCGACGAACGTGGGATTTACCGCATGCCGGTTCGCGTCGGCACCTATCAGGTCAGCGCGGAACTCCAGGGGTTCTCGACGGCATCCCGTACGGGCGTCAACCTGCTCGTCGGGCAGACGGCCACATTGAACATGCAGATGGCGCCCTCCACGGTGCAGGAAACCGTGACGGTCACAGGTGAAGCGCCGCTGATCGATCTGAAGAATTCGAGCATCGGCGGGAACATCGATCCGAGACAGGTTCAGGACATACCTGTGAACGGTCGTAACTGGATCGGCTTGGCGCTGCTCGCACCGGGAAGCCGCACCGATCCGCTCGCGACCGGCACGAACGCGCAGACGCCGCTTCCGGATCGGAACGGCGGCGAAGCGCGCGAGTTCCAGCTGAATGTGGATGGTCAGCAGGTTTCGGCTGACATCGGCACCGGCGGCCAGCCGAAGTACAGCTCGGATTCGATCGCCGAATTCCAGTTTATTGCCAACCGCTTCGACGCCACGATGGGCCGCACGACCGGCGTGCAGGTGAACGCCATCACCAAGTCGGGCACGAACCAGGTGCAAGGTCTGGTACGCGGCAACTTCCGCGACTCGCGATGGAATGCGGAAAATCCGGTGCTGCATCGTGTCGAACCGATCAAGAACCAGCAGTACAGCTTCACCCTTGGTGGCCCAGTCATCAAGGACAGGCTGCACTTTTTCGGCAACTACGAGTACGAACGGCAGCCGCAAACGATTATCTTCAACACCCCGTATCCTGCGTTCAACAAGGACGTGTCCAACACGGACACCCAGAACAAGGGCGGCGTCCGGGTTGACTTCCAGATTTCCACCCGCGCACGTCTGATGGGGAAGGTTTCGCGTGGTGTATGGAATCAGCCGGCGATGTCCGGCGGCAGCCTGCAGAACTACCCATCGCAGGTGGGGACCAACCGCGAGTACAACGACGAGCGCCTGGTGAGCCTGACGCAAGTGCTGAGCAACAAGGCCGTCAACGAGGTCAAGGTGGGTGAGGCGGTCTTCGGATTATCGAACAAGAATCTCACGACGTGGTCGAACCACTGGCAGAAGGCCGACGGGATCAATACCGGATCACCGCGTATCACGTTCCGCGGATTCTCGATTGGCGGCAACCAGTTCTATCCGCGACACCAGGATCAGTGGGTGTGGAACGTCCGTGACGACCTCACCTACTCGTATGACGCGAAGGGACGTCACGACCTGCGGCTCGGAGGCGAATTCCTTCACCGGCATCAGATCCAGGACAACTGCCGGCAGTGCATGGGCACCGTCCAGGCCAACGGAACTGTCGCAGGCCTGCCCGCGCTGCCGACGCCGGATCAGATGCAGGCGTGGTTCCCAGATCCGTTCAATGCGGACACATGGAACCTCGCGGCGATCTCGCCGTGGGTGACCACCTATAGCATCGGCGTTGGCGACTTCAACGTGCACCTGCGATCCAAGAAATTCGCCGGCTGGATCCAGGACGACTGGCAGATGACGAACCGCCTGACGCTGAACCTCGGGTTGCGGTATGACCTCGAGATGGACGTCTTCGCGAACAACGTCGCCGTTCTGCCGTGGCAGGAGGCTGGCCGACCGAATGACACGAAGAACTTCCAGCCGCGCCTTGGCTTCAACTTCAAGGTGGACGACAACACGGTCGTCCGTGGCGGCGCCGGCCTCTACTACGGCGATGCCATTGGTGCAGACCAGTCGTTTGCGACGGGCAACGCGCAGCTGGTGGTCATCGGCTACCCGAATCCGAGGCCGGGCGTCGCGTCGGATTTCGCCGTGAACCCGACGGCAGGCGCGCCGCTCCCGACTTACGAGCAGGCGCTGCAGCGTTTTTGTTACGCGAACGGCAACGCGCCAGGCTGCTTGATCCGCGATCTGCAAGAGTTCGTCGGGCCACCGCAGTACGTGCACCTTCCGCGCACCTTCCAGACGTCGATTGGCTTCCAGCATCAGATCGGTCAGACGACGGCTGTCGCGTCGGATTTCATCTGGTTTAAGGGTGACCACGAAAAGGACGTCGTCGACAACGTCAACATCACGTTCGATCCGGCAACCGGTCTGCCGCGCCCGTTTTCCAACCGCGCCAACCGACCGTTCCCCGATTGGGGCATCGTGTCCATGAACGCACACCTCGGCAAGTCCGAGTACCGCGGCCTGCAGTCGTCGCTGACGAAGCGGTTCAGCAATCACTGGCAGGCTTCGGCCACGTACACGCTGTCGTGGCTGTACAACTCGAACACGAAGCCGTTCAGCGGTCTGAGCCAGCCGTCGTTTGCGACACCGATTGACCTAGGCGGCGAGTGGGGACTGTCGCCTGACGATCAGCGGCACCGGGTTGTTCTGAATGGCGTCTGGGACGTCTATAAAGGGTTCCTGGTGAGCGGCCTCCACTACCTGGGCGCTGGCATCCGCGACCAGATCACCTATGGCGGCGATCTTCGCGGCGTCGGATGCGCCTGCTTCGATCAGCGGCTGAGGCCGGACGGAACGATCATCCCGAAGGCCGGCTTCATTGCACCGGCGCAGAATCGCACCGACGTCCGTTTTCAGCAGAAGCTGCCCATAGGCGGTCGACGTTCGTTCGACGTGATCGCCGATGTGATCAACGTGTTCAATCGGCCGAACTGGACGGTCGGCGAGAACGAAGCGACCACCGCGCAGTTCCTGCAGAACGTCAACGGTACCTTCCGCAGCGCACAGTTCGGATTCCGACTGACGTATTAGCAAGCATCTACCCTACCAAGTTGGGGGCCGACCTTAAGGTCGGCCCCTACGGGCTTGGGTCGGCCCCGACGGCGTCTTCCACACCTTTTTCGACCAACGCTACATTCTTCGCTCGATTGAATGGCGGGCGTTCGTTGTGATACCAAGTCAAGGCACCGGGCTTCTGACGGAATCGACCGCAATGCGATTCGGCGCGCGGATCAATCGCCGGGAATTCTTCGACGTGCTGGCTGCTGCAGCCGCGATGTGCGCGGGCTCGAGCACACTCGATGGCGCGCAATCCGAAGCGCGTCACCTGCTTCAGCTGAGCGGATATCCTCTCGATCTGGAAACACCCCTCAAGGCGCTTACTTCCTATCTCACGCCTAACGATCTGTTTTTCGTTCGAACCCATTGGACCCCTACACGGGTTGATTCGGCGATGTGGTCGCTGACGGTGGACGGCGAAGTGTCCCGACCGTTGAAGCTTTCGCTCGCAGATGTCAAAGCATTGCCTCGAACCGACGTGACGTGTGTTCTGCAATGTTCCGGCAACGGACGAAACTGGTTCGATCCCCCCGTCCCGGGTGTGCAGTGGCGGTATGGCGCGGTCGGCAATGCACGATGGTCTGGCGTGCGAGTTCGAGATGTGCTCTCGCGAGCGGGGCTGAAAAACGTCGCGCAACACCTTCACACGTTCGGTGGGAATGCGCCGCCGGGGCGGGTTCCGCCGTTCAACCGGAGCCTCGAACTCGAAAAGGCACTCGCCGACGCGATCATTGCGTACGAGATGAACGGTGATCCGTTGCCGCACGAGCATGGCGGGCCGGCCAGGCTGGTTGTTCCCGGGTGGGCCGGCGACCACTGGATGAAGTGGTTGTCGAGGCTTTCCATCTCTCGTGAGCCGCAAGTCGGCTTCTACATGGAAACCGCGTACAAGTACCCGATTCGTCCCCGCGGTCCCGGTGTCGCTGTTGCCTCAGGTGACATGCGGCCCATTACCGAGATGTTCGTCAAGTCGAACATCACGTCGGCGCCGTCGCGCATCCGCGTCGGTGAGCGAACGTCTCTCAGAGGATTTGCGTTTTCCGGTGCGCCGGATATTGCTCGCGTCGAAGTCAGTGACAACGACGGCGTGACGTGGCGACAGGCCAGGTTGAATGATCAACACCATCCATATGCGTGGCGCCTGTGGTCGTATGAATGGGCACCCACGGTTCGCGGCATTCATCAGATTGCGGTACGCGCCAGGGACAGCCGGGGCCGAGAGCAACCGAAAATTCCGGATTGGAACCCATCTGGGTATCTGTACAACGGGTGGCACACGGTGATGGTGGAGGTGGCGTGATCGGGTCACGTGTGTTCCGCCTGGCGTGGGTGCTCATCGTTTGTGTCGTTGCATCGATCGAGGGCGGGTGCCGATCCGCGGCAGTGATCGAGAGTCCGGACCTCAACGTCCGCAGCACACCTCCGTTGTCAACTGAGTCGCTTCCACAACCCGGCACCGTGACAGCGTCGTTGCCTCCCGGTGCCGGTATGGAAACGGTGCGTTCCCGATGCGTGGCGTGCCACGAGCCGGCGATGCTGCGGCAACAACGGTTGACCGCGCAACAGTGGATGGTGGAAATCGAAAAGATGCAGGGTTGGGGTGCCGCTGTGTCCAATGAAGACAAGACCCAGATGGCCGGTTATCTCGGCACGATTGCAGCGCCCGACAACACCCGGTTCACTCCCGCGATTGTGGCTCCACTTTCCGCGGAGCGATCCACTCGCAATGCGGCGGGCCAACGCTGACCACCTGTTCTGATTCGCACGCCATCCCCCGGGAATTCAGCGGCGAATACAGGACACGCCGGATACCGGGCATCGACGCAGGGCGTGTACGTTGTCGGGTCTATGAGCCGCAAATACAGGACTATCGGAGCTATCGCGATTGTCGTTGCGATAGGGGGCGCGTATCGTTTAGGGGAGGCGGCGCAGACGGCCGCTGACGAACATCAGAACAGCGGCCTCGTGCTGACTGGCGACGTCGCGCTCTGGACGGTCGCGATCAAACCCGACAAGACAGCCGATTTCGAGAAGGTGCTCGCTCGCGTGCGCGATGCGCTCCAGAAATCCGCAAAGCCGGAACGGAAGCAGCAGGCGGCGGGGTGGCGTGTGCTGAAGGTTGACAAACCGCTCCCCGACGGCTCGATTGCGTACATTCACATCATTACGCCGGTCGCGAATGCCGACTACACGCTGTTGAAGACGATTTACGAAGAGTTTCCGTCCGAGAGTCAACAGATGTACGAAACCTATCGCGGCGCCTTCGCCAAGAATCTCGCTCTCGCCTCCGGAGCGGTGGTGATGGATATGTCGAAGCCAACGCCGTAACTGCGGGCTCGGTCGTTTTACCTTGCGGCGTCGAGTGCCCGTCGCGGGGTGACGGTGCGCGCCGCCGTCGATTAGGCTACGCGCACCGCGTTACCACGCGTTCACGGGTCGTCAAATGGTAGCCGGCTGTTCGCGCGACAAGGTCAACCGGCGCGTCGGATCGACTTGGCGTCGGCATTGTCGGTCACCGAACCTGTCTCGAGTGGCAGCGTGACGACGAGGGATGTTCCGCCGCCTTCTCGTTCTTTGATCGCAAACGTCCCTCCCAGCGACTGCGCACGCTCGCGCATGCCGATCACGCCGAGCCCGCGGCCGGAGCCAAAGCGGCCGCCGCCTGGACCGCAGCCGTTGTCTTCGATGACCAGCCGCAGCATGTCGCGACCCCCGCTGAGCGACACGGTGCATGCGCTGGCGCCACTGTGTTGCGCGACGTTGTTCAGCGCCTCCTGCACGATGCGGTAGACGCATAACTCAATCGCGGCCGCCAGCCGCATGTCCATCGTCTCTGCGAGCTGCGCGCGGATGCCCGTGCGATGAGAGAAGTTTCTGAGATACGCGGTCAGCGTCGCGGGCAGGCCGAAATCGTCGAGGGCAGACGGGTGCAGCAGCTGCGACATGTCACGGACGCTGCGCAGGATGGTTTCGCTGAGGTCGCGGGCTTCTTCCAGGGCGTTGCGCGTGCGCCTGTCGATTTCGCCCCGAAGACCGATGCCGATGTCCATCTTCACCGCGGTGAGGGCTTGACCGACTTCGTCATGCAGTTCACGCGCGAGCCTGCGACGCTCCTGCTCCTGCACATCCACGAGCCGTGCGGACAGCCGCTCAAGATCCTCACGGTTGTGTTGCTCGTTGCGGCGTTGACGTTCGATCTCGCTCTGCAGCCGATTGACGTGACGCGACGCCATCACGGCAACCAGCAGCGCCACGATGAGCGTCGCTGCGCCCATGGAGAGAAGACGCATGCGCACCTGACGATACAACACGTCGATTTCCGTCTGATGTCGCTGGTTCGCAGCGGCCTGTAAAGCGCCCAGTTGATCGAGGATTTGCAGCACCGCTTCACGCTTCGGCACGACGCGACTGCGCAGCAAGGCGGCGGCTTCGTCAGGTGTCTTCGCGCGGTCGCCCAGCGCGACGTCACGCGACGTCCAGTAATCCCCGAGCTCGCCCTGCAGACGCGCCCAATGCCCGCGCTCGTCCTCCGACGACACGTCCTGAAGATAGGCGCCGAGCAGTTGCTCCGCTTCCGTGCGCAAACGAATCAACTCGCCGCGGTACGTCTCCCGGCGAGCGGTGGCACCGTCAATCAGCGCATCCCGGAGATAAATGGAGCCAAGGAGGACATTGGTTCGGATTTTCGACAGCGTCTGCTCGCCTCGCACATACGCTTCGTGTACGACGGCAACGTTCTGCTCGATCTGTTCCAGGCTGCGCACTAATTGATAACCCCAGAGCAGCCACAGCGCGAACACAACGGCAAAACCCGCGAGGAGGGCACCGCGGATGCTGCCTGCGTCACGTTCGTGACGTGATGTGAACCGCGCAGGCGGGGCTGGAGGACTCATGGACGTCATGGTGTTTTCGCAGGTGACGGTACGTGGATGATGTTCCGTCTTTTGGCATGCACTGCCAATCGAGCCGTTCGAGCCGGCCGAATACAGGATTGACCGGATGGAGAAGGGGACGCCATTGCGCGCTCGTGAAATAGGGTCTGCCGTCCGTCGCCAATACCTTGGTGACCGGATAGGGTCCGCGTGCTTTGACGCGGTAGCGTCTGCGTCGTGTCGCCTGGAGCGCAAAGGGCGATCTGTGTTTTGGATAGCCGAACGGATACGCGGCACAGCTGTTCGTTCGCCTTCCGTGTATGTGCGTTTGTGATGCTGTGTCTCTCGGTGGCGATGTCTGCCGAGCCGCAATCGACGCGGTACAAATGGTGGCGCTCGCACGACATTCAAAATGAATTGCACCTCACGTCGGAACAGGTGAGGAAAATTGACGAGACTTACGAAGCGACATTGCCGGCGCGTCGTGCGCAACGGCGGGAACTCGATACGCTCGATCGGCAACTGGACGCGTTACTCGATAACGCTGCCGCCGAGGACCGCGACGCAGAGGCATTGATCAAACGCGTCGAGGACGCGCATGCACGTCGGAACGTCGCACGCACGATGATGCTGTACAAGATGCGCGAGGTCCTGACGCTCGAGCAGCGCCACTGGTTCGACCGTCGCTCCAAGAGGTACGAGCAGTGACGGATTGCCGGCTTCGTGACAAGACTGCCACCGGTCAGTACGCACATCTCTGTGCAATCACGGTTCCTTAACTCATCGCCGTGAAACGCACAATGGTTCGCTTGACGCCAAGCGTGATGTCCACGCGGTAACGCAATGGGCGCTGCCATCACGCGTGCCGATGCGACGGCTCGCTCATGTCCCCGATGCGGCAGCCGCCAGCTCGATGAAATGGGGCAGTCGTCGGTTAAGAATGCGACAAGCATTCTGCGATGCCGCGTCTGCGGTCACGTATGGATGACTCGTTATATCGCGGTGCCCATTGTTGTCGAGGGTGGCGCATCATCACACCGGCCGTCCGCTTCGAGAGATGATCAGAGCGATCACGAACGATCGCGGCGCGATCGCTCGTTGAGCTGGATCCGTCGAATCTGGCATCAGGGACTGTTTCGCTGGTTCGATTCTGACAAAGCGAGCTGATAGCGAAAACGCCGTCACACACTCTAAATACGCGGCCTGTGGCACCGGAGGGATCCGTCGCTGTGTCCGTGATCCGTGGAGCAATCAATACAGGTAGGGCGGGATGGCAGGCGAGATGTGTCACGGTTACGGTGAGCGCTGACAACCTGTCGGAGCTGCGGGTTCTGACGTCCACGACGCAGGGTGGGCAACGTGGCGTCCGTCGCGGTTGTTGGTGCGCGCAGCCGCCTCTCAGGGCTGCGCGCATCGTCGTGCTTTCCGACGCCTACTTTGGCGCGACGATCTTCGTCAAGGTGATCGTATCGCCTGTCAGATCTCCGCTCACCATGACGCGATCGCCCGCAAACGTCTTCAGGTCGGCAAGGTCCTGATTCTTCACCATCAACACTCTGCCCTCGTTCACGAACACATATTTCGCGCCTCTCAGCACACACATTTGTGTGCACTGCTTGTCGGTGGCCTTCGTGCCGTGCTCAGTCATCGCGTCATGCGATGCGCCACACGACGAATCGCTGATGATGCCCGTCCAGATTCCCGTTCTGGCAGAGAGCGGGACCTTCAACATCGCGGTCGAGGCAGCCAGGAGAATGAGAAATGTTCGGCGCATATGGGTCTCCTTCGCGGCACTCCTCAATAGGTCGCCGCACGCGTCTGAGTGCTCACCCATGCGTCATCCTCTGCGACGGGTCGCCTCTCCTTGGGCCACGCGGGCCGAATGGTGTACGCGTACACATAGGGAATCACCGAGCGAAATGTTCCGGGACTCTGTTGTCCGACCAGCGGACTTGCCCTCAGGCGGACCTCACCATGCACGCGTACGAACTCTCCGGGGCGAACCGTAATGAGGTTGCCTTCCGCCGGAACAACGAGCACGCGTTCGTCGCCATCAACCGCGGAAGCCCAGAAACCGCGGCCAACTATTTCGTTGACTCGAACCCGCGCGGCCACGACTTCAGCTCCGAGTAGTGAATCAGGTGTTTCCGTGGCAATCGCGGCGATATCGAAAATGGCAAGTTTGTCGAGCGGCAGTGGTGGAATCAACGCAGCCGACCGCGTGTCCGAGCCGAGAGATCTGTTCGAGCGTTGAGCAGGAGCGGCCGCCGCCGCAACAGTGATTAGGGAGAACAAGAACACTCGCAAGATGTACGTTCGCATCGTCGCACCTCACAAAACCGTCTCGCGTGCGGCTTATTGCGAGTCTGTGCACCATTCGAATCGCCGTCCATCCTGTGAACACGGGATCTACGCGGTCAGAGTTCATGACGTACCCCAATGACGTGCTTGCTGACGCGATTTCGCCTCAGCTGGCTCGGCGCGCGCGTGTCTTGCTCGAAAACGGCGCTCCACGCGCATCCGCACTCTCCTAGAGCTACGGCCGCATTGCCACGTGCCTGGACGTATCGGATACAGGATTTGACAATCGCAGAATAACGGTTCGCCCGG
>Ga0068859_100003772_pt1 | contig 15459 bp, 10 predicted proteins | sample KBSSwiS22_FD_66585 | JGI IMG/M metagenome (GOLD analysis project Ga0068859, IMG submission 66585) | Switchgrass rhizosphere microbial communities from Kellogg Biological Station, Michigan, USA - KBS Switchgrass S2-2 | ecosystem: Host-associated > Plants > Roots > Rhizosphere > Soil ...
CATCGGTGACAGCGCGAGCCCGGCAACCAGCATGATGGCCGGTAGAAGCGCCATCGTCAGCCAGATGGCGAGCTGCAGAAGACCCGCCGCCCCCAGACCCAGAAGCTTTCCCAAGAGCAGCGACCGCGCGTCGATCGAGGACAGGATCACCTCGATGACTCGGTTTTCCTTCTCTTCGCTCACCCCTTGGATCAGCGACCCCGCGCTGACGAGGATCGAGATCAAGAGCATGAACGTGAACCCGATCGGCACGCCGATGCGCTTGACGATTTGCGCGACGCTCCGCTCCGTCCAGGTGCCGTCCTTCCCTTTGTTGAGCGTCGTGATGTCCGCGGGCTCGAGCATGCGGGACACCACCAGGGGCGCAACCGCATCGGCCGCCAGGCTCTTGACCAAGAGCTTCCTCAAGGGAAGCTGCGCGAGCTTCCCCTCGGACAGGAGCGACTCGCTCGCGTTGTACGCGGTGACCTTTCCGCTCGCCACGTAGTCCGGGGGGATGACGTAGAGCGCGCCGATCTCTTTCTTCTCGAGAGCGCTGATCCCGGAAGCCTCGTCGGCGAACGGGACGAATTGCGTACCGGCCTTGAGCGTCTTGAACAGTCCCGTCGCCGACGCGGCCGCCGGGCCGGCCATCTTCATCGCGTCGTCCATCGCCTTTTGTGCGGCTTCGGGGATGTCCACCGTCGCCGTCGGACCGCTCTCGAAGCGGACGACCCCGGCGCGATCCACGACCCCGGCTTTGCCCGTGGGCCGGTCCATCTTGGCCGCCGTCGACCCGATGAGGAAGATGAGCCCGGCGTAGAGTCCGACGAAAACGGGCATGCCGAACGTGGCGATCAGCCAGCCCGGGCGCGTGACCGTTCCCAGGAACTCGCGCCGGACGACGATTCCGGTCTTTCCCTTCACGCCGCGCCCCCGTTCTTTGTCACGACGTGCACGAAGATCTCCTCGAGCGGCGTGGGCGCGGCCTCGAAGCGCGCGATGGTCATCCCCGCGGCGATCGCCCGCTCCAGGAAGCGCTCCGCGGGCAGATCGGGGGCGAGCGTGAGCCGCGTCGCGCCGCCGACCGCCGTCGCGGCGACGACGCCGGAGACGGTCGCGAAGTCCCCTTCGCCGTCGACGACGACCACGTTGTCCCGCAGCCCGCCGGCGCGGATCTCCTCGGCGTAGCGTTTCTTGATCTCCCGAACGGTCCCGTAGAGCACGCGGCGCCCGCGATCGATCATGACGATGCGGTCGCACAGCTCTTCGACCTGGTCCATCTGATGCGTCGACAGCACGACGAGCTTCCCCTCGCGCTTCAACGTCGCGATGATCTCCTTGACCATGCGCGCGTTCACCGGGTCGAGACCGGTGAACGGCTCGTCCAGGATCACGACGTCGGGATCATGGAGGAGGGTCCCGACGATCTGCACCTTCTGCTGCATGCCCTTCGACAGCGCGTCAACGCGCTTCCCGGCCCACTCCCCCAGGCCCACCCGCTCCAGCGCGGCCTTGGCCTTCGCCTTCACCTCGGACCCTCTCATCCCCTTGAGGCGGCCGAAGTAATCGAGAACGTCGATCACCTTCTGCTTCCGGTAGAGACCACGCTCTTCGGGCAGGTAGCCGACCCGATCGTGGTCCGCTTCGACCGACGGCCGGCCGCCGATCAAGATGCGCCCCGAGTCCGGGCGCAGGATGTCCATCGTCATCCGGATGAGCGTGCTCTTTCCCGCCCCGTTCGGGCCGAGAAGCCCGAACACCTCCCCGCCGTTCACCTCGAAGGACACGCCGTCGACGGCGACCTTCCCGTCATACGCCTTGACGACGTTTTCGATCGTGAGCTGGGCCATCGCGCGGGATTATACGGAGTCGATCGCTGATAGGATCTTCCGGCCATGCCCGTCTTTCCGATACTCGTCCTCGCCGCCCTGGCGGCGGCACCGCAAGCGAGCGTGACGCGGTACACGCTCGAGACCGTCGTCGACCCGAAAGCCCACCGCATCGTCATCGACGGCACGTACCGCGACGGCTCCGGCAAGCCGAAGCCGATCCTCACCGTGCGAACCATCCACAACCCGATCTCGCGGAAGGGCGAGGACTACTCGCGGGGGTTCGCGGTCAGCCAGGGCACCATCCAATCCGAGGGGGTCTATCTCGGAGGCAGCTCGAAGTGGTATCCGGCGCCCGCCGACGGCGGGCTTCTAGTCTTCGATTTGACCGTCACGCTGCCGCCGGGCTGGGACGCGATGAGCCAGGGCCGCCGGGAGGTCTTGGAGCGCAACGCAAAGCGAACGCGCGTGCGCTTCGTCGCCGACGACCCGCAGGAGGAGATCTGGCTCGTGGCCGGCCCCTGGACGGAAACGAAGCGCTCGATCGAAGGGGTCGACGCGCTGACCCTTCTGCGCCGCAAGGACGACGCCCTTTCGGCGAAGTACCTCGACGCAACCGGCGACTACATCGCCATGTACTCCAAGCTCCTCGGCGCCTACCCGTACCCGAAGTTCGCCTTGGTCGAAAACTTCTGGGAGACCGGGTACGGCATGCCGTCGTTCACGCTTTTAGGCAGCGCGGTGATCCGTCTCCCGTTCATCATCACGACCTCCTACCCTCACGAGATCCTCCACAACTGGTGGGGAAACGGCGTCTACGTCGCCCCTCAAGGCGGCAACTGGAGCGAGGGGCTCACGGCCTACCTCGCCGATCACCTGTTCGCCGAGCAGCACGGCAATGGGGCCTCGTACCGGCAGGAAACCCTGCAGAAGTACGCCGACTACGCATCGCGCGCGAAGGACTTCCCGCTGTCGTCGTTCACGGAGCGTCACTCGGCCGCGACCGAAGCGGTGGGCTACGGCAAGGCGCTGATGCTTTTTCACATGGTCCGGCGCCAGCTCGGCGACGAAGGCTTCATCCGCGGGCTGCGGGCCCTCTATGCCGAAAGGAAGTTCACCCGCGCCGGCTTCGACGACGTCCGCGACGCGCTGGGAGCGGCCGGCAAGAAAGACCTCGCCCCGGCATTCGCGCGATGGGTGGCAGAGGCGGGCGCGCCGCGCCTTCGAGCGAAAGACGTCGCCGCGACACGGGATCCCGACGGGAGCTGGCATCTTCGCGGGACGATCGAGCAGGTTCAGGCGGGGACCCCTTATCCGCTCTCGATCCCGATCGCGATCACGCTGGAGGGAGCCCCGGCCGCGCTGCAACTTGCGGTCGAGGCCGCCGGAAAGGAGACCCCGATCGACGTCACCACGCCGGCACGCCCGCTGCGGCTCGACGTCGATCCCGAGTTCGACCTGTTCCGCATGCTCGACGTGGAAGAGGCGCCGCCCGCCCTCTCCGGAGCCTTCGGAGCCGACGACGCCACCCTGGTCCTCCCGTCCGACGCGCCGGCGGCGCTCCTGGCGGAATATCGGGCGTTGGGGCAGTCCTGGAACGAAGGGCGCAAGCCCGCGATGCGGATCGTGACCGACGCGTCGCTGACCGCGCTCCCCGCGACGGGCTCGATCTTCGTCGTCGGCTACGAGAACCGCTTCGCGCACCAAGCCGCCGAGCCGCTGGCGGCGTACGCCGCGACGACCACGTTGGACGGCGATCATGCCGTGGCGCTCGTCGCCCGCCGCCGTCGCGGCGAGCCGGCCGTGATCGCGTTCGTCGCCGCCGCGCGCGCCGCGCAGGTTCCCGGCCTGGCCCGCAAGCTTCCGCACTATCACAAGTACTCGCACCTCGTGTTCGACGGGGACGAGCCCACCAACGTCGAAAAAGGACGCTGGCCGGTCCTTGACTCGCCGATGACCGCGATGCTTGCGGACAACGTCGAGATGGCGAAGCTCGCGCCGCGCGAACCGCTCGCCGAGCTGCCGCCCGCGTTCTCGAAAGACCGCATGCTGGACACCATCCGCGCGCTTGCGGGTGCCGACATGAAGGGACGCGGAGCCGCGACACCCGAGCTCGACCGCGCCGGAGAAAGGATCCGGTCGGCGCTGCTCGAAGCGGGCCTGGAAGTCGTGACCGCCGACCCGTCCACGAAGAACGTCGTGGGCGTGCTGCGCGGAACGAAGACCGAGTGGGCCGGCCAGAGCGTCGTCGTCGCCGCCCACTACGACCACCTCGGCACCGTCGCGGGCGCGGTTCACCCCGGGGCCGACGACAACGCCAGCGGCGTCGCGGTCCTCGTCGAGCTAGCGCGTCAGATGGCGTCGGGCGAGCGTCCGTCCCGCACGGTGGTCTTCGCCGCCTTCGCCGGAGAAGAAACGGGCATGACGGGCTCGAAGGGCTACGTCGCCGCCGCGTCGACGTGGCCCGCCGCAAAGGCGATCGGGATGGTCAACCTCGACACCGTCGGCCGGCTCGGGAGCGGCAAGATCCTCGTCCTGGGCACGGGGACCGCGGACGAGTGGATCCACATCGTCAACGGCGCGGGCTACGTGACCGGCGCCCCGGTCCAGGCGGTTGCCGCCGACCCGGGAGGCAGTGATCAGAAGAGCTTCACCGATGCGGGCGTCCCTGCCGTGCAGATCTTCACCGGGCCGAACCCCGACTACCACCGCCCGACCGACACGGTCGACAAAATCGACGGCGCCGGGCTCGTCAAGGTCGCCTCGGTCACCCGCGAGCTCGTGGCCTACCTCGCGGAACGGCCGACGCCGCTGACCGCAAAGCTTTCGCCCGGCGGCCAAGCGGGCGCACCCGCGGGCGCGCCTCCAGCCGGCGAGCGCCGGGCCTCGCTCGGCACCATCCCCGACTACGCGTTCGCCGGCCCAGGCGTCCGCATCACGGGCACCACCCCCGGATCCCCCGCCGAAAAAGCCGGCCTCAAGGAAGGCGACGTGATCGTCAAGCTTGGGGACGTCGCCGTTGCGACCCTGCGCGAGTACGCGGAGGCTCTGAAGGCCAAGGCGCCCGGGGACACGGTCGAAGTCACGGTCACCCGCGACGGCACGCCTGTGACCGTTGAAGCGACTCTCGCGGCGCGCTGACTTTTATTCGCCGCTGCCAGCCTCCCCGAAACTTCGGTGTCCGGACGACACTAAGTCGTCATGAAAACCCAACACGCCTTCCGATGGCTCGCAATCGTCTTCTGTCTGGGGGCAACCGTCACGACGCTCTACGCTCCGCCCCCGCCGAATCAGCCGCCGGTGGCCTGTTTCACGGTCTCGCCGGCGAGCGGCACCGTGGCGACGGCGTTCCTCGTGAACGCGTCGTGCTCGACGGATGACAAGACCCCCCTCGCCCAGCTCAAGGTGCGGTGGGATTGGGAGAACGACGGGGTCTGGGATACACCCGCAACGACGGTGAAGACCGCGTCCCACGCCTATCCGAGCGAAGGGCTCAAGACCATCGCAGTTCAGGTGACGGATGCGGCTCCTGCGTCCTCCACGACGACCCGTGTGGTGCGTGTCAATCCGCAGGTTGCCGAGACGTTCGTGGCGGAGCCGACCATCCCGTTCCCCGAAGGAGCCCAGGAGCCGGACATCGACGTCAATCCGCTGAATCCGCAGAACATCGTCATCTCCGCGCTGGGCGCCGCGAGCATTCAGACCAACATTCTGTACCCGAGCTACTGGTCAACCGACGGCGGCGCGAGTTGGACGCGGAGCACGGGGATTGGTCCCAACACCTCCGGTGACCCTTCGCTCGAATTCGACACCACGGGGACGGCGTTCGTTTCGACCATCGATTACCTCGACGAAACCTGGGACGGAACCCCAATGGGGCTTCTCGTCGCCCGTTCCGACAACGGCGGGCAAACGTACCCCACGAGCCTGTATGCGATCAGTAGCGCCACGACGTTCCGCTTTCCCGATGGGTCGCTCCATACGCCCTGCATGACCATGGATTTTCTTCCCGTCGATTACGCCAAGCTCGCGTCCGACAAGGGAACTGGCTCGCCTCATCGGGGATCGCTCTACGCAATCGGGTGTTCGGTGCACTTCGACCTCGACGGAGACGGGACCTGTGAGTCGAACGCCTACGGATTCGTACGCTCGGCCAACGGCGGCGTCAGCTGGGGGGACGGGCAGGCGTTTCCGGAGATGTTGCAGCTCACGAGCAGCCTGGGGGTGGGCGCCGATGGCGCGCTGTACCTATCCTCGGGTGCGTTCGGTCCGGCAGTCTGCCCGAGCGGGTATGGAGTCCAGCTCCGACGTTCCACCGACGGCGGAGTCACCTTCGGCGCGCCGACCTGCATCCTCGATTCGACCGCAGCGCTTCAACCGAATCGAACTTGGACGGCCGCCGATCCCGCAGTGGCTGGCCGTGTGTACGTCGCGTTCAACGCCGCCGTGGCGGCGCTGGGATCCACTCAGCACATCTTCGTGATGTCGTCCGCGAACGGCGGCGTGACGTGGAGCGCTCCGGTTCGGGTCGACGATGTCGTCGGCAACGACCTGGTCGACCACTTCCGCCCATCCATCTCGGTGGGATCGGGAGGCCGGATCGACGTCGCCTGGTTCGACTACCGGAACTCGACGCCGACCACGCCTATCGAGAACGACCAAGCCGGGGACGCGTACTACGCGTATTCGACGGACGGCGGGGCAACGTGGTCCACGAACCTAAGACTGTCCGGGGCAACCGGGCCATTCATGAAGAGCGCCTCGAACGACTTTCTCACGGTGTTGTCGCAGGGGAATCGGGCGCTCGTCGTCTACTCGCAGAACCGAACTCCGGCGACGTCGAAGGAAGCCTATCTCGCGACGGTGACGTTCCATTGATGGCCGACTCGAGCTAGCGCCAGTCTCCGACCGACACGAATCCTCCCCAGAAGTACGGGTGCGTCGTCCGCCCGTTGCGGCGCTGCTCTTCGAGGATGCCGCGGGTCGCGGCGCGAACGGAATCGGTGGTCGACGCCCCGGCGCGCCGGGCGTCGTACAGCAGGCGCATCCAATGGCGGGTGGCGTCGTCGTCGACGGACCAGAGACTGACGATCAGCGTGCGCGCTCCGGCGAGCTGGAAGGCCCGGCGCAATCCGAGGACGCCCTCGCCCGGCTCGATCGTGCCCCGGCCGGTGGCGCAGGCCGACAGGATCGCCCACTCGACGCCAGACAGGTCGAGGAGCGCGATCTCTTCGGCGGTCAGGATGCCGTCATCCGCGGGAACGTCCCTGAGGGCGTCGACGCGATTGGCGCCGGCCAGGGCGAGGCCCGCGACACGGAGAGGACTTTCTCCGGCGTGAGGGCCGGGTTCGAAGTACGCGTGAGTCGCAACGTGCAGGACGCGGTAGCCCGGTGCCTCGCGCTTGAACGTGGACTCGCTCGCGGCATCGCCGACGAGCACGGTCGCCCGTTCCCGGCCCGGCCAGTCCGCAGCGACGTCTTTGACTTCGCGGCGCGAGCCGGGGAGCTGGACGAAGCGGGGGGAGTCTGGACCTGCCGGCGCGCCGAACGACGGGTCGCCCAACGCGAGCAGGCCCAAGCCCGATTGCGACGAAGCGGCGAAACCGGCCAGATCACGCTCCGCGGTCAGGTAATGCAGCGCCGCCGGCGCGTCCGCGAGGTACGCACCGCGCCCATCGACGAGCGTTGCGAAGTTCACTTCCGAAAGCGCGCCGTCGGGCACGATGAAGACCCGATCGACACCCGCAAGCTCCGCCGTGACCGGATCCCAGATCATGCTGGCGAGACTCCGGGCCGCGTGGATGTACTCCGCACCGCTCGCCGCAACGCCGCGCAGTCGCGGGTCCTGCGACACGGCGGCGCGCCAGGCGCCGGCGGCACGGTCGATCTCGCTCGAAACGCCCAGCGCGATCAACTTCGCCGGTGCGGCACCGGCGCGCAGCACTCCCGCGACGTATCCGGCCCGGTCGTCACGGAAGTACGAAATGAGCGCCGAATGCGGCGGCAGCGCACGGCGCGCCGCGTCGAGTCCCGGATCGTCACTCGCCTCGTCCCGGCGCAAGCCACCGCTCGCCTCGACACGCTTCCGCGTCGCCAGGACATCGAGGACCAGCGCGCGCGAGCGCATTGCTTGGTCCAAGACCTCTTGCGCAGCGGCGTCCTCGAGAAGCCCCCGCGCGGACAGCTCCATCGCGGTTGCCCAGGCGAGATCGAGGCCGCCGACACGGTTCCGCGCCTGCGAGAGCGCTTCGCGCTCCGTCAAGCTCGTCGACGTCGCCCGGAAATGCTCGCGGCTGAGCCGCTCGGCTTCGAGCGCATCCGACAACGCAGCGGGGAGCTGCTGCTCGCTGGCCTCGAGCTTCGCCAGCTCGCGGAGGGTGAACGCACGGCTCGGGTATGACGGCAGCCGACCGCGCTGGAGAATCTCGAGCGCGCGTCGGAGCGACCCGCGCGCCTTTCCACGCTCGCCCAACCGCGCTTGCGCCGCTCCCAGCTCGGAGAGGGCGCGCCCGACAAGAGCGTGCCCCGGCCCGAACGCGGCGGTGTGGATGCCGGCAACTTGCGTAAAGAGCTGCGCGGCCCGCCGATCGTCTCCCCGCGCCACCGCAAGGCGGCCGAGGCCCGTCAACGCGGAGGCGGAATCTGTGCGGTCCGGGTTTCCCGAGGCATCCCAGATCGTCAGCGCTCTCTCCAGCATCGGCTCGGCTCGCGCCCGCTCCCCCGCCTCCAGCCACAGCCCGCCGAGCAGATTGAGACTGCGCGCGAGATCCGCATCCATGGCGGGAAGGACCTTCTCGCGAATGGCGACGGCGCGCGCCGCGTTGGCGATGGCGGCGTCGAGATCTCCGATCGCCGATTGGATGACCGCAAGGTAGTGCAGGTGGAGGGCCATCTCCTTGCTGTCGGCGCCCGCCCAGCGCTCCACGAGCGGCCCAACCCGCTCGCGGTATTGCAGCGCGCGACCGTTGTCCCCCTCGACGCGGTAGATGTCGGACAAGTAGTGGAGATCGCGGGCGATCCATTTGTCGGCGGTCGGGGTCAGTCGCTCGCGGATCGCCAGGGCGCGCTCGATCAGGGGTCGCTCCGACTCGTAGTCCGCTGCGTACCACAGCCACATCCCGACACCCTCGAGGAGGTAGGCGATCCTGATCTCGTCCCTCTCCGGCTGGGATTCCGCGTTGGCCAGCGCGCGGCGGGCCGCCGAGAGCCCTTCGTCTAGGTGCTGGGTCGGCCGCTTCTGCAGGATCTCGGAGAGCTTGTCGAGCGCCTCGCCGATCTCGGGCGAGCCGGCGTCGTGGGTGGCCTCCGCCTCGCGCACTCTGCTGCGGGCGAGGTCCTCGGCGACGTCGACGGCATCGGCGCGCCGGGCGCTGTCCCCGGACGTCATGACCGCGGTACCGACCGCAAAGGTCGCGACTGCGGACACCACGAGGATTCGGCCGCGGCCGAAGCTCAAGGCGCGCCCTGAACCTCGAACCCATGCGCGTAGATCGGCTCGGCGCCCTGCTGCCGTGGGCTCAAGGTCAGCACGTAAGGTCCGGGCTTCAGGGCGGCGTTCACGACGACCTCGACGCTTCCGTCCCCGCGAATCGGAAGTGCCACCGCGTAGAAGACGGTCTTTCCAGGTTCGGCAGCCGGATGGATCCGTGCCACGTAGACACCGTTCGTTGCCGTCAGGGGCTTCCAGATCGTGACCGCCCAAGGGCCGGAGCCGGTCAGTCTCGGCACGTCGTCTCCCCCGCGCTGGGCCGGCGGAAAGACCACGCGCCTCGCGATCTCTGAGGATGGGCTCGATATCGACCGTCCGAGCCACCAAGCGCCGAGGAGTGCGACGACCGCCACCGAGGCCGCGGCGGCGGCGAACACCCGCATGGGTCGTCGCGGCCGCGACCGCGCCGAGGCGCGCTCGAGCACGGCGAGGTCGTGAGCGCATGCCGGGCAGCGGGACACATGCGTTGCGATCTCCCGGGCCTCGGAAGCGTCCAGCCGCGGCCGGGCGTCGCGGTAGAGAACGAGGCGCTCGGCCGTCGGATGCTCGGCGAGATCGTGCGAGCGAAGGGTCCCCGCGACCGAGCGTTGGGCCGCGACTTCGGCCCGGCAGGCTTCGCAGATCTCGAGATGCCGCTCGATCTCTCTCGCGTGCTCGTCCTGAAGGCGGCCGGCCGCGTACCAGGGCAGCAGGTCGGGATGGTCGTCGCGTCGGCTCAAGGCGCGACCCTTCGGAAGATGTACCGCTCCGTCCGGTCTCCGCGTGCCGACGCCGCGCGGCACGTCAGCCGGCAGCGATGAATGCGCGACTTCAAGGCGGCCTCGGAGATCGACAGCTGGGACGCGACCTCACGATACGAGCAGCCGTCGAGATAGATCAACGAGAGGATCTCCCGGCACTCCGCGGGGAGGGCCGCGAAGGCTTCTGCGTTACGGCGGTGCCGCTCTTCGGACAGAAGCCCCCCGTCCGGCGCCGACCACGACGCGGCGGCCGGGAGGGTCTCCGGGTCGAGCGCGACTTCGCGCCGGCGCTTTCGCAAGAACTCTAGTGTCGTGTACCGCGCAACGTTTCGGGCGTAGGTTGCGATCGTCGCCTCGTTCCGGAACCGCGGATTCCCGACTCCTTCGCAGGTGCGCGCAAGCGCCTCCTGCACGAGATCGCACTCCACGTCGCGCTCGCGGAGCCGGAAGCTCCTGACAGTCCCCCGGATCGCCCTTTCGACTTCGGCGACGAGGCGCGTGTCACCCGCAAGAAACGCCGCCGTCTCTTCCTTTCGGCTCCGCATGTCGCCCATTGAACGAGATATACAAGAAAACGAAGTCGTCGGGCGACAGTCGGAAACTTTTTTGCGGATTCGACACTAGTCACGTTGGTGAGGTTTGCCTGGTGAGCCCAGACCACGGTCGCTACCATTCAAGCGGTCATTTCTTGCGACAGGAGTCCCCCATGAAAGTCGGAATTCTCGGATCCGGAGAGGTCGCTCAAGCGTTGGCCACGGGGTTCGTCAAGCACGGGCATTCGGTCGTCGTCGGAACACGCGATCAGGCGAAGATCTCGCATTGGGTCCTGGCGCTTGCGGGAGCCAAGGCCGGGAGCTTCGCCGACGCCGCCGGATTCGGCGAGGTGGTGGTGCTGGCGGTGAAAGGCACCGCCGCCCTGGACGTGCTGCGCGCCGCCGGCGCGGGAAACCTCGTCGGCAAGACCGTCATCGACGCGACGAATCCCATCGCGGATGCCCCACCGGTCAACGGCGTGCTGAAGTACTTCACGACGCTCGACGACTCGCTGATGGAGCGGTTGCAGCGCGAGCTCGCAAACGTCCACTTCGTGAAGGCCTTCAATTCGGTCGGCAACGCCCTGATGGTCGACCCGGATCTGGCCGGTGGGAAGCCGTCGATGTTCATCTGCGGCAACGACGACGCCGCCAAGCGGACCGTGAGGGGGATCCTCGACCAATTCGGCTGGGAAACCGAAGACCTGGGGAAAGCCGAGGCCGCCCGCGCGATCGAGCCGCTGTGCATGCTCTGGTGCATCCCGGGGTTCCTGAGCAACGACTGGGTGCACGCCTTCAAGGTGTTGAGGCCGCGCTGAGCCTGAACGGCGGTCAGTGATAGCGCCTGAACGAGGACTTCAACCCCTCGGCGGCTTCCGCGACCGCCCGTTTGGCGTCGACGAGGACCGCTCCCATCCCGAAGAACTCGTGGGTCACGCCGGAGTAGGTGTGCTGCGTGGCCGGCACGCCCGCCGCCCTCAGCCGGTCAGCGTACAGCTTTCCGTCGTCACGAAGCGGATCGATTTCGGCGTTGATGATCGTCGCCGAAGGGAGCTTCGAAAGGTCGTGCGCCTTGACCGGGAACGCGCGCGAGCTCATCACGCCTTCCGGCTGGTGGCCCACGTAGTGCCCCATGAACCAGAGCATCATGCGCTCGTTCAAAGGTTTCGCGTTCCCGTACTCGCGGTACGACGCGGAGTGGAAGTTGTTGTTCAGCATCGGGTAGATCAGGAGCTGGTGGATCGGCATCGGCAGCTTCTGGTCGCGGGCGCGCAAGCAGACCGCCGCCGCCAAGTTTCCGCCGGCGCTTTCTCCCGCCACGGCGATCCTCCGGTGGTCGCCCCGCAGGACCGCGGCGTTTTTCGCGATCCACTGATACGCCGCAAGAGCGTCATCGGGAGCGGCCGGATAGGGATGCTCGGGCGCCTGCCGGTAGTGACAGGAGACGACGACCGACCGCGACGCGTTACAGATGGCGCGACACGACGCGTCATACGTGTCGATGTTCCCGATCACCCAGCCGCCGCCGTGCCAGTACACCGTCACGGGGAACGGGCCGTCGCCGCCCGGAACGTACACGCGCGCGGCGATCTTTCTCGCGGGCCCGGGAATCTTGACGTCGCGGACATAGCCCACGGGCTCAGGTCGTGCGAGCTTGCCCTGCCCCTCGAGCAGGGACTTGACCGCGTCCATGACGCTCGGCTGGCGGCGGGCTTCTTCCGGGGTCAACGTCTCGATCGGCTTGCGCGAGAGCTTTGCCAGCTCGTCGAGGACCGCCTGCATCTGAGGGTTGGGGATCGACCCCCGCCGCCGGGCCGTCACCGGCGCGCGCTCGGGCTCCGGATTCGCCTTCGATCGGAACATCTCCGGAAGGATCTTTCGGAAGATCGCACACCTCCCATCGATCGAGCCGGTGCTCGTCTTAAGTACACTGCAACGGCCGTGCCGTTGGCGGCGGCTTCGTTTTTGCGGCGCGGCGGGGGTGGCCCTTGAAAGTTTTGCTCGGGGAGGAAGGTCCCGCAGCACGCGGTTGACCTCCTCCCGTCCGGCGTCAATAATCCCGCCCGGCGAGGCCAATGCCGGCCGAAAAGAGGAACCATGCGAGCGAACCCGTTCCGTCTGTCCGTCAAGAAAGCCTTTGCATTCGGATTCCTCGGCGCCGCGGTGCTCGGGCTTTCCGCCTGCGGAGACCGGAGCAAGCCGGCCGCTGACGGTGGTGCCGGAACCCCCGCTCCCGCGACGAGCAGCGGCAACACGATCCTGATCGGCCATTTCGGCTCGATGACCGGGTCGGAAGCCACGTTTGGCCAGTCAACCGACAACGGCGTGAGGCTCGCGGTCAAGGAAGCCAACGCCGCCGGCGGAATCAACGGCAAGCAGATCGAGCTGAAGACGTACGACGACCAGGGCAAGTCCCAGGAGGCCGGGACCGCGGTCACGCGCCTGATCACCTCCGACAAGGTCGTCGCGGTTTTGGGCGAGGTGGCCTCGTCGCTCTCCCTGGCGGGTGGCCGCGTGGCGCAGCAGTACGGCGTGCCGATGATCTCCCCGTCCTCGACGAACCCGCAGGTCACGCAGATCGGCGACATGGTCTTTCGCGTGTGCTTCCTCGATCCGTTCCAGGGCTGGGTCGAGGCCAAGTTCGCGCGAGAGACTCTCAAGGCCGGCAAGGCGGCGATCCTCTACGACCAGGGGCAGGCCTACTCGAAGGGCTTGAAGGACTACTTCAAGAAAGAGTTCGAAGGAATGGGCGGGACGATCACGACCGAACAGGCCTTCACGGGCGGCGACCAGGACTTCTCGGCCCAGCTCACGACGATCCGCCAGACCAACCCCGAAGTGATCTTCGTGCCCGGCTACTACACCGACGCGGGGAACATCGCGATCCAGGTCCGCAAGCTCGGAATCAAGGTGCCGCTTCTGGGCGGTGACGGGTGGGATTCGACCCAGCTCGCGGCGATCGGCAAGGACGCGATCGAGGGGAGCTACTACTCGAACCACTACTCCTTCCAGGAAGACCGGCCCGAGGTGAAAAACTTCGTCGAAAAGTACAAGGCGGACTACGGCGTCATCCCCGACGGCCTCGCGGCGCTGGGCTACGACGCGGCGCGCCTCCTGTTCGACGCGATGAAGCGCTCGGCGTCGCTCGACGGAAAGACGCTGGCCGCCTCCATCGCGGCGACGAAGGGGTTCGCCGGCGTGACCGGGAGCATCACGATGGATGCCAATCGCGACGCGCACAAGTCGGCTGTCATCGTGCAGATGAAGGGCGGCGTGCCGGTGTACGTCACGACGATCGCGCCGCCCGAGTAGGGCGGAGGCGGGTTACGATCCGCTCGTGACGAAATTTCTCCAGACCCTGATGGACGGCGTGGCCGTCGGGAGCCTGTATGCGCTGATCGCGCTGGGCTACACGATGGTCTACGGCACGCTCCAGTTCATCAATTTCGCCCACAGCGACATCTTCGTCCTGGGCGCCTGGATCTCGTACACGCTCGCGGTCGGGCTGGGGTACGCCATGGCCGGATCGGCGCCTCCGGCGTACGCCGCCGTCCTCATCCTCCTGTGCGCGATGGCTTTTTGCGGGGCGGTGGGGTTTTCTGTCGAGCGTTTGGCATACAGGCCCCTGCGAAAGGCGCCTCGCCTGAACGTGCTCATCACGGCGATCGGGGTCTCGCTGTTCCTCCAAAACGTCGGTCAGCTGAAATGGCTCTTCGGGACCCAGCCTCAGCGCATGCCGGGGCTGATCGACGACAAGATCCTGGCGAACGTCTCGGGGGTGCAGGTGCACCTCGTCGACGTCCTCGGCACGGTGACCGCCCTCGCGCTGATGCTCGTTTTGGACTGGCTGATCTTCAGGACGCGTCTCGGACGGGCGATGCGCGCGGTCTCCCACGACACCGCCGTGGCCTCGCTCATGGGCATCAACGTCGACGCGGTGATCTCGTTCACGTTCGTCCTGGGGTCGTCGCTGGCGGCGGCGGCCGGCTTTCTCTACGCGATGAAGTACCCCGGGTTGAACCAGCCGGCGCACGCGACCTGGGTGCTCCTCGGGCTGAAGGCGTTCGTCGCGGCGGTGATCGGCGGGATCGGCAACATCCGCGGGGCCATGCTCGGGGGCGTTCTGATCGGCTTCATCGAGCTGTTCGGCGCGGCCTACCTGTCGCCGCACCTGCGCGACATCTACGTCTTTTCGATCCTGATCCTCGTCTTGCTCTTCAGGCCCAGCGGCATCCTCGGCACGGCCGTCGCGGAGAAGGTCTAGATGCGGGGGGCCTTGCCGCTGGCGATCGGCTTCGCGCTCGCCGTCGTCATGCAGGTTGCGATCGGGCCGGTTGCCGGGCCGTTCGCGGTGAAGCTGCTGATGGACATCGGCATCAACGTCGTCCTCGCGGTCTCGTTGAATCTGGTCAACGGGTTCACCGGGCAGTTTTCGATCGGCCACGCGGGGTTCATGGCGGTGGGCGGGTACGTGGCCGGGGCGATCACCTACTACGGGTCGTTCCTCATCTGGGGCGCGCCGCGCGTGCAGCCCGGCTGGCTTTCCGGCGGCGACATGCTGTTCGTCGGCGGCTGCCTCGCCGGGGCGCTCGTCGCCGCGGGAGCCGGATACATCGTGGGCTTGCCGTCGCTCCGGCTCCGCGGGGACTACCTCGCGATCGTGACCTTGGGGTTCGGCGAGATCTTGAGGGTCATGCTGCAGCGCACCGGAGACGTCCTCCAGACCGCGGACGAGGTGAACCAGGCGTCCGTGACGACGCTGGCGACGTCGCTCGGCGGCTCGCTCGGCTTTTCCGGCCTTCCGTATTACACCGACCTGTTCTGGGTCTACGCGTTCGTGACGGTGACGGTCGTCGTCGCGCTGCATCTGAAGTTTTCGAGCTACG
>Ga0068859_100003773_pt1 | contig 15457 bp, 16 predicted proteins | sample KBSSwiS22_FD_66585 | JGI IMG/M metagenome (GOLD analysis project Ga0068859, IMG submission 66585) | Switchgrass rhizosphere microbial communities from Kellogg Biological Station, Michigan, USA - KBS Switchgrass S2-2 | ecosystem: Host-associated > Plants > Roots > Rhizosphere > Soil ...
GGCAAGCCGTTGAATTGTTGGTTGCGGGGACAGGATTTGAACCTGTGACCTTCGGGTTATGAGCCCGACGAGCTGCCAGACTGCTCCACCCCGCGTCAGAACAGTAATTGTACGCCTTTCCAGGCGATCCGGTCAAACAAGAACGACGGAACCCCCCTTCGGGATCAAGGCCCGGAAAAGCACACCTGCCCATTCACGCGGCATGGGGCGAAACTGAAAGATCGCAGCTCCGATGTTTCCAGGAGATGGCCGGCCGAGTCAAATGTGGTCACTTGCCAATGCCATCCCGAAAGGTTCGAGTCGATGACAAACCCGCAACTAAAGAAACCGAGCCTGTGTCGGTGTAGGTCGCCGTCGAATATGGGCGTCGCCGAACCGTGTTGAACCAGTAGGTGATAATGATCGAAGTTCGGCACCGTTGTTGCGCTCCACTTAAACCTGAGCTTGAACCCGGAGCCGAACGAGGGATTGCTGCCACAGCGGGTCGTTGGGTCGTTCTGCTGGATTACGGCGTTCGCTAGGGGTACCGTGAGCGTTACGGCCGCGGCATTTCCGATCAGGATCGTCGAGGCTAAGGCTGTCGCCGCGACGGAAAGGAACCTGCGTTTCTGCGCGACCATGGCCGGCACCCCCTGTTGTGAATTATGGAAGAGTAGCTACTGCGACGAAGCACTGGAGGCCTCTTGGTCGTCAGTATAGGCCTGCGAAACGGCCCCAAAGCAAGCGGTCGTCCCTTTATTAGAGTCTTTCGGTCTCCGCGGCTCCCGGGTGCCATACCAGCAGTCGGCTTTCGATACGCGTCACGATGAAGTCCAGTATCAGCGCGAACACCGTGAGAACCAGGATGCCGGCGAGCACGGTGTCGATGTCGAACACGCCCTCGGCCTGCTGGATCAGGTAGCCGACGCCGCGCGCCGACCCCAAATATTCGCCGACGACGGCGCCGACGAAGGCGAGGCCGATCGACGTGTGCAGGCTGGAGAACACCCAGCTCGTCGCCGACGGCAGGTAGACATGGCGCAGCAGCTGCCGGCCGGATGCGCCCAGCATGCGGGCGTTGGCGAGCACAACCGGGCTCACTTCCTTGACGCCCTGGTAGACGTTGAAGAAGACGATGAAGAAAACCAGCGTCACGCCAAAGACCACCTTCGACGCGATCCCCAGGCCGAACCACACGGCGAAAATCGGCGCGAGAATTACGCGCGGCATCGCGTTCATTCCCTTGATGTAGGGATCGGCCAGGGTCGAAGCCGTCGGAGAGAGCGCGAGCCACAGTCCACACACCAACCCAAGAAGCGTGCCGATCGCGAATGCGAGCAGCGTCTCGAGCAGGGTGACACCCAGATGAAGATAGATGCTGCCGCTTGAGAACCACGTCCAGATCCGCTGAAATACCTTGAGCGGCTGGCCGAAAAAGAACTTGGCGCGCGTCGGATCGTCGAACCAGAACGGCTTGATCAATCCCGGCTCGGTCATCGCGTACCAGAACAGGAACACCCCGCCCAGCAGCAGCGCGTGGTAGAGCACGAGCCTGGCGCGCGGCGTATTGATCGTCATCGGCGGCGATGCGCGTTCACTGCGACTTCCGGCTCTGGGCGTAACCCTTCAGCACCTCGTCCTTCATCGCGTGCCAGATGTCGCCGTGGATTTCGACAAAACGCGGCGTCATGCGGATTTCGTTGACGTCGCGCGGGCGCGGCAGGTCGATGATGAACTCGCCGATCGGATGCGTCCCGGGACCCGCCGACAGCACGATGACCCGATCCGACAGCGCGATCGCCTCCTCGAGGTCGTGCGTGATGAACAGCACTGACTTGCGATCCGCTGACCAGAGCTCGAGCAGCTCGTTCTCCATCAGCTGGCGCGTCTGCACGTCCAGTGCGGAGAACGGCTCGTCCATCAGCATGATCTTGGGGTCGAGAATCAGCATCTGCGCCAGGGCGACGCGCTTGCGCATGCCACCCGAAAGCTGATGCGGAAAGCGGCGCTCGAAGCCCGTCAGGCCGACGCGCGCGAGCCAGGCGTGGCCGCGAGTTTCAGCCTCACCCGGTGGAACGCCGGCGAATTCCAGCCCGGCCAGAACGTTGTCCAGCGCGCTGCGCCATGGCATCAGCGAGTCTGCCTGGAACATGTAGCCCGCGGTGCGATTGATGCCGGTCAGCGGCGAACCCATGACGCGGACCTTGCCCGACGAAGGCGCCAGCAATCCGGCCGCGACATTGAGCAACGTCGATTTGCCGCAGCCGGTCGGACCGACGACCGAGACGAATTCGCCCTCGCCGACCGCGATCGTCGTGTCGCGCACCGCCGTGTAGCGATCACCTGCCCGCTCGCGCGACGCGAACGTGCAGGTGATGCGATCGAGCGCGAGCGCCGGCTCGCTGCCGACGCCCGTGGCGGAGTGCATGCGGTTATTTCTTGTACTTGGCCAGCGCCTTTTCGACGTACTGGTTGTCGTAGGTCTGAGCGAGATTGATCGACGCAGGCTTCACCTCGGGATTGAACGCGGCGAGCACCTTCATCGTGTTTTCGGCGCCTTCCTTGTTGAATCTCCCGTCGGTCGAAAACGCATCCTTGACCTTGTTGTAGCTCGCCAGATAGCCTGCCTTGTCGCCGAGCAGGTATTCCGGCGGCACCGTCGCGACGACCTGCTCGGGCGTCGCCTTGTCGAGCCACAGCAGCGCGCGGACGATCGCGTTGGTCAGCGCCTGCACGGTGTTCGGATTCTTCTTGATGAAGTCGATCGGCGCGTAAAGCGCCGCCGCCGGCATGTCGGGGCTGCCGAACACCGCCGCCGTTCCCTTGGCGGTACGCGTGTCGGCGATCAGGACGATGTCTCCCTTGGATTCGAGCATCGTGATCACCGGGTCGACGTTCGAGATCGCGTCGATGTTGCCCGACTCGATCGCGGCGATCGCGCCCGATGCGGTGCCGACGCCGATGATCGAGACGTCGCTGCCCTTGAGACCGTCCTTGGCCAGCATGTGCAGGACCAGCCGGTTGGTGCTCGATCCCGGCGCGCTGACGCCGATCTTCATGCCTTTGAGATCCTTCGGCGATTTGTACGCGGCTGCCTTGCTCTTGACGATGCCCATCGAGATGGCGGGATAGCGACCCATCAATGCGAAACCCTGCATGTTGAGGCCCTTCGGCTGCTGGTCGATGGTGTTTTCCCACGCGCCCGAAACGACGTCGGCACTGCCGCCGACGACGGCCTGCAATGCCTTCGAGCCGCCGGCAAAGTCACTGATCTCGACGTCGAGGCCTTCGTCCTTGAAATAGCCTAGGCGCTCGGCGATGGTGAGCGGCAGATAGTAAAAGCCGGCCTTGCCGCCGACGGCGATGCTGACTTTCGGTTTTTCGATCTTGCCTTGTGCCTGCGCAATCAACGGCAGTGCGCCGGCGACCGTCGCGCAAACGGCGATCGCAAATGTGCGGAACAGCTTCATGGAATCCTCCAGGTGCGAAAACGGCGCGGGCGCATGGTGTCGCGCTCGCATGCTAGGAATTTCAGCTCGATACGGTCGATGCTCACATAGGGCTCACAGTGTGTCAACGAGGCTGCCGGACCGCTGACGCGGATCCAATTCAATGCGCCAGCTCGCGCGGCGCCGGATGAAGGTCGGTCGATTTTCCCGCTTTGACCACCTGACCGGGCAGATCGTGCCCGACGATCTCGCCCAGGCGCCGCGATGTCGCGAGCAGCAAGTCCAGGTCAACGCCGGTCGCGTAGCCCATGCTGTGCAGCATGTGTACCAGATCTTCGGTGCAGATGTTTCCGGTCGCGCCCGGCGCGAATGGGCAGCCACCCAGGCCGCCAAGCGTGCCCTCGTAGCGCACGACGCCGGCGCTCAGTCCCGCCAGCACATTGGCGAGTCCCATGCCTCGCGTATTGTGAAAATGCAGCGCGAGGTCGAGATCCGGCCAGCGCTCGCGCACACGCCGCACCAGCGCCTCGACCTGCCGCGGGTTGGCCATGCCGGTCGTGTCGGCGAGCGTGACGCCGGCGACGCCCAGGTCGACATAGCGCGCGACGCCATCGATCACCTGCTGCTCGGGAATGACCCCTTCGAACGGACAGCCGAAGGAGGTCGCCAGCGCACCGGTGATCGCCTTGCCGCTGCCGCGCGCGACGTCGAACACTTCGGCGAAGCCGGCGAACGACTGCGCGACTGTTCGCCGCACGTTGGCGCGATTGTGCGTCTCGGACACCGAGACGACCAGCACCATTTCGTCGACGTCGGCGGCGAGCGCGCGCTCGGCGCCGCGCGCGTTCGGCACTAGCGCGACATAGCTGACGTCCGGATTGCGCGCGATGCCCGCCATCACCTCTTCCGCGTCGCGCAGGTTAGGCACCGCCTTGGGCGAGACGAACGAGGTCGCCTCGATCTTGGCCACGCCGGTCGCCGAAAGCCGGTCGATCAACTCGATCTTTTGCCCGGTCGGCACCCATTGCGGCTCGATCTGCAAGCCGTCGCGGGCGACCACGTCGTGAATGAAAATTTCCTTGTCCATCGTTAAGCCTTTCAGATTGTCCCGGCCGCGCGCATGCGCGCGATGTCGGCATCGGAGTAGCCCACCGTGTGCAGCACGGCATCGGTGTGCTCGCCCAGCGCGGGCCCGATCCAGTCGATGTCGCCGGGTGTGTCCGAGAGCTTCGGCACGACGCCGGGAAATTTCATCGGTGTGCCGTCGGGCAGTCGCATCTGCCGGATCATTTCGCGCGCCAGATACTGCGGATCAGCGACGATATCAGCCGCGGTGTAGATCTTGCCATGCGGAACGTCGGCCGCCTTGAGCGCCGTCAGCACTTGCTCGAGGTCGTGCAGCGCGGCCCAGTCGCCGATCGCGCCGTCGATCTCCGCGGTGCGCTTGACCCGGCCGAGGTTGTTGCCGAGGGTCGGGTCCTGTCCGAGATCGTCGCGGCCGATCGCATGCATCAGCCGCTTGTAGATGCTGTCGCCGTTGCCGGCGATGACGACGCTGTGCCCGTCGCGCGTCGTATAGGTGTTCGACGGCACGATGTTGGTCAGCCCGGTGCCGATGCGGCCGCGCGTCTCGCCGAAGATGTCATAGTCGGGGATCAGGCTTTCCATCATGTTGAACACGGCCTCGTACAGGGCCACGTCGACGACCTGCCCCTTGCCGCCGCGCGATTCGCGGTGATGCAGCGCCATCAGCACGCCGATGACGCCATGCATCGCCGCCAGTGCATCGCCGATGCTGATGTTCATGCGGACCGGCGGCCGGTCGGGAAATCCGGTGACATGGCGCATGCCGCCCATCGATTCGCCCACGGCGCCGAATCCGGGCTGGTCGCGATACGGCCCGGTCTGGCCGAAGCCCGACAGGCGGAGCAGGATCAGGCCCGGATTGACCGCCGACAGCGCGTCGTAGCCGAGGCCCCATTTTTCCAGCGTCCCGGGCCGAAAATTCTCGATTACGATGTCGGCGTCGCGGGCGAGCCGGCGCACGATCTCCTGGCCTTCAGCGACGCGCAGGTTTGCGGTCACCGACTTCTTGTTGCGCGCCTGGACGTACCACCAGAGCGAAGTGCCCTTGTGCAGCAGCCGCCACTGCCGTAGCGGATCGCCGCCGTTGGGCGATTCGATCTTGATGACCTCGGCGCCGAACTCGGCCAGGATCTTGCCCGCGAACGGGCCTGCGATCAGCTGACCGAGCTCGAGAACCTTGAGACCGGCGAGCGGCCTGGCATTGGTCGAGGATGCGGGCATCGTCAGATGGTGCCGCCGGCGCGCCTTGCGCGCAGCGCTCCCTCGAGATGCGGCAGCTTGTCCGCCATCGCGCTGCCGATCGAAAGCTGCGGGTCGGACGGCGGGCTCACCTTCTCCTTCTTTTCCCGCGCGGCGATGCTCGCGCGCGCCTGCTCGAACGCCTTGACGAACGAGTCCTCGAAATGCAGCGCCTGCCGAAAAAGCGCTTCCGCGAAAAAGGTCGCATCGCTGTCGGTGCCGCAGCCGAACGACGTACGATTCGCCGCTGACGCCGTCATGATCAGCGTGTTCTCATCCTTCAGCGGCTCGACATAGCCGCCCGAGTAGCAGGCCGACACGATGACGATGCGCCACTTGATGTGAGCTTCATCGAGCATCTCGCGTAGCATCTGTGGCGAAAGCTCGTCGAGCTCGAGCGGCGGAAACTCGGCAGTGAGCCGATAGTCGCGGCCGCCGTGACTTTCCAGGAAGACCACGACGACGTCGTCGTCGCGATCGATCGTCGCGCCGACCTCGTTCAGTGTTTCGCGCAGATTGCTGACCGTCGCCAAAGGCGTGTCGAGCACGGTACGCGGATTGTTGATCAGCGCGACCGAACGGCCGTCGGTGTCGAAGCGCTCGTCGAAGAGGTCCCGCGCGGCGACGATGTCCTTGCGGAAGACGTCCTCCGCTGCGTCCGGCGCAAAGCCGACGAAATAAAGATCGGTGACGCCCGGCCGCTCGTCCTCGAGGTCGCCGAGGGCCTTTTCGAGCAATCGCGGCTGCGCGGCGAGCGCCTCCTCGGACGCGGGACTCGGATAGCGAGTGTCGCGCGCTTCGGCCGTCGAATCCGAGCTCCACCACGACACTTCGGGCAGCAGTGGCGTAAACAGCCACATCGGACTCATCAGCACCGCGGCCGCGACCACCGAGCGCAGGCCGTAGTGCGGCCGCGGCGGCGCCAGGCTCACGGCGGACGAGCGCCAGAGCCAGAACAGCGTCCACAAGGTGAAGATCGATTGCCCGCGCACCGTCTCACCGAAAAAGTCCAGCTGGCTCAAAGGGCCGCCCAGCGCGCGCGCGACCTGCAGCGGCCACTCGCTGGCGAGCACGATCACCGGCAGCGCCAACGCATAGTCCGGCTGCCGGAACGCGCGAGCGAGCAAGGTGGCAAGAAGCATCAGGATTCCGCCGAAGAACACCTCGCCGACCAGGCCCTGCATCGTGAATGCTGCGTCCGGGTCGCGCTGCACCCAGTCGACGCCGATGTCGATCAGCGCCGAAAAGGCGAACAGCGCCAGGAGCTGCGGCACGCCGATGCGGAAATCCAGCCGCGTCACCGGCAGCCCGAAGGGGATACGCCAGCCCCAGGCGAGGTTGCGACCCAGATCGCGAAGAAATATCGGCATCGGCATGTCGGCCGGTATCAGGACGCGCGTTCGGCGATGTACGACTTCACCGCGGCGACGTCCGGCGGAAGCACGGCGTAGCGCTGCGGCCGGTCCTCGATGCCAACATATGCGGCCGGCCGCGTGGCCTGCCGGCCGAGCGCCTCGCGTATCGTCGCCGCGAACTTCGCCGGCAGCGCGGTCTCGATGCAGATCAGCGGAATGCCTTTCTGCCGCTCCTCGAGCCCGACCTTGATGCCGTCGGCGGTATGCGGATCGACGACGATACGATAATTGTCGGCAACCGCCTGGATTGTCGCGATGCGATCGGCGTGCATACTCCTTCCCGACACGAAACCCGACTCGCGCAACCGAGCCTCCAGCGGCGTCCCGGAGAGATCGAAACCGCCGTCGCGCTCGACCTGGGCCCACAATTCGCGCACCCTGGCCGGGTCGCGATCGACCAGGTCGAAAACGAAGCGCTCGAAATTCGATGCCTTGGAGATATCCATCGACGGGCTCGAGGTCTGCAGCGTCTCGTCCGGGCGGCGCACACGGTACCGCGCGGTGCGGATGAACTCGTCGAGCACGTTGTTTTCATTGGTCGCCAGGATCAGCTGCCGGATCGGCAGGCCCATCTTGCGCGCGACGTGGCCGGCGAGGATGTTGCCGAAATTGCCCGAAGGCACGGCGAACGAGACCAGCTCGGTATCCGTGCTGGTCGCCGCGAAATAGGCCTTGAAGTAATAGACGATCTGCGCGGCGACCCGCGCCCAGTTGATCGAATTGACGGTGCCGATTCGTAGGTCGCGCTTGAATGTCGCGTCGGCGCCGATTGCCTTGACGATGTCCTGGCAATCGTCGAATACGCCGTCGATCGCAATATTGAAGATGTTCGGATCGGTCAGCGAATACATCTGCGCCGTCTGGAACGGGCTCATCCGATCCTTGGGCGAGAGCATGAACACGCGAATCCCGCGCTTGCCGCGCATCGCGTATTCGGCCGACGACCCGGTGTCGCCCGAGGTCGCGCCGACGATATTGAGGTCGCGCTCTCCCCTGGCCAGCGCGTGCTCGAACAGGTTGCCGAGCAGCTGCATCGCGATGTCCTTGAACGCCAGCGTCGGCCCGTTCGACGCGCGCAGCAGGAATACGCCGGGCTCGAGCGTCAGCAGCGGCGTGATTTCATTGCTGCCGAAAGTCGCCGCGGTGTAGGTGCGATCAATCAGCGCCTCGAGCTCGGGCGGCGGGATATCGTCGGCAAACATCGACAGCAGCGCGAAGGCCAGCCGGCGATACCCGAGCGGGCGGAGCTGCGCGAGCTCGGGTCCCCTGAGCTTCGGATAGGTTGCCGGCACCGTCAGACCGCCGTCGGGCGCAAGGCCTTCGAGCAGGATCGCCGAGAACGGCTGCGGCGGCATGCCGCCGCGCGTGCTGATGTATTCCAAAGTGCCTAGCGCTCCGGCGCGAAGTCGACCTCGCGCACCGATTTCTGTACCCGCAGCCGCTCGACATTGGCGCGAATCTGCTCGCGCAGCGCAAGGCCGTTCGGCACCGCATGCAGGACCAGCAGCGGCGTCGTGCGGTCGGACGAATTGAGCACCACGTCGGACAGACCGAACAGGCGCAGGAAGAACGGCTCGATCAGCGTCGTGTCCTTGACTCTATAGAGCTCGATCGAATCGGTGCGCTTGGTGAACACGCCGCGGGTTAAGCCCACTCGCTCGGTCGTCACCCGGTAGCGAAAGAACTTGAGCGTCAGGTAGCGCCAGAGCGCAACCAGCACGGGGACGACCAGCACCCAGAACGCCTCGGGGGCGATCATCACGCCGGCAACGACGATCGCGGCGGCGACGAGCGCACAGGCGAAGTAAGTCCCGAAATTGGTCAGCTGCGACGGGTTGCCTTCCCAGACAACCGTTTCATTTGTGGTTTCCATGTTCGACCTCCGCTCCAGGGATCAGGTTGACTCCCATCATGCGCACACGACATGTCGCGTTGTCACCGCCCTGACAGTTAACCTGCCCCGGCTCTAGTTCAGCTCTTCCATCCGGATCCGTACGACCTTGCCCCGCACGGTCGGCAGTCCCTCGATCTGCGCGATCGCGTCGACGACACCGCGTTCGACCGAGCGATGCGTCAGCAGGATGATGTCGGTCTGCTCGGCGCCTTCGGACGGCTCCTTCTGGATCATCGCGTCGATCGAGATTTCGCGGTCGGCGAGGATGCGCGTGATGTCGGCCAGCACGCCCGGGCGGTCCAGCACCCGCATGCGCAGGTAATAGCTGGTCTCGACGTCGCCGATTGCCAGCACCGGCGTGTCGGAAAGCTGGTCGGGCTGGAACGCCAGATGCGGCACGCGGTGCTCGGGATCGGCCGTGTGCATGCGCGTGACGTCGACCAGGTCGGCGATGACCGCGCTCGCCGTCGGCTCGGCGCCGGCGCCGGGGCCGTAGTAGAGCGTCGGCCCGACGGCATCGCCCTTGACCAGCACCGCGTTCATCGCGCCCTCGACGTTGGCGATCAGACGCTTGTGCGGGACCAGCGTCGGATGCACGCGCAATTCGATGCCGTCGCGGCCGTTCGATCTGGCGCGGCGCGTGATGCCGAGCAGCTTGATCCGGTAGCCGAGCTCCTCGGCGTAGCGTATGTCCTCGCGCGCGAGCCGCGAGATGCCTTCGGTGTATGCTTTGTCGAATTGCATCGGCACGCCGAATGCGATCGCCGACATGATCGTCAGCTTGTGCGCGGCATCGATCCCGTCGACGTCGAAGGTCGGATCGGTCTCGGCGTAGCCCTTCGCCTGGGCGTCCTTGAGCGCGGCGGCGAACGTCGCACCGGTAGCGCGCATCTCCGACAGGATGAAGTTGCTGGTGCCATTGATGATCCCGGCGATCCACTCGATGCGGTTCGCCGTCAGGCCTTCGCGCAGCGCCTTGATGATCGGGATGCCGCCGGCGACGGCGGCTTCGAATGCGACCATCACGCCTGCCTTTTGCGCAGCGGCGAAGATTTCGTTGCCGTGTAAAGCCAGCAGTGCCTTGTTCGCGGTGACGACATGCTTGCCGTTGGCGATCGCCCGCAGGACATAGGCCTTTGCCGGCTCGATGCCGCCGATCAGCTCGACGACGATGTCGATGTCGCGGTCGTCGACGACGGTCTGCGGATCGGTGTCGAGCCGCACCCCGTCCACGTCGCGCGTCGCCGACTGCGCACGGGAGAGTGTGCGCGTGGCGATGTGGGTGATCCGAATCGGACGGCCGGCGCGGCGCGCGATCTCTTCTTCGTTGCGCCGCAAGACGTCCCAGGTGCCGCGCCCCACCGTGCCCATGCCGAGCAATCCCACCTGCAGCGGCTTCATCGCGGCATCGGCCATTGCGCGCCCTAAGCCAGTCCGTCTTCGCGGAACATCTGTTTGACGCCTCGGATCGCCTGTCTCGTCCGGGCTTCATTTTCTATCATCGCGAACCGCACGTGACCGTCGCCGAATTCGCCGAAGCCGATGCCGGGCGATACCGACACCTTGGCCCTTGCCAGCAGCTGCTTGGTGAATTCGAGCGACCCGAGCTGCCGATACGCCTCGGGAATCGCCGCCCACACGTACATCGACGCCTTCGGGATGTCGACCTTCCATCCGGCCTCGTGCAGCCCCTTGACCAGCACATCGCGCCGCTTCTGGTAGGTCATCGCGATTTCCGCGACGCAATCCTGCGGTCCTTCGAGCGCCGCGATCGAGGCAACCTGGATCGGCGTGAACGTGCCGTAGTCGTGGTATCCCTTGATCCGCGACAGCGCGTGAACCAGATCCTGGTTGCCGACCATGAAGCCGATTCGCCAGCCCGCCATGTTGTAGCTCTTGGACAGGGTGAAAAACTCGACGGCGACTTCGCGCGCTCCAGGCACCTGCATGATCGACGGCGCTTTCCAGCCGTCGAAGCAGATGTCGGCATACGCCAGATCATGGACCACATAGATGCCATGCTCGCGGGCCAGCGCGATGATCTTCTCGAAGAACGGCAGCTCGACGCATTGCGCGGTCGGATTCGCCGGGAAATTGATGATCAGCATTTTCGGCTTGGGAAAGCTCGACTTGATCGTGCGATCGAGTTCGGCGAAGAAGTCGACGTCCGGCGTCAACTGGACCTGGCGGATATCGGCGCCCGCGATCACCGGGCCGTAGATGTGGATCGGGTAGCTCGGATTCGGCACGAGCACGGTGTCGCCCTGCCCCAGCGTCGCGAGGCCGAGATGCGCGATGCCTTCCTTCGAGCCGATGGTGACGATCGCCTCGGTGTCAGGATCGAATTCGACCCCGTAGCGGCGCTGGTACCACTGGCAGATCGCGCGGCGCAGTCGCGGGATGCCGCGCGATACCGAGTAGCCGTGGGTGTCGGAGCGCTGCACCGTTTCGACCAGCTTGGCGACGATGTGCGCCGGCGTCGGTCCATCGGGATTGCCCATGCCGAAATCGATGATGTCCTCGCCGCGCCGCCGCGCGGCCATCTTGAGTTCGGAGGTGATATTGAAGACGTACGGCGGCAGGCGCGCGATGCGCGCGAACTCTCGATCGATCGGGGAAGCCATCCGGTTCCTCACCCCGCCAGCATAAGCGCCCGGACCGTCCGAGCGATGTGGCGGCGACTGAAGCTATAATCGTAACGGACTTAGGAAGTTACCGCAATGCACAACGACTTGCGTCCCCACTTGCGTTCCCTTTTGCACCGAGCCTGCGGCCCAGCATGAAATTCCATCTCAACACCGCGGAAGGCAATGTGTTCACCGGTCACGGCGACGGCTTCGTGCGCATAGGCGAAACCGACTATCGCGAGAATCTGCTGGTGACGCCCGAGCAATTGATCGGCGGGTGGGCTCCCGGCGGCTTCGATGCCCTGACCGAATCGGACTTCGTCGCGCTTGCGGCGCTCAAGCCCGAAGTCGCGCTGTTCGGCAGCGGCGCGACGATGCGGTTTCCGCATCCGCGCCTGACGCGCGCATTGACCGAGGCGCGCATCGGTCTCGAAGTGATGGATACGCCGGCAGCCTGCCGCACCTACAACATTCTCGCGGCCGAAGGCAGGCTGGTCGCCGCGGCGATTCTCATCGGCCGCTGAGCGGACCGGGCAACGACGCGATCTCCAACGCGATCAGGGTGCTTTGGCCGTTCTCGGCGCTTCGCTTGCGTGGGCGCTTGGCGGCCGGATCGACGCGAGCGCGGCGGCGAATCGATCGTCGTTCGGCGTCAGATCGACGTAGTCGGCGATGCGGCGGATTTCGCGCCCAGGGTCGGTGAGCATATCGGAAAAGTCGACGCGAAGATGCTCGCGGCCGGCGAAAAACCGGTTGACGGCATCCCATAGACGACGCTGCACCATCTCGCCCTTGGGCTTGGCCCACCACCAGTCGGTGCGGCGAATCGACGCGATCGATTCGTCCAGAGGGCGCCAGGTCCAGATAAAGCGGACCGCCGGACCCCAGGCTTCGACCAGGTCGTCGCCGCAAAGCGAGAGCAGCGGGTGCTTGGCGCCGACGTGGGTCGCGCGGCCCGCTTCGAGGAACGAGATCCAGTCGCTGAGCTTGCGCACGCGTTCGGCGGGGGGAAAGCGCTCCTCCAGATGGGGCTCGTGCCACCAGCTCCGGAGTCGCTTCGCAAGGCGCGCCGATTCGTAATGGTCCATCCAGTACGGCGCACCCATCTCGACGCCCAGGTGATGCAGCACACCCGCGGCGGCCGACGAGCCGGAGCGATACAAGCCGAGCACGGCTATCCGCGTTGTCATCGGCGATTGCGCCTATCGCCAAGCGTGATGCATCTTCAAAACCTCCACGGAAAAGCTTGTGCCCGGCGCGATTGTAATGCAGATTTCTCTCCTGTCCGCATCAGCGAAGAGACACAGCGATGATCAAAGTCTACGGCACGTCTTTGTCCGGCAACTGCCACAAGGTCCGCATGGTCCTCGAGGCCCTGCATCTGCCCTATACCTGGACCGAAATCGACTCCTCGAAAGGCGAGACGCGCACGCCCGAGTTTCTCGCCAGGAATCCGAACGGCAAGGTGCCAGTGGTCGAGCTCGAGCCCGGCGTGTATCTGCCGGAATCGAACGCGATCATCTGCTATCTCGCCGACGCGTCGCCGCTGATGCCCTCCGATCGATTGCTGCGGGCCCGCGTTCTCTCGTGGCTCTTTTTCGAGCAGTACAGCCACGAACCGTATATCGCCGTCGCGCGCTTTCTGTGCCGCTTTCATGCGGACCCGCCATCGCAGCGTGCGCTGCTCGAATCCAAGATGCCCGGCGGCTATCGCGCGCTGGAAGTGCTCGAGAAGGCGCTGGCCGATGCGCCGTTCCTGGTCGGCGGACGCTACACGCTCGCCGACATCGCCTTGTACGCGTACACCCATGTCGCCGACGAGGGCGGCTTCGACCTCGCCCGGTTTCCCGCGATCCGCAGCTGGCTTTCGCGCGTCGCCGCGCAGCCCGGTTACGTTCCTATGGTCGCACCCTGACGCCGCGGCGCGGCGCTCAGCACTGGATCGTCTGCCGGCAGTACTGGGTAAGCTCGCGCACGACCGTCGTCGCCCCGACCGGCATGCGGGCCTTGCCCTGGCCGTACTCCATCGCGAGCTTGAAGTCGTATTTCCGGAAGAACGCATCGAACTGCTCGGCGCCGACGGTGCCCAGCGCCGCGACGCCGTCGGTCGCGCCGTCGTAGTCGAGCAGGATCGCCGCAAGCGGCTGCGGTGCGGGCCCGCTGACCACGCGCGCGCCCGCGGCGGGATCGTAGACGCTATGGTCGGCGCAGCAATGAATCACGTTGCCGTCGGAGGTCGGCGAGCGCTCCGATTGAAACCGGATGAACGAGATGTCCCGCGTCGGATAAGCGAGCTTGTGCGCGCATATCGCCGAGTACGAAACCACCGCGTGTGCGGGGCCGACGCCACCGGTCCACGCGTAGCTCGCGCCGTCGGCGCGCAAGACGTTGTCGGCGGCAGCTACAGGCCGCCCGAGGTTGAGCAGGAAGCACGGCGTGCCCGCATAAGGGTAGTTGAATACGTAGTTGGTCTTTAGCGCGAGGTCTCCGAGTCTGATCGGCGCGCCGTGAACATCGACCAGCTTCGAGCGTCCGTACAAGCGCGGCTCGGCGCCGGCCCAGGCATCGCCGAGCGAACCCAGCTGCGCGGCGCCGGCGGCCATCGTACAGACGCGCAAGAATTGTCGTCGTTCCATCGTTGCTCTACCTCCTCGCTTGCGCGCGACAACGCAACGCGCAAAAGCCCGCCCGGTCGCCGGCGCGGACCAAGGCTGTCGCGCCCGGCTACGGACCCAGGCCGGCGAGCACGCGCACGTGCGCGGTCGCGCTGCGGCCGAGCGCACTCAGCGCGTAGCCGCCTTCGAGCGTCGATACGATGCGACCGCCGGCGTGCCGGGCCGCGACCTCGGCGATCCTGCTCGTCACCCATGCGTAGTCGTCGTCGGTCAGCTGCAGGTTGGCCAGCGGATCCTCGCGGTGCGCGTCGAATCCGGCCGACACGAAAATGATCTCCGGCCGATGCGCCTCGAGCGCCGGCAGGCACACCTCGACAAAGGCCTTGCGAAAAGCATCGCTGCCGCTGCCGGGCGAAAGGGGAACGTTGTGCATGTTCGGGCCCAGCGGCTCGACGCCCGAATACGGATACAGCGGGTACTGGAACGTTCCGGTCATCACCACGCGATCGTCGCCGGCAAAGATATCCTCGGTGCCATTGCCATGATGCACGTCGAAATCGACGACTGCGGCGCGGGCGAGACCGTGGTGCTCGAGCGCATGCGCAACGCCGACCGCAACATTGTTGAACAGGCAGAAGCCCATCGCCCGATCGCGCGTCGCATGATGGCCGGGCGGGCGCACGGCGCAGAACGCCGAGTCGCGCTTTCCGCCGATGACGAGATCCGTCGCGAGTATCAGTGCCCCGGCCCCATGCCGGGCGGCGTCGAGCGAGTCGGGATTGAGCGCGGTGTCCGGGTCGAGGTAATGCACGCCGCTTTCGGGGCTCGCCTCCTCGATCTCGTCGATGTAGTGCGCAGCATGTACACGCGAGAGTTGCTCGCGCGTCACCGCCGGCGCGAGATGATGCTCGATCAGCGCGTCGAGTCCCGAGCTGATCAGCCGATCCTGCACGGCATCGAGCCGCTCCGGGCATTCGGGGTGGTACGGTCCCATCGCATGCAGACGGCACGAGGGATGGGTGATGTACGCGGTGGACACGGCTTCGGTCGGTCGGCCACGGGCGCAACACGCGCCGCCGCGGCTTGGGGGTCGAGCGGAGTGTAGCGCGCCGCGAGCGGTAATGACTAGCCGCCGATTGCCCTCTATAGTGCT
>Ga0068859_100003775_pt1 | contig 15454 bp, 12 predicted proteins | sample KBSSwiS22_FD_66585 | JGI IMG/M metagenome (GOLD analysis project Ga0068859, IMG submission 66585) | Switchgrass rhizosphere microbial communities from Kellogg Biological Station, Michigan, USA - KBS Switchgrass S2-2 | ecosystem: Host-associated > Plants > Roots > Rhizosphere > Soil ...
CAATGGAAGGGGAGAGCCGCCCGCATTGCAATTGATTCGCGGCGGCACGTGAATTACATTTATCTGGCCGCCCACCTCATTGAAAATAAGGCACTTTTGAGCACTCAACGCGTCTCCTACAAGCGACGAATTTGAATGACTTCGCAGAAATCCGCTTCCGGTCGCATCCGGTTCGGGGGATTTGAAGCGGATCTACGCACCGAGGAGTTATACAGGTCAGGCCGGCGGGTTCGCTTACCCCACCAATCGTTTCTCGTCCTGGCAATGCTGGTGGAGCGAGCAGGGGAGCTCGTCACCCGCGAAGAGCTGCGTGCCCGATTGTGGCCGACGGGCATACTGGTTGAGTATGACCAGGCGGTGAATACGGCGGTCAAGCGCCTCAGGGAAGCCCTGAGAGACTCGTCAGCGGCGCCGCGCTTCATCGAGACTCTGCCCAAGCGCGGCTACCGATTCATCGCGGCGATCGAACGTAGTGAGCCGAGTGTCCCACCTGCAACTGATGGGCCAAGCGCCTCCGCCGGTGTTGAAGAAGCGCCGACATCGGGCCTCGAAGATGCCAGTGTGGAGCAACCGGAGCGCAACGGAGGGAATCCCGAGAAGCGCCAGTGGCGCGACGCGGGGCAACCGGAGCGCGGCGCGACCGAAACGCAGTGGAGGGAATCCCACGAAGCACCAACGGTGCGACGTGGGGGAGGGAATCCCGAGAAGCGCCAGTGGCGCGACGACCGAGGCGCAGCTGAGGGAATCCCGAGAAGCGCCGGTGGCGCGACGCGGGACGCGGGGCAACGGGTGCTCAGACCCGCGGAGCCCCTGGGGGTTGTGGGCTCATCCCCGAGTTCCGGCATCTTCCCAATGCGTCTAACGATGCTACTCGGCGCTGTTCTGGTGCTGCTCATCGCTGGCGCGTGGTTGGTGATCACGCATCGTCCGACCATGCGACCTCGAACCGGGCAGCGGGTTGTTCCGTTCACCAGCTTGCGCGGACGCGTGATCGCACCAACGTTCTCGCCCGTCGGTAGTCAGGTCGCCTTCGCGTGGAACGGAGAAACGGGTGATCCGCACCGGTTTGATCTCTATGTTAAGTCTGTAGGATCGGAGCGGCTGTTGCGGCTGACCCACCAACCTTCCGATTGGATCAGCCCGGCGTGGTCGCCAGACGGCAGCATGATTGCGTTCCTCAGAATGGACCGCACCGTAGCTGGCGGACCGGGCATCTTCGTCATACCCGCCCTCGGCGGTTCCGAAAGGCGGCTCGTGAGCACCGGGGTGGCTTCTGGTACATACCCACAGATCAGTTGGTCGCCGGATGGTCGGCGGCTTGCCTATTTGGGGTACGGAACCAGTGGAGTGCCCCACGTGTATCTGCTTTCGCTGGACTCGTTGAGCAGGGAGCCTCTCTCGCCGGCGCCGGATTGTCTGGATGCGGCGGAGGCCATTTTCTCGCCGGACGGCAAGCAGCTCGCAGTGGCCTGCAGTTCGAGCTCGGCGGTCTATTCCATTGAGTTGGTGGGATTGCCCCACGGACCCGTGCGGAGACTGGGCGTCATCGTCGGCGATCCACAGGGGCTTGCCTGGGCACCGGATGGCACCCGACTGGTGTTTTCAAGCGATCCGGGCGATGGCGGTGAGTTATGGGAGCTCACTTTGGATGGGCAGATGAGGCAGCTTCCATTCGGCGAACAAGCTTCTGCGCCTGCGGTCGCAGCGCGGAATGGGCGACTGGTTTACGTGCACGGCCGAAAGATTGTTGATATCTGGCGTGTGGATCTCACAACGGCGCATCCGGAAGAATCCGCAGTCAGGCTGATCGATTCCACACGGTCCCAGATGACTGCCCGCTACTCACCTGACGGCGCGCACATCGCATTCCAGTCCAATCGCTCGGGGAGCACAGAAATATGGACCACGGACTCGCAGGGCGCCGATCCGGATCGATTGACTTCATTCAACGGACCGGTCACCAGTACGCCGAGCTGGTGTTCCGATGGCCGCCGCATTGCTTTCGACTCCCGCGCCTCCGGAAGCTCGGCTGTTTATATTGAAGACATTCGCGAGAGAGTCCCCCGCAAAGTCGCTACGTCGGGAGTCAACTTGTCCTCTCCGGTCTGGTCGCAAGACTGTCGGTGGCTGTTTGCGTACGACGGATACTTTACCCTGTATCGGGTTGCCTCGGCCGGAGGCCGAGCTGAACGCGCAACCAACCGGCAGTCACCCTATTCGAGCGTGAGCGTGGTTTCAGACCGGCTGATTTTTGGCGTCATGGAGCAGAGTGGGGTCGCTCTTTGGACGAAGCCAGTGAGCGGCGGGCCGGAGATGCCTCTCGAGAACATGCCGAGAGTCTCGTACGAGGATTCATGGGCGGCGAGCACGACCGGAATCTATTACACCGACTCCTCATCGACACCGGTCGTGCTCAACTTCTACGAGTTCACGAGTCATTCGACGCGCCGGGTGATGATCCTGAAGCAAACTCCGGTGCCGTTTGGTACAGCCGGAATCGCGGTTTCCCCGGACGGACGCTGGCTTCTCTATACGCAGGTAGAGGATGACCAGAGCGAGCTCCTGCTGGCGCCGAGTCTATGAGGGCGCGAGATCCGCGTTCTACCGCGTACGCGCCCGGACCGTCTTTACCAGCTGGCTGAACGAATGGCTGCTGTCGATCCGGCTGTTGTGGCCGGCCTGCTTTCGTTCGAAGTCATGAACCTCACGGAGCAGAGGCGGGCACCATGAGATTTGCTTATTCGGCTTGATGTAGAGCCCCTATATCCGGACGACGCCGACCGGCGCGGCGAGTCGTTGCACCGTCCCGGATTCCAGGTCTCACGAGGCATCCTCAGTTTGATGACGATAGTATTCGTGGCCGCGCCGCACCGCGAATGCTCTCGTTCCAGCTCGCCGGAGGGTGGGTCGCGGCAGCGGCAGATGCCGCGACGCATTGCAACATAACCTTCACCTACCGGTCCCAATTCGTTCCTACCATACCTGCCGTGCGGTGCCGAGCCCTTGAGCGGGCATTGGCGCCGACGAATCCAACGACATATTCAGGTGGGAAAATGCATTCAATATTTGCCCGCGGCCAATCGCGGGTCGGCATGGCCGTGTCACTGGCTCTACTTTCTGTTGGCGCATACAGCGCTCCGACGGTCGCAGCCGAACGTTTCGCTCCGCTAAGCGCCAACTTTGGAATCGACGGGGCCAATGACTGGTCCGTGCCGGCTCCGCCGAGCGGCGTTGGATATACCGATAGCGCGCCGGTGGCCGACGAGGCGACCCTGCTGCCGTTCGTTGATTATGCGTACACCAATCAACGTGGCGTTGCCTGTTACGCCACATTGGACGGCAACGCGGGCGTGCGGGTGGTCTCGGGGTTCCTGGCTATCTGGCAGCCGAGCACGCTGCTGGTCGACGCCGGTGTTTCGGCCCCAGCGCAGAATGGCTGCCCGGCTGTCATTCCTTCTTCATGGACGGGCATTCCCGGTGATTTCACCGACGGCACGGTGCTCAATCAAAACGTGCACCACACGAATATTCAATATGTGATTACGGTTACCAACAATCGCACCAGTGCGCAGGAGCTGGCGGCCTACCTGGATGACCGGCGCGGTAAAGGTTACAGCGTTTCCGACGGCATGGGCCCATTAACCGAAGTCTATCGGATGCTTGCCGAGCAGACGACCACGATTACATCGATCGCGTCCGATGCGATGACTGTTCTCTACAACGATGGAGGAAATAACGTCGGCGTGGGAAGCAGTGCCAATACGCACAACTTCGGCACCGTCATCGATCTGGTTTCCAACATCGGAGAGAACGGTTCGACGGAGCCCGCCAAACGGTTCTATAAGTACGCTCGTCCCTGGCGCTGGAGCACGAGCGTGAAGGTTGTGCCCGCATTGGTGCCGGCCGAGAGCGCGACTCCCAGCACGGACGGCGGCTACATCAGCGGCCACGCGGCAGAGGCGATGCGTGACGCCATCGCCATGGCGTACGCCGTGCCCCAGCGTTTCCAGGAAATGCTGGCTCGCGCCGGTGAGCTGGGTGAAAACCGTATTCTCGCCGGGATGCACTCGCCGCTGGATGTCATCGGAGGTCGTTTGCTCGGTGAGGCGGTAGCCGCTGCAAGCCTGAATACTGGTGGCAACAGCAATCGTAAGGCGGCAGCTTATGCGCAAGCGCAGAGTACGCTGATTGCGGCCACCGGAGTCAGCGACGCCGCCGGCTTGCAGGCGTTGGCGCATTCGCAAGGTGTGCACAGCGATCGCTTTGCCGATCACGCCCGCAACAAAGCCAACTACCTGCATTACCTGACTTACGGCTTCACCCGGATCGGCGCGAAGAACCAGCCGGTTAACGTACCCAAGGGCGCGGAAGTCCTGCTCGAGACTCGGCTTCCGTATTTGAGTGCCGATCAACGTCGGGTGGTCTTGAAGAGCACGGCGATCGATTCGGGCTTTCCTGTCACGGACGACGCCGAAGGCTGGGGACGCCTGAACCTCTTCGCTGCGGCCGACGGATACGGTGCATTCAACGGAGACGTCACGGTTTCGATGGACGCCAGTGCGGGGGGCTTCAATGCAGTGGACACCTGGCAGAACGACATCGCCGGCGTGGGTAAACTCACCAAGCAGGGGAGTGGAACTCTGCAGATGAAGGGACGCAATCACTACAGCGGTGGTACGGAAGTTCAGGCAGGTGTTCTGGAGGCCGACTCTGAGACGGCCCTCGGTACGGGCGACGTGTACGTGAGCGGTGGAACCCTCTCCAGCAACGTGTCGGACACACTCCACGTGTTCGGCAAATATACGCAGCTCTCGAACACGACGCTGGAACTCAACACTGACGGTCGCTGCGCAGGTCGAGTGCAGGTTGGCGGTTACGTCACTTTGGCCGGTGGCAAACTGCACGTTAAGCTGAAGTCCGGCTTCAAGCCGCGCCTGGGTGCGATCCTCAATGTCATCGATACTCAGGCCGGCATTCGCGGGCGGTTCGCGAGCATTACGGTCGATGGCTATCGCGCGAGGCCGGTCTATACTCGCAACTCGCTCTACCTGTTGGTCACCCCGTAAAGGTGTGACAGAGTGAGTTGATTGGCGGGCGTCAGATGTAATCGAGATCTGACGCCCGCTGAACCAGATCACGGATCACTCACGACGCCTGTTTCTGGCCGGCGCCGTCAGCTTCGCAAGTTCCGCGATGTAAGCGCAGAACATGTCAGCCATTGCGTCAGCATAGGCTCTGATCTCCGCGCTCGTGCGAGGGCTTTCCGAAAAGTTCTTCGCCACCGTGGTGAGTGTCGTGGTGATCAAATCCCGGGCCAGCGCACGCGTTTCCTTCGGCGCTTTTGGGAGCGCCTCCTGCACGAAGGCTTCGAAAATCCCCTCTCCCGAAGCCTTTGCCGCCTGCGCTTCAGGTGCATCGCGGTAAAGCGGTGCGGCGTCATCGAGGGCCACGCGCATCCCGGCTTCGTCGCATTCCGACCGGACGAAGGCGTGAACTACCGCGCGTAGTCGGTCGAGCGGCGGGTTCCGAACGTCCTCCAGGATGTTGCGCAGCATCTGCGTCGTCTGCTGCCATTCATTGCTTTGCAGCTTGAATAGGATCGCTGCCTTGTTGGGGAAGTACTGGTACACCGAGCCGACACTGACCCCCGCTTTCGCCGCGACCCGCGCTGTCGTGAAGCGGTGTGCTCCTTCTTTGGCCAAAACCTGAATAGCAGCTTGCAGGATCGCTGCGACGAGTTCTGTCGAACGTGCCTGTTGGGGGTCTTTTCGCGAGGCAATCTGCGGAATTCTGCGGGGTGGCATGGTGGTGTGACAGCTCCGAAATTAATGCGAATAGAAAACACGACGAATTCATCGTATTCTCTCAATGCGACGAATGATTCGCATTTTAGAGCGGCGCCGCACGGCGCTCAATTCCAAATTGGACACCTCCATGACCACAACACTGACTACCACTGCACTGACCTCCCTATTGGATCGCCTGTTCAAGCAGGCCGACGTAGCGACCAGCCCAGCTATGGACGGCATCTCCCGCGAGGAGCGCGAGCGCCTGATGCGCAGCAAGACCGAATACCTGGACTTCTACGGACGCGTAAAAGACCTTTGGCTGCCGGTCTCGCGCGAGACCGGCGCGCTCCTCTACGTGCTGGCGCGTAGCACCAACGCCCGCAGCATCGTCGAATTCGGCACGTCGTTCGGCATCTCGACCCTGCACCTTGCCGCAGCCCTGCGGGACAACGGTGGCGGCCAGCTGATCGGCAGCGAGTTCGAGCCGTCAAAGGTAGCGAAAGCGCGCGAGCACATTGCCGAGGGCGGTCTGGCGGACCTGGTCGAAATTCGCGAAGGCGATGCGCTGAAAACACTGGCCGTCGGCTTGCCCGAGTCCATTGACCTGCTACTGCTCGATGGCGCCAAGGCGCTCTACGGCGAAGTCTTGGACCTGGTGGAAAGCCGCCTGCGTCCCGGCGCCCTGATCGTGGCCGACAACGCTGATTACAGCCCGGAGTACGTGGCGCGCGTGCGTTCGTCCGGTGGGGGTTACCTATCCGTACCCTTCGGCGTGGACGTGGAGTTGTCGATGCGGCTCGGCTGAATCGACTCCTGCCCCCCTTCAGCGTTTCAGGTCCTTGTCACTCAACTTGGGAGAGTTGGGTAGCTGAAAGTCTCGAGGCAGACAGTCAATGCGATCGCATTGTCGCCCACAGTCAAAAGCTCGGGACCTCCGGATCCCGCGTTTCTCGCGCAGGTGCGCGCGGAAGATTTTGCAGATGAGACCAAGGGCTCGCTGACGTCTGGTTTCGAATGGGCTCGACACACCCTGCCGCGAACATTCCACGCGGGGCCGATGTTATGGCAAATGCTGAGCGGTAGAAGAATCGCATGTATTCGCATCGCAACAACTGTGGATGTCGGAACCGATAGCTAGCGGATTCTCCTCAACATGCATCGAATTTCTTGATACGAGTACGCGTGCGCTGCGCCGTTCGTGAGTACTATCGGTCCATGAACACATCTGCCAGGCACTTGGCTGCGTTGGTTCTGCTCATACTGGCGTCCCTGCTCTTTGCTGGACGTACGATGACAGGCCGCGCCACTCCAGGCGAGGCGGCTACTTCGATCGAGGAGACAGCTGCCATCGCGGACGGAGGTTCGAAGCAGGTAGAAGGCGAGGTGCCACTTGCCGTTGCCCAATCGGAGCAACACGATCAGGCCTCCAAGGGGGCCATCGTCGCAGGTAGCCGTAACCGTCATGAGGCGATCCACGATCTCGTAGCCGAAGCGCAGACACTTCTCAGTGGCGTCGAGCTCCAATACGTCTTCACTGGAGAAGGGAAGAATCAGGTGCTCCGCGGCCGTCCGGTCGCCTTTGCGCTGTGGAGCGAAACGAAGCACGAGTGGTCCGTCGCACACATCGAACTCCCGCGTCCGCCTTTCAAGTGGAACCCCAATGGGAAGCCCCTGGCCTTTCGCACTCTCACGCCGGGTATCGAGGCGCGGCACGTGAAGGGCACCGGTGCCGAGCGGCTGATGTTCGCCTTCTCCCGGGACGGGGATCCGTTGAAGGTTTACGGCCGCAAGTTCCCTGTATTCGACAACACCCTTGTCAAACGCAGGCATTGGAGCGCCGTCGTCCAGACCGCGAAACCGATCGTGTATCTGCCATTCACCGAAGACACCTTCGACCCGGGTTTCGTCAGCAGCGGGAAGGAATTTCTGCTCACTACGGCGCGTCAGGCGATCGAGGAGCTGCGTCTCGCGAAGGTGCCGAGTGCGGCCTTTTCCGGAGAGTTGCTCGCCGATGTCATTCCTCCACAGGTCATTACGACACTTGCGGTCATCGAGCAAACCGATGACAAGGACTACATACAGAAGCAGGCGCTCGCCTTCGACGAGGTGCTGAGCCAGTACGGGTTGAAGCGGGAGGAGGCCTATCGGTATAGCGTCTCGGACGCAAACGCGTTAGGGCCCATGCAATTCACCAACCGCAAGGGCAAGGGGACGTACGCGTACCTCGTCAGACGCTGCCGCGGAGCAAAGCTCGACCCGAGCTTCGAGAGCGGCGCGACGAATCTGCTGAACGCCATGAAAGCGGCGGCCTGCCTGCTGGATTTCAATCTGGCGGGAATGCGGCCGGATATTCGTCGCGCGTATCGTGCCAACCCGGAAGTGTTGGGCATCTTTCCGGTCGCCGCATACAATGGCGGATCCCGCAATGTCATGAAGCTCTACCGGGTCCTGACCAGAATGAATGTCAAGCTCGACGTACTGAGCCGGCCGGGCGTGCAGCTCACAGGAGCTTCGGTGACTTGTCCCTGCGTCTGGAAAGCGGAAGGCACGGATGCCCATCCGGTGAGGATCCCGAGATACAACAACGAGAACCGGTGGTACATCGAAAAGTATCAGAGCATCGTGAGCCTGTTCGAGAGTTCCGCCCCGGACTCGGCGTTCGTGAATGAACTCGACGGATGGGTGCCGTTACGCACCAACGGAATGTTGGCCTCCCCGAACTCTGCGAACAGCCCAAAGTAGGTAGGCAGGGCTCGACCGCAAGACCGAGTGCAGTTTAGCGGCTTCTCGTCGAAAAACCTGGCGACCCGCACCCGGACAGTGCTGCGCGCGAACGAATTCGCTGCGAAGCATGGGACCGGGTCTATAATGAACAACGTAATGGATTCACCTCCGGGCTCTACCGAAAAAGGAATGCGATGCTGAGATTGCCACTGATCGGAATCTGCCTTGTTGTGACACTGACCGGGTGCATTACCGCGCCTCACAACCGCGCCACAAAAATTGCGAATACGGCCATGACAGGAGCTTGCCTCGCGGCCGGACTGTATCCCTGTACGATCGAGCCCACCGCAGCGGAGAGGTCAAAAGCTACTGAGGACAAGGCCGCCTCTGTCCGGGCCGCCGCGCAGCGCAATTCAACCACCGTCAACCAGGATGCCGCGCGCCGCGCATCGTGCTCGACCGCTGAGGGTCCTCGGCTGCCGGTCAGCTCGAGTCAGTGCGCGGACTACGGGGGAACTTGATCCGGCAGCTGGCGGCCCTTTCGCAGGAATTGAGATCAAACCAAGCGTGGTGAGTAAAGCCCCCCATTGAGGGGGGGCGCCATCCACTCGTTCTGGGCTACAGCAGCCGCGCGCGCTGGGGGACGATCGTCCCGTCACTGTGATCCCGAGCAACACTTCTCTCACCAGCCTGTGAGGAGATGTCATGACGCATGCTACCGCTATGAGTGACCAGGACTTCCACGAGACCCGTGAATTGTTCTTGCGGCAAGCGGATGCCGAAACCGCACACGACATCGACGCTCTGGACAATGTACTCATCCGTCCCGAACCGGGCCAGTCGATTCCGTTGCATTCGTTGCCAGGCATACAGATTCTGGGGGCGTGACGCAGTGATGGAGCATTTTCGCAAGACATTTGCGGGCACTTGGATCATGCAGCCCGACACAAACGAGATCCGAATCGTCCCGATTACCGGCGACGTGGCGCAGATTTACGCTCCTTGCAGCATCACAATTGGCGCGTCGGGCAAGGCGGCAAATACGATGGCGTTTCTGATCAATGAGTTTGCTGTGAGGACGCGAGAGGGTTGGAAGATCTCGACAATTGTTGTGGTACCGGCGCAGTGACGGATGCCGTAATGCTCGCACCGTTGAGCTGTCCGCTTGCACAAGCCCGTGAGGCCACAAGGAGATTGTATGGTGATGAACAGACGTACTTTTGGGGCCGCCCTGGCGGCGGGCGCGGCCACCTCGTTGATCTCCACCCCTGGCCTGGCCGCTAATCCCAATCCGACCAAGGCGCGCAACGTTGTTCTCGTGCACGGGCTATTCGCCGACGGATCATGCTGGTCCGAAGTGATTGCACGATTGCAGGCGTCGGGGCTCAATGCCACGGCCGTGCAAAACCCTCTGACGACGCTGCCTGAGGCGGTCGCCTCCGCTCAGCGGGTGCTGGCGCGGCAGAATGGCCCGACGGTTCTGGTCGGGCATTCCTTTGCCGGGATGATCGTCACCGAAGCCGGTATGCAGCCGAATGTTTCGGCTCTTGTCTATGTGGCAGCGCGCGCGCCGGATGCGGGCGAGGATTACACGGCTTTGGCCAAAAGATTTCCCACGCCGGCAGCGTCCTCGGGGATCGTCTTCGACGGCGATGAAGGTCGTCTGAGCGAGGAGGCGTTCTTACACGATTTCGCTGGCGACCTGTCGGAAGCTAAGGCGAAGGTGCTTTATGCTGTCCAAGAGCCATTCCAAAAGGCGTTGCTCACGGGCAAGACCACGTACGCGGCCTGGCGGTCGAAGCCGAGTTTCTATGCCGTCTCGACCGAAGATCGTACTATCAATCCGGATCTCCAGCGTTTCATGGCCAAGCGCATGGGCGCCAAGACGATCGAAGTGAAGGCAAGCCACCTGTCGCTGATTTCCCATCCCGACCAGATCACACGGCTGATCTTGGAAGCTGCGCAACGAGCCTGACGGGGCGTCAAAGGACGGTGCTCCCGCGTCGGTGTGAGCATCAACTATGTTGACGTGGCTGTTGTCCTGACCCGCAAAGAGCAAAACGGCGAGAAGTGACTGAAGTCAACACCGAGCGTGTATGGCTTGATACCTTGTTGGCGCCGGTCTGTGCATGGCGGGAATTTCCGCATTGCTGCCGTAAACGCAGACCATAGTTCGCATCCAGTGTTCGTGTCGGTTACGTGATCATTACTAGCAGCGGCACTCTTGAGACTTCGTAACCTGGGATGCCGTGCTGAGCGCCCCCACCGCCGCGGACACTGCCCAGGTCAGCACTCGGATCTCGACAAGCTTCCCCGTGACTTTTTCATGTGGCGCGCGCCATGCCCGGTCAGCTCGAGCAGCACGCTGTAGGGCCGTCTCAGGGAAATTCTCACGCCTCAGGGCGGTAGGCCACCCGGCAGCCACACTGCCCGCGTCCGCCGGTCGATAAGACACGAAACCAGCAGACGGCTGGCGTGAGTTGCACCGGCGTAGTGCCGCCTCAGGGAAATTCTCACGGCGCTGACGACGCACGCCAAATACCAACAGTGATCAGCGGTGAACAAGTTATTCATGTGCGAATTGCATTGTGAGATGTTGGTTCACTCGCGGGACTCGCGGACTGACATAAAGTTGCATTGCGGCAGAAGGATCTACAACAAACCGTCAGGACAAACCGCGGCACAGAGTATCTTTAGGGAGGTCGAATGCGTATCAAATGGCGTGTTGTAGCCCCGACAGCGGGCATGCTGCTGGCCTCGGCCGGTTCCGCGACCGGTCAGACAGACAGCGCGGCGGGGGGACTCCGCAACGCAGCTGAGGCGCGCAGAGCCTGTCATGCTGCAGGAAATCACCGTCACGGGTGTGAAGCGCAGCCTGGAGACTGCAATTGCCACCAAGCGCGACGCCGATGTAGTTGAGGATGTCATCTCTGCCGAGGACGTTGGTAAATTCCCGACGGAAAACCTCGCGGAATCCCTGCAGCGGGTCACGGGGGTGCAGATCTCCCGGTTCCGGGGCGAAGGCAATACGGTCACCATCCGTGGCCTGCCGTCCGGGTTTACCCTCGTAGAGCTCAATGGTCACACGCTGGCCAATGCGCTCGGCGCGTCTGGAAGCAATGTCAGCCGCAGCTTCGATTTCACCATCCTGCCATCGGAATTCGTGAGCAAGGTGGAAGTATTCAAGACCCCGAGCGCCGATATGGAGGAAGGCGGTCTCGCCGGAACGGTCGTCGCTCATACCGTGCGGCCGCTGGATTTTGGCGGGCGTAAAATAGCGGCAAACATACAGGAAGCGAATGAATCAAACCGCGGCAAGTGGGCCCCCCGCGCGTCGGCTTTCTATACTGACGTGTTTGCTGACGGGATGGTTGGGGTTTCGCTGGGCGGCGCATATACGAAGCGCCTTACCGAGACGGACGAGCACCGCATTACGCGTTACCGGCGCCTGGCGGAAGGGGCCAACTCCCCGGCTCACCTCGATCTCAACGGCAACGGCACCATCTCTACCGCTGATCTGACGCGATACGCGCTCGTGGATTCGATATTCCAGACACTCTTCAGGGAGGATCGCGAGCGTAAAACCGCGATGGCCACTCTGCAGTTCAAGCCGACCGATCACCTCGAGCTGACCGCGGACAGCTTCTACGGCCAGATGCACCTGTTCTCGCCGCGTCTGACCGACCTGGTGCGAATTGGCGCCGCCGCCAAAGGGCCTATTGTCCCTGGGAGCGTCGTGATGATCAGCGACCCGGCAACTTGAGTGCGGTCGGCGACAACGGTGCGCCGGTCAACCTGATCGAGACTGCGGAAATACGTGGCGTGGACGAGCGCGGTGACGGTCGCACGGAAGCTCGCGATGCAAATCTGCTGTCCGTTGGGCTCAACGGTACGTATCACACCGATAATGATTTCAAGGTATCCACCGACCTCAGTTTGTCGCGCGCCCGGCAGGTAATGGACAATCCCCTCGAGGAGAACACCCGTGTGGCGGACGTCTCCTACGATTTGCGCAAGAATGGCGACTTCGTCAGCTACGCGTACATGGGCGCAGACAGCACGGGTCATCTGGACCCGGCCACCTACAGTCTATTGAGCCTGAACGGCGAGTGGGGACAGAGGCGTTCCGACGACCAGCGTGACGCGTCGATCGACATCTCGAAAGGGGTCAATTGGGGTTGGATCAACGGCCTTGAGGGCGGAGGCCGCTTCGCCGTGCGAACCGTGTATCAGGACAATCGCCGTATGGCCGCGACATCCACGCAGCTCGCGCCGCTGTGGGGCGGCGGTAAAGCCCCGGTAGCAGATCTGTTCCTGGTGCCCGTACACCCCAGCACCGGTACGTTTGCCGACGCGTCCGGGTCAACAAGCAGTGTGTTCCCGCAGCAGTACCTCGTGAACGATCCGTTCGCCTTCATCAGCAACTTCGGCCGGCAGAATATCGAGGCCATTCCGAACGTCATCACGAACGATCCCACGGGCATTTACGATGTAAAGGAGGACACGGGTGCCGCCTTTTTCCGAGTCAACCTTGCGGCGGATGACAGCCGGGTCACCGGCAATATCGGCGTGCGGGTGGTGCGTACCAAGCAAATTTCGAAGGGTGTCGCTCCTGACCTGAACGGAATCACCTTCGAGCCGCAGGCCGGATCCATAACGAAGGTGCCTGGGGCCGCCCCCGTCACCATCGACCATACTTACAATGATATTCTGCCGAGCCTGAATCTGCGTTATGACGTTACGGGCGACCTCGTGCTGCGCCTTGCGGCCTCGCGGACCATGTCGCGCCCAACGCTGACTCAGCTGTCGCCGACGGTCAGCGCAAGCGGGGCGAATTCCACGATTACCAAGAACAACCCCTATCTCGATCCATTTCGTTCCAACAATTACGATCTCAGCAGCGAATGGTACTTCTCGGAAGGCGGCCTGATCTCAGGAACCTTGTTCTTGATGGAATCGACCTCGCGCAGCAACTGTTGAGCACCCGGCCCGCGCTGCGCATCGTCGTCCTGTCGATGCACGATGAGCTCTTGTACGGGGACCGGCTCCGGACGATGGGCGTGCTTGCGTATGTGACCAAGGATCGTACGCGCTCGGAATTTCTACTGGCCCTGCGTAGCGTTCTGGAGGGTCGGCCGTATTTCACGAGTCAGCAACGCAAGCGCCTGGATCTGCATATCTCCAGTGAACCGCTCACTCCCGAGGCGGTTCTTTCCGATCGCGAGCTGCATGTACTGCGCCTGTTGGCTTCCGGCAAGACATCGAGAGCCATTGCAGCCGAGCTGTCAATGGCAACCAAGACCGTATACAGCCACCGACGCAACATCAGCACGAAACTCGGCATCAGCTCCAACCGTGAGCTGCTGAAGTACGCAGTCCACTGGGTTCGCCGTACCCAGTCCGTGGATCGCAGGTTGATATCAACTCCGTGAAGTCTGAGCACGGCGCGAACCGCCTGCCGTCCCGCTCGTGGACGATGGCGGTCACTGCTGTGTCAGTCCTGGGTCCTCGGCGTTGGATTCCAATCAGTACGGCACTCGTGTGCCTTGCGACGACCATTGTCCTGTCACTGGCGGCCCGTGCCAGGGGCCCGGATGGCTCGCAATTGTCGGTTGCCATTGCCTTTGCGGGCCTGTTGGTCTCGATTCTCCTGCCGCTCAACATTGCGTTTGCCCAGGCAGGCAACCGCAGGGTCACGAGTTGCGTACGCCGCTCACCTCGATTGCCGGCTCCCTCGGGCTCGTGTCGGGAGGAGTGGCGGGTGAGTTGCCGCCCAAGGCCACGCAGCTCGTCGAGATCGCTGCCCGCAACTGCGCGCGCCTGGTGCGCCTGATCGATGACATTCTCGATACCGAGAAGGCCGCCGCGGGCAAACTGGAATTCGACCTGGAGTCTCAGCCGCTCGAGCCCATTGTGGCCCAGGCCATTGAGGCGAATCGGGAATATGCACACCGTTTCGGCGTGCGACTGCTGATCGCCCAGAGCTGCCCGGGGGTGTGGGTGCGTGTCGATCGGGACCGGCTGATCCAGGTGCTCACCAATCTGATCTCCAATGCCGCCAAGTTTTCGCCGGCGGGCGCAGTGGTGTCGGTGGGGACGCAAGAGCAGGGGCCGCAGGTGCGCGTGTGGGTGAAGGATGCAGGAGCGGGGATCCCCGAGTCCTTCCGCGATCGGATTTTTCAGCCCTTCGCACAGCGCTACCTCCCGCGGCAATGCTTTCGCGGTCATGAAGATCACCGGGACGTTTGCCAGCGCCGGGTAGTCCCGCATGCGGCTCAACGTAGTGGGCCCGTCCATGCCCGACATCATCACATCGAGGAGGAGCAGGTCGGGACGCAGGTTGAGCATCTGCGCGAGCGCACGCTCGCCTGACTCGCAGGTGTGGACGATGAGACCTTTGTCGATCCCCAGGGCCATCTGCACGATCTCGCGAATGTCGGCTTCGTCGTCGACATAGAGGATGGTCTTCAGCTGCGTTCGATCCACCGCGTATTGTGTGATCGTCGCGCGCAGTCAGCAACCTGGAACATCTTTAGAGTCGGACGCCGGCCACACTGCGGATGGTGCGCTGCAATTGCGATGGTGCGTCGCGACTTCGGCGGCTCTTACACCAGGCAGTGAGCGGTCCTGCAGCTGCTTATGCCGACGTTGCGCGTGAGGGTCTCAACCCAGCAAAGCCGCTGTGGCAGCGGCTGCGGCGAACCCGACACCCAGTGCGGGGACCAGGACGTATTGTTGATTTGGTCTTACTACTTATCAACTTATGGCGAGACGCCCCCACCACATGCAAGGAAAGAGGCGGAATGGCCCCGTCAGCCTACAAAATTGATTGGCGTTACTTTCGTACCGCGAGAGACTATGAAAGAACTCGAGTTCGCCAGTCACGGCGCGAGACTGGTGACAAATTGTTCGATGTTAGCCAGGACGGGTTGCTGGTCTCC
>Ga0068859_100003777_pt1 | contig 15453 bp, 12 predicted proteins | sample KBSSwiS22_FD_66585 | JGI IMG/M metagenome (GOLD analysis project Ga0068859, IMG submission 66585) | Switchgrass rhizosphere microbial communities from Kellogg Biological Station, Michigan, USA - KBS Switchgrass S2-2 | ecosystem: Host-associated > Plants > Roots > Rhizosphere > Soil ...
TCGCCGAGCGATCCTTCCGTGGACAAGTACTTCGCTCTCGCCGAGGAACTGGGCATTCCGGTAGCAATCCATATGGGGACCGGAGGATCCGGACGAGCGAACATAACTTCTCCGAAGTTTCGCGGGTCGATGGGGAATCCCCTGCTGCTCGAAGATCTGCTGGCCAGACATCCGAAATTGCGCGTGCAGGTCATGCATGCCGGTTATCCGTTGATCGACAACATGCTCACGCTGCTGCAGGCGAACTCGCATGTGTACGTGGATGTCGCAGGCCTGATCTGGAGCTATCCGCTGAAAGAAGTGAACCGCTACATCGAGCGGCTTGTGGACGCAGGTTTCGAAGATCGCGTGATGTTTGGCACTGACCAGATGGAGTGGCCCAAGCTGATGGCGTACTCGATCAGCCTGATCCAGAATGCCGACTACCTCACGCCCGAACAAAAGCGCGACATTCTCTACAACAATGCTGCGCGGTTCCTAAGGCTCGACACGACCAGGACACATTGAAGAGCTTCCACTCAGTTGTCGCGCGGAGCAGTTCGGCACTGCTCCGCGCTGTTGCTATTTCGCCTGCGATGCGCGAAAGAGTTGAAAGAATACGTCGGGTCGGACAATCTGGAATTCCGAGCCCAGGGACGCAGCCAGTGTTTTTGCATCGGAAGGCGTGATATTCCAGGATTCCAGGCCCATCGCGACGAACAGCGGAGCATTGCCATCCCAGTTCTGCGCAATGCTATTGAGAGATGAAATACCGGACTGCGTGTCATTGACTCCCATGAGCGTTGCAACCGGCACGCCATCGATTATCGTTGCGGTGCTCGAAGATTCGTAGTTGTAGATGATCCCCTGCAAACCCGGGACACTGGACTTGTATAGGTCCACCAACTGAGACGACAGAGCAACGTCTGTGCTGTTGTTGCGATTGTAGGCAAAGAGCGAAAGCATGCCCGTACGCTGCATATATTTGCCGCTTCGCTGCATGAACGATGGCAGAGTCGATGCGGGCCACATGACGGGATAGGTATATCCCGCGCCCGAAGGTCCCGCCACAAGAAGATCATTGGCAGTCTGGGTTTGCTGGAAATAGGAGAGCATCGACGGAGCGATATCGAGCAGTAGAACGCTGATGCTCCATCCCAGAGGCACCTGACCTCTTGCAGGATCGTCCCAGATTTGGCGCAGGCGATGCTGGTCATACTGGATGTTGTCGCCCTCGACCATCGTGAACGATACGTAGATCTTCTTCGCAAGTTTCGGAACCGTAACCGAAGGTTGGTACGACCTGACCGGCGCACGAACGCCGCTGAACACCGATGCGTTGTAAAAGAAGTCGGCCGCAACCACGACGGTGGAGTTCTGCGCGCACAGTGTCACGCCTGTCATCTCATCTCCGTGCGGGAACCATCCGAGATAAGGCAGGTCGGGTTGCATACTTTGAAGAATCTCGGCCAGAAGACTAGCTTCCTCCTCAACGTTCGGATCGAGCCAGACAACCGGCGCCTTCGTTGCCACGATGTAGTCGCGAAAGAGTGCATTGACCACCTGGTAGCTTGGCTGAGTAGTGGTGGCGGTGATCAGATATTCATTCCACATGGTTGTGGAGAGCGTGAGAGTCTTGGTACCAGCCGGCGGAGTGAACTTGTAAATGAAATAGTTTCCCCCGTCCGCAAATCGCCAGCCGCCGGACGCAAGTTGCGAACTGTCCTGATCAAATAGAAAAGGCTGTTCAGCTGCGGTGCCGGGCTGGAATGACGCAATCGCGCTGCCATCTGCAGTCACGGTCACCTGGGAGACAGACGGACCCCATCCATCGCTGGTGTACGCATCCTGATATCGCACGTAAACAGAGGGGCCACTGGCAAGGAACGCCGATAGATCCACCGTATAAGTCGCCGAATTGGAAGCGTCCGTGACAGGCTGACTGACCTTGAGAAGCGTCGTCCACTGCACCCCAGGAGTGGCTTGCGAGTTGGACGGGCCGATCGCAGTAATCAGCCGCCGGGTCGCTTGCGGATAAACATTGTTCAACCCGTAACGATACACGTCGAGATTGTTGCTGAATCGTCCACGAAGATCGTCGATAGCCGGAAGATTGTACTGACTTGCGAGATCGGCCGAGGCAATTACGGCGCCGTGAATTCCCGCGAGGGTAGTAGCCAGATTGATGGTATCCGGAACGTTAGGATCGTAGAGGATGGCCCCGGTGATTTCTGATCGATAACGCTGAAGAAGCGAGAGCGGATCGCTCGTGATTGTGTACGGAACTTTGATGGTCTTTAGCCATTCGAGATTTGTGGGATCGGTTCCCCAATAAAAATAGAGGCGAGGTCGCGTGCGATTCACGATCCCCTGCAATGAGACCAGCAATCCTTGTTGGTCTCCATCGAGGGAGGACAGATCGGCTGCGATCAGCGAATATGCCGCGGGAAATGTTGGGAGCGCTTGATTGTCTGGCCAGTATAAGGGAGAACTGGCTGATGCCGAGGTTTGTGAAAATACCGGGAGGTCCACGGCGCTTGCTCCAGCGATGGCGCCGCTGAGGAGCAGGAATTCTCTACGGGAAGTTGACATTGGCTAGCTCATCCTTTGCGGGGAAGGTTTACCGGACGAACAGGGACCGGTAGGGTCGTGCAAAGCGAGCGAAAGGAGTGAAGATGGTATCGATTCCACTCCGCCAAACAAGGTATATTTCGGGAGCAGACATTGTCAACGCACAGCGCCGTCTTTTCTGTGGAGATAACTCAATGCATGCGTTGCCGCATGCGCTTCTCAGAATCTGCGGACCAATACTTGCAGTCGAGCCGGATGAACACAGAGGAGTAAGGAATCGTCATCGTTGTTTTCAGCACGAGCACATGAAATTCCTTGCTGGTTTCGTCAATCTGGCTGATGACGCGCTCGTGGAGCATCGTTTCTATGGTGTAGTCGGCGAGAAGCTTCTGAACCTGATCGCGATAAGCAGAGGCTCCCGGGGCATCATCATCTCCGACAAAAGGCAGTTCCTTGTCCATGTAGATCAGCGGCCGAACGTGTATGGAACTATTGATGGTTCCGAGCACAGAACGCAAAACGTCCAGCTGACTCGCGTTTGTCTCGATGGTCTCCACTCCCGGCGAAGACTGAAGCGGATACGCGGAATCAACGATGAGTATCCAATTGCGGTGGCCCATCAGCGGCATCGTCTGCGCGACTCGGGCTTTCCAATCCGATTGCGCAGTGACAACGAGGGGTGCGCTGAAAATGATTGCGGCAAAGATGGTGAGTAAGAATTTGCGCATGTTCAGGAAAATCCTTTCGCGAATGCGGCGTCGGGATCACGTTATCACCCGATGAGCCGCTTCATCCAGCCAGCAAGCGCTCGCTCGTCATCACTGCCGCTTGATTGCGCCTTCTGAATGGCTCGGCGATCTGCCTCTGGACGGTTCTGACTGATTTTGAATTTACCTTCAATGCGCGCAATCGGAATCCGGAACCCGACGATTCCGGCAAGCATTGTGCGACGGTACCCGTCTGGCAGGCCCTTCCATTGCTCCGCAAATGCGGGCTCGTTGGCCTGAATAAGGCCGGACAGCAATGCTTCTTTTGAAGCATTATCCTCGACGAGTTCAAGCTTTCCGTAGGCATGGATAGCAATGTAGTTCCACGTGGGAACCGATAACTGCTCGGCGTAAAGCGATGGGCTTACATAACTATGCGGGCCAGGGAAGAGAACGAGAGTTTCGCGATTCGCAAGAGACTGCCAGTGCGGATTTGCCTTGGCGAAGTGGCCCTCAACGACACCATGCGGGCCCTCGTCTTTGACGACCAGCGGAAGATGCGTCGCCCGATGCGGCGCTGAACCGATCGTGTCGTCGAGTGGGCCAAACAGGATTGCAAAAGAGTAGGCATGCATCGCTTCCAGAAGGATTGCGCGGTCCTGGACCTCATTGAATTTTGGCGTGTACATTCTTCTCCTGTGTTATTCGGAAGCTTGATCGTTATCTCAACGTTAGTGGCCAGGCAGACGCCTTCGCAACGTGTGTGCTCGTCTTCGGGAATCAAGCTGATATGCTGTGGCCGACTGGTTTGTCGAGTGGAGGCTGAGGATGGAAGTTTCGGAGTTGAACATGGCCACGACCCAGGCTGCAGTCTCGAAGAGGCGCGGAATCTGGCCGGCGCTGGCGTTGTTCATCACGGCGCCGCTCGTCGCCGAGTTTTTGCTGGGCAATCTGCCCATCAAGCTTCTCCCCGCCCTTGTCGTATTGGCGCCCCTCTACGGCGGTGGTGCGTTGCTCATACGCGAGTGGGTGCGAAGAACCGCGCGCGGCTGGCCGACCATTCTGCTGCTCGGAATGTCCTACGCGATCCTCGAAGAGGCCTACACTACGCAATCCCTGTTCAATCCCGACTACCTGAAGTTGCATCTGGGCCTGCTCGCGCCTGCCTATATTTCCACTCTGGGCATCGGCGGCTGGTGGACGCTGTGGATGTTCAACGTACACGCGGTGTGGAGCATAGCAACACCGATTGCTCTGATTGAGGCCTGCGTGCCGGATCGTGCGCGGACGCCGTGGTTGGGGCGCGTAGGAATGGTCGTAATCACAATCGTGTTCATCCTCGGCGCGACCGCTGCCGGCATCATGCAGTTCAAGCAGGATCCGTTCCTGGCTTCGACCAGGCAATTTATCGGTGCGGCAGTGGTCATCGTGCTGCTGGCTGTGGCGGCCTTCCTGATTCCGGCCGGGCAACACAGCAACGAAGGCGGCAGTGCGCCTTCGCCCTGGATCGTCGGTGCCGTTGCGCTGCTGTTTGGCTCGGCTGCTCTTTTTGTTCCCCAGGCGTGGGGATGGGGAGCCGTGGCGGAATTGCTTGGCTTGGATCTCGTAATGTTGCTGGCTGTGATGGCATGGTCGCGCCGTGCCGGATGGGTACTCCGGCATCAACTCGCGCTTGGAGCGGGAGCGGCCCTGGCCTACGGCTGGCACGCCTTTCTCCAACACCCCGCAGTCGGCAAGTTGGACGCGAGTGTTCGCATAGGAAACGCGATCTTTCTGGCGGCCGCCTTGGTGCTGATCTGGTTCGCAACAAAACGAATGAGCGCTATGCCACCCGATGAATTCACGTCTCATTGAATGCGCTCAAACCGGAAGCCCGCTTCACGCAGCGCATGGCTGATCGCGGTGATGTGCGTTGCGCCGCGGGTCTCGAGCGTCACATCGATCACGGTTTCACCCAGGCTGACTCCGTAGTACGCCCGGTTGTGAACCGTCTCGACAATGTTGGCGCGTTCGCGCGCGAGAACCTGGGTCAAGTGGTGCAGCGCTCCCGGGCGGTCCTGCAAGTAAACCCGAAGCCGTAATAGGCGCCCATCTTTTACGAGGCCCCTCTCAATAATCTTGGCCAGCAGCGTGACATCGATATTGCCTCCACACACGAGAATGACGGTACGCCGATGGCGGAGGTTTGTCTTTGATTGCACCACTGCCGCCAGCGCTGCGGCTCCGGCTCCCTCCGCAAGGGTCTTCTCCTGCTCAAGCAGCATCAGGATCGCGCTTGCGATCTCTTCGTCGTCCACCGTCACGATCTCATCCACGTAGCGCGTGACAAGCGGAAGCGTAATGTCGCCGGCTCGACGGACCGCAATACCGTCCGCAATCGTAGCTTCCGCGCTGATCGTCACCGGAGCTCCCGCCACGCGTGCGCGAAGCATGGATGGCAGCCGCTCAGGCTCAACGCCGACAACGCGAATCTTCGGATTGGTCTCCTTGAGAGCACAGGCGATCCCGCTGATAAGCCCGCCGCCGCCAATCGGAACGACCACTGCCTCGATGTCGGGAACCTGTTCGAGCAGTTCAAGCCCGATAGTTCCCTGCCCGCAGATCACCTCCGGATCGTCAAAAGGATGGATGAATGTGCGGCCCTCCTCCAATCGCCGGCGCATGGCCTCCTCGCAGGCCTCGTCATAAGTCGCCCCATGGAGGATCACTTCAGCGCCATAGGCGCGCGTCGCCGCAACTTTAACGAGCGGCGTCGCAAGCGGCATGACAATTTGCGCCCTGATGCCGCGCTGCGATGAGTGAAAGGCGACGCCCTGTGCGTGGTTGCCCGCGCTCGCGGCAATGACGCCGCGCTTTCGCTCAGTTTCGCTCAGCGTCATGAGCTTGTTGAGCGCCCCACGCTCCTTGAACGATCCTGTGCGCTGCAGATTTTCAAGCTTCAGATGCAGCGGGAGTCCTGTGAGCTCAGACAGATGATGCGAGAACTGGCATGGCGAGACATGGATGGAGCTCTCGATGCGGGCGCGTGCGGATTGAATTCCGATCAGCGAAACAGGTTCCAAGGCGATCTCCTCACGTAAATGGCCACAAATGAAAAACCACCAACCGCTCGTGCGGGAGGTGGCCTGGGTACTGCTGAACTATTGGTCCGGTGGGTTCAGGCTTTGATTCCCGCGCACATGCTGTGAATGCTAATTCGCATGGCGGGAATACACATGACCGTACACAGCGCAGCAAGGGGAAGCGCGCACGAAATGGCGTTGTGACTCATGTTGTATTTGAGTAGACCAGACGCGAGGATCAGCGGTCAAGAAACACGAGTTCTCCATGTGAAGATAACCTACATGCCTGCGTAGAAGCTCGCCATCCAGCTCTGCATCAGGCCAGGCAGGCACCCAAGCACCACCACCGCAATAGTGATCAGCGCCAGTACGCTCATCGTCACCGGATTGCCCTTTACCGGTGCGTTATCCGCTGGCGGCATCACGAAGACCCTTTTGAGGACCTGAAGATAGTAGTAGAGCGAGACCGCGCTCATTGCGACGGCAAGGGCAACCAGCGCAAACGGCACAACTCCGCGATTGACCTGAAGGACCGCCGCGAACAGGTTGAATTTGGCCCAGAACCCGACCAGCGGCGGGATCCCCGCGAGCGACAGGAACAGGACGAGGAGCACCCCGGCCAGCAGCCCGTTGCGCTTGTACAACCCCAGAAACGCGTCCATCCGATCGCTGCCATTCATGCGCTCGACCACGGAAACCGCACCGAATGCGCCGATGGTTGTAAGTCCGTAAGTAAGAATGTAGTAGAGGATCGCGTTCGCGTTGATATTGCTGCCTGAGTAATAGGCGACTGCGATCAAGATGTATCCGGCGTGAGCAATTGCCGAGTAGGCCAGCAGGCGGCGCACGCTGTTCTGCGCAAGGGCAGCGAGGTTGCCGAAGACCATGGAAGCGACTGCGACGATGGCGATGATGAGCGACCAGGGGCCGATGAAGCCGCTCCACTTCGTCGTGTTTCCCTGAGACACCGTAACAAGCCCGGTATGGCCCATCTGATTGAAGACATGAGCTGCAGCCGTGCCGATTCCGATGAGCAGCGCGAAGCTCGCCACCTTCGAGACGGAAGCAATGAACGCCGCTGCCGGGGCGGGTGCACCCTCATAGGTGTCCGGCGCCCACAGGTGGAATGGCACAGCAGCCACCTTGAATCCAAGTCCCGCAGCAACCATCACCAGCGCAACATACAGCAACGGCGCCGCACTGCTCGCGGTCGTTCCATAGAGCGCTCGCATAATTTCGTGCAGATTCGTCGAACCGGTCAGTCCATAGAGATAGCTGAAGCCAAAGAGCAGAAACGCCGCCGACATTCCGCCAAACAGGTAGTACTTCATCGCGCTCTCGGCGCTCTTGCTGGACCGCTTCGCAAATGCCGTAAGGATGTAGAGACCGAGCGAGAGCAGTTCGAGGCCGACAAAGATGACCAGCAAATCCTGCGCCGCCGAGATGAGCAGTCCGCCCGTCGCGGCCATCAACACCACGGCGACAAACTCGCCAACGTGCGTCGTAAAGTCGGACCCAATCAGCAGGAATAACGTAAGCACCGTCAGCATGAGAATGCCGACCTGCGCGATCGCTGTGTAGCCGCCAGCCGAGAGCAGGAGATCACTGCTGCCGGGATACGTCAACCCGCCATCGGCCTGAAACGGCATTGCGAGAACCGCCGCGCCGCACCCGAACACTCCAACGAGAACCGAAGCCATGATCCGCGTCTGCAGAGCAGCCTTGCGCAAAAACCCGAGATCGACGACGAGAACGAGTAATGCCGCAACATCGAGGGCGGTCTCAGGCAGCGTTACCCGGAAGAGGTCAGCGTAGTTCATTGCATACCTCCTGCGAGCAGTGCTTTCACGGCGGGCTCAATTGAGTTGAGCAGGATGCTGGGATAGATGCCAACGATCAGCGTAGCTGCGAACAGCAAAACTGTCGCGGTGATTTCAGGCCATGTAATGGGATCGAACTTCGGCCATCCCTCTTTGGGATGCTCATCCGGCCGCGGCAGCCGGTCCGTGAAGAAGGCCTTCTGCATGACGCGCCAGGTATAGGCGACACCGATCACGATGCCGACGCCCGATGCAGCCGTCCACCAGGGCTTTGCGATCCACGCACCCATCAGAACTTGAAGTTCGGCAACAAAGCCCGAGAACCCCGGCAGGCCCATCGACGCCACTCCGGCGATGACGAATGCCCACGCCGCAAATGGAAGCCGCCGACCGAGGTACATGCGTTCGAGTTCTCCAAGTTGCCGCGTATGCGTACGCTCGTAGACGATGCGGCCCACAATTGCAAAGAGCAGTCCAGCGATGACGCCGTGCGAAAACATCTGCAGCACCGCGCCATCGACACCTACCGTGGTGAGCGTGACAAGCCCGAGCAGGACAAATCCCATGTGGCTCACGCTGGAGTAGCCGATAACGAACTTAAAATCCGTCTGCGCCAGTGCAACGAGGGCGCCATAGATGATTCCGATGACAGCCAGAAGGGCGAAGACATCCCGCCACGATCCGATTCCCCAGAATGACCAACCCCACGGATCGAGCCCATGCGGAAAAAGTCCGATCGCAACGCGGAGGCAACCGTAGGCCCCAAGCTTCATGACGACGCCGGCGAGCAGCATCGATGCCGCCGTCGGCGCAGCGACGTGGCCAGTCGGGGCCCAGGTGTGAAATGGCCACAGGCCGGCCAGAATTCCGAATCCGACGAACGCAACCGGGAAAGCCCACATCTGAAAGCTGACTGGCAGGTTGGCGCGCGCAAGATCCACGAGAGCCGTAGAGTGACTGCCGGCCGTTGCATAGGCTGCCAGAAGTACGATGAGCACCATCGCGGAACCGACGAACGAGTACAAGGCCAGTTTCATCGCGGCGTATTCGCGCCTTGTCGATCCCCAGATCGCGATGAGGAAGTATTTCGGTACGATTGCAATTTCGTAAAAAACAAAAAGCAGGAACAGATCGAAGCTGAGAAAAACTCCGTAGACTCCCCCGATGAGGGCTAGAAAAAATGCGAAGAACTCGTTCGTGCGCAGTTCAATGTTCCAACTGAAGAGAACGCCGGCAACCGCAGCCAGCCCGGTGAGCAGCACAAGCACACGGCTGATTCCATCCGCGGCGAGCATGTAGTGGATGCCCATCATGGGAACCCAGGGCACATCCACAATCGTGATGCGTCCCTGCCCTGCCCCCGCCGCAAAACCAGCAATCGCAATTGCAAATCCCGCCGCCGCGACCGCGAGTGCAATCCCGCGTGCCAGGGCCGCATTGCCCTTGGGCATCAGCGCCAGCACCAGCGCACCGGCAAACGAGATGTAGATCGTCCAGGCCAACATTCTGTCTAAAATCTCCAATGTGCCAGCAGGTACTGAACCGTGGGATTCACGCGTTCAATCACAATCTGCGGCACCAAGCCGAGCAAAAACATCAATCCAATCACGGGAGCCATGCCGAGCCGCTCGCCTCCATGCAGGTCGGGAAACTCAACCCACCTCTCCGGCACGGGCCCTGTGAACACCTTCAGGATCACGGTGAGGATGACCGCCGCAGTAACGAGAAGACCGAGCACCGAGATGCCGGCCGCAACCCACGAGAGCGCGAATACACCGCGGAAGATCAGGAACTCACCGACAAATCCATTCAAACCCGGCAGCCCCAGCGAAGAGAAAAGCGCGATGCCCATGAGGCCCGCAAACACCGGCGCCGGCTTGCGCAGTCCGCCGAAGCTGTCGATGCCGCGCAGACCGGCGCTGCGAAACTGAATCATGGAGATGAACCAGAAGAGCGCAGCCGCTGTCAGTCCGTGATTGAACATCTGCAGGATGACGCCATTGAGCGCAGCAGCCTGGCTCACCGAGTCTGAAACGTTTCCGCTCGTGTGCACCGCAATCGCAAAGATACCAAGAAGGCAGTACCCAAGGTGATTCACCGACGAGTACGCGAAAACGCGCTTCAGATCTTTCTGCGCAGCCGCAGCCCATGCGCCCATAACGACTGTGATCACCGCAAGCACCAGAAGCGGTGTCCTTATCGCGGCGATCTGCGCACCAAAGAGCGGCAGCGCAATACGGAGCAGCCCGTATAAGCCCATCTTTGACATGCCGCCGGTCAGAAGCATGGTTACGGGCGACGGCGCTTCGCTGTACGCAGCCGGCAACCACGTGTGAAACGGCGCCAGCGGCACCTTCACCGCAAATCCGGCGAGCACACCGACAGCAAGCCACATCATCACCGGGCCGAGACTCGCCAGCACCCTTTGCTCGAGCGTTCCGTTCGCAGCCATCGCCGCAAGGTCAATGAAGTCCATGGACCGCGTGGCTTGATAAATGGCCAGAAAACTCAGCAGCAGCGCAACGCTGCCAACCATCGTGTACACAAAGAACTGTGTCGCGGCCGGTCCGCGTCTCGGTCCACCCCACAGCTTGATAAGAAAGAAAGCGGGGATCAGGCTCAGTTCCCAGAAGATAAACCAGTGAAAGAAATTCAGCGCGGTAAAGGTGCCGAAGAGTCCAGCTTCGAGCAGCAGCACCAGCGCGAAGAATAACCCCGGTTCATGCCGTACTCGATGAGCGGCGTCAATCGACATCAGCGATACCACCGCCGAAAGAATCAGCATCAGCGCGCCGAGCCCATCCACACCAAGGTGATACTGAACGCCGAGCGATGGCACCCATTGATGCAATTCCTGAAGACCGATGGACCCGTCCGTCGGCAGGTGCATCCAGATCACCAGCGACAAAAGAAGACAGACGATCCCTGTGACCTGGGCGACTCCGCGAGAGTGGCGGCCTGAGAAGATCGCGATCGCGGCGCCGATCACCGGCAGCAAAGTCAGAATCGTCAGAAGCGGAAGAGAGTTCATGAGCGTCCGCTCCAGATCAGGATGGCAGCCAGAATGACAACCGCCACCGCAAGAAGGCGAAGGTAGATCTGACCGCGCCCGTTCTGTATCCGCGCAAGAACGCCCCCGCCGTTGTAGATCTCTTCGCAGCCTTTGTTGAAGGCGCCATCGACCATGTTGGCGTCGAGGAAGCGATTGAGACGCGCCCATCCTTTGAACAGCCAGGTGACGGTCGCAACCATGTCTCCCCAGACTTCGCGATCGATCCAGTCGGCAACTTTCGCCCACCAGTAATAGAAGGCAATCACTGTCGCGCCGTAGAGCTCATCAACGTAGAGGCGATTGGCCAGCAGTTTCCACACCGGCGGCATCGCCTTCTCGAGCGCATCGGGCTCCTCGGCACGCGGCGACTTGTTGCCATAGAGCCACCAGCCGAGGCCGAGACCAGCAAAGACGACGAGTGACGAGACAAGCATCAAGACGAGCAGAGCAGGTTCATTAAACCCGGCTATCCTGAACGGCACCGCCGTGTTGTCGATAAACCCACGGAACCACGGCCAGGCGGGCGTTCCCAGCACGCCGAGCACAATAGCGAAGAAGGCAAGGATCCGAAGCGGCGCAGTCATGACGCGCGGGCTTTCGTGCGCGTGACCGTGGCCGCGATATTGCCCGGAAAATACGTAGCTAACCTGGCGCGTCATGTAGAACGCGGTCAGCAGCGCGCCGAAAAGCAGCATAAAGAAGGGTGCTTTCGATACGCTCCAGACTGACGCGGACTCGATGATCGCATCCTTGCTCCAAAATCCTGCAAGCAACGGGAATCCGCAGAGTGCCAGCATGCCAATCACGTATGTCAAAAAAGTGATTCGCATCGGCCCAGACAGGCCGCCCATCCGCCGAATGTCCTGCTCTTCGTGCGCGCCATGAATGACGGAACCCGCTCCCATGAACAGCAGCGCCTTGAAGAATGCATGCGTAATCAGGTGGAACATCCCGACCGCCACTCCGCCCACGCCGAGCCCGGCCATCATGTACCCAAGCTGCGAAACGGTCGAATAGGCCAGGATGCGCTTGATGTCGTTCTGCGCGACGGCGATGAGAGCTGCAAAGACTGCGGTGCTGGCGCCAACCCATGTGACGACCATGAGCGCAGGTGTGCTCCCGCTTGCCGATGCGATGTGACTCATGACTGCCCCCGCCGACATCAGCGGATATACGCGAGCGATCAGGTACACGCCCGCCGCAACCATCGTCGCCGCGTGGATGAGCGCCGACACGGGTGTCGGGCCCTCCATCGCATCCGGGAGCCAGACGTGCAACGGAAGTTGGCCGCTCTTCCCTGCTGCCCCGGCGAAAATCAGCAGCCCGATTGCGCCCGCGGCTGTGAGTCCCCAGTGCGATTGATGAACGAGCAAACCACCGAGTGCGAGGGGTTCTATCGAGCCCGCGCCACGATCGTAGAAAAGCAGCGTGCCGGTCTGCGCAAACAGCCAGACGATCCCCAGCAGAAAGAAAACATCGCCCACGCGCGTCGTAAGAAACGCCTTCCTTGCAGCCGCGGCGGCAGATGGCCGCTGGTACCAGAACCCGATCAGCAAATACGACGTAAGTCCGACCAGTTCCCAGCACATGAACAGCAGCAGGATGCTGTTGGAGATAACCACGCCGAGCATCGCCCCGGCGAAGAGCGCGAGGAAGCAGAAGAAACGTGTGTAGTTCTCGTCGTGCTCCATGTAGCCGGTGGAGTAGATGAAGATGAGCAGACCCACAAACGTCACCATCACCAGCATTACAGCGGAGAGCGGATCGAGAACCCAGCCCAGTTCGACAGCCTGCGTTCCGACCGTGAGCCACGAGAAGTTCACCGTCTCGCGCACCGCGTAGCCGTGTGACCAACCGCTGAGCACGTGCGCAAACGCGGTAATGGCGATAAGGAGCGAGATACCAAGCGAGCCGATCGCCAGGCTCGAGGCCAGCTTGCGCCGTGGCTGCTTCAGAACTGCAATCACGCCGGAGGCAACGATGGGCACGGCCGGGATGAGCCACAGCCAGCGTGTGACGGAGCTCGCGTCAATTTGAGGTGTGAACGCGATGGCTTCCTGCATTACCTGTTCACCCCTTCATCCTGTTCATTTGTTCAAGGTCCGATGTTTTCGCGTGGCGATAGATCGAGATGACCAGCCCCAGTCCGACCGCTGCTTCGGCCGCCGCAACCGCGATGGAGAAGATCGCAAACATCATGCCGTTGAGCAACTCGGGATGCGGCCCGTACCGCCAGAATGCGATCAGGTTGAGGTTTGCGGCATTGAGCATCAGTTCAATCCCGATAAGAACCATGATCGCGTTGCGCCGGGTAAGTGCTCCCGCCAGGCCAACAGCGAAGATCAGTGCCGCAACAATCAGGTACGCGGCGAGAGGCGTAGTCGTCATTGCTTCGCTCTCTCTTTCTCATGCATCGCGACAATCACTGCGCCGAGCAGGGCTGCGGTAAGGAGCACCGCAATGATTTCCAGCGGCAGCACGTAGCGGCTCATCAGAGCATTGCCGATGTCATTCACGGTGACAGCGGGAACCTCTGATTGATTCGGCAATGAGGGCGCAGCTTGCACTATTGCCCAGGCGAGTACTGCAAAGACTGCCGCCGCAATCGCCAGGCCCGCGAGCCAGGTTTTCGAGAAGACGCCTTCCTTCGGGACTTCGGAACCCTTTGTAAGCAGAATCGCGAATACCACCAGGATTGCAACCGCACCAACGTAGACCAGGATTTGCGCGAATCCTGCAAACTGCGCATCCAGCCGAAGAAAGAGAACCGCCAGGCCCAAAAACGCGACAGTCAGCGCCAGCGCGGCATGCACGAGGTTCTTAAGGAGAACCGCAGCCAAGGCACCACCAACCGCGAATGCAGAAATCAGATAGAAGACGAATCCCACGGCCAGCCGCTCCTCTCTTTCGAATTTGGGGCGTTCAGATTCGCGTACGGCAGTTTGAAACGTCCCGGGTTACTCTGCATAGCGGTAGTTCCTCGGACCAAATTTCTTCCGCCGCATTCCCTCGCGGCCGATGCTGACGTAGGCAAGGATGAGAATCGCGGAACACACCACCCAGCGCAGCCATCCCTCGCCCATGAATCGCCACAAGCCGGCGACGAAAAGGTTGAGCAGGCACATCGGCAGAACGAACTTCCACGCAAAATTCATCAGCTGATCCTGGCGCAGACGCGGCAGCGTACCGCGCAGCCAGATGAAGACGCACATCGAAACGAACAGCTTCCCGAAGAACCATATCCACGACGGGACGACCTGGAGCCACGAGACAGGCGCCATCCACCCACCAAGGAATAGCGTGGAGCCGAGCGCGGAAATCGAAAACATCGCAACGTATTCGCCGAGGAAGAACAGCGCGAACTTGAAGCCCGAATATTCCGTGTGATACCCGGCCACCAGTTCCGATTCGCCTTCCGGCAGATCGAATGGCGAGCGGTTCGTCTCCGCCGTGCCGGCAATCGCATACATAATGAACGCCGCGCATCCCCAAGGGGTGAAGATGAACCAGTGCGGCAGTCCATAAGAGTAATGGTTCTGCGCCTCAACAATTTTTACCAGCGAGAGTGAGCCGCTCATCATGACAACCACCACGCTCGAGAGCAGCAGCGCGACCTCGTAGCTGATCATCTGCGCCACAGCGCGCATCGCGCCGAGCAGTGAATACTTGTTGCGGCTCGACCACCCTGCCATGAACACCGACAACTCCGTCGAGGCGCCCATGGCGAAGTAGAAGAGCAAGCCGGCGTCCATATCCACCAGCACCATGTTGCGCCCCATCGGCAGCACGGCGAAGCCCATGAAGACGGTAACTACGAGAATGATCGGCGCCAGGAAGTGAACCACCGCGTCGGCGCTCGTCGGAACGATATCTTCCTTGGTCAGCGACTTGATGCCATCGGCCATCGGCTGAAGAATGCCGTATGGTCCTACGCGATTCGGACCAAGACGATTCTGGATACGCCCAACGCCCTTCCGCTCCAGAACAGTGGTCACAGCGAACAGCGCCGGATAGAGCCCGACGATGCACGCGACGCTGATGATGACGCCTACAGGTGTTTGCCAGCTTTCGGGTAGATAACCAAGCAGCCAGTGTTTCAATAGAACAAAAATCTGGTCGAGCCTTCCGATCATACTTTCGGCTCTCCTTCATTCGGTTTCGCCGGAGTCTCGGCGTTCTCTTTCTCTTCCGCAGTCATCGGAGCAGGTCCGTCGCTTCCGGTCCCCGGTACGGGTTTTGCCGCCGCAGGCGCAGTCTCCGCC
>Ga0068859_100003781_pt1 | contig 15441 bp, 8 predicted proteins | sample KBSSwiS22_FD_66585 | JGI IMG/M metagenome (GOLD analysis project Ga0068859, IMG submission 66585) | Switchgrass rhizosphere microbial communities from Kellogg Biological Station, Michigan, USA - KBS Switchgrass S2-2 | ecosystem: Host-associated > Plants > Roots > Rhizosphere > Soil ...
TGGAACGGGACGCCGAGCCTGACGATGGGTCCCGCAGAAAGTCCGTCCAGGCTGAACGTCCACTCGACCACGCCCGAAGCGCGCCCGCCGGGATCCGACAGTCCGGGTCGTATCGCGCGTTCCCTGCGCGAGAGCATCGCGACGAGATCTCCCTGGTCGAACGTCGTACACCGGAATCGCGCCGTGTCGGCGGCCCACACGCCGACTGCGCGGTCTCGGTTCACGATGACGCGATCGCCTTCCCAGCGCAGCGAATCGATGCGACCGGCACCAGGCAGCGTATTGAGGAACTGGCTGGGCGGGTTAACCGGAAACGGCCTGAGTGCGAGGCACAGGGTGATTCGTCGCGGGCGCGGGGCGTGATTGGCGATCTGGTACGTCGCGACCAACTCGGAGGATGGGCCCCTCGGCACGGCGAGCACGTTTACCGAGAGCGAGAGCGAGTCCACGCGGCGGATGACGTCAGGGATGGGGATCATGCTCTGCTCCTGCTCCGACGTCCCATCCGCCCACGTCCGCACGCCGTTCTCGGTGATCAGGAACGGCTCGATCGAGAACTGGCCCTTCCCCGTCTCGAGCCTGCCGTCTTCATCGAGCAGCCCTTCTTCGCGATCGCCATCGACGCCCACGACGGTCCAGTAGCTCTGCTCGCCGAGATAGGCGCGCGGGTAATGCCCCCGCGGGCTCTCCTTCGCCACCGCCATGAGAAACGCATCGGGCGTCGCCGCCCACTCGAGCGGCATCACCCGCACGCCCACCAGCGCCACATTGCTCGCGGGCTTCGCCTTCGTGCTCAGCCGCACGCGTCGCGTCTCGCTCTCGGGCAGGTCCAGCCAGTCGCGTGCGCCATCGGCCCCGCGGACCTCGCGCACCGTGCGCCAGCGGCCGTCGCCGTCGTCGAACTCGACGTCGTAGTCGGTCGCGTGCTTCCCCGGCCGCCAGTCCAGCACCAGCCCGCCGAACTCGCGCGACGTGCCCAGGTCCAACGTCAGCGCCGGTGAGCGGTCGCCGGAGAGGCTCTCCCACCAGGTGCTCGCCAGCGTGTCCGCCGCGTACGCCGCCTCGTGGCCGCGCACGAACGAGCTCGCCGTCGCCACGGGCGCGGGCGGCACGCCGGGCACGGGGAGCGGCACCAGCGTCAGGTCGTCGAACCACACCGTGCCCTTCCCACCCGAGCCGGCCGTGATCGCGAACTCGAGCGCCGCCACGTGGCGCAGCTCTCCCCCGCCCTTGGGGCCCCACGCGAACGAGATCTGGCGCTTGCGCACGCGCTCGAGCGTCCACTCGCGCGGATACTCGAAGTTCACCTGGTTGCACCACCACACGTTCTCGCCGGAGTCATCGATGAGCTTGAGCTCGAGGTTCTGTGGAGCTGTCTCACCATGCAAAGAGAACTCGAAGCGATAGTTCTCCGGCAGGTCCAGATCGAGCTTCCGGTGCAGCACCGCGTAGCCACCGCCACCGTGGAAGTCGAGGTCCACGCGCAGGGCGTTCCCGTGTGGGCCCGGCTCGGCCGTGAGCTTCATCGTCACCCCGCTCGCGGGGACGGCGCTCCACGCCGAAGAGCTCTGGAAGTCGTCCACGACCAGGGGAGCGGTGGGCGGTGCTGCGAGTGCGGGCGTCGCCACCACGAGCAACGCCCAGAGGCCCCTCATCCCTTGACGCTCCCCGCCATCACGCCGCGGATGTACCAGCGCTGGAGCACCACGAACAGCGCCAGCACCGGGAGCACGGTGACCACGGCGCCTGCCATCATCAGCTCGGTGTCCTGCACGTGCTCGCCCACGAGACTCGCCAGCGCCACGGGCAGCGTATAGCGGCGGTCGTCCGAGAGGATGACCAAGGGCCACAAGAAATCGTTCCACGATGACATGAAGACGAACACGGCCAGCGTCGCGAGCACGGGCCCGAGGTTGGGAAGCACGATCGAGCGATAGATCCGCAGCTCCCCGGCGCCGTCCAGCCGCGCCGAATTCAGGAGATCGTCGGGGATCGCCTGCGCCACCTGCCGTACCAGGAAGATGCCGAACACGCTCGCAAGCCACGGCACGAGCACGCCGCCGTACGTGTTCACGAGCCCCAATCGCTTGAGCATCAGGAACAGCGGCAGCATGCCCACCTGAGCGGGCACCAGCATCGCCGTGAGCAGCAGTCGGAACAGCCCCTCGCGCCCGGGGAACTTGAGCTTCGCGAACGCATATCCGGCCATGCTGCTGGTGACGAGCGTGGCCAGCGTGCCCACGACGGACACGAGCAGGCTGTTCGCGAACGCACGCGACAGACTCAGGTGGGTGAACAGCTCCCGATAGTGCTCGAAGGTCACCCGGCTCGGCAGCAGCGGCGGCGGCGAGCTGTTCGCCTGCCCCGTGGGCATGAACGACGCCGAGAGCATCCACAGGAGCGGCGCCACGGTGAGGAACGCTCCCGCGATCAAGATGGCGTTCAGGAGCAGCGCGCCCGGCTTTGGCTTCATGCGCGTCCCTCCCGCTGCTGCAACCGCATCTGCACCGCGGTGGCGCCGAGGATGACCGCGAAGAGGATGAACGCGAGCGCCGCCGCGTAGCCGAGGCGCCACCAGCGGAAGCCCTGTTCGTACATGAGCAGCACCAAGCTGTTCGTGCTCTTCAACGGCCCGCCCTGGGTCATGACGTAGGGCTCTGCAAACAATTGAAAGTAGTTGATCATCGTGGTGACGCTCACGAACAGGAACACCGGCGCCAGCTCCGGCAGCGTCACGTTCCAGAAGCGCTGCCAGCCACTCGCGCCATCCAGCTCGGCGGCTTCGTGCAGCTCACGCGGGACATTCTGCAAGCCAGCCACGAAGATCAGCAGGTTGTAGCCGAAGTTCTTCCACACGGCGAGCACGAGGATCGCCGGGAGCGCCCAGTGCGGGTCGCCGAGCCAGTCGATGCGCGGGATCCCGAACTTCCCCAGCAGCGCGTTCACGAGCCCGTACTGCGGCTGGTACAGGTAGCGCCACACGATCGCCACCGCGACAAGCGTGGTCACCACCGGCGCGAAATAGACCGCGCGGAAGAACGGTTTCCAGCGCGTGGTCTTCGCGTCCACGAGCAGCGCCGTGGCGAGCGACACCGCCACCGACACGGGCGCGCCCACGAGCGCGTAGACCAGCGTGATCCTCAGTGCATTCCAGAAGTCCGGCTCGGAGAACGCATGCAGGTAGTTGCCGAGCCCGATGAAACGCACCGCCGACGGATCGGCGATGGCGTAGACATCGAAATCCGTGAGGCTCAGCCACAGTCCGTAGAGCACGGGTCCCCAGAAGAACACCAGGATCAGCGCCACCGACGGCAGCGCGAGCAGCAGGCCGGCGCGCGCCTGGCGCCCGGCCAGGGTGGCGCGCTTCGCGCCTCGCGCAACGACTCCCGTGGAGGCCCGGACCTCCGTCGCGCTCACGAGTGCTTCGTCCCCGCCGCGCGGCGCGCGGCTCGTGGTTGCGGTAGCGGCGCGGCTCTCATGTGCGTCCTCGGTGACCCGCCGCTGACCGCCGCGCCGCGAGCCAACGACGCTTCTCGAGCATCTTGTCCACGAGCCGATCGAGCGTCGCCAGCGCCGAGTCCGGCGACGTGGCGCCGCGGATGGCGCGATCCGCCTGCTCGTAGACGCGCGTGGCGATCTCCTCCCACTCCGGCACCATCGGGCAGGGCTCCGTGCGCGTGAGCTGGTCGCCGAAGGCGCGGGTGCGTGCGTCGGCGGTGAGCGCGGTGTCGGCCCAGGCCTCGCGCCGCGCCGGAAGGTCGCCGGTCAGCCGCCAGAAGCGCACCTGTTGTGCGGGTTCGGAGAGAAAGCGCACCAGCTCCCAGGCCTCCTCCGGGTGCTTGGTGCCGTGGAACAGCACCAGCGACGAGCCGCCGGCGAACGACACGCCGGGGCCGTCCGGGCCCGGCATCGCCGCCGTGGACCACTGGGACTGGAGGGAGTCCGGGAGCCGGCGCGTGAACTCCCCCAGCTCCCAGGGCCCGGTCACCATCATCGCGAACGTGCCGCGCGAGAGCTCCTGGTACTTGTTCGCGATCTCGTTGAAGCCGATCGCGGGCGCCAGTCCCTCGCGGAACATGCCCAGGTAGTAGTCGAACGCGCGCCGGTACGCGGCCTCCTCGAACGCGCCGCGCGTGCCGCCGTCGGCCAGGAGCGGCGAGCCCGACTGGAGTCCCAGCACCACCGGCGTCATCCATTCGTTCGTGGGCAGGAAGATGCCGTAGTGGCCGGGCCCGCCCCTGGCCTTCACGGCGCGAAGGCATTCTTTCCAGCCCTTCCAATCCGTCGGCATCGACTTGTAGCCGGCGCGCTCCAGCATGTCCTTCCGGTAGAAGAGCAGGCGCGTGTCCACGTACCACGGGACGCCGTAGGTGACACCGTCGAGCACGTTCGTATCCCAGATGCCGCCGAAGTAGGCGTCGCGCGACAGCTCGCCGCGGACGAGGAACGGGTCCAGGGGCACCAGCGACTCGAGCGTGCCGAACTCGGAGATCCAGCTGTTGCCGAGCTGGCCGACGTCGGGGAGCGAGCCGCCGACGACCGCGGTCAGGAGCTTCTCGTGCGCGGCGGTCCACGGGATCTGCTGCACCTCGACGCGGATGCCGGGGTGCCCGCGCTCGAAGTCGCGCACCAGCTCGCCCACGACCTCGCCCTCGCGGCCCATGGCCCACATCCGCAGCTTCACCGGGCCCGGCCGCGACGCCGCACAGCCGGCGACGAACGCCACGAGCCCGAGCACGCCGAGCCAGCGTCTCATCGCCCGCCCATGCTCCGGTTGCGCCAGTACTCGAGCCAGCCGCCGGTGAAGCCGGCGTTCCTCAAGCCCCGGCGGATGTGGATGTTGTTGCGCGTGTGCTTCCAGATCAGTCCGGTGCGCCAGTTCTCGAGCATGGCGAGGATCGGGCCCTGGTCGATGCCCAGGTAGTCGTCGTCGAACCAGCCCACGCCGGGCACGATCGCGCCGCCCGCGGACGTCTTCATCGCCTGGTCGAGCGTGGGGTTGAACGCGTCGATGAACCCGTACTTCCGGAACACGTGATCGCCATAACGCTCGCGCATCGCCATGAGCGCCGGCAGGCAGATCTCGGGTGCGAACGGCATCGAACCGCCGGCGGCCGCGGGCGCGATGGTGCCGTCGTCGGTGATGCGCTCGTGCGATGCGCCCCGCGCCTCGTAGGAGTGGAACTCGCGCTCGCGGCCCGCGACCGTGGCCTTGCCATCCATGGGGCCGTCGCACGCCGTGAGCCCCCAGATGTCGGCGCCGTAGTCCTTGAAGCGAGAAGGGTTCTCGGTGGCGTACGCACGCTGCGCATACGTCGCGCGCCGGGAGTTCTCGAAGTAGTCGATGCGTTTCTCGCGCATGAAGTCGTCGGCGATGTTCCGGAAGTCCACCCACACGTGCGTGTACTGGTGGCCGAACAGCGGCGCGAATCCCAGGTACTCCTGGCCCTGGAAGCTGCCCCACTTGTAGCTCGAGGTGTAGCTCTTGTAGGTGTCCGCGCCGACCCCGTGCCGCGGCGAGTCGAGCGCCAAGAGGAACAGGATCAGCGTCTCGTTGTAGCCGCCCCAGTCGTAGGGCAGGAAGCCCTCTTCCGGCGACCACCCGAGCGAGAGCTTGGGCGGGCGTACCTTGAACCACGCCCAGTCGGCGCGCAGCACCAGCGAGTCGGTGAGCGCTCGGATCTTCCTCTCGGTCGCGCCGCCGCCGTCGAAGTACGACTGGCAGAAGAGCGCGCCCGCGAAGAGCAGCGCGGTGTCGATGTTCGAAAGCTCGACGTCCCGAAACCTCGTGCCCGTGCCGAAGCTCACGAAGTGATAGAAGAAGCCCTTGTAACCCGTTGATCCGACGCGCGCTGTGTCCTGTCGAGATCCCCAGAGGAAGTCCAGCGTCTTGAGCGTGCGCGCGGCGGCCTCGGCGCGCGTGACGTAGCGGCGCTCGGCCCCGATCGGGTAGGCGGTGAGCGCGAAGCCGGTCGCGCCGACGCTGATGAACGTCCGCGACGGCCAGCGGTCCGGCATCAGTCCCGTGGCGCTGTCGGCCAGGTCCCAGAAGAACTGGAACGTGCGGCGTTCGAGCGTGTCCACGAACGCGCGCTGCGCCGGCGTGAGCTTGGACTCGGTGAGCGGCGCCGAGACACCGGCGGGGCCGCCCGGCGTGACGGCCGCGTGCGCTCCGGGTGCGTGCGCGAGCAGAACCAGTGCGAGCAGTGACGCCCGCGACAAACGCCTGCACCCGGCCGGCGTCACGAGACGCCCTTCCGCTTCTTCTTCGTCACCGCGCGCGGGCGCCGTCGTTCGCGCGTCACGGCGCGGCCGGCCGGCCCTCGCCCGGGTGGGTGGCCCGCGCGCCGGGCCTCGCCCGCTGTCGAGCCACACGACGCGCGCACCACGAGCCACGTCGGCAGCACCTCGTGCGATTTCCCGGGCGCCGGCTCGCCGGCGTCGCGTCGCAGCAGCCTCTGGAGCGCCCGCTCGCCCAACTGGTAGGCGTCCACGTGCACGGTCGTGAGCGGCGGCGTCAGGTGCCGCGCGATCGCGATGTCGTCGAAGCCTGCGACCGCGATGTCCTGCGGCACGCGCACGCCCGCCTCGCGCAGCGCGCCCAACGCGCCCACCGCCATGACGTCGTTGGCCACGAACAACGCGGTCGGCCGCGGCCGCATCTCCAGCACCGCCTGCGCACCCTGGTAGCCGCCCGCCTCGGTGAAGTCGCCGAGCACCTCGAGACCGCGCGTCTGCGACACGCCGCCTTCGCGCATCGCGGCGCGGTAGCCCTCGAGCCGCTGCTGGGCATCGCGGTTCGCCGCCGGCCCGGTGACCGTGGCGATGCGGCGGTGGCCGAGGCGCTGCAGGTGGCGCACCACGGCGTAGGCGCCCTCGTAGTTCGCGAGCGCCACGGTGTCGAAGTCGTGCGTCTCGCCGCCCGGGCCCAGCAGCACCACCGGGCAGTCCCAGGCGTTGGCGCGGATCGCGGGCACCGACTCGGGCTCGGGCGCCATGATGATGAGCCCGTCGATGCGCCCGCGCATGGCGCGCAGCGCCGCCACCAGCTCGCGGGTGTCGGAGTGCGAGCTGCTGACCAGCACGTGCAGGCCCTCGCGGCGCGCGGCGAGGTCGACGCCGCGGATGACCTCGGAGAAGAACTCGCCGTGGAGATCGGGCAGCAGCACGCCGATCGCGTGCGTGCGGTTCAGGATCAGGCTCCGCGCCACGCCGTTCGGCCAGAAGCGGAGCTTCTCCGCCACCGCGCGCACGCGCCGGCGGGTCTCCTCGTTCACGCGCCCGCTGTCGTTGAACACGCGCGACACGGTCGCGACCGACACGCCAGCCTCGCGGGCCACGTCCTTGATGTTCGCCATGAGCCTAGCGAGCAGCCCCGAGCAGGACCTCGAGCCGGTGGGTACCCGCGGTGGCGGGCAGCGGCACGTGCGCGGCGCCATCGCTCACGGTCGTCTCCGCGCCGTCGAGCGTCGCATGCACGACCGCCGCGCTGCAGGCGTCGGGATTGCGGACCACGACCTCCACGACCGTGTTCTCCTTCCCGGGTGGGCGCCAGGTGAGCGTGAAGCCGGGCCAGTCGTCGGGGATGCACGGGCGGACGACCAGCGTGTCGCCGTGCTCGAGCGTGACCCCGAGCACGGACTCGAGCGCCACACGGTACATCCAACCCGACGATCCCGTGTACCAGGTCCAGCCGCCGCGCCCCACGTGCGGCTCGACACCGTACACGTCCGCCGCCACGACGAAGGGCTCGACCTGGTAACGCCTCGCACGCTCGGCGTTCCCTGCGTGGGCCACGGGGCTCAACATGGTGAGCAGCTTCGCCGCGCGGTCGCGCCGGCCGAGGGCGGCGAACGCGCGCACCACCCACAGGGCGGCGTGCGTGTACTGGCCGCCGTTCTCGCGCACGCCGGCGACGTAGCCCTTGATGTAGCCGGGATCGTGGGGCGTGTCCTGGAACGGCGGCGAGAGCAAGCGGATGAGCCGCTCGGGCTCGGAGACCAGGTGGGCCTCGAGCGAGCGCATGGCCTGCTCTGCACGGCCGTTCGGCGCCACGCCGGAGAGCACCGCCCACGCCTGCGCCAGCGCGTCGATCCGGCACTCGTCGCTCGCGCGCGAGCCGAGCGGCGCACCGTCGTCGTACCAGCCGCGGCGATACCACTCGCCGTCCCATGCCTCGCACTCGAGCGCCGCACGCAGGGCCTCGCGGTGGACACGCCAGCGCGTGGCGCGCTCGTGCTCGCCGCGCGCCTCGGCGAAATCCGCCCAGTCCGCGAGCAGGCTGGCGAGGAACCATCCCATCCACACGCTCTCGCCGCGGCCCTCGCGCCCGACGCGGTTCATGCCGTCGTTCCAGTCGCCGCAGCCGAAGAGCGGCAGGCCGTGAGCACCCACCCGCAGCGAGCGGTCGATGGCGAGCGCCGCGTGCTCGTACACGCTCGCGGTCTCGCCGGCGCGCTCGGGCGCGAGATAGGCCTCGTCCTCCCCCGCTGCCAGCGCTCGCGAGCGCACGAACCCTTCGACCGCATCGAGCACGGACTCGTCGCCGGTGGCTCGCACGTAGGTCGCGGCGAGGTACGGGAGCCACAGCAAGTCGTCCGCGAACCGCGTGCGCATGCCGCGGCCCACCGCCTGGGTCCCGGCCCCGAACGCCGGGTGCCACCAGTGGAGCACGTCGCCCTCCACGAACTGGTGGCGCGCGTGGAGCAGGATCTGCTCGCGCGCGAGCCCCGGGGCGAGCATCAGCAGCGAGAGCGCATCCTGGAGCTGGTCGCGGAAGCCGAATGCGCCGCCCGACTGGTAGAACGCCGAGCGGCCCCAGAGCCGGCAGCTCAACGTCTGGTACGGGAGCCACGCGTTCACCATCAGGTCGAGCTCGGGGACGGGCGTGTCGATGCGCACGCGCGAGACCAGCGCGTTCCAGCGCTCACGCGCGGCCGCCGCGGACGCTTCCACGGCGTCCGGCGTGGCGAAGCGCTCGAGCAGCGACCGCACCTCGCCGGCGTCCGCGCCCTCCCCGAGCACGAGCGTCACCTCGCGCATCTCGCCGGGCTCGAGCGCGAACGTCACCCGCCACGCGAAGCAGGGGTCGTGCATCGGCCCCGTGGCGCCGTCGAACACGCCCGGCGTGCCGAGCGCGCGCGCGTGGGACGGAGCGCCGCCCGCGCCCACGAACGCGGCGCGATCGGTGGTCCAGGTGATCGTGGCGCCCTGCCCGGTGACGATGCGCGCGAACGCCACCGCGTCGCGCCAGTCGCCCGAGGCGGGATTCCGCGCCAGCAGCGCCCCGCTCCGCGGATCGTGCTCGGTGACGACGCGGCGGCCGTCGCGGAGGCTGGCCCCGAGCTCGAGCCGCGCGAACGCCACCAGCGACAGCTCGCGGCGGACGGCGTCGCGGTTCGCGAGCCGCACGCGCACGAGCTTGACCGGGGCCTCGGTGTCGACGGTGATGCGCGTGTCGTGCTCGATCGCGTCCGCGTCCAGCCGGAACGTCGAGGCTCCAAGCCCGTGACGGACCTCGTAGGCGCCGGGATGCGGCAGCGGCCCGGGGAGCGGCGACCACGCCGCACCGCTCGCCAGGTCTTCGACGTAGAGCGCTTCCCCGTGCGGGTCGAGCAGCGGGTCGTTGGACCACGGCGTCAGGCGGTGCTCGCGGCTGTTCCCGCTCCAGGTGAAGCCGGCGCCGGACTCGCTCACGAGCGAGCCGAAGCGCGCGTTCGCGATCACGTTCACCCACGGCAGCGGCGGCAGGCGGTGCCCGCCGGAGCGCAGCGGGTCCACGCGCACCACGTACTCGCGGCCATCGGCGGTGAAGCCACCGTAGCCGTTGTCGAAGTGGAGCGCCTCGCGCTCGCGACGCGGGCCGCGGCGGCGCGGCGGGGCCACGCGCGGGCCGCGACCCTGCTCGGGCGTGGCTTCCGCGGGGGCGGGCGAGCGCAGCAGGGCGTGCGTCGCCTCGCGCGCCACGATCGAAGCGCCGGCCTCGAGCGCACTCCGCGCCGCCGGCTCGAGCGACCCGGCCACGACCACGCCGGGCTCGCCGGGCACCGGTGCGGGCGTCCCGCCCACCGCCACGAGAGCCGCGTCGATACCGTGGTGCCGCCAGTGGCCGAGCGCGTGCCGCAGCCGCTCCCACGAACCCGCAGCACCGGGCTCGTCGAAGCGCACCACGACCACGGGCGTCGCGCGTCCGATCCCGAGTACTCCGCGGACCGCGACGTCGTCGCCGGCGGAGCGCAGGACGTCGTCCGGCGCGCGGAGCCTCGGGTCGCCATAGAGGAGCGCGGCTGAGAGAAGATCGGCCGCCTCGGCGTCCTCGCCGCCGAGACCCGAGCGCTCGAGCCGCTCGCGCGCCGCCGCCTGGCAGCCGGCGCGCGCCGCGTCGATGGCGTCCGCGGTCGCGAGCGCTTCGAGCGTGGCGAGCGCGGACGCGCGCGTGGGCCCGGCGGCGAGCACGAACGTCCACCGCCGCTCCTCGCCCGGCGCGAGCGCCAGCGTGCGACGCAGCGCCAGCACCGGGTCCAGGACGTTCCCCACGGTGCCGGCGAGCGGCCGCCTCGAGGCGAGCGCCGCCGGCCGCGACGCACTCCGGCCGCGGCCCAGGAACCGCGCACGGTCCGTCTCCCACTCGAGCGCGCCGTCGCCCACGAGGGCCCCGGCCACGAACGCGTGACGCTCCTCGGGCGAGCGCGGGCGGCGCGACGCCAGGATCGCACCGTGCTCCGCATTCCACGCGGTCTGCACGAAGAGCTTGGAGAACGCCGGGTGCGAGGCGTCCGCGGCCGGATCGTGGAGCACCAGCTCGAGACAGCCGGTGACGTCGAGCGTGCGCGGGCGGTCGGTGCGGTTGTGCACGGTGATCGTCCGCAGCTCGGCGTCGTGCGCGGCGGCGACGCAGACTTCCAGGCTCGACTCGATCCCGTGCTCGCGCCGCGACCACGTCAGCGAGCCCGGCGTCACGAGCAGGCTGCCACGGGCCGGGGCGCGCGTCGGCGCCAGCGCCCAGGTGCGGCCGAGGCCCAGGTCGCGGAGCCAGATGCGCCAGCCGTCGGCGTCCTCGACGCGGTCGCCTGCCCAGCGCGACAGCGCCTCGCCCTGCCAGCTCGAGCGGCCCATGCCGGCCTCGGTGAGCCACACCGAGTAGCGGCCGTTCCCGAGCAGGTGCGTCGCCGGGCAGGCGCCCGAGAGCCTCGGTGCCAGCGCGTGAGCTCGCGCGCCCGTGCGTTCGTCCACCAGGCTCATGCGCTCTGGCTCACGGCAGCACCGCGAAGCGCGTGCGTCGCTCCTCGCCGCCGGCGCGCAGGCGCAGCCAGTAGATCCCGGCCGGAAGACCTTCACCCTCGACGTCCACCGAGTGCTCGCCCGCGGCGTGCTCGCCCGAGGCCAGCTGCCGCACCGCGCGACCCTGGAGGTCGATCAGCGCCAGCTCCACGCGCCCGCCCCGCGCCAACGTGAAGCTCACGCGCGAGCGGCCGCGCACCGGGTCGGGGGTCACGCGTCCCAGCGCCAGCGGCGAGGTCACGGGCGGCTTCACGCCGAGCACGAACGGCTGGAAGTCGGCGCGCGTGAGGCCGGTCTGGATCGGCGGGTACGACATGAACCGCTGCCACGGCTTACCGTTCAGGTAGTTCTCGATCATGATCAGGATCGGGCCCTGATCGATGCCGATGACGTCGGTCCCGACCCAGCTGCTGCCGAGGTTGAAGCCGTCCTTCCAGCCGTACGGGCCCCACACGGTGGGCCGGTAGGTGTTCCACATGTTCTGGATGAACGCGATCGACTCGTCGGGCGTGAACACGATCGAGCTGATCGCCGCCGTGGGCGTGATGGTGCCGTCGTCGTTCTGCGACGGCGGCGCGCCGCGCGCGGTGTATCCGGTCGGCCCGTCGCCGGCGGTGAGGCCCCACAGGTTCGCGGCGTAGCCGACGCGGCCGAGCGGGTTCGCGATGCAGTAGTTGCGCTGCGCCAGCGTCGCCCGGCGCGAGTTCTCGAAGTAGTCGTGGCCCCGGAACCGCATGTACGCGTCGGCGATGTTCCGGAAGTCGATCCAGCAGTGCGAGTACTGGTGCGTGAACAGCGGCGGGCAGGTGACGAAGCTGTAGCCGAAGAGCGTGTCGTAGTGATAGCCGCTCGTCCACGCGCTCCAGGCCGACGCGGGCACCGCGTACGACGGCGTGCCGAGCCCGAGGATGTAGAGGATCATCGCCTCGTTGTAGCCGATCCACTGGCCGTAGCCGAAGAAGCCGAACGAGGGCTTCCAGCCCATCATGATCCCGGTGTTGAAGTTCCGCATGAAGTTGAAGTCGGCGCGCTGGTAGATCGAATCGGCCATGGCCCGGATCGCGATCTCGGTGGTGTCGGCCTGGCCGTCGAAGTACTGGCGGGCATCGAGCATGCCGGCGAACAGCAGCGCGGTGTCGATCGTGGACAGCTCCACGTCGGTGCCGAAACGGGTCGCCGTGTTCATGTTGAGGAAGTGGTAGAAGAAGCCCTTGTAGCCGATCGTGCCCAGTGCCGCCGTGCCCTGAGGCCCGTTGTAGAACGTGCGCAGCGTCGTGCTCACGCGGCTCCGGCCCTGGGCGCGCGTGATCCAGCCGTGATCGACGCCGATGCCGATGGCCGAGAGCCCGAAGCCCACCGAGGCGATGCTCGAGAACGTGGAGCCGGGCTGGTTCCGGTCGCGGATCAACCCGTTCGCCGGGTTGACCTCGTTCCAGAAGAAGTTGAACGCGGAATGCTGGAGCGTATCGAGCAGAGCGGCCGTGCTCTGGGCCCGAGCGGGGTTCACGAGGCCGAGAGCGAGGAGCAGAGCGAGCAGTGTACGGCGCATGGGAACTCCTATGATCTAGAACGTGATGCCGAACGAGAAGCGTTGCGTATCGTCCAGGCGGCCCTGGTCGGCCCAGGCGTAATCGACGTGGTAGTGAACGGTGTCCAGCGTGCCGCGGAAGCCGGCGCCGGCGGTGAGGCCGACCTCGGAGTCCTCGAGGAACAGGCCCTGCCAGCCGGCGCGCAGCGAGAGCGCGTCGCGGAACGTGGCCTCGGCACCGATCCCCATGCTCTCGGAGTTGTCCGAGGGGTGGACGGCGTCGGCCGCGAACAGGAGCCGCATGCCGCTGCCCAACACGACCGGCTGCGCGAGCCCGACGCGGAACGCGACCGGCACCGCGAACGCGTCGGTGCTGCGCACGCCGGGGAGCGCGCCATTGTCGCCATTCTGGGTGGGCACGTTGTCGTACGTGATCGCGAGGTTGTCGCCGGAGTAGGCCGCCGAGGTGCCGAAGTTCGACAGGCTGGCCCCGATCCGGAGCCCGTTCGCGGAGGTGCGGTAGAGCGTGCCGGCGGTGAGCGTGACCGTGCCGGCCGAGGAGTGGAAGATCGTCTCCTGGAGGTAGTTGATCTGCGCGGCGGCGGCGAAGCGCAGCGAGAACTTGTGCGCGAATCCCAGGCTCAGGGCCATGTCGGAGACCGAGAACAGCTCGCCGGTCCCCAACGGCTGCGCCACCGTGCGCACCGCGATGTCGCCCGAGTTGAGCGAGGTGAACGTGGCGTAGACCGCGCCGATGGGGAACGGGTGCGAGTACGCGATCCAGTCGTAGCGGATGCCCGCGAACCAGTCGGCGTGCACGAACTCAACCGCGTGCTTGTCGTCGAGCGCCACCGCACCGGGGTTGTACCAGGCGCCCGCGAGCCCCTCCGCCCCCGCCGAGCCCGCCATGCCCAGAGCCGCGAAGCGCGCGTCCGGCTCGATCAGCGTGAACGCCCCGAACGTGGTGCCGACCTTGGACTGGGCGTGCGCGCTTCCCGCCAGCAGCAGGCACGCCGCGGCGGCGAGAACGATCGTCCGCATCGCGGCATCGATCGAGGCCGCGAGCGTCAGCGAGCGGTTGGCACGGGTCTCGGCTCTCATTTCACCACCGCGAACTTGCCCGTGAACTCGGCCTGACCCGGCGCTTCCACGCGGTACACGTAGAGGCCCGGCGCCACGTCGAGGTTGTCCTTCGTGCGCAGGTTCCAGGGCACGAACCCGTCGAACGATCCGTCCTGGCGCAGCGTCTGCACCAGGTCGCCGTGCACGTTGTAGATACGCACCACCGCGCCCAGCGCGATGCCGCGGAATTCGATCCGCCGCTCGCCGCGACCCTTGATGTTGAACGGCGCGGGCTCGAAGCTCGCCGCGCCCAGGTAGGGGTTCGGGACCACGTACGGCTCGCTCTTCCCCGCCGTACTCCCCGGCGCGGCGGTCTCGGCCGTGGTCGTGAACGAGAACGCGTCGCCCGGCTCGAACGGGATCTCGAGCTTGAGCCGATAGACGTCCCCTGCCCGCGGCGGCCGCAGCGCGCCCCCCGTGGGTCCCGTGGGATCGAGCTGGAACCGCCAGGTGAAGTCCGTGTTCGACTGCGGCGCACCGGGCGGGCTCGTCAGCACGTCGATCCGCTCCGGCAGCGGCGACACCAGCGACAGCGTGCCGTCGTAGCCCGTGGTGGCGTTCAAGGTGTCGAGGAACGCGAACCGCATGCGCGTCTCACCCGTGTCCGTGAGCGCGATGACCTGGAACTTGGCGGGCTTCGCCGGGAGCCGGTTGAACGCCACGCTCGTGTCCACGAACGTGTCCGCGAAGCGGATCTCGAGGTTCTCCGGGAATCCCGGGCGCTTGAGCTCGATCGGCCGGCTCGGCAGGTAGGTCACGATCAGCTTCGCGTTCGTCGGCGAGCCCTCCGCCCAGCCGGTGGAGTCGATCGAGATCACCCCGGGCGAGGAGACGATGGGCAGGATGCCCGCGCCCACGGGTCCCCGGCCGCTGCCCACGAAGTCGTTGCCGGTCGTGTACCACGTCTCGCCGGTCGTGCTGTCGATCAGCGAGTACCGGCTCGCGCGCACGGAGTCCGCGTCGTCGTTCGCGAACTCGATCCGGAACCGGTGTCCGTTCGGGACCTGCGTGCTGTTCGCCACCTCGACCGCGACCTGGCCCGCGCCGCGCCCGGCGACGTGCGCTGGCGCCCCGAGCGTGGCGCGCTCGAAGCCGGTCACGCGCGGGTTCGGCCGCACCTGGACCACGTTCGTGGGATAGAGCACGCCGCCGCGGAGCGTGCGCGAGATCGAGTACGAGTTCTCCGAGGGGTAGAACAGCGGCTGCTCGGAGCCGTGGTCGTACGCGCACACCGCGTAGTAGTAGGTCTGTCCGTTCGTGACCGTGTTGTCCTCGTAGGTGTGCCGGATGCCGCTGTCGGTGCCGAGGAAGTAGGACGGCAGGTTCTCGATCACCACCGGGAAGAAGCCGGTGATGCTGTTGGCGAGGTCGAACTGGGCGATCGGCTGGCCGTTGCCCGAGGGCTGCCCGCTGGCATCGGTGACGATGCGCGCGTCGAGGAAGTCGGGGTCGGTGGAGCGATAGATGCGGTAGCCCTCGAAGTCGAACTGGTTCGTGACCGGGTCGACGCT
>Ga0068859_100003788_pt1 | contig 15423 bp, 15 predicted proteins | sample KBSSwiS22_FD_66585 | JGI IMG/M metagenome (GOLD analysis project Ga0068859, IMG submission 66585) | Switchgrass rhizosphere microbial communities from Kellogg Biological Station, Michigan, USA - KBS Switchgrass S2-2 | ecosystem: Host-associated > Plants > Roots > Rhizosphere > Soil ...
AATAGCTTAACATCACGACGTGTACGTCGGCTTCGACACGCTGCCAACCTGGGCGTGGTGGACGATCGGAATCCTCGCGCTCGCGTTCGCCATCTGGCTGTTGATCGTGTGGCGCAAAGGCCAGCCGTTCGCGCCCGGTGACGTCTTCCGCGCCAGCCGGTTCAGTCGCGGCAACCATCTCTTCCCGACGCAGGTGCTGATCACACCGACCAGCGTCGTGCAATTCACCCCGCAGTGGATTGGACGGCAGGAAGAATCGATTCACATGGCGCACATCGCGTCGGTGAAGATCATCACCGGACTCCTGCTGTCGAACGTGTTGATCGAAACGAGCGGCGGCGCCAGCCCGATCAGGTGCCATGGGCACCACAAGAAGGATGCCCTGCGGATGAAGGCCCTGATCGAGGGCCACCAGAACGCGTACTACCGTTCGGGCGGCCAGTCGGCGGCCCCTGGCGCCCCGGCTCCGACCAGCCCTGTCGTTCCAGGCTCGTCCCGCCGATAACCCGAACGCCAAGATGGATGATCTCCTCTTCAGCGCCCGGCGCGCGAGCGCCGCGGCGACCGCACGACCGGCCGAGCCGGTGGACCAGGATGCGCGGTTTCGCACGCTGGTGCAGTCGCCGCTCCGGGCCGGCATCCTGCGTTACCTGAATTCGCGCCCCGACCAGGGGTTCGACGTCGATGCCCTGATGCAGACGTTCGGGCGGCTGCGGCTGGACGTCGAGAACTGCGTCCGCGAGTTGGCCGACTTCGGCGTGGCGCGCATGCTGCCGGGCCAGCCGCCGCAATACATCGCCGAACGGCCAGACAACGAAGCCGTCACGGCGCTGCTCGACCACTTCCTCGAACGCCGCGCCGCGGTCAGCACGGAAGACCAGTCGCCCTCGGTCCAGCGCTTCCGCGAAATGATCGGCCGCGACGAGAAGATGCTGATCGTCTTCGAGTGGATTCGCACGGCGGCCAAATCCGACATCTCGGTGTTGATCCTCGGGCCGACCGGGTCGGGCAAGGAAGTCGTCGCGCGCATGATCCACGAGCTGAGCCGGCGCGCCCACGCCAAGATCCAGGCCGTCAACTGCGCGGCGCTGCCCGACACGCTCTTCGAGTCGGAAATTTTCGGGTACGAAAAGGGCGCCTTTACCGGCGCCCATGACCGCAAGCCCGGACGTCTGGAACTCGCCAATGAAGGCACGCTGTTCCTGGATGAAATCGCCGACATGTCGCTCATCGCGCAAGCCAAACTGCTGCGTGTGCTCGAGGAACGCCGCTTCGAACGCCTCGGCGGGCACAAGGCCATTTCGGTGGACTTCCGGTTGATCTCGGCCACCAACCGCCCCCTCGAACAGTTCGTCCGCGACGGCCGATTCCGGGAAGACCTGTATTACCGCGTCAACGCGTTTGCGATTCGGCTGCCGTCGCTGCGCGAACGGCAAGTGGACATTCCGGTGCTGGCGGAGCGCTTCCTGGCGCGCTACTGTGCGGCCCAGGGCCTCCCGCTCGACAGCAAGGCGTTCACGCGCGAAGCCATCGAACTGCTGATGACCTATCCGTGGCCGGGCAACATCCGTGAGCTCGAAAGCACGGTATCCCGCGCGGCCCTCTCCGCGCCGGGGCGGTCGATTCGCGGCCAGGACATCGAATTCCTTCACGCGACGCGCCCGTCGGTCGCCAGCGTTGGCGATCGGCTGCCATCGCTCGCGGAATCCGAACGCGCTCACATCGTCCGGGTGCTCGAAGCCGTGCAGTGGAACAAGAAAGAGGCCGCGCGCGTCCTCGACATCAGCCGCGGCACGCTGTATCGCAAGATCGACGAGTACCACCTCGAGCCGGAAGGGCGGTCCGCGACCGCGCGCCGCACGACCGACGCCGAGTCATAACCCGTCACGACGTAAAACGCAGAACGCGTGGAACCCGCCGATCGAATAATCTCTCTGCGATTTCTGCGGTTTCTGCGTTGATTGTCGTCAATTCCGCCTCGTCACTCGACCCAATCCGGACTCGGACCGGTCAGCCCCGTCCAGAAGAGCGCCAGCCCCGTTGCGCCAACAACCAGACTGGCGCCCTGAAGCCACCATGGCGCATCCGCGAAAAAAAATTCGACCCAGGCAGCTGGTGCGATGAGCATCGCGCCCAGGGTCATGGCTAACGCGCGCCGCCGCACCAGGCGCAGCAGCATCCCGCGCGTCCGCCGCATGAGAGCCATGAGCTAGCATAATGCGCCGTGCAGTTGACGCGTCCGATCCGTGACGTCCGCCCAGCCACGCCGAGGGCACGAACGGTGACCATCGATCTCAGCGGCACCCTGTTTCCTTACCTGGCCGGCCAGGCCGTTCTGGTCGGCGCGCATGGCGCCGAACGCCGACGCCCCTACTCCATCGCCGCAGCACCGGAAGAAGCCCGGCGCGACGATTGCCTCGAACTGCTCGTCGGCGTTGACGCCGAAGGAAGTCCTGGCGGCGATTTACGACTCGAGCCGGGCGTCCTCGTCGACGTCGATGGACCGCTCGGGCGCTTCACGTTCCCCGTTCATCCCGCGGAACGTCGATTTCTGTTCATCGCCGGCGGAACCGGCATCGCACCGCTGCGCGCGATGCTGCACCACGCGCTGAATGTGCCGCACGACGCGATTGGGGTGCTATTCAGCGCCAGGACGCCGGCCGAATTCGCCTACGAACCAGAACTCCGCATGCTCGCCAACGCCGGACGGATTGAGCTGGAGCTTCGTGTGACCCGGGAGGCCGACGACGACTGGACCGGCCGACGCGGACGCCTCGGACGAGATGACCTGGTGCCGCTGGTGCACGGCCACGCGACTCTGTGCTTTGTCTGCGGACCGCCGGCACTGGTGCAGGAAATCCCGCAAATCCTGGTCGATCTGGGCGTGCCGCGCGAGAGGATTAAGACCGAGGAGTGGCAATAAGAACGGTTCTACGTTCTCGGTTCTATGGGTTCTATGTTCCCCTCGAACGCGAACGTAGAACCCAGAACCTAGAACCTAGAACCCCTGACCTACGCCAGTCACACCCCGACGGCATGATAGCCCGCGTCGACCATCAGGACTTCGCCGGTAATCGCGCGCGACGCCTCTCCCAGCAGGAAAACTGCCGCGTCTGCCACTTCCGACAGCTCCACGTTCCGCCGCAGCGGCGTACGTTCCTTGTAGACGTGAAGAATGGTGGAGAAACCGGAAATGCCGGCCGCAGCCAGCGTCTTGATGGGACCCGCGGAGACCGCGTTGACGCGCACGTTCTTCTGACCGAGATCCGCGGCCAGATAGCGGACCGTTGATTCGAGCGCGGCCTTCGCCACGCCCATCACGTTGTAATTGGGAAACACGCGGTCGCTGCCGAGGAACGTCAGCGTGACCACGCTTCCGCCGCCGCGCTTCTCCAGCAACGGCAGGCAGACGCGCGTCAGGCCGATGAGGGAATAGGCGCTGATGTCGAGCGCGATCCGGAACCCTTCCCGCGATGTCTCGACAAACGGATTCGACAGCTCCGCCGCCTGCGCGAACGCCGCCCCGTGGACGATGAAGTCGAGACCGCCAAACTCCTTGTCGAGCGTGTCGGCCAGCGTCGCCAGCTGCGCGTCACTCGACACGTCGCACGGCAGCACCAGCGGATTCTCGAGCTTCTCGGCCAGCTCGCGGACGTTCTCTTCGAGCCGCTCGGTCGGATAGGTCAAGGCCAGCCGGGCGCCCTGCGCATTGAGCGCCTGCGCGATGCCCCACGAAATGGATCGGCGATTGGCCACGCCGACGATGAGTCCGAGTTTGCCTGCAAAGGACATAGAAGTCACAAGAGTCGCGAGTCGCGAGTCACACGTCAGGCGCGAGTCACACGTCAGGCGCGAGTCACACGTCAGGCGCGAGGCGCCGGTCGTGGCTCGCAAGTCTACTTCGAACGCTTGCGGCCACCGGCTCCGTGGCGTTTGGCCAGGTGAGACATGAGCGGCGGGCGTCCCCCATGCTGCCGCGGCGGGCCGCCGCGCGTATTGCCCATATTGCCGTTCGAGCGATTTCCCTGGAAGGACTGACCGCCGCCGCCGGCGCGTGGGTGACGGGGGCGGAACCGGTTATTGCGGCCACCGGGCTGGCGGATCGTGAAATCAGGAGCCTGCCGCGCGACCGGTGGCTGCCCTTCGCTGCGCGGCAGCTGCGCGCGAATCAGCGGACGATGAACGGGGCCTTCGTCGGCGGTCGGCTCGTGCTGTTCCTCGTCGCCGTCCTGCTCGGCGCCGGCCGGTTCCTCTCCGCGATCCACGAGCTCCGCTTCCGGCGCCGCGGCGATGCCTTCCTCTTCGCCGCTCATAGTGGCTGCGCCCGCCGTCTCGGGTTCCTGCGGATCATGCGCAACCCGCTTCGGCGCCGCCGCGACGGCCGCCAGGATCGCCGGCGCATCGGATTTCTTGCGCTGTCGCGGCACGCGCGCGTGCTTGTATTCGTGATCCGCGTCGCAGGTCGTGCAACGCGTCTGCTTGATGTCGTCACCAATCATCGCGACGACGACATGATTGGTGAGCCGCCGCTCGCGCGGACAGTAATCATCCAGAATGTCACCAGGCCGAAGCTGGCGCTGTTGCATCAAAGAACTCCCGATGGATCCTCGCTGGCGGGAAAGGAATTGCGAAAGGCGCGCCAATCTTAGCAGAGCTGGTTTTCGAGTGGCAATAGGGCCGTGGTCAGCCACCCCTCCACGTCGGCCATCGCCGCGTTCACCGCCGAGGGTGACGTCGACTGGGGGGTCTGCTTCGCGCGCACCGAGGCATCAGGCGTGACCCGTTTTAGCACATCAGGCTCAAAGAGATCGCTTGCCGCCCGCCATTCCGATACGCTCAGTGATCCAAACTCTCGCTCTTCCGCGACGAGCCTCCGCACCAGCGCACCGACGACCTCGTGAGCCCTTCTGAACGGCACCCCTTTGCCTACTAGGTAGTCAGCGACATCGGTCGCCAGCAATTGCCCGGACGCGGCTCGGGCAGCCCGTTCGCGATTCAGGCTCAATCCACGGACGACCGACTTCACCACGGCCAGACACCCGGTCAACGTGTCTTCTGCGTCGAACACGGCGTGCTTGTCTTCCTGCAAATCCTTGTTGTACCCGCTCGGGATTCCTTTCAGGGTCGTCAGTAACGCAAGAAGGTCTCCAATCGAACGGCCGGTCTTGCCGCGCACCAGCTCGAGCGGATCGGGATTCTTTTTCTGCGGCATCATGCTGCTTCCCGTGCTGAGCGCATCCGAGAATTCAAAAAACCGGTGCTCATCGCCGCACAGAATGATGAGGTCTTCTGCCAGCCGACTGAGGTGCACCATCGTCAATGCCGAGGCATACAGAAACGCCGCGGCGAAATCGCGATCCGACGAGGCGTCGATGCTGTTGGCCACGACGCGATCGAAGCCGAGATCGGCAGCGAGTGCTTTGACGTCGATGGGATAGCTCGTGCCGGCAATCGCACCCGAGCCGAGCGGCATCACATTCGCCTCTTCCGCGGCGCGCGCGAGCCGTTCGTGATCGCGACGAAGCGGGGCCACGTGCGCCAATAGAAAATGCGCAACCAGAACCGGCTGCGCCGGACGGAAGTGGGTGTAAGCCGGCATCAAGGCATCACCGGCCGCTCGCGCCTGATCGGCAAAGGCGCGCACGACTTCGGCTACGGCCCGCTGCAGCAGCGGAATACGCCGTTTCAAATACAGGCGGAGATCGAGAGACACCTGTTCGTTGCGCGACCGGCCCGTATGCAGACGCTTCCCGGCGTCGCCCAGCCGCTCGACCAGGAGGCGCTCGACGAAGCTGTGCACGTCTTCGTCAGGACCGTTGACGAAAGCCGGATCGGAGCGACCCTGCTCGAGAATGGACGTCAGCGCCGTGTCGATCGCGATCGCTTCCTGATGCGACAGCACCCCCGCCTTTTCCAGCGCCCGGGCCCAGGCGATGCTACCGGTCACGTCGTCTTCGAAGAGACGACGATCGAAACTGAAGGAGGAGCCCCACTCGAATGCCGCCTGATCGGGAGCAGCGTCGAAGCGGCCGGACCAGAGAGTAGTCATCAAGGTTTCGCCATGGGAATCATCACCGGCGCCGGCGCGGTGACGGCATTACGGGCCACGATCGAGTAGGCGCCCTTGAACAGCTTCAAGCGGACCACACCGGACAGGCGCTCCTGCACCGAATCCACGAAACCATTGAGCGCCTTTCGGAGAGGAGAAAACCACAAGCCGGCGTAGATGATATCGGCGTACTCTCCGCTGACGGTCCGACAGAATCGTTCGAGCTCCCGCGGCGCTGTGATCCGTCGCAGCTCCCGGTGGGCCGCATGGAGCAACACCGCCGCCGGAGCTTCGCCGACTTCGCGGAGGCGTGTGCTGCCAACCCGGTGTTCGACGACGTCGATCCGTCCAACGCCGTGTGTCGACGCGATGATATTCAACGCGCCAATCAGCTCGGACATCGGCATGGCGACATGGTTCACCGCGGCAGGGGCGCCGCGGTCGAACTGAATCTCGACGTAGGCGGGCTCGTCGGGGCATTCCCGCGCCGGCTTGGTGAGCGTATAGATCTCCTCGGGCGGCTCATCCTCGAGGGTGGAACACTCGATCGATCGACCCCAGAGATTGAGCTCGGACCGGTAAGGGCTGTCGACATTCGCCGGCAGCGGCACCCCGTGCGCGCGCCCATAGCTGACCACCTCGCTTCGCGTCATGCCCCAGTCCCGCGCCGGGGCGATGATCTTCAGTTTGGGGTTGAGGGCGCGGATGAGCGCATCGAAGGCGGCCCGGCGTCCGACGCCGCCGCCTCCATGGGCGACCGCCTGAGCGTGTTCGATTTCGGCGATCTCGACCAGCTTCTGCGCAATGAGCGGGCGTGCCAGCGCCGCGGTCATCGGCGACCGATCGTCGAACAGCGCGTCGGCCTTGAGCGCTGGCACGACGAATTCGTGCACGAACGGCTCTCGGACGTCGAGCACATGCGCGCGTATGGCGCCAATGGCCAGCGCGCGGTCGCGCACGGCTTCGAGCTCGCGCTCCTGGCCGAGATCCATCGTCACCGTGACGATTTCCGCATCATGGTGTTCCTTGAGCCAGGGGATGGCGACCGAGGTATCGAGGCCGCCTGAATACGCGAGGATGATGCGTTCCATGGTCAGATTCCCGCGTATTCCGACAAGCGTTTGGCCAGCGCCGCGGCGCGGCGGGTATCTTTCGCGATCACGAGAATGGTGTCGTCGCCGGCGATGGTGCCGACGGTTTCGGCAAGCCGGGCGCGATCGATGGCGAGCGCGAGCGGCTGCGCCTGTCCCGCTCCGGTGCGGATGACCACCAGCTGCTGGACGCGGTCGACGCGGCGAAGAAACTCGGCGGCGGCGCGCTCGAGCGCGGTCAGCGCGGTCTCCGGACTGATGGCGTCGGCGCCGAGCCGTTGATAGGCGCCGTCACCGGGACGCTTGACCAGTCCGAGTTCCTTGATGTCTCTCGAAATCGTCGCCTGCGTGGCTTCGAAGCCGGCTTTGAGCAGACGGCGGCGCAATTGCTCCTGGCTGTGCAGCGGTTCACTCTCGATCAGTTCGAGGATGGCGCCCTGGCGGCGTGATTTCATTGGAGTCTGGTGAGCGCGGCGGCGCCCGGTTCATTCAAGGATACTCGATTCGTGCATAACTCGCGACAAAATATGCATCGATTTTCATTGATCGAATCGCGATTTTCATGTATAAGTATTCTTTCCGATGCATACGACGACTTCACCCCTGCCTGACCGTTCGACGACGGCCCGCGCCAGCAAGACGCGGGTGGCGGTGGCCGGCGCGACCGGCTACACCGGACAGGAGCTGCTGCGTCTGCTGTCGCGGCATCCGGGCGTCGTCATCACGCAGGCGACGTCGTCAGGAAAGAACGCCGGCGCGACCGGGGCGCGGCGGCTGCCGGCGCTCGCCCATCTCTGGAACGGTTCGATCACGCCGCTCGATGCCGATGCGCTCGCACGCGACGCCGACGTCGTGTTTCTGGCGCTGCCCGATACGGCCGCGGCGGAACTCGCGCCTCGGCTGGTCGACGCCGGCGTGCGGACGATCGATCTGTCCGGCGCCTTTCGGCTGCGCGGCCAGATGGCGCGCGCGCGGTGGTATCCGGAAACGCACCAGTTGCCGTCTCATCTCGTCTACGGTCTGACCGAGATTCATCGGCGGAGCCTGCCGGCCGCCCGGCTGGTGGCCAATCCCGGCTGCTATCCGACGTCGGCCCTCCTGGCGCTGCTGCCGCTCGAGAAGGCCGGCCTGATCGTGCCGGAGAGCGACGTGATCATCGACTCGAAGTCTGGCGTGTCGGGCGCCGGCAAGACGCCGAGCGAGCGCACGCACTTCTCGGAAGTGCACGGCAGCCTGTCGGCATACGGCGTCTTCGGTCATCGGCACGGCGCCGAAATCGAAGAAGGACTCGGACGCACCGTCACGTTTACGCCGCATCTCCTTCCGATCGATCGCGGCATTCTGTCCACGATGTACGTCCGCGTCCCGCCGGGAACGACCGAGGAGGCGCTGGGCGACGTGTTCGAGTCGGCCTACAGCGGTGAACCGTTCGTGCGGGTGGTCGGCACCCAGCTGCCCGAAATCAAGCATGTTGCCCATACGAACTTCTGCGACATCGGCTGGCGCGTGGATCCCTCGGGCCGGGCGATTGTGATTTCAGTCATCGACAATCTGGTGAAGGGCGCGTCGGGCCAGGCCGTGCAGAACATGAACGTCATGCTCGGCGAGCCGGAAACAGCCGGACTGCTGTGACGGGGGCGCTCGTTCTCAAATTCGGCGGCGAACTGCTGGAGGATCCGGCGCGGCTGCGGACGGTCGTCGCCGCCGTCGTTCACATCGCGCGACGCGGCGGCCCGGTGGTCATCGTCCACGGCGGCGGCAAGGAGATCGATGCCGCGTTGAAGCTCGCGGGGATTGAAAAGCGTCAGGTCGATGGTCTGCGGATCACCGACGATGCGACGCTGGACGTCGTGGTGAGCGTGCTGGCCGGCACGATCAACACGCGGTTGGTCGCGGCGCTGAACACCGCCGGCGTCAGTGCGGTGGGATTGACCGGCGCCGACGCCAATTGCGGGCTGGTCGAGCCATCGCCGCTCCATCGCGCCGTCGATGGTCGGCAGGTGGACCTGGGGCGAGTCGGCGTGCCGAGCCGCACGGCAGACGTGAGAGTGGTGGCGCTGCTGGCGGAGCTCAAGTTCGTGCCAGTGATTGCGTGCATCGGACTCGGCGTCGATGGCCGGCTGTTCAACGTCAATGCCGACACTTTCGCCGGTCATCTCGCTGGGCGGCTGCGCGCCCGGCGCCTCGTCGTCGCCGGCACGACGCCCGGAGTGCTCGACGATGCAGGGGCGACGGTGCCGACGCTCGAGCCGTCGGCGATCGAGCGGTTGATCAACGGAAAGACCGCCACCGCAGGGATGATCGCAAAGCTGCGCGCGTGCGAGCACGCGCTCACCAGCGGTGTTGGCGACGTCGTGATCGTGGACGGGCGGGACGGCGCGGCGCTCGAAGCCGCCGCGCTCGATACCGCGCCTGCGAAGGCGACGCGGTTATTGGCCGGCGTAGTGATGTGAGAGGTCCGCTCGAGCCGGACACCACGTACGACGGCAACGTAGGGGACGCCTTTTAAGGCGTCCCAACGAGAGGCGACAAGGCAGGGGACGCCTTTCAAGGCGTCCCAACGAGGACAACACGATGGCGACTGTGATGGAAGACGTTCAGGCACTCGAAGCGCGGCACGTACTGCAGACGTACCGGCGCCAGCCGATTACGCTGGTGCGCGGCGAGGGCGTGCGCCTGTGGGATGCGGACGGCAAGGAATATTTTGACCTGCTGTCGGGCATCGGCGTGGCGTCGCTCGGTCATGCGAATCCGGGGCTGGCGCGCGCGATTTCCGAACAAGCGCAAACGCTGCTGCACACGTCGAACCTGTTCTTCCATCCGCTGCAGGGTCAGCTGGCGGAGCGCCTGGCGCATCTGTCCGGCCTGCCGCGGGCGTTTTTCTGCAACAGCGGCACCGAAGCCGTCGAGGCGTGTCTGAAATTTGCGCGGCGTTACTGGTACACGCTCGGCGAAACCCGGACGGAAATCATCGCGCTCGAAAATTCGTTCCATGGCCGCACCATGGGCGCGTTGTCGGTCACGTCGGAGGAACACTACCGGACGCCGTTCGGCCCGCTGCTGTCGGGCATCACCTTCGTGCCCAACAACAAGCCGGAAGTGATCGCCAGGGCCATCACACGCAACACCGCCGCGGTCATCGTCGAGCCGATTCAGGGTGAAGGCGGCGTGCACGTGTTGACGCCGGCGTTTGCCGCGGCCATCAACGACGCCTGCGCGCGGACCGGCACGCTGGTGATCGCCGACGAAGTCCAGAGCGGCCTTGGCCGCACCGGCTATCCGTTCTACTCGGCGGCGATTGGACTGAAAGTCCAGTTGATGTCGCTCGGCAAAGCGCTCGGCGCGGGCGTCCCGATCGGAGCGGCGCTCCTCGCCGAGGATGTGGCGCGGAAAATCTCGTTCGGCGATCACGGCAGCACTTACGGCGGCAACCTGCTGGCGTGCCGCGCCGCCTTGTTCTTCCTGGACGAACTGGTGGGCCGTGGCCTGCTGACGCAGATCGGACGAGTCGGACGTCATTTCGAGACCCAGGTGCATGCCCTCGCCGCCAAGCACCAGGCGATCGTGAAGGACGTGCGCGGCAAGGGGCTCATCTGGGGGCTCGACTTGAACATGGACGCCGCCGCGGTGGTTCCGGCCGGACTTGCTCGGGGCGTCATCGTGAACCGCACCGCCGACACCGTGGTCCGGGTACTGCCGCCGCTGACGGTTACCGAAGCCGAGCTCGACGAAGGACTTGCGCGTCTCGACCTCGCGCTCACCGACGTCACCCAACAGAGGACAAACTGAATGCCCCGATCGACTCGTACTCTTCTTCGCACCGCCGAAACCCACGATGCGCGGCACATCCATGCGCTGATCACGGCGAATCTCGTCGAAGGGCACCTCCTGCCCCGCTCGCTCGACGAGCTCACCCTGCACGCAAACCGCTTTGTCGTGGCCACGCGCGGTCGGAAAGTTGTCGGGTGCGGGGAGCTCGCGCCGCTCAGCCCGCAGGTCGCGGAAGTGCGCTCGCTGGCGGTCGACCACTCGGCGCGTCATCTTGGCGTTGGCCGTATGCTGGTGGAGGAACTTCGGGTGCGGGCGCGCCGCGAGGGCTACGACAAACTGTGTGCGTTTACGCACGCGCCCGGCTATTTCATCCCGATGGGCTTTTCAATCGTGCCGCATCTCTGGATTCCGGAAAAAATCTTCATTGACTGTGTGAAGTGCCCGCTGTTCCGCCAGTGTGGCCAGTACGCAATGGTGCTTCCGCTCGATTCGATCGCCGATTCGATCGACAGCGACGCGCACACCCTCGTCGCGCGTCACGCATGAGCGCGCCGGTCGTTCAAATCATCGAAACGATTGGCGGCGGCGTGGCATCGCCGAAGGGATTTCGGGCCGCCGGCGTGAGCGCAGGAATCAAGGCGAAAGCCGGCGCCCTTGATCTCGCGCTGATTGTCTCCGACCGCCCGGCTACCGCCGCCGCGGTCTTTACGACGAACCTCGCTCAAGCCGCACCGGTCACCGTGTCGAAGGAGCATCTGGCCCGCTCCGGCGGAATGGCCCGCGCCATTGTCGTCAACAGCGGGTGCGCGAACGCCTGCACGGGCGAAGACGGGCTCCGCGACGCCAGAACCATGGCGACCGGCACCGCGCACCTGGTCGGATGCCCGGTCGATCAAGTGCTCGTCGCATCAACGGGCGTCATTGGGGTGGCGCTGCCGATGGACAAGGTCGAAGCTGGCCTGCCGGTCGCTGCCGAGGCGCTCGGATCCGGCCACGGTCCGCTCGCTGCGCAGGCCATCATGACCACCGATCCGTTTCCGAAGGAAGCGGCCTCACGCATCGGCATCAACGGCCGCGACATCACGATCGGCGGCATGGCCAAAGGTTCGGGAATGATCGAGCCGATGATGGCGACGATGCTCGGGTTCGTGACCACCGACGCGGGGGTGCCGAAATCGCTGCTCGATCGCGCGCTGCGCGAAGTCGTCAACGAGACCTTCAACGCGATCACGGTCGATGGCGACTGTTCGACGAACGATTGCGTGATGATTCTGGCCAACGGCGCCAGCGGCGTCATCGTCGACGAGTCGAACTACGATGCCTTCGCCGACGCCCTGCGGTCGGTCTGTCTGCGTCTCGCCCTCGGGATCGTCCGCGGCGGCGAAGGCGCGACCAAGCTCGTCACCGTCAACGTGATCGGCGCGGCGTCCGCCGGCGACGCCCGCCAGGCCGCCAAGGCGATCGCCAACTCGCTGCTGGTGAAAACGGCGATTCATGGCGGCGATCCAAACTGGGGACGCTTGATTGCCGTGGCGGGCCGGGCCGGCGTGGCATTCGAGTTGAGCCGGGCCCAGGTCCTGATCGGACCGATCGTGCTGTTCAAGGATGGGCGGCCCTACGACGACGCGGCGCCCGAAGCGGCCAGTTATCTGAAGAACACGGATGTCGTGGTCACCGTCGATCTCGGCAGCGGCAGCGCCTCGTCCACGGTCTGGACATGCGACCTGAGCGCCGAGTACGTCCGGATCAATGCGGAGTATCGAACGTAAGTGAACCAGGAAACTCAGAATTCTGAATTCAGAATTCTGAATTACACACTTCTATGAAAGACGCTGCTCCAGTCGCGCCACGGACCCTCAAGGATTTCCTGTCGGTCCTCGATCTCGATCCACTCGAGCTCGATCGATGTCTCGCGCTCGCGACGCAGGTGAAGGCGGACCGGTCGCTCGGGCGCCTCGCTCCCACTGCGAACGCGCTGGACGGGCGCCATGTCGCGATGCTGTTCGAGAAAGCCTCGCTCCGCACCCGGTCGACATTCGAGATCGCCGTACACGAGCTCGGCGGACACGTGGTGGCGCTGCAGCCCGACGCCGCGCTCGGCAAGCGCGAGCCGGTGGCCGACGTCGCGCGCAACATCGAGCGCTGGGTCGACGCGATCGTCATCCGGACGTTTTCGCAGCAGCTCCTGACGGAGTTCGCGGCGGCGGCGCCGAGACTCCACGTCGTCAACGCGCTGAGCGACAGCGAGCATCCCTGCCAGGCGCTCTCGGATTTTCTGACGTTGCGCGAGCACTGGGGCACGCTGCGCGGCAAGACCGTCGCTTACGTCGGCGACGGCAACAACGTGGCGGTCTCGCTCGTCCACACCGCGTCGATGCTGGGCGTCCACATTCACATCGCCAGCCCGGACGGCTATCAGCTGCCGCACCCGGCCGTGCAGCAGGCGACGAGCGTCGCGCGCTTCGGCGCCCGGCTGCGCTTGTTCACCGATCCGACCGACGCGGTCGTCGGTGCTGATGCCATCTACACCGACACCTGGACGTCGATGGGCCAGGAAGCCGAAGCCGAGGTGCGCCGCCGCATCTTCGCCCCGTATCAGGTGAACGAAGCGCTGATGTCGCTGGCCAAGCCCGGTGCGCTCTTCATGCACTGTCTGCCCGCGCATCGCGGCGAAGAAGTGACCGCCGACGTCTTCGAATCACCAGCCTCGATCGTCTTCGATCAGGCCGAGAACCGGCTGCACTGCCAGAAGGCGCTGCTGCTGATGCTGATGACGCATCAGCAGTCGTGACACTCGGCCGGCCCGAAGGCCGGCCGCTACATAACACCTCGTATAATCCAGCTCGATGGCCGCTCGAGCTCCGTGGCTGGCTCACTACGATCGCGGCGTGCCGGCGACGGTGGCACCCTACCCATCTCGCACGCTTCTCGATTACCTGAGCGATTTCGCGCGCACCCGTCCCAACAGCCGCGCCATCATCTTCAAAGGTCGTGACCTGTCTTTCGCCGATCTCGAAGCGCAGAGCGACGCGTTTGCCGCGGCATTGGCCGACCTGGGCGTCGTCGAAGGCGACCGCGTTGGTTTGCTGCTGCCGAACTGTCCACAGTTTCTGATCGCGGAATTGGGCGCCTGGAAGGTCGGCGCCATAGTCGCGCCGCTCAACCCGATCTACACCGAGCACGAGCTCGAAGGACCGATCCGGGAACACGGCATCGAGACGCTCGTCACGCTGACGCGGTTTTACGATCGCGTCAAACGGGTTCAACCGACGACCGGCTTGCGGCGGGTGATTGCCACCAACATCAAGGAGTATTTTCCGCCGCTGCTGCGCATGCTCTTCACGATCGCGCGCGAGCGGCGTGACGGCGACCGGGTCGCGGTGGCCGCGGGCGACCATGAGTGGGCGAGGTTGCTCGACAAATTCCGCGGACACAAACCGCGGCGGGCGGCAATCACGCCCGACAGCCCCGCGGTCCTGCTGATGAGCGGCGGAACGACCGGCACCCCCAAGGGCGTGCTCGGCCGTCACGCCGTGTACGTGCAGACCGCAATCCAGGTCGAGGCGTGGGTGCGCTCGGTGCTCACCGGCGAAAGCGTGATCATGCTGCCGCTCCCGTTGTTCCACGTTTACGGGCACGTCGGCATTCAGGGGCTGGCGCTGCTGACCGGCAATCCGATGTCGCTCGTTCCGAACCCGCGCGACATCCCCGATCTGCTCGCAACGATCCGCAAGGTCAGGCCGGCGTTCTTCAATGGCGTACCGACGCTCTACGTCGCGCTCCTCAATCACCCCGACGTGCAACGGGGCAAGGTCGATTTCAAATCGATCCGCATCTGCTTTTCGGGCGCTTCGGCGCTGATGGCCGACACCAAGACGCGTTTCGAGGCACTGACGGGCGGCCGCATCGTCGAAGGCTATTCGCTGACCGAGGCGATGATGGCGTTGTGCGTGAATCCGGTCGAGGGGCCGAACAAGATGGGATCGGTCGGCATGCCGCTGCCAGACGTCCACGTCCGAATCTTCGACGCGGATTTGGGCACCGAGGACATGCCAACCGGCCAAGTGGGTGAAATCTGTTTTTCGGCGCCGCAGCTGATGATTGGATTCTGGAATCGCCCAGAGGAGACCGGCAGCGTCCTGCGCGATCACAGCGATGCGGACGGCAGCCGGAGGTGGCTGCATACCGGCGATCTCGGTTACCTGGACACCGACGGCTACCTGTTCATCGTCGATCGCAAGAAGGACCTCATTAAAACGAGCGGCTATCAAGTGTGGCCGCGGGAGATAGAGGAAACGTTGTCGTCACATCCGGCCGTCGCTGAAGTGGGGGTCGCCGGCGTCACCGATGAGGTAAAGGGCGAAGCCGTGCGGGCCTGGGTGGTGTTGCGCCAGGGCCAATCCGCGACCGAAGCCGAGTTGCGATCCTTCTGCCGCGAAAAGCTGGCGCCGTATAAAGTGCCGGCCCGCATCGAGTTCCGGACGGAATTGCCCAAAACAATGGTCGGGAAGG
>Ga0068859_100003793_pt1 | contig 15415 bp, 8 predicted proteins | sample KBSSwiS22_FD_66585 | JGI IMG/M metagenome (GOLD analysis project Ga0068859, IMG submission 66585) | Switchgrass rhizosphere microbial communities from Kellogg Biological Station, Michigan, USA - KBS Switchgrass S2-2 | ecosystem: Host-associated > Plants > Roots > Rhizosphere > Soil ...
CTATCCCGCGCGCCGCGGTGGGCGGCCGGCGGCCGGGGCCGCGTACCTGGACTCCTCCGGGCGGCGGCTCCCGCCCTCGACGGCGCCGCCTGCCGATGTCTACGTGCTGTCCGACCCGCCAGCTCCCGGCGAGGGGTTCATCCTGCCGCAATCCCACCTCCCGACGCCCTCGACACCCCCCTCCAGCTTTCCTGCCTCCGCCCCTCCGCCAGCCGACCCGGCCGCGGCCCGACCGGACCCGTCCCAGCCATCCGCCGCGGCGTCGCCGCCGGCCGGGCAATGGACGCCGGTCGCGCCGCCCACGCAGCGCCCGGCCGGGCCGACGAGCTGGCCAGGGCCAGCGCCCGCATTTCCGCCTCCGTCCGCCACGCCGCCCGCGCCCCCGCCACCGCCACCGCCAGGATCTCTGCCACCGCCCGCATCCCGGCTACCGGTGCACCGGCCCGGCCCGAGGGACCAAGACGGCCCGCCGTCTGCCCGGCCCGCAGTATCGGACCAGAACGGGCTGGCTACCGAAACCACCTTCGTGGCTAGGCCGGCTCCGACAGCGCCGGCTCCAACAGCGCTCCAGCGCAAGGGCCGCCGCCGGCGCCTCGTCGTGGTTTCCGCAGGCATCCTGATCCTGGTCCTGGCGTCGTCCCTGGCCGTGGTCCTCGGCAGGGACGGCGGCCGAGGACCGGTCGTGATCACCACCGTCGCCGGCAACGGCAGCCAGGTGTTCTCCGGCGACCACGGACCGGCGGTCACGGCGGGGCTGAGGGAGCCGGACGACCCGGTGCTCGACTCGTTCGGGCGGCTCTATTTCGCGGACACCGGTCACAACCGGATCCGCGTCGTCGAGCCGGACGGGACGATCAGGACTGTCGCCGGCAACGGTGAGTTCGGCTTCAGCGGCGACGGGGGGCCTGCCACGGCGGCCCGGCTGGCCCGGCCGGCCAGCGTCATGCTCGACGTCGACGGGTCGCTGCTGATCGCGGACACGCGCAACGAGCGGGTCCGACGCGTCGGTCGCGACGGCGTCATCAGCACGATTGCCGGCACCGGGGTCCGTGGGTACTCCGGCGACGGTGGTTCCGCGCTCGGCGCTCAGCTCGCCGACCCCACCTCGATCGCACTGGACGGTGCCGGCCGGATCTACCTCGTGGACTACTACAACCACTGCATCCGCCGGATCGACCACGACGGCACCATCAGGACCGTGGCCGGCAACGGAAAGCCGGGGTTCTCCGGCGACGGCGGGCCCGCCACGGCCGCGCAGCTCTTCCGCCCGGGAGGCGTGGTAGCCGACAGCGACGGACGCCTATACATAGCGGATGACTACAACAACCGGGTGCGCCGGGTGGACGGCTCCGGGATCATCACGACGATCGCCGGGACGGGGAAGGTCGGGTTCGCCGGCGACGGCGGGCCGGCCGTCCGGGCCGAGTTCTCGGAGCCGGCGGCCGTCGAGCTGGACGACGAGGGACGCCTCTACGTCGCCGATCTCAAGAACCACCGGGTCCGGCGGATCGACCCGGACGGAACCATCACGACGATCGCCGGCAACGGCGGCGCCGGCGCGACGGGCGACGGCGGGCCGCCCGCCAGTGCGACCATGTTGAAGCCGAACGGCCTCGAGGTGACATCGTCGGGCGACCTCTACGTCTCCGACTCGGAGGCAAACCGGATCCGGCTGATTGCGCCGGAGAAATGACGGCACAGACCAGTTCGATGGTTCAGCCGGTCACGGCTACTACTGCGATCGCTGGCACGGGCGTCGGCCGGGCCGCGGCTTCTTAGTTTGATCTTTAAGTGCGCCACGAACACAGAAGGTGAGGAAGTAATGTAGGTAAGCCTTACATACTGCGGTGCTGCCCCCGGAGATGAGGGTTTTGTAGCCTCTCAGGGAGGCGCCCGACGGGTGGGGCCAACGTTGGTACTTTAGACGAGCATGCAACCCCGGCCGCCCTCAATCCGTCCGGGCAGCAGATCGCGCAACCGACGCCTGGTGGGCGGGCCAGGCCGAGAGGTGCGCATGAGCGGCGGGCAGTACGCGTAGGGCTACGGATCTCGACGCGCCCGCCTGCCGACGGTTATGGCCTACGGGCCAGCACGCCAGGGCACTCGGGGGGGCAGCCTGTGACGGATACGACTACGCCGAGCCCCGCTGCGGCGGGAACCAGCCCAGACGCGGAGCACGCTTCGCCGGGGTCCGGCGACGGCGAGCCGCGGATCCCTAGCTCGCGGCAGCCCCACCAGGCCGCCGCGCCGGCCGTCGGGCCGGGACGCGCTTCGGACACCGGCGCCGTGTCCGTCGGTGGCCCGGGCGAGGCCGCGGGCGAGCGGGGGCGCGATGCCGACACCACGCTGCGCATATCTATCCGCAGCTTCCGCGCCTGGCTCGGCGCACGTCCGGCGCAGGCTCCGGCGGACCCGGCCACCCGGCACTCGACGACCCGCCGCAGCGCCGCCGAGCTGGCGGTGCTGAGTACTTCGCCAGAAGGACGGCAGGAGGCGCCCTACCAGGCGCATGTTCGGTGGGAGCGCAGGTACGCCCGAACGATGGTGGCCAGCGACTTCGTCGCCTGTCTTGCAGGTACCGGCGTTGCCTATCTGCTGCGGTTCAGCGGGTTCATCGACTTCGACCTGATGCCGATGTCGTTGAAGCCCTACCTCGTCATCACCTTCGCGCTGCCGGTCGTGTGGATCGCGGCTATGGCGCTGAACCGTGCCTACGAGCACCGCTTCCTGGGGGGTGGGCCGGAGGAGTTCCGCCGGGTCGTCAACGCGGCCGCGCGGCTCGTCGCGCTGGTGGCGGTTGCGTCATACGCGACGAAGGCCGAGGTGGCCCGAGGCTACCTACTGATTGCCTTCCCGACCGCGACGGCCCTGACGCTGGCCGGGCGGCTCGGCGCGCGCGGCTGGCTGAACACGATGCGCCGGGCTGGCCGTTGCCTGCACCGGGTGCTGGTGGTGGGCTCCGGCGAGGCGGCGGCGTCGCTAGTGCGGGTCGCCCGCCGGGAGCCGACGATCGGCTGGGACGTCGTCGGCGTCTGCTTGGACCGGGCACCCGGCCTGCACAGCTCCGACCGGCCGGACCGCGCCGGTTTCGACCTCGCCGGGGTGCCGATCGTCGGCACGTCGGACGCGCTGCTCGACGCGATCCGGCGTACCAGGGCAACCGCGGTCGCGATCAGCCCGCAGCTCGACGGAGAGCGGCTACGCCGCGCGCTGTGGGCATTGGAAGGCTCCGACGTCGACGTGCTGGTGTCGTCCACGATCACAGACGTGACCGGCCCGCGAATCCATCTGCGCCCGGTCGCGGGGCTGCCGCTTCTGCACATTGAGGAACCGGAGCTCGCCGGCGCCCGCCGGCTGATGAAGGCGGCCCTCGACCGGGGCCTGGCGCTGTGCGTGGTGTTGTTCGGCCTGCCGGTGTTCCTGGGCCTAGGTCTGGCGGTGCGGCTGACCAGCCGCGGCCCGGCAATCTTCAAGCAGACCCGGGTCGGCCAGGACGGCCGTGAGTTCACAATGTTTAAGTTTCGCTCGATGTACGTCGACGCCCAGGCGCGGCTCGCCGAGCTGCAGGCCAGCAACGAGGGCAAGGGCCTCCTGTTCAAGATGAAGGACGACCCCCGGGTGACCAGAATCGGCAAGCTGCTGCGCAAGTACTCGCTCGACGAGCTGCCTCAGCTGTTCAACGTACTCAACGGCACGATGTCGCTGGTCGGCCCTCGGCCACCGCTGCCGAGCGAGGTCGCCGCCTACCACAGTGACGTGCACCGCCGGCTGATGGTCAAGCCAGGGCTGACCGGTCTGTGGCAGGTCAGCGGCCGCAGCGACCTCGACTGGGACGAGGCCGTCCAACTCGACCTGCGCTACGTCGAGAACTGGTCACTCGCGATGGACCTGTCCATCCTGTGGCGCACGGTATTCGCCGTCATCAGGCACGAGGGCGCTTACTGAGACGGGTGCGGTACCAACGCGCCCGTCTCCTGTCCGGGCCCCAAGGCGCCCTCCGCCTGGTCTAAGGAGCCATGCCAGGGGTGGGTAGGTAGCCCGATATCGGTGGGGACCGACGTGCCAGCCACGTGGCGCGATGGAAAATCGTGGCTGGCCGTCCGGACGACGCCGGGTGGAGTTGGTGCCGAAGTCGAGCCGGTCCGTTAGCGTGACGTGGGATCTTTAGAAACATGGGATTGCCGCTTCGAGCACGACCTCTAGCTTCTTTGATCGTGAGATTCCCTTGGGCGGCCGCCTTAGTTCGTCGGACAGGGGTGCGCTGACGCTCCGCGACCGACAGGCCGGCCAGCCGGAAAGACGATGTGATCACCGAAGGACAGTTCGGCAGTGTATGTGAACAGCCAGGCTGCGCCCGAGGAGGCCATGTCGGGCCGTCGAACGCCGTAGCAAGTTCGTAACGGATGCGACGGCTTGACGTCAGCTAGGTATGCCAGCATGAAGAGGATGTAGCAATGGGCGTACTATATTCGGGGTTAGGACCACAGGAATAGCGATGATCTCTTCGGACGGATGGCATCGGTAGTGTATTTTGTATTACTGCGTGATGACTCGACAACGGTTCAAGGCGAACGGGCCACAGTGGTTCTACCCACTTCGACACCGATCGCCATCCGTTGACGTTTCAGGCACGCTGGTCTCGACTCTCCGGGCTCGGGTTTCTCATCGACGCCCTTGAGTGGCGTTGCCCCAAATTCCTTGATCAGTAGATTGACGCGGATCGCCGCGGCTTGTAATTGGGGGGTATGCATGACTGCTGGTGACATGGCCTCAGACGCGGTCTCGGTCACGCGGATCGGCGTGATCGGTACTGGTTACCTCGGCGCGACACACGCCGTATGTATGAGCGAGCTTGGCTTCTCGGTAGTCGGCGTGGACGTCGACGAGGCCAAGGTGGCGAGCCTTGCCTCCGGTTACGTGCCGTTCTTCGAGCCAGGCCTCGAAGAATTGCTACGCAAGAACCTTGACACCGGCCGGCTCACGTTCTCCACTTCGTTCGAGGACGCCGCGGACGCCGATGTGCATTTCCTGTGTGTAGGAACGCCACAGCGGCCGGACTCGCCCGCAGCGGATCTCAGCTACCTGCACTCGGCGGTCGACCGGCTGCTCGCGGCCGGTCCGAAGGGTGGATCCCTCATCGTCGGCAAGTCCACGGTGCCCGCCGGCACCGCGGAGGACCTAGCCGCCCGGCTCGCGGCCGAGGCACCCGGCATTGGGATCGCCTGGAACCCCGAGTTCCTCCGCGAGGGATTCGCCGTCGAGGACACGCTCCGACCCGACCGGCTCGTCCTGGGCCTCCCCGACGACGGCGGACGGGCCGAGGCGATGCTCCGCGCCGTCTACGCTGGCTCGATCAGCGCGGGCACTCCAGTGGTGCTGGCTGACTTTGCCACCGCCGAGCTGGTCAAAGTCGCAGCTAACGCGTTTCTCGCGACCAAGATCTCTTTCATCAACGCGATGTCGGAGATCTGTGAGGTCGTTGGCGGGGACGTGAAGACACTGGCATCGGCCCTGGCCTACGACACACGCATCGGTGGACGGTTCCTCGGCGCCGGCGTTGGCTTCGGTGGCGGCTGCCTGCCCAAGGACATCCGGGCATTTCAGGCCCGCGCCATCGAAGTCGGCGCCGGCGAAGCAGTCCGCTTCCTCGGTGAGGTGGACGCCATCAACCTGCGGCGTAGAGAGCGGGTCGCCGCTCTAGCCGCGGAGCTGCTCGGCGGCAGCGTCGTCGGGCGACGAATCGCAGTGTTCGGCGCCGCGTTCAAACCGAACAGCGACGACATCCGAGACTCGCCCGCGCTCGATGTCTCCGTACTCCTCCACCGAGCCGGCGCCCTGGTTACGGTCTGCGACCCGGCGGCGATCCCGAACGCCCGGCGCCGCTATCCCGAACTGTCCTACGCACCTACCGCCATCGAAGCCGCCCACGACGCCGACGTCGTGCTTCACCTCACCGAGTGGGCCGACTTCCGGGAGATAGACCCTGTGCAGCTGGCGGCCCACGTCCGCACACCGATCATCATCGACGGCCGGAACACGCTCGAGGTCGACCGCTGGCGCGCCGCCGGCTGGGCGTACCACGCGCTAGGCCGACCGAACGTGTAACCAGTTCCCCACCCGTCGACGGGGCCGGGTTCTCGGTGCGAAGGTACTCGCGCCATCCGCGCACCGTCCGGCTTCGTCGACGTGGCCGAAGTCACGGAAGCGACTGGTCCGAAAGAGCCCAGCCAGCCTGCGGCCAGTGGGCTGCGACCCGCCGGACGGTCGATGTCGCTTCCACTTACCGCGCACCCGCGAGCTCTGGCTCCTCGACGCGTAGCAACGGCAAACCCGCCACCGGGCGCATTCAAGAATCGTTTCAAAAATCAATACAAGACGATCGTCAACGAATCGAAGAAACGACGCCACAACGCCTCTCGTTGAATAGCGACCGCGCGTCTCACCGCTAGACTTCGCGCCAGGCTGGGAGATCACTACCGGCCGTGCGCTGCGCAAGAGGAACGGGGAGATGCGCAAAGTGGAGCAGAGCGGCACGCCTACTGTCGCCCGGGTCAGTGTGATCGGCACCGGCTACCTCGGGGCCACCCACGCGGTCTGCATGAGCGAGCTCGGCTTCTCGGCGGTCGGGATCGACGTCGACGTGGCCAAGGTGGACCGCCTGAACGCCGGCGTGGTCCCGTTCTTCGAGCCCGGCCTCGAGGAGCTGCTCCGGAAGAACCTCGAGACGGGCAGGTTGACCTTCAGCACGTCCTTCGAGGCGGCCGCGGACGCCGACGTGCATTTTCTCTGCGTCGGCACGCCGCAGCAGGCCGACTCGGGACGGGCCGATCTCAGTCACCTCGACGCGGCCGTGGACCGGCTGCTGGCCGCCGGCCCGAAGCCGGGGGCGCTCCTCGTCGGCAAGTCGACCGTGCCGACGGGCACCGCGGACCGACTGCGAACCCTCCTCACCGCCAGGGCTCCTGGTCTTCGGCTGGCCTGGAACCCAGAGTTTCTACGCGAGGGCTTCGCCATCGCCGACACCCTGCGGCCGGACCGGCTTGTCTTCGGCGTGCCCCCCGACGACGCGCGGGTGGTGGAGGGAATCCTGCGTGCCGTGTACGCCTCGCCCATCGAACGCGGCGTTCCGGTCGTCGTCTGCGACTTCGCCACCGCCGAGCTGGTCAAGGTCGCCGCGAACGCCTTCCTGGCCACCAAGATCTCGTTCATCAACGCGATGGCCGAGATCTGCGAGGTCGCCGGCGGCGACGTCGAACGGCTCGCGTCGGCCCTGGCGTACGACGCCCGGATCGGCGGCCGGTTCCTCCAGGCGGGAGTCGGGTTCGGCGGCGGCTGCCTTCCCAAGGACATCCGTGCGTTCCAGGCACGCGCCGACGAGCTCGGGGTCGGCCAGGCGGTCGGCTTCCTTCGTGAGGTCGACGCGATCAACCTGCGCCGCCGTCGCCGGGTCGCCGATCTTACGGCCGCGCTGCTCGGTGGCAGCGTCCGGGGCCGGGCGGTCGCGGTGCTCGGCGCGGCCTTCAAGCCGAACAGCGATGACATCCGCGACTCGCCGGCGCTCGACGTCGCCGAGCTGCTGCACGCCGACGGCGCGGTGGTCACCGTCTACGACCCGGCCGCGATTCCGAACGCGATGCGCCGCAATCCCCGTCTGCTGTACGCGCCGAGCGCGGTCGCTGCGGTCCGCGAGGCGGACATCGTGCTGCACCTGACGGAGTGGGCCGAGTTCCGCGAGATCGACCCCGCCCTGCTCACGCCGCTGGCCCACAACCCAATCATCGTCGACGGTCGCAACACGCTCGACGTCGAGCGCTGGCGCGCCGCGGGCTGGACCATCCACGCCCTGGGCCGTCCGAACGTCTGACCGGGGCCGCCCCCGCAGCCGGCGTCAACACCGGGCATCGCCGCACCTCCGCATCGCCGCACCTCCGCACCTCCGCACCTCCGCATCGCCACACCTCCGCACCGCGACACCTCCGCACCGCGACACCTCCGCACCGCTGCCGCGTGCGCCCCGCGCGTCTGGCGATTGCGCTCATCAGCGTGCCCCGGCGCCCTGACGTCGAAGCGGAGCTCTGAGGCGCTTCAACCGTAACCGGACATTCCGCACGCAGCCCACCGCCCCTTTTACGCTCCGTCGAATATTAAGCCGGAATCGACTCTCATGAGGCGATTTATCGGCCATTCCCGCCGAAGTTTCGCGCGGCCGCCGCAAATCATCAATTGAATTGCTCTCTTACGCAGGCGAATGCGAGACGTGTCACACAACCGTTACCCGAGAATCCCGCCCCCTAGGGCCAGCGCGCGATAACCTTCGGTAAACGCCCTCCATGGAGACGTTCGGCGATTCGATAAAAGATTTCTAGGATTCTTCAGGCGGTTAATGCAGACCAGCGCCGCGCGGTCTGGAATTCCGCGCGGCGTCTGATGTTCCCGCGATACCTACCGAAAACCCTCCAGATGCCCCTGCACCCTGCGTCGACAGGTTCGCCGTCGGCAGGTTCGCCGTCGGCAGGTTCGCCGTCGGCAGGTTCGCGCAGCTGCCGGTCCTGACTCGCGCGCCGAATCCGCCGCCGAACGCGGGCAGGCAGGAATGCGGCGCGCTGCTCATCGATGTCCTCTCGTGGAAGTCAGCCCATGTCTAATACCGTCGTCCTACCCACCCAACGCACCGGCGAGGCCGGCGAGCGCCGGCCCGACCCGGCCAGCCGGCCGACACAGAGGCGCTTCCGGCCCGACATCCAGGGGCTGCGGACCGTCGCCATCGTCACGGTGGCGCTCTACCACGCGGACGTTCCGTTCCTGCGGGGCGGCTATATCGGTGTCGACGTCTTCTTCGTCATCTCCGGTTTCCTCATCACCCGCCAGCTCTACACCGAGGCCTCGGCCCGAGGCCGGATCAGCCTGGTCAAGTTCTACTCGGCGCGCTTTCGGCGCCTGCTGCCGCCGGTGGCGCTCGTCGTGGCCGCGACGGTCGCCCTCGCGCACTACGTGCTGCCCTACGACCAGCAGAAGTCCCTGATGCACGACGTCTACTTCTCGGCGTTCTACGGCCTCAACCTGCATTTCGCCGCCGAGGGCGTCCAGTACCAGAATGCCGGCGCACCGCCCTCGCCGATCCAACATTTCTGGTCGCTGGCCGTCGAGGAGCAGTTCTATTTCGTCTGGCCGGTCCTGGTCGGCCTCTGCGCGGTCGCCGGGCGCCGGTGGGCGCGAGCGCGGTTCTCCCTCACGGTCGGCTCCATCACGCTGATCACCGCCGGCACCTTCGCCTACTCGGCCAGCATCTCGGCTACGCACACCGCGCTTGCGTACTTCTCGCCGTTCACGAGGTTCTGGGAGCTCGGCCTGGGCGCGCTGGTCGCACTCACCGCCGACAGGTGGGCCAAAATACCGGCCGCCTGGGCGAGAGCCCTCGGATGGGCTGGCTTCGCCGCCGTCATCGGGACGGCCGTCTGCTACGACAGCCACACCGTCTATCCGGGCGTCGCCGCGGGCGTGCCCGTCCTCGGCGCGGCTCTCCTCATCGGCTCGGGCGTGCTGCGCGTCACGAAGTCCCCCGAGACGTTCCTTCTCGACCGCCCTTTCATGCAGTACGGCGGCAAGGTCTCCTACGCCTGGTACCTCTGGCACTGGCCCATGCTCATTCTCCTGCCGGCCTGGGCCGGCCACGAGCTCGACGTCTGGGCGAAGGTCGAGATCGTCTGCCTGGCCTTCTGGTTCGCCGTCCTGACCTACTTCCTCGAGAACGCGGCGCACCGCAGCGCGCTGAGCTACCGCCGGTGGCTCGCGCTCGGGACATCGCTGTCCGGGCTGGTGGCGGTCGTCGCCCTGGTCGGCACCGTGACGCTCCCGACGCTCGTCGGCACCGGCCAGGCCGAGAGGTCGCTGGCCCTCACCAAGGCGGACGTGACGGCCGTCCAGGACGCGGTCAAGAGGTCCCTGTTCACCAAGGCCGTTCCCTCCAACCTCACTCCGCCGCTGACCCGGGCCGCCGGCGACTCACCCTGGGAAGGCTCCAAGAAATGCTTCGCCACGCTCCTCATGACGACGTCCCAGGAATGCGAGTACGGCTTCAAGAGGGCGCCGGCGGACCGTATCGCCGTGCTCGTCGGCGACTCGCACGCCGACCAGTGGCTGACGGCGCTCGCACTCAATGCGGAAGAGAGCGACTGGAAGATCATTCAGCTGACCAAGGCCGCGTGCCCAATCGCCGACATCACCGTCTACGAGCAGGACCTCAAACGAAAGTACACCGAGTGTGACACCTTCCGCCGGTGGGTCGAGGGCCGCGTCGCGGCGATCAAGCCGGCGCTCGTCATCGCGAGCGAGGCGGACGTTCTCGCCGACGGGCAGGTCAACCCGCAGGTGTGGGCGGCGCGCACCCTGGCGGAACTCAACAAACTTGCTGGGAAGACGGCGCGCATAGCGTACGTCGGCGACACCCCGACGACGTTCACCAATACGGTGACATGCCTGGGTAGAAACCTTTCCGACGCAGGAAGGTGCGCCCACCGCAGGACCGACGTCGTGCACCTCGACCGCTATCTGGAGATCCAGCGGACGATGATTGCCGCCCGCGTCGGCTACGTCGACACCCGCCCGTTCTTCTGCGGCCTCGAATGGTGTCCGGCGGTGGTGGACAACATGCTGGTCCACCGCGACCAAGGGCACATCACCAATACCTACGCCCGCTGGCTGAGGCCGATGCTGATGCCAATTTTCGTGGGAGCTTCCAAATGACAGAACTTGCTCAGCAGGCGAGCGGGACCGCGCTTGACGAGGACGACGGTGGACGCGTCCCAGCCCCGCCGTCGAAGGCTCGGGCCAGGCACCGGGTCCGGCGGGCGTCGCACGCCGTCCCGTCGCCGCCGACTGACAAGGAAAAGTACTTCTACTATGGCCGGCAGCATCGGTGGTTCATCTGGGCACGGTCGGCGTCGACCCTCTCCGCGGCCACCTCACTGCTGCTCTTCGCGAACACGGCAGTCGCCACCTGGTGGTTCTGGATTCCCTTCTCGATCATCGCCGCCTACATGATCCTCACCCACGTCTGCACGACCCAGCGGCGACGGATATCCCTGGTCGACCATCAGCGGATCGTCGAGCTGTGGAACCCGGACAGGTTCCCGACGGTCGACATCTTCCTGCCCTGCGCGGGCGAGGACCTGGAGGTCCTCGAGAACACCTACCGGCACGTGGGCAGACTCGACTACCGCGGGCGGGTAGAGGTCTACGTGCTGGACGACGGCGACCGGCAGGAGGTGCGCGAGCTCGCGGCTCGCTGCGGCTTCAACTATCTCGTGCGGCCCGACCGGGGGCGCATGAAGAAGGCCGGCAACCTGAAGTGGGGATTCCAGAGCTCGGCCGGCGAACTGATCGTCATCTTCGACGCGGACTTCGCCCCGCGGACCGACTTCCTGAACGAGCTCGTGCCCTACTTCGACGAGTACCCGAACCTGGGCATCGTCCAGTCGCCGCAGTTCTTCGACACCGGCAAGGGGATGCCCTGGCTGCAGCGCTGCGCCGGCACCGTGCAGGAGAGCTTCTACCGGTGGGCGCAGGTGTCGCGTGACAAGCTCGACGCGCCGATCTGCGTCGGCACCTGCGCGATCTACCGGCGGGAGGGCCTCAACAGGTCAGGCGGCTTCGCCCAGATCGGGCACAGCGAGGACGTCCACACGGGCGTGAACCTCATGAAGGTCGGCTACCGGGTCCTCTACGTCCCGGTCGTGCTCTCGAAGGGCCTCTGCCCCGACCAGCTCGCGAGCTTCATCAGCCAGCAGTACCGCTGGTGCGCCGGCTCCATGTCGCTCCTGCGGGACAAGGCCTTCCACGACGCGCCGCTGCGCTACCGCCAGCGGATGTGCTTCTTCACCGGATTTGGCTACTACATCTCCACCGCGATCGGGATCGTCACCCTGCCGCTGCCCACCATCATCATGGAATGGTTCTTTCCGGACCGAGTGCGGCTCTCGAATTTCTTCTGGCTCATCCCGACGTTCGCGATGTACCCGCTCATCCGCGTGATTCACCGGACAGGCTGGACGCCGGCGACCATCCGGGTCTACACGATATCCTCATACAGCCATGCGGCGGCCATATTGCACACGCTGCGCGGCCGAACCTCCGAATGGGTGCCGACGGGCGAGACGAAGCGAACCTCGATGACCACCCAGGTCACCGTCGTACTGCTATTCTGGACGGCCACGACCAACCTGGCGATGCTGGCGGGGGCGATCAGGTTCGTGGTGGTCCGCCACGACTTCGTAGACATTGCACCCGTGGTCGGGATGGCCCTGCTCAGCGCATTCATCTGGATCCCGATTGGACATCTGGCATGGCAGGAGAGAAGGATCCGCCGCCACAAGGTGGCGCAATTCGCGCTGCTTGGCGAGTAGGCTCCGACGCCGGTGGGCGCTGATGGGCGGGAGATACACGCGTCGGGCCGTCCTCGCGGCCTCGACGAGTGCGCTCACCGGCGCCACGATGCTGGGCACGCGGGCGGACAGCTACTTCTTCGGCATCCCGCCACTGTGGGACCGGGTTCAGCTGGGAATCGTTCACGACGCGGGCACGGTCCAGACACTCGAGACACTCCTCGGCTACACCTTCCCGGTCTTCGGGGGCGCCTACTTCACGTTCGACACGACCTGGCGCCGGCAGGCGGCCGTGGTCGCTCCGGCACGCGGCAGGACACTCCTGCTCGCCTGGATGCCGAAATCGAACCGGTCCGGCGTGTTGCTGTCGGACATCCCCAAGGGGCGGTACGACGCACATATCGACCAGATGCTCGTCGGCATGCGCGGGTTCGGCGGCCCGGTCGTCTGCAGGTTCGGGTACGAGATGAACGGCAACTGGATGCCGTGGTCGCAGGCGTACCCTGGATCACCGTGCACGACGCTGGACTTCATCGCCGCGTGGCGGTACATCGTGAGCCGCGAGCGGCGGATGCCCGGAACGAGCAACGTGCGCTGGCTGTGGTGCGCCAGCGGGCTTGACCTGCCCTCGCCGCACACCGGCGAGGTCTATACCCTCGAGGACTACTGGCCCGGCGGGGAGTGGGTCGACCTCGTCGGCTGCGACGTGTACAACGAGCCCGGCAGGTGGGAATCGTTCGACGCGGTACTGGCGGAGCCGTACCAACGCATCACCGCGCTGTCGGACAGCGCTTTCTGGGTGGCGGAGATCGGTTGCCACGAGCCGTCGAGCATCGTCCGGACGAGCAAGGCGCAGTGGATAGCCGACATGCTGAACTCGCGCCGCTTCCCACAGCTGGCCGTCGTCTGCTACTTCGACTACGACGCCAGGTCGAAAGGCCGCTCGGACTGGCGATTCAACTCCACCGCCTCGACGTTCCGGGCCGTACAGAGGATCTTCCGTGACCTTCCCGCGGCTACGCCGTAGCCGCGGGGCCGGCCTCCTCTGCGCCCTTGGCACCCCGCATCGACGGGAAGAGGACGACGTCGCGCAGCGTCGGGGCGTCGGTGATCAGGGCGACGAACCGGTCGATGCCGAGGCCGAGGCCGGACATCGGCGGCATGCCGTACTCCATCGCCTCGATGAAGTCCTCTTCCAGCATCATCGTCTCGTCGTCACCGGCAGCCCGCAGCTCGGCCTGCTCCTCCAGCCGGGCCCGCTGGTCGACCGGGTCGACCAGCTCCGAGTACGCCTTGACGATTTCCCAACCATTCACAACGACCTGGAACATGTCGAGCTTCGTCGGGTCGTCGTCGTTGCGCCGCGCCAGCGGCACGAGCTCGACGGGGTGCCCGACGAGGAAGCACGGCTGCACCAGCTCGGGGCGGACGGTCTTCTTGTAGAGCAGGTCGACCAGCGCCGCGTACGACGGCGCCTTGGCGACGTCCAGGCTCAGCCCGGCGCACGCGGCCTTCAACGTCTCGAAGTCGCGCACGACCCGCAGGTCGACACCCGTCCGCTCCGCGACGGCCTCGCGATAGTCGATCACCGGCCAGTCCGCACCGAAGTCGAGCTTCACCCCCTCGTACGTGACCGTCCGCGAACCGACGGCGTCGTCGAGGACGGCGAGGATCAGGTCACGGATGAAGCTCATGTTGTCGCGGTAGTCCCAGTACGCCGCGTACCACTCGAGCATCGTGAACTCCTGCAGGTGCGAGGGGTCGATCCCCTCGTTGCGGAAGTTCCGGCCGATCTCGTAGACGCGGTCGAACGAGCCCGCGACCACCCGCTTGAGGTAGGTCTCCGGCGAGATGCGCAGGTAGAAGTCCTCACCGAGCGCGTTGTGCCGCGTGATGAAGGGACGTGCCGCCGCACCCGAGGCGGCCTCGGTCAGGATCGGGGTCTCGATCTCGAGGAAGTCCGCCTCGTCCAGGAAGCGGCGGATCCGGGAGATCACCCGCGAGCGGGTCTGGAACCGCTCCCGTGACTCGGGGTTGGCCAGCAGGTCCAGGTAGCGCCGGCGGTAGCGGGTCTCGACGTCCGCGACGCCGTGCCACTTGTCCGGCAGCGCGCGGGTCGCCTTGTTGAGCACGGTGAAGTCGCTCGCGGCGACGGTGCGCTCGCCCTTGCGCGTGGTGTAGACGGTGCCGGTCACGCCGACGAAGTCGCCGACCCGGGCGGAGCCGTGCCACGCCTTGAACGTCTCCTCGCCCAGGTCGCCCCGGGCGAGCGAGATCTGCACCCGGCCGGAGCGGTCCTGGAGGTGCCCGAAGACCAGGCCGCCCATCCGGCGCCACAGGACGAGCCGGCCGGCGATCCGCGCCGGGGTCCCGTCGGGAGCCGTCTGCACGTCGCTGGCGACCGTGTCCGTCTGGTACCGGGACCGCGGCAGCCGCTCGGCGGACCCCTCGAGCCCCCCGGACCCTCCGGACCCCTCAGGCCCCCCGGGCCTCTCGGACCCTCCGGACTCCTCGGGCGCGACCATCATCGAACCAGCACCTACTTCTCGACCGTGTGACCTTCCCCCACCGCGCGCCATATCCTGCTGGCACCGAATCCTGTGGACACCGAGATCCAGTGGACACCGAGATCCTTTGAACACCGAGCCGGCCGACCGGTCGCGAGGCGAGGTGGCTACCCGCACGCATCGTCGCGTCACGGGACCATGTCCAGCCTACCGACCACCGCCCTACTGACCACCGCGCCGGGCCTGGACCAAGCTCAGCCCCCGCTCCGGCTACCGCCGGATCAAATGTGTTCCGCTCTGGGCGGAACAGGGCGACGGAATCATGCCTGCTCCGCCACGGTTGCCCTAGTGGCAGGGGGAGACGCCTGAACCCATCGGGGCGAGACATCGTGGTCGGCCCCGTCCGCGACGAGGTGGACGGGTTCTGACGGGTAGGTTTCTGTTCGATGCGTGAGGACATGCCTCGGCGGAGCTAGCATGCGGATACCGGCTGTCGTGTGGTCGGTCGCAGCTCGAAGGAGCGCACAT
>Ga0068859_100003794_pt1 | contig 15415 bp, 11 predicted proteins | sample KBSSwiS22_FD_66585 | JGI IMG/M metagenome (GOLD analysis project Ga0068859, IMG submission 66585) | Switchgrass rhizosphere microbial communities from Kellogg Biological Station, Michigan, USA - KBS Switchgrass S2-2 | ecosystem: Host-associated > Plants > Roots > Rhizosphere > Soil ...
CCCAGCTCAAGAAGCTGGCCGCCGCCTGAACAAGGCCCGGGCGCGCCGCGTGCGCGCCCGCCCCACGCCTGCGCCGGGCGGACCGGCGCGCCCAAGATCCTGAAAACCAGACAGGCCCCCGACCGCGCCCATCTCTTGGCGGCGGCTGGGCTGGTGCGGCGTTTCGCCCGCCATCGGCGAGCGTGGGCTCGCGTCCTTTTTCGCGGCGTCAACGGCAATGCTCCAACGCGCACGCGGGGCCGCAAAACCGCCGTCGGGGCGGGCGCCAAGCCGGCGCCGGCGCGACGAATCCGCTCAGTCGGTCGAGGTCGTTTACAAAGTTTCCCTTGCGGTTCTTGGGCCTCCGCCGAGTCAATCGAAATATCAATTCCGGGTGCGAAGAATCCCGATTGACCCCCCAAGGCCCCTGGCTAGTGTGCCTGTTCTTAGGCGTATTCAATCTGAACTCGGATCAACGACAATCGCTGGCGGGCAGGCAGTGTCCGCGAGCTAAGGCTTTTTGTTTGTTGGTGTTTTGACGTTGCGGCGGAAGACCGCGTCCGTCTGGCGAGGGCGGATTCAGAAGGTGGAGACGATGACGACTGGGGGTCAAGTGGGCGCAATGACGGATACGCCCGGGGGGGCGGTCTGGACGAGGACGTGCCAGGTCCTGCGACACGAGCTGGGGGAGGCCACGTTCGGCTCCTGGCTCGGACAGGCCGCGGTGCGCGAGACGGACGGAGAAGCCTGCCTGGTGGCCGCGACGGGGGTCGCGCGCGACTGGATCCGCCGCCATGCGTGGCGCCGGATCAGCGAGCTGTGGGCGCAGTACGATCCGCTCGGGCGGTCGCTGGACCTGAAGTCGCGGATGGAGTTCGAGGCCGTGGCGACGGCCCCGGCGCCCGTCCCGGCGACGGCGAAGTCCCCGGCGATCGTGCCGGTGGACGAGCCGGCCGAGGCGCCGCCCGCGCAGGTCATCAAGACGGCCCGCCAGCAGGGCCTGCAGGACCGCTTCACCTTCGACACCTTCGTGTCGGGGCCGGCCAACGAGTTCGCCTTCGCCGTGGCGCGGCGGGTGGCCGCGTGGTCGGACGGGCACTTCAACCCGGTGCTGTTCCACGGCCCCTACGGGTTCGGCAAGACGCACCTCTTGAACGCGCTGGCCTGGGAGGCCATGCGCACGGCGCCGGACAAGCGGGTGGTGTACCTCACCGCCGAGCGGTTCACCTCGACCTTCGTCAAGGCCGTGCAGGACCGCCAGACGGCGGCGTTCAAGGACGACCTGCGCAACGCCGACCTGCTGCTGATCGACGACGTGCACTTCGTGGCCGGCAAGCCCTCCACGCAGGAGGAGCTGTTCCACACCCTGATCGCCCTGGTGGAGGACGGCCGCCGCGTGGTGCTGAGCGCCGACCGCTCTCCCGCCGAGCTTTCGGAGATGGAACCCCGGCTGCGCTCGCACCTGCAGGCGGGCCTGGTCTGCGGCGTCGAGCCGGCCGACCGGACGCTGCGGCTGGGCATTCTGGAGCGCAAGCTGGCGACCCTGGCCCAGCAGGGGCGGTTCCTGCCGTCCGCGCGGGCCGAGGTGCTGCAGTACCTGGCCGACCGCTTCACCGACTCCGTGCGCGAGCTGGAGGGGGCGCTGAACACCCTGGTGGCCCGCGTGGGGGCGGACATCTCCCGGCTGGGCCTGGACGAGGCCCAGGCGATCCTGCGGCCGCACCTGGCCTGCACCGAGAAGCGGGTGACGGTGGACCAGATCCAGAAGGCGGTGGCCGAGCACTACGGCCTCTTGCAGGCCGACATCCTGTCGGAACGCCGCGCCCGCGCGGTGGCCCGGCCCCGGCAGGCGGCCATGTGGATCGCCAAGCAGATCACCACCCGCTCGCTGCCCGACATCGGCCGCCGGTTCGGGGGCCGCGACCACACCACGGTGCTGCACGCCGTGCGCCGCATCGAAGCCCTGAAGGCCGAGGACCCGAACCTGGCCCGCGACCTCGACGTGCTGCTGCGCAAGCTGCGAGGGTGACGAGGTTTTGAGACATGTCCCGGGGTTTCCGAGAGGAAATCCCGGGGTGTTTCAAGGGGTTGAGTTGGTTGTGACGAGAGGCCTCGTCACCATTTAGGGTTGAGTTCCTGATGCTCCCCTTTGGGAGAGCTGGCAGCCGCCGGGTCCGGCCGGAGGCCGGCCCGAGGATAAACTCCGCTGACGGAGGAGGTCCTTTCCGGCGACGCTGTTGACCCCCTCCACCGCTTCCCCGAGCCCGCGCCGTGAGCGCGGGCGTTCGTCACGGCGATCGACAAATCGTTGTCGATCGCATCGGCCTCGCAAGCGCGAGGCCGCGTTCCTCACCCCCCTCCCCCGGAGGGGGAGGACAAGAAAAAGGCGGCTGCATTTCTGCAGCCGCCTCGTTTCATTGAGTCGGTGGACGCCTCAGGCGTCGGCCGATTCCGGGTTCTTCTTGGAGAGGTCTTCGCCGGTTTCCTGGTCGACGATCTTCATCGACAGCCGGGTCTTGCCGCGGTCGTCGAAGCCCAGGAGCTTGACCTTCACAGACTGGCCCTCGGTGAGCACGTCGGAGACCTTGTTCACCCGCTCGTTGGCGATCTGGCTCACGTGGACCAGGCCGTCCTTGGCGCCGAAGAAGTTCACGAAGGCGCCGAAGTCCACGACCTTGACCACCTTGCCGGTGTAGATCTGGCCGACCTCCGGCTCCGAGACGATGGACTTGATCCAGTCGCGGGCGGCGTCGATCTTGGACTGCTCGGCGGCCGCGATCTTGATCGTGCCGTCCTCGCCGATGTCGACCTTGGCGCCGGTCTCCGCGACGATCTCGCGGATCACCTTGCCGCCGGTGCCGATCACTTCGCGGATCTTGTCCACCGGGACCTTCATGGTCTCGATCTTCGGCGCATGTTCGCCGAGCTCGGCGCGCGGGGCTTCCATGGCCTTGGCCATCTCGCCCAGGATGTGCTCGCGCCCACCCTTCGCCTGCGCCAGCGCCTGCTTCATGATCGCCTCGGTGATGCCGGCGATCTTGATGTCCATCTGCAGCGAGGTGATGCCATCGGAGGTGCCGGCGACCTTGAAGTCCATGTCGCCCAGGTGGTCCTCGTCGCCCAGGATGTCGGACAGCACGGCGAAGCCGTCGCTTTCCAGGATCAGGCCCATGGCGATGCCGGAGACCGGCTTCTTCAGGGGCACGCCCGCATCCATCAGCGCCAACGAGGCGCCGCAGACCGAGGCCATCGAGGACGAACCGTTGGACTCGAAGATCTCCGAGACCAGGCGGATCGTGTAGGGGAACTCCTCGCTGTCCGGCAGCATCGGGCGGATGGCCCGCCAGGCGAGCTTGCCGTGACCGACTTCGCGGCGGCCCGGCGCGCCCATGCGGCCCGTCTCGCCCACCGAGAAGGGCGGGAAGTTGTAGTGCAGCATGAAGCGCTCGTAGTACTTGCCCTCCAGCGCGTCGATGAGCTGCTCGTCGTCGCCGGTGCCCAGGGTGGCCACCACCAGGGCCTGGGTCTCGCCGCGGGTGAACAGCGCCGAGCCGTGGGCCCGGGGCAGCACGCCCACTTCCGAGACGATCTGGCGGACCTTGTCGACGGTGCGGCCGTCGATGCGCACGCCGGTGTCGAGGATGTTGCGACGCACGACGTCGGCCTCGAGCTCCTTGAACACCGAGCCCAGCTTGTCCGGCGAGACGCCGTCCGGATTGGCGTCGGACTTGCCGAACTTGCCCGTCGCCTTGAGCTTGGCGGCGCCGACCGCATCGTGGCGCTCGCCCTTGGCGACGATCTTGTAGGCCGCCGCAAGATCCGCGCCGACCAGGGCCTTCATCTCGGCCTTGAGGGCGTCGGTGTCGTCCGGCTGGAAGTCGAAGGGCTCCTTCGCCGAATGCTCGGCCAGGGAGATGATCGCGTCGATCACCGGCTGCATGCCGGCGTGGGCGAACATCACGCCCTTCAGGACCTCGTCTTCCGAGAGCTCCTGGATCTCGGACTCCACCATCATGACCGCGTCATGGGTGCCGGCGACCACGAGGTCCATCCGGCTGTCCTTCATCTGGTCGAGGGTGGGGTTGAGGATGTACTGGCCGTCCACGAAGCCCACGCGGGCGCCGGCGATCGGGCCCATGAAGGGGGCGCCGGAGATCACCAGGGCGGCGGAGGCGGCGACCATGGCGACGATGTCGGGGTCGTTCTCGAGGTCGTGGGCCAGCACGGTGCAGACCACCTGGACCTCGTTCTTGAAGCCCTTGACGAACAGCGGCCGGATCGGTCGGTCGATCAGGCGCGAGGTGAGCGTCTCCTTCTGGGAGGGCGCGCCTTCGCGGCGGGGGAAGCTGCCGGGGATCTTGCCCGCGGCGTAGAACTTCTCCTGGTAGTTGACCGTGAGCGGGAAGAAGTCCTGCCCCGGCTTGGCGGTCTTGGCGAACACCGCGGTGGCCAGCACCATGGTCTCGCCATAGGTGGCGAGCACGGCGCCGTCGGCCTGGCGGGCCATGCGGCCGGTTTCGAGCGTCAGCGTCTTGCCGCCCCACTCGAACGTCTTGCGTTTAATGTCGAACATTTTTCTTCTTTCTGATCCCGCGGGCGGATTCCCGGCGGGGTCGGACAGGGCTCGTCAGCTTTTCAGCGCGCGCGAAATCCTCGTCCTCGGCAGGCTCATGATGAGGATTCAAACCCTCGGCGAATTCAAGGCGCCGCCTCCTGGCGCCTCCACCGCCGCGCACCCCGAGCCTGTCGAAGGATCCGCAGCGATGTGTAAGGGAGCGATGCGCCTAGCGGCGCAGGCCCAGGTTTTCGATCAGCGCCTGATAGCGGCCCTCGTCGGAGGACTTCAGGTGATCGAGCAACGAACGACGCTGGGAGACGAGCTTGAGCAGGCCCCGGCGCGAGTGGTTGTCGTTCTTGTGGGTCTTGAAGTGCTCGGTCAGGTTGGCGATCCGTTCCGAGAGGATGGCGACCTGCACCTCGGCGCTGCCGGTGTCGGCCTCGCCGCGAGCGTGGGTCTTGATCAGTTCAGCCTTGCGTTCGGCCGTAATCGACATCGGTCAATCTCCGCTCTTTTCCAGATGAAAGACCCGCGCAGGCTCGAGCCGACCCGCACGCATCTCGCAGAGCGCCACGACCATCCCGTCCATCATGGCGGATACGGTGCGGGCGCCGGGCTTGAGCCGGGCCTTCAACGCTTCCACCTGTCGGGGAACGAGAACGATCGATCGTCCCTGCTTGAGCCGAAAGGCGTCTTCGGTGGTCACGGCCAACGCCGGGATGTCGTCCAGCGCGGTCTCGACCGGAAGGAGCGCCTCCAGCAGGGCGCGCTTATGGCTCAAATCCTCCAGGATTTCCAGCGTTATCGCCTTGGCCTCGGTGAAGCCGCCGACGCGGGTGCGGCGCAGCATGTCCACGTGCCCGCAGGCCCCCAGCGCCTGCGCCAGGTCGCGGACCAGGGAGCGGACGTAGGTGCCCTTGCCGCAGTCGATCTCGATCTCGGCGTGGTCGGCGTCGGGGGCTGTCAGCCGGGCTGAGTGGATGACCACCGGGCGGGCCTTCAGCTCCACCGTCTCGCCGGCGCGGGCCAGGTCGTAGGCGCGCTCGCCGTCCACCTTGATGGCCGAGAAGGCCGGGGGGACCTGCAGGATCTCGCCCACGAAAGCCGGCAGGGCCGCCTCGATCGCGGCCTGGCTCGGGCGCACGTCGGACGTGGCGATCACCGCGCCCTCGCGGTCGAAGCTGGCGGTGGTGACGCCCCAGGCGATGGTGAAGCGGTAGGTCTTGTCGGCGTCCATCAGGAAGGGGACGGTCTTGGTGGCCTCGCCCAGGGCGATGGGCAGCACGCCGGTGGCCAGCGGGTCCAGCGTGCCGGCGTGGCCCGCCTTCTGGGCGTTGAACAGGCGGCGCACCCGGCTGACCGCATGGGTGGAGGTCAGGTCGTAAGACTTGTCGAGGCAGATCCAGCCCGACACCGGATCGCCCTTGCGGCGGCGGCCCACGCTCAGTCCTCTTCGTCGTGATGGGCCAGGTCCTGGCGGACCTTGGGATCGTCGAACATCCGCCCGATGCGCGCGGCCTCGTCGAAGCTCTCGTCGTGGACGAACTTCAGGTCGGGGGTGAAGCGCATGTCGATGCCGCGTCCGAGCTGGCCGCGCAGGTAGCGGGCGTGGCGGTTTAGGGCGTCCACGACCGCCAGCGCCTCGACGCCGCCCAGCGGCTCGACGAACACCACGGCGTGGCGCAGGTCGGGGCTGAGGCGCACCTCGGTGACGGTGACCGAGACGTGGTCGAGCAGCGGGTCGGCGATGGCGGCCTCGCGCAGCACCTCGGCCAACGCATGGCGGATCAGCTCTCCGGCGCGGAGCTGGCGCTGGGTCGGGCCGGAGGGCCGGTGGGGACGTTTCTTCATGGCGCGACGCCTTCGCAAGCCTGGCCCGCGGATCGGACGCGGGGTCGCAGGAAAGCGGCGGCTTCTAGTGGGCCCGGGCGCGGAAGTCCAGCGGGCGCCTAGCCGCCCTTGCGCTTCAGCTCCGAAAGGTCGCCCTCGAAGCCGGAAAGCCGCCAGGCCCCGGCCTCCTCCGTGAAGATCAGCACGCAGGGGCCGTCCTTCTTGCGCACCGCGCAGACGCGGCCGTCGTCGAGCGGGCGCAGCATCGAGGCGATGGCGACGCGGCCCGGCAGCGGCTGGGACGGGCGGTAGCCGTAGGTGGAGGCGACATAGCGGAAGGTGGCGGGCTGGATCAGCAGGTCGCCGGCGGCGCGCGCCACCGTGGGCCCCAGGAGCGCGCCCACGAGCTTGGCGGCAGGGTCGACGTTGGACCGGCCGAGCTCGCGCATCATCCGCGACTCGATCTCGCGCTGCAGGGCCGGGCGGTCGACATGGGCCTCGAAGGCCGGGCCGTCGTCGTCGCGGATGGCGGTAAGCAGGGTGTGGACGTCGCCCGCCGCATCGAGGCGCTGGGCGGTGGCGCAGGCCGACAGGGCGAAGGCGGTCGCGAGAAGAGCGAGGATGCGGCGCATGAGGGTCCTACCTTTCTTTCCTCCCCTGTCGCGAAGAGCGATGTCTGCCTACAAGGATTCAGATGAACGCCGGCTGCACAAACGAAAAAGCCCCGGAGGATCGCTCCGGGGCTTTCGGGTTCCTAGAGCATTTTCCGCCGAAGTGGAGGCCGGTTCGGCGTAGAAAATGCTCTAAATTCAAAGACCCGTGAGCAAAGTCCGATTCAATCAAATCGGACTTTGCTGTGGGGCGGCCTCAGAGGCTGCGCGCGACCTCTTCGAGGGTGAAGCACTCGATGATGTCGCCCTCCTTGATGTCCTGGAAGCCCTGGAAGGCCATGCCGCATTCGACGCCGTTGCCGACCTCGGCCACTTCGTCCTTGAAGCGCTTGAGGGTCTGCAGGACGCCGAGCTCGAGGACCACCACGTCCTCGCGGACGATCCGCACGCGCGCGCCCCGGCGCACCACGCCCTCGGTGACCCGGCAGCCGGCGACGCGGCCGACCTTGGTGATGTCGAACACCTGCAGCACCCGGGCGTTGCCCAGGAAGGTCTCGCGCTGGATCGGCGACAGCATGCCGGAGAGCACGCCTTTGATGTCGTCCACCAGGTCGTAGATGATCGCGTAGTAGCGGATCTCCACGCCCTCGCGCTCGGCCAGCTCGCGGGCCTGTTTCGAGGCGCGGACGTTGAAGCCGAGGATCGGCGAGTTCGCCCCCTTGGCCAGCATGACGTCGCTTTCGCTGATCGCGCCGGCTCCGGAGAGGATGATCCGCGCGCGGACCTCGTCGGTGCCAAGCGCGTCCAGGGCGCCGACGATCGCTTCCGCCGAGCCCTGCACGTCGGCCTTGATGATCACCGGCAGCTCGGAGACGCGCTTGTCCTGAAGCTTGGCCATCATGTCGGCCAGGGTGACGCCGGCGGCGATGGGCGATCCGGCCTTCTCGCGCTTCAGGCGCGTGCGGTACTCGGTGAGCTCGCGGGCCCGGGCCTCGTTCTCCACCACGGCGAAGGCCTCGCCGGGGGCGGGCGTGCCGTCCAGGCCGAGGATCTCCACGGGAGCGGAGGGCCCGGCTTCCGGCAGTTGCTCGCCGCGCTCGTTGAGCAGGGCGCGCACCCGGCCGTAGCTTTCGCCCGCCACCACGATGTCGCCGCGCTTCAGCGTGCCGCGCTTGACCAGCACGGTGGAGACCGCGCCGCGGCCGCGATCGAGCTTGGCTTCGATGACCACGCCGTCGGCGGTGCGGTCCGGGTTGGCGCGCAGGTCGAGCACCTCGGCCTGCAGCAGGATCGCTTCGATCAGGTCGTCCAGCCCCAGCTTCTCGGTGGCCGAGACCTCGATGGCCTGGGTGTCGCCGCCCAGGCTCTCGACGACGATCTCGTGCTGCAGCAGCTCGTTGATGACCCGGGTCGGGTTGGCGTCGGGTTTGTCGATCTTGTTGATCGCCACGATGATCGGGGCGCCGGCCGCCTTGGCGTGATGGATCGCCTCGATGGTCTGCGGCATGACCCCGTCGTCGGCGGCCACCACCAGCACCACGATGTCGGTGACGTTGGCGCCTCTAGCGCGCATCGCCGAGAAGGCGGCGTGGCCGGGGGTGTCGAGGAAGGTGACGCGGTTCCCGTCGGGCAGGCGCACCTGGTAGGCGCCGATGTGCTGGGTGATGCCGCCGTGCTCGCCGGCCGCCACGTCGGTGGAGCGCAGCACGTCCAACAGGCTGGTCTTGCCGTGGTCGACGTGACCCATGACCGTCACCACCGGCGGGCGCGGCTCCAGGTGATCGTCCACGTCCTCGCCGCCGATGAAGCCTTCTTCGACGTCGGCCTCGGACACGCGACGGACCGTGTGGCCGAACTCGGTGGCCACCAGCTCGGCGGTGTCGTTGTCGATCACGTCGTTGATCTTCAGCATCACGCCCTGACGCATCAGGAACTTGATGATCTCGACGCCGCGCACGGCCATCCGGTTGGCCAGCTCGGCCACGGTGATGACGTCGGGGATGACCACTTCGCGGGCGGCGCGGGCCGCCTCCTGGCCGCCGCCCTTGCGCTTTTCGCGCTCACGCTCGCGGGCCCGGCGCACCGAGGCCAGAGAGCGCATCCGTTCGACGGCGTCCTCGTCGTCGCCGGCCACCGCCTGGATGGTCAGGCGGCCTTCGCGGCGCTGCGGCGCGTTCTTGGCCCGCGAGATCGCCTTGGAGGGCGCGACGGGGGTCTTGCCGCGGCGCGCGCCGTCGTCATCGTCGTCCGGGCGGCGGTCGAGGTTGGCGGAGCCGGGGCGCGGCGGCTGGCGGGTGGCGCGCTGCACCTCCGGCGTGGCGGGCGGCGCGTTGCCGCCGGGGCCGAGCCTCGGCGGACGCGGGCCGCCCGGGCGGGCGCCGTCGCGCGAGGGCGCCGGACGTGGGGACAGGGCCGAGTAGCGGACGGTGTCGCCGCCGGACGGGCGCGGGCCGCGGTCGCCGTTGGGACGGTCGCCGCGGGGCGGCGGGCCACGATCGCCGGCCGGACGGTCGGCGCGCGGCGGACCGCGGTCGTCGCGGGGCGGGCGCGGGCCGTCGGCGCGGGGCGCGCGCTGGTTGAAGGTCGCGCCTTCGAACCGCGCAGGCGCGGGCGGGCGATAGGTGGTGGTGCTCGGCCGATCGTCGCGGCGGTCGGCCGAGGGCATGTAGGTGCGGGTCTGGCCGGCCTGCGGGGCCGAGTTGCGCGCTTCCGGCGCATGGCGCACGGGGGCGGGCTCCGGGGCGTGGCGTGCGGCGACCGGCTCGGGCGCGGGGGGCGCAGGTTCCGGGCGCGGGGCCTCGACCGGCGGCGGGGCGGGCGCCGCAGCGACGGGTTCGGGCGCAGGTTCCGGCGGACGGGCCGCAGCCGCGGCGGCCTCGGCCTCGCGGCGGGCGCGGGCCTCGGCGGCCGAACGCTCGGCGGCCTGGGCGCGAGCCTGCTCGATGACCCGCTGGCGGGCCTGCAGTTCCTCGGCGGAGAGGCCGGAGCCTTCCTGGCCCCGGGGGGCGCCGCCGCCCGGCGGGCGTTGTTGCTGTTGCGGCGGACGGTCGAAGACCCGCTTCTCGGCCGACGAGGGCGCGGCGAGGTTGCCGGCTGGCGGCGTGTGCGTGCGCGCGCGCTTGGTCTCCACGACCACGGTCTTCGAACGGCCGTGGCTGAAGCTCTGCTTCACCGTACCCGCGCTGACCGATCCTGGGCCGCGCGGCTTCAGGGTCAGTGGCGCCCGCCCACCGGGAGCGGAAGGTCGGCCGTTGTTGTTCTCGTCGCTCATGCGCTCGCTTTACATAGCGGCCGGCGTACGTCCGGCCCCATCGTCGGTCAAAATAATGCCGGCGCCCGGAACAAGATCTGTCCCGTCCGCCGCCGGAAGGTCCTCACGCCAACTCTCAGGAAGGAGCGGGCGGAAGCCAGATAAGCGCTGGACATCGGATGTCCAGCGCTCAGAAGCTCGCCCCGCAAGGAAGGCGGTGTGTATCACATTCTCCAGCCCTAAGGCCAAACCCAATTCCTCGGCGCTGAAGACTCCGAACAGCCGCGGCGGCCGCGGCTGACGCCGGGCCAGCGCCAGGACCTTGCGCCGGCCGTCGTCGGCGCCGTCCGACGCCTCGATCAGCCAAGCCGCCCGGCCCGCCCCGATCGCCTGGCCGACCTTCTCGAATCCGGCGGCCAGCTCGCCCGCGCGGCGGGCCAGTCCGAGCCCCGACAGCAGCCGGGCCTTCAGCAGGCTTTCCACCTGGTCGGCGAGGCCCGCGGGCGCCGACAGCTTCGCCTTGGCCGCCCGGGCGAAGAGGTTGCGCCTGGCCGCGGTCTCTACCGAGACGCGGTCGGCGGCGACCCACAGGCCCCGGCCGGGCAGCTTGCGCGCCAGGTCCGGCGTCACCGTTCCGTCCGGGCCGGGCACGAAACGGATCAGGCCGGCCTCGTCGCGGATCTCTCCGGAGACGATGTCCCGCTTCTCCCGCTTGGCTTCGGCCTGGGCGTCGTTGCGCATCGGTCAGTTGTCGTCCGCCTTGGCGAAGACGTTGTCGAATTCGCCGGCCGGCGCCTCCTCCACCTCCTCGACCTCCGGTTCGGGCTCGGCCTCGATCCAGCCCATGGCGACCCGTGCGCGCATGATCAGCGCTTCGGCGTCGGCGGGGTCGAGACTGAACGCCTCCAGGATGCCCGGTTCGCGCACGCGCTCGCCGTTCTTGCTCTCGAACCAGCCGCGCAGGTCGTCCGGCACCAGACCGGCCAGGTCCTCGACGCTCTTCACGTCGCCTTCGCCCAGGGCGACGGCCATGGGCAGGGTGACGCCCTCGATCTCCAGCACGCCGTCCTCGACGCCCAGCTCGCGGCGCTTGGCGTCGTACTCGGCGGCCTCGCGGTCCAGCCAGTCGCGGGCGCGGGCCTGGATCTCCTCGCCGGTGTCCTCGTCGAAGCCCTCGATGGAGGCGATCTCGGAGGTGTCGACGTAGGCCACGTCCTCGACGGTGGCGAAGCCTTCGGTGACCAGGAGCTGGGCGATGACCTCGTCCACGTCCAGGGCTTCCTGGAACAGGGCTGTGCGCTCGGTGAACTCGCGCTGGCGGCGCTCGCTCTCCTGGCTCTCGGTCATGATGTCGATCTGCCAGCCGGTCAGTTGGCTGGCGAGGCGCACGTTCTGGCCGCGGCGGCCGATGGCCAGCGAAAGCTGCTCGTCGGGGACCACCACCTCGACCCGTTCGTCCTCCTCGTCCATGACGACCTTGGAGACTTCGGCGGGGGCGAGCGCGTTGACGATGAAGGTCGCCTCGTCGCCGCTCCACTGGATGATGTCGATCTTCTCGCCTTGAAGCTCGGCCACCACGGCCTGCACGCGGCTGCCGCGCATGCCGACGCAGGCGCCGACCGGGTCGATGGATGAGTCGTTGGAGATCACCGCCATCTTGGCGCGGCTGCCCGGGTCTCTCGCCACCGCGCGGATCTCGATGACCCCGTCGTAGACCTCCGGCACTTCCTGGGCGAACAGCTTGGCCATGAAGCCCCCGTGGGCGCGGCTCAGCAGGATCTGCGGGCCCTTGGTCTCGCGGCGGACGTCGTAGATGTAGCAGCGGATCCGGTCGCCGATGTTGAAGTTCTCGCGCGGGATCGACTGGTCGCGGCGCATGATGCCCTCGCCGCGGCCCAGATCGACGACCACGTTGCCGTATTCGACGCGCTTGACGACACCGTTGACGATCTCGCCGACGCGGTCCTTGAACTCCTCGAACTGGCGCTCGCGCTCGGCCTCGCGGACCTTTCCGGTCACCACCTGGCGGGCCATCTGGGTCTGCACCCGGCCGAACTCGAAGGGCGGCAGCACCTCCTCGTAGACCTTGCCGACCACGGCGTCCTTGTCGGTGCGCTTGGCGTCGGCCAGGCGGATGATGCCCACCGGCTCGTCGAGCGGGGCCTCCTCGTCGTCGCCGCGGTCGAAGACGGCGTCGTCGGCCACCACGGTGACGTAGCGCTTGACCAGGGTCTCGCCGGTCTTGGGGTCGATCTTGACCCGGATGTCGTGCTCGGCGCCGTAGCGGGCGCGAGCGCCCTTCTGGATCGCCTCTTCGATCGCCTCGATGACGATCTCCTTGTCGATGGCCTTCTCGCGGGCGACGGCCTCGGCGATCTGCAGAAGTTCCAGCCGGTTGGCGGAAATGCCGGTCAGGCTCATGGGATCCTCTATTCGGAAGTCTCGGGGTTGAATTCGGATTGCAGGCGTTGCGCGCGTTGCGCCGCGCCGCGTTTCATCAGGTCGTCCGTCAGCACCAGCTTGGCCTCGACGAGCCAGGCGAACGGCACGAGGGCGGTGTGGTCCTCGCCCTCCAGGTCGATGGCGACGCTGTCGTTCTCGACGCCGGCCAGCACGCCCTTGAAGCGCTTGCGGCCCTCGGCCAGGCGGTCGAGCTCCAGGCGCGCCTCGAAGCCCTCGTACTCGGCGAAGTCCTTCAGGCGGGTCAGCGGGCGGTCGACGCCGGGGGAGGAGACCTCCAGCACATATTCGCCGCTGATCGGGTCGGCGGCGTCCATCACCGCCGAGATCGCCCGCGACAGGCGCGCGCAGTCCTCGACCACCATCTCGCCGTCCGGCGTCTCGGCCATGATCTGCAGGCGGCGCTGGGCCTTGCCGGCCATCAGCCGCAACCGGACGATCTCATAGCCCGCCGCCTCGGCCACGGGGTCGAGCAGTTCCAGCAGCTTCAGGTCCTCGGCGGTCTTTCCGCGCATGCGGCTTGGCCGTCTCCAGAAAAGAAAAAAGCGGCCGGGCCGGAGCCCGCCGCTCGTAGGCGCCTTACAGCGCTAACGGACGATGTTGCGAGCTATATAGGCGGGAAATAAGGGTTTGTCAGCCCCGTTTCCCGCGCAAGAGCCGAGGCGGCGGATCAATCTTCGTCCCGCGACCCAGCGGACTGCCAGCCCCGCCAGCACTCCGCCACGTGCCGGCGCGCGAGCGGCGCATCGCCCCCGGCGATGGCGGCGAGGAGGCCCGCGCGCAGGGCGGCCGGCGCGGCGGCGGCGTCCTGGGCCGCAGGGCCTGCGTGGCGGACCAGGATCCGGAGCAGACAGTCGAGGACGCGGCTCCCCGTGAGCCCGGCCAGCAGACCGCCCTGGGAGCATGGCGGGCCGGGGCCTGCGTCACCGCCGTCGGACGCCGCCTGTGCGCGCTCGAGGCGATTCAGCAGCGCCGCGTCGCCGGCCCTCGCCCGATCGGCGGCGAATTCGGCCGAGAGCATCTCCAGCGACATGGCGATCCGCATGAGATCGGCGCGCCCCTCGGGCGCAGCCGGGGGAAGATAGAAGCCCGCGGCCCGCACCGCCTCGTCCGGCCTCGGGTCCCCGACATGGACGCCGCCGCCGAAGCCGCGTTCCAGGGCGACGATCCCATGCCGCTCCAGCCCGTGCAGCGCCTCTCGCAGGACGCCGCGGCTGACGTCGAGGTCGCGCATCAGATCCTGTTCGCTGCCCAGCCGGTCGCCGGGCGCGGCAGCCGTCTCGACTATGCGCCGGGCGATCGTGCGGGTAAGCGCCTCGGGCTTCTTCATCGCCTTGAGTTCGTCGCGAGAAAACGCCAGGGCGAGCGGGCCGTCGCCGGCCGACGTCCTGTCTCTCGCGATGCGCGCCTGCGCGGCGCGGCGATGCTCGTCCTCGTAGGCGCGCAGCAGTCGATGCTGGGCGCCCAGCGCGCCCGCGAGATCCCCTGCGATGATCGCCTCGATCTGGTCCGCCCCGATCTTCCAGACCTTGGCGATGAGCGGCTCGTAGTCCTGCTGGCTGAACCCGTTCCAGAGGAGCTGGTCGACGCTGCACTCACTGAGCGCGGTGTCGAAGAGGCTGAGCATCGGCAGCCCGGAAATCCGATGGATCTCGGCCTGCGCCAGGCGCCGGCTTCGGACCCGGTCGCGGAGATTGTCCGGGTAGACGCCCATGACCTCGCGCAGGCGACGGGCCTCGCGCATGTCCAGCCGACGCATGGCGCGCTGGCAGGCCAACGCCTCGACCAGAGCTCGGAAATGGTTGACCTCCGACGACGACGCGCCCGAGAACACCAGGTAGTGGCGCACCGTCGAGGCGGCGACCCATCGCCCCGAGGAGGCCACGAACAGGCCGCCGGCCCCGCCGCGACGGCTCTCCACCAGGCCGTCGAACTCGGCCATCGCAGCGCCCTCGCGCATGATCGCGCGGCTCACGCCGAAGCGGCGCGCGAGCTCCTCTTCGGCGCCCAAACGCCGACCCTTGATCCAGCCGTCCTGCAGGATCATCGCCTCAAGGCGCTGCAGGACCTGCGAGCCAAGCTTTTCGCTCCGATCGTCCAAAGCCGGAGAAGTCACGCGTGCGCTGTCCTATCGAATGGTGGTATATTATATGGTCCTATCGCCCTGGGGAAGCTTGATGGGCGCCCTGGGGAGGCTTGACACGCCGTAGAAAATATATAACCCGTCAGAAAATAACGGTCCGGAACGTGCGTTCCACAGCCCGGGACTATGAACAGTGTAATATTCGACGGCGCCAAGGCGGCGCGCGTCTCATCAAAACCAAAGAAGCGCACAAGCGCGAGGGGACAGCATGACGTTCAACGGAACCACGATTGACACCGGCCTGCGCCGCGCGCTGCTCGCCGCGACGGCGCTGACGCTGGGCGCGCTCGCGGCCGGCCCGGCGCTGGCGCAGGACGATGGCGCCGCCATCGAGGAAGTGGTCGTCACGGCGCGGAAGGTCGCGGAAAACCTGCAGGACGTGCCGGTCGCGGTGACCGTGCTGTCCGGCACGCAGCTCGAAGCCAAGAACGCGGTGCGCCTGTCCGACTTCGCCCTGTTCACGCCGGGCTTCAAGGTCATGCCGCCGCCGACCAACATCACCGGCTTCTTCCTGTCCTCCCGCGGGCAGGTGCAGGGCGACACCCTGGCGACGCTCGACCCGTCGGTCGGCACCTATGTCGACG
>Ga0068859_100003795_pt1 | contig 15414 bp, 13 predicted proteins | sample KBSSwiS22_FD_66585 | JGI IMG/M metagenome (GOLD analysis project Ga0068859, IMG submission 66585) | Switchgrass rhizosphere microbial communities from Kellogg Biological Station, Michigan, USA - KBS Switchgrass S2-2 | ecosystem: Host-associated > Plants > Roots > Rhizosphere > Soil ...
CGGGCGAGCTCGACGCGCTTGAGCATGCCGCCCGACAGCTCGTGCGGGTACGATGCCTCGAATCCGGCGAGTCCGACCATCGCGATGTAGCGGCCGGCGAGTTCGACCTGGTCGCGGTGGCTGGCGCCGCTCAGGCCGAACATGACATTCTCCCGTACGGTGAGCCACGGGAACACCGAGCCATGCTGTGAGATCATGATGCCGTTCGCGCTCGGGCCCGTGGTCTGGACGCCGTCGATCCGAATCGTGCCTCCGTCCGGACGTTCGAAGCCGGCTATGACGTTCAGCAGCGTCGACTTGCCGCAACCGGACGGACCGACGATCGCGACGAACTCGCCGTCCCGCACGTCGAGGCTGACGCCGCCGACGACCGAGAGCGCGCCAAACCCCTTGGTGACGCCGTCGATGACGATCTTCTTATCGGACATAGCGCCACTTCACGGTGTTCATCCGCTCGAGCAGGCGCGTGGCGCCGTCGAGCAACAGGCCGATCACGCCGATGATGATCATGCTGGCGATCACCAGATCGTAGCGGTTGCCGGCGTTGCGCGAGTCCATGATCAGATAGCCGAGGCCCGAGCGCAGCGCGATCATCTCTGCCGCGACGACCACCAGCCATGCGACGCCGATGCCGATGCGCATGCCGATGATGATCTCCGGCAGCACGGCGGGAATCACGACCCGGCGAAACAGCACCGTGCGCGAGACGCCGAAATTGGCCGCCGCGCGCAGATAGCGCCGGTCGATCGTGCGCACACCCATCGTCGTCTGCACCATCATCGGGAATACCGATGAGATGAAGATCAGGAAGATCGGCGAGGTGTCGCCGACGCCGAACCACAGGATCGCGACGGGAATCCAGGCAATCGGCGAGATCGGCCGGAGCATCTGGAACAGCGGATTCAGCGTGTAGAATGCGCCGGAGACCCAGCCCATCCACAGCCCCAGCGGGACAGCGACCAGAAATGCCAGCGCGAACCCGAACCCGACGCGGAACAGCGACGCGCTGATGTGCTCCCACAGGCTGCCGTCCTGCACCAGCTCCCACGCCCCGGTCGCCACCTGCCCAGGTGTCGGAAAGATGGGATTGTTGCTGCGGTCGACGACCGCCCACCAGACCGCGATCAACAGCGCGATGACGAACACCGGCGCCGCGATTCTGAACAGCTTGCTGTTGCTCACCCTTCCCCCAAAGACAGTGCCGCCGAAGACCGTGATGCCCTCGCGACCCGCAGGTCCCGCAGCGCCCTCAGCGGTACAGGCTTGAACAGCACGACTGGTTTTCACAACCTCCAACGGCGACTGGTGCGACCTCGAACCGCACATTTTCACGCGGTAGCCGGATCGTGTTGCGGCAGGGCAACAAAGTAGCAACGTACCTACAAGGTCTGCGGCCTCGCGTGGTTACGCCCCGCCGGTCAATCTGCGCCACCGCCAGGCCAGTCTTTCCCACCCCGGAGCAGGCCCCGGTTCGACGACCACGCTTAGCCCGCCGTTTGGATGCGCGCTGCACTCGAAGCTGTACGTCGACGCGGTCGTGAATGGGAGGCGAAAGCTTTGGCCCGGCATGATCAGCGTCGGCCCGAAGATGTGCGGCACCGCGTCCGCGTTCTTCAATACCAAAATGTCGCGGAGACCGAGCCGTAACCGGATCGTCTGCGGGAAGATCTCGGCCTTGGCACCGGCCATTCGACGCGCCGAGGTGCCGCGCGGAATCTCATAGACCGCGTCGCGCTTGGTCGCTTCGACCGGCGCCAGCGTGGCCCAGCCGAGCACGCCGATCGCCAGCAGGGAAAACGTCGTCGCAATCGGGTGCCGCCGCACCACGTTCTTCCACCACGAGAGTCGCATTCTACCCCGGCTAATGCGCCAACAGATACTGGATGTCGTGCACGAAGTCCTGCGCGGGATGCCCGAATGGCATCAGCGCACGCAGCTTGCCGTCGCGATCGATCAGGAAGATCGACGAGGTATGCGCGATCGCATAGTTTGAACCGCTGCCCTGCTTCACGGCCTTGACGCCATAGTTGGTGCGCACCGTCGCCAGTCGGTCCGGCGCGTCGGTGGCGCCGATGAAGCTGCGATCGAACGCCGCCAGATAGTCGCGGAGATGGGCCGCGTCGTCCCGAGCCGGGTCCACCGTGACGAAGATCACCTGTACCGACGCCGCGGTCTTGCCGAGGCCGGCGCGCGCCTGGGCGAGCGTCGCGAGCGTGGTCGGGCACACCGCCGCGCAATAGGTGAAACCGAACGCGAGCAGCACGACCTTGCCGCGATAGCGCGCGAGCGTCACTTCGGACCCGTCGGAACCGCGCAGCGAAAAATCGGACGCCATTTGCGGGGGAGAAAAGGTACCCGCAATCATCCCCTCCGGTCGCGCGGGCGCGCGTCCGATAAGCAGCCACGTCGCGCCGGCCAGCAGCAGCGCGAACGACAGGACGGTGACGAGCTTCAGGAGCCCGGGGCTCGCGCGCATGTCAGAGCGTGATGGGAGAGGGAGTCGCCGCGCGCGCGAAACTGTCGTCCACATAAGTGGTGTAGGGTACCGGGTGCTTGAGATTGCCGGCTTCCATCGACAGCTGCATCAGCTCGTCGAACTCGCGCGGGACCATGCGCAGGTCGCCATAGGTCACGCGGTCGGGCGGATTGCTCATCACGAAGCGCAGAATGTTGGGGTCCTGGTTGAAATAGGCGCGGCTAGCGGCGATCTCGACCGCTTTCATACGGTTCGCCCGCTGCCGGTCGAGCCAGGCGCCGGCACCCAGCACGTGATTGACGAGATTCTGCACCAGCGGACGGTTCGAGTGAATCAATTCCTCGCGCACCGTCAGCACGCAGCACATATAGCGCGGCCATTCGTCACGCGTCATCCGCAGCGGCCTTGCGTAACCGGCGCTTTGTGCCGCCGCGCCGAACGGCTCGCCGGTGCAATAGGCGTCGACACCCTTAACATACAGGGCCGCGGGCATGTCCGCAGGCGCCATCTCGACGATCTCGACGTCCTTCGGCGTCATATTCTCCTGGGCAAGCATCTTGCGCAGAAACAGGAAGTCGACCGCGAAACGGCTGGGGATCGCGATCCGCTTGCCGGCCAGGTCGCGAAAATGCTGGTACGTCGAATCGGTGCGCACCATGATCACGGCGCCTGAACGGTGGCCGATCGACACGATCTTGACCGGCACCTTCTTGTCGGCGAGGTCCATCACGAGCGGCGCCAACATATAGGCCGCCTGAAGCTCGCCGGACATCAGCGATTCCTTCACCTCCGGCCATCCGGTGTATTTGCGGTACGCGAATTCCGAACCGCCCTTGCCGGCGGCGCTGGAAGCGCAGGCGACCGGCAGCGTCAGGTTGCACGTCACTGCCAGGCCGCCGACCGTCAGCGGCTTGGCCTCGGCGGGGCTGGTTAGCCAGCGGACGGCTGGAATCGCTGCAGCGGCAACCGCACCGACGCCCAGCGCGCCGCCGAGCAGGCGGCGGCGATCGAGATTGCGGCCAGCGCCGCTATTGGAGGACTTGCTTTCCATTGTTCCGCCGTGGGGGTAGCCACTGTGCCGCGGCCGCACAAGCTCCACCCCATCGCTTGCGCAAGGAGAGGGGCGTGCGCAAATTCGGCGGCACCGCAAATGGGGAGATTGTCGTGAGACGGCTGGCTATCGCGCTGCTTCTGTCGTTAACCGTCGCTGCCTGCTCGAAACCGGCTCCGCTCGTGAAGGACGTGTGGACGCGCGATACCGTCGGCAGCGTGGCAAACGCTGCCGTGTTCATGACGATCACTTCGCCGACCGCCGACCGCCTGCTCGCGGCCTCGACCCCGGTCGCAAAGAAGACCGATCTCATGACGATGGATGTCGGCGGCGGCGCAATGGAAATGAAATATGTGGAGGGAATCGATGTTCCGGCGAACATGCCGGTAAGTCTGAACGCTGGCGGGCTGCACGTCTGGCTGGCCGACCTCAACCAGCCGCTCAAATCCGGCCAGACCTTCCCGCTGACTCTCACTTTCGAGAAAGCGGGCCCGCGTCAGGTCATCGTATCGATCATCCAGCCGGCTGCGGCGCCCCCGATGTAATGAGATCCGCCTAACCGTCCTGAGAGCATTCGCACACCATCAAGATACGCGTGCCCCCGGCGCGTATGTCAGCAACGCCCGGATTCCGCGCGGCGGATCAGGGGCCAAACGACTACGCACACGAAAAAGGGCGCTCCGAAACCGGAGCGCCCTTTCGAAAGCCTTGTGCGGAGCCCGGTGGGGCGCCGCTCCGGCGCGCCATCAGTTGCCAGTGGCGTTTTCGACCGGAGCAGCGGCGTTGTCCGCCGGCGCCATTTCGTTGGCGACTTCGAGGTTCGCGGTCGCGTCGAGGTCGTTCGCAGTCGACTCGAGATTTGCCGCCTCGGTGTTCTCAACCGGCTTGGAATTGCAAGCCGCGAGCGACATCAGGCCGGCGGCAGCAGCAACGATAAGGATCTTCTTCATTAGGTGGTTGCTCCCCACAGAATGTTTCGTTTCGCGGCCGGCCCGATTGCCGTCGCGAAGTGCTCTCCTTAACGCGAGGTGCGAAACGGTCAATCGGAAATCGTGCGACGCAACAACGGCTCGTCGTATTAATGCCCCAATCGCGCCTTATTTCGCCTTATTTACGGAGAGAGGAGCGCCGATCTCTTCAGGTGCGAGCGCTACCATGGCAATGACGGCAGTCCAAGCCGCCACATTCTGCCGCAATTGGATGGGATCGATCTTGTCGAGCGTGTCGTCAGGCGTGTGATGATAGTCGAAATAGCGCAGCATCGATTGTTGCAGGCCCACTCCCGGAACGCCGCCACGGATCGTCGGTCCGACATCGGTGCCGAAATCGCCGGGGCCGGTGGTCCAGGTGATTCCGATCGGCGCCAATGCCTGCGCGATGCGATCCTCGAGCGGCTTGTTCGCGGGCGGCAGCGAAGTGTGGAAGCGCCACACGCGATCGGCGCCTTCGTCGGATTCGCCGGCGAGCACATAGCGATCGCCCGAATGCGCTTTGGCGAAGGCATTGCCGCCGAACCCGCCGGGCTCCTCGGCGCCGAACCACACGACGCGAATGGTCCTCCGGTGCGGGCCGGCGTCGTGTACGCGCTTGGCTGCGGCAGTGGTGATCGCGATTCCGGCACCGTCGTCGATCGCGCCCGTTGCCAGGTCCCAGCTGTCGAGATGGCCACCGACCAGGATCATCCCCGCGGCCGGGTCCGTTCCAGGCAGGTCGGCGACCACATTGCCGGATTCGCCCTGGCCGGCGAACTGCGGGGTTAGCGTCAACCGGATGCGCACCGGACCGCGCCGCACCAGCCTCACGAGCTGCTCGGCATCGGGCACCGACAGCGCCGCGGCCGGAATCGGCACCTGGTCCTTGGCCCAGTTGGTCACGCCGGTGTGCGGGTTGCGGCCATGGTCGGTGCCGATCGAGCGGATCAGCACAGCGGCTGCGCCTTTGCTCGCGGCGAGGCTCGGTCCTTGGCGGCGCGCGGCACCGAACGCGCCATATTGAGAGCCATCCTGCGTCGCGGTCATCGCATGGTCGATGAACGCGATCTTGCCTGCAAGGCTGCCCGCTGGCGAAGCCTGGAGATCTGCGAACGTGGCGAAATAGGCGACATCGGCTTCGAGCGGCCTGGCGCCGGTCGAACCCGAATTGCCCAGCGCGGCAAGCACCAGCTTCTGCGCCGACGGTCCCAGCACTTCGGCGCGTTCCTCGCCGCGCAGCCACACCGGCATCTGATAGGTCTCGACATGCACATTGTGGAAGCCGAGCGCCGTGAGCTTCCTGACCGCCCACGCGCGGGCGCGCGCCTCGGCCTCGGTGGCGGCGAGTCGCTGACCTACTTCGGTGGTGAGGCCCTCGACGATGTCCCAGGCGAGCGTGTCGCTGGCAAGCGCCGCGTCGCGCAGCTTCACCGGATCGGGGGCGGGTTGAGCAGCGGCGGGCAGGGGAAGGGCGAATGCGGCACAGGCCGCCAGCGGCAACAATCTGATCATGCTGCGCCTGCTAAGCAAGCCGACGCCGTTTGCCAATCGCCATGGCCATCGCTACATGCCCGCCCGAGATTTTCCTGCAGCGCAAATTCCAACGGAGACCCCCGTGGCCGCCCAATACGCCTACGTCATGAAGGGCATGACCAAGACCTTTCCCGGCGCGCCGAAGCCGGTGCTGAGCAACATCAACCTGCAATTCTATCAGGGCGCGAAGATCGGCATTGTCGGCCCCAATGGCGTCGGCAAGTCGACTCTGATGAAGATCATGGCGGGCATCGACACCGATTTCGCGGGGGAAGCCTGGCCGGGCGAGTATATCACGGTTGGCTATCTGGCGCAGGAACCGCAGCTCGATCCGAGCAAGAACGTGCTCGAGAACGTCAAGGACGGCGCACGCGCCGTCGCCGATCTCGTCGACCGCTTCAACGAGATCAGCAATTTGATGGCCGACCCGCCCGAGGACGCCGATTTCGACGCGCTGATGACCGAGATGGGCGAGCTCCAGGAAAAGATCGATGCAGTCGATGGCTGGACGCTCGACAACCAGCTCGAGATTGCGATGGAGGCCTTGCGGTGCCCGCCCGGGGACTGGCCGGTCGACAATCTCTCGGGCGGTGAAAGGCGCCGGATCGCGCTCACGCAGTTGCTGATCCAGAAGCCCTCGATCCTGCTGCTCGACGAACCGACCAACCATCTCGACGCCGAAAGCGTGCTGTGGCTGGAGAACCACCTCAAGGAATATGCCGGCGCGGTGCTGATGATTACCCACGACCGCTATTTCCTCGACAATGTCGTCGACTGGATCCTCGAGCTCGATCGCGGCAAATATTTCCCGTACGAAGGTAATTACTCGACCTATCTCGAGAAGAAGGCCAAGCGCCTCGAGCAAGAGGATCGCGAGGCGACCGGTCGTCAGAAGGCGATCAAGGACGAGCTCGAGTGGATCCGCGCCGGCGTCAAGGGGCGCCAGACCAAGTCGAAGGCGCGCATCAAGCGGTTCGAAGACCTCGTCCAGGCGCAGGAGAACCGCTCGCCGGGCAAGGCGCAGATCGTCATCCAGGTGCCCGAGCGGCTCGGCGGCAAGGTGATCGAGGCCAAGAACATCTCGAAATCCTATGGCGACAAGCTGCTGTTCGAGGATCTGTCGTTTACGCTGCCACCGGGCGGTATCGTCGGCGTGATCGGTCCGAACGGCGCCGGCAAGTCGACTTTGTTCAAGATCCTCACCGGCCAGGAAAAGGCCGATTCGGGCGAGATCGACGTCGGCACCACGGTGCGGCTGGCCTATGTCGACCAGAGCCGCGACCATCTCGATCCGAAGAAGAACGTCTGGGAGGAGATTTCGGACGGGCTCGACTATGTGAAGGTCAACGGCTTCGACATGTCGACGCGCGCCTATGTCGGCGCGTTCAACTTCAAGGGCCAGGATCAGCAGAAGAACGTCGGCAAGCTGTCGGGCGGCGAGCGCAACCGCGTCAACATCGCCAAGATGCTCAAGCGCGGCGGCAACGTGTTGCTGCTCGACGAGCCGACCAACGACCTCGACGTCGAGACGCTCGGCGCGCTCGAGGAAGCGATCGAGAATTTCGCGGGCTGCGCGGTGGTGATCAGCCACGACCGCTTCTTCCTCGATCGTCTTGCGACGCACATCCTGGCATTCGAAGGCGACAGCCATGTCGAATGGTTCGAAGGCAATTTCGAAGCCTATGAGGAAGACAAGCGCGCGCGGCTCGGCGATGCGGCCGATCGGCCGACGCGACTGGCATACAAGAAGCTGACGCGCTGATAGCCTGATGGATCCGAAGCTTCGCAGCGGAGCTTCGGATTTGGTCAGCTCCCGAGGGGGTTGAGGGTCAGGCCGCTGATCGTGGCGGCGGCGATCGGCGCGGCAAACGCGATTTCGCGGCGCTCGGCATAGCGATCGCCCTCCGGCGCCCAGAGCTGATGGATAACCTTCGACTGCACGTCCGCCACCCAATATTCGGCGATACCGTTTCGAGCGTAGAGCGCCACCTTGACACCGAGATCGCGCGCTCGCGTCGTGTCGGCGACTTCGATCACCAGCGCGACAGAGCCGAGCGGGACGGGGCCGTCGCCAATCGCCCCGTGGCCGAGGACAGGTAGGCTCATCCGCTTGGCTGACGTGTATTGCTATGATAGCACACAGCTATGCGTGGATTGGCCTTGTTCGTCATCTTCCTGTCCGCTGTCGCGCCAAGTAGCGCGCGACAGGCGCCTCGGAGCTACCATTCTCTGACGCGCGCGTTCGTGGAGTTCCACGACAGCACCGCCGACCTGCCCGAGGCGCAGCGCATCGCGCGTTTCCGCACGCGCTTCGACACGCTGTTACCCGGCTTCTATGAGCCAGCGCCCGGTCAGACTCCCGAGCAGTTCGAACGCTCGGTCGGCCGCGCGCTTGCCGATTTCGCGACGATTCGATCGCGATATGAGCAGGTCGAGCGCGTCTTTCCCGAGCGCTATGCGCAGGGCATCGCGCATTTTCGCAAGCACTTCCCCGGCTTCAAGCCGGTTTTGCCGGTGTGGCTGGTCCATTCGCTCGGCCGGATGGACGGCGGGACACGAACGCTGCGTGGCCGCAATGTCATGATCTTCGGCGCAGATGTCATCGCGCGCATTCACGATGATCGGGACATCGGTCCCTTTCTCGATCACGAGCTCTTTCACGTCGAAAATGGGCGCTGGTTCTCGGATTGCATGCCCGACACCACCATCTGGTGTTCGCTGTGGCAGGAGGGAACCGCCACTTACGCGGCGGCGGTGATGAATCCCGGCGCCGACGATCATCTGCTGCTGCTCGATCAACCGGCACCGATCCGCCCCGCGATCGACGCCGACTGGCGCGCCGCGCTGTGCCAGCTTCGCGGCGATCTCGGCCGAACCGATCAGCCCAGCTATGCGCGCTATTTCATGGGCGGCGGTCCGGCGCAGAAATATCCCGCGCGCTGGGGATATTACGTCGGCTTTCGGCTCGCGCAGCGCGTAGGTCAGCGGATGACGCTCGCGCAGATGAGCCGCCTGGGTCATGCTGCGGTCGAAGCGATCGTGACGCGCGAGATCGACGCCATGGCCAGCGAGGCGGGCGGCTGCAGCGGCTAGTCGCCTCTCGCAAACCAATAGGTCGAACCGACCCGGCTTGAGCAAAGCCGGGCACCGCCCTATGCATTAACCATGCCGTGCGTCGGCGGTTTCGCAGAGAGGCTCTCGCGATATCGCGATGTCCGGCCGGGAGCAGGGGCGGCCGCATTCGCGTTGCGCGGTTCTGTGCGATGGGGAGGTATTGGATGGGTTTGCCGGCCGGCGACGCGCTTGCCAGTGCTTTTGTCGACCTGGCTGGAAAGCCTCTCGCCGCCGAGCGCGCCTGGCAGCAATGCTTCGCCTATTTCGGCCGCAACGACGCGCGCTTCGATGCCGACCAGGCGGCGCTGCTGCTCGGGTTTCATCTCGCCGGCGCGGGCGCGTTTCAGAGCGGCAACGGACTGCGCCGGTGCGGCTCTGCGGTGCTGCTGCCGATCGTGCGCGTGGTCCGCAGCGCCGAGTTCGCCGGCCTGCGCGCGATCCCTTTGTCCGCTGCCGCCGGAGCCGCTGAGCGCATCATCGGCTTGGCCGAGGCCATCAGGGCGGCGCTGGCTGAGACCGGACCCGAATTCAAGCTTGGGCCGGCGCTGCTCAGCAAGATCGCGCTCGCGACGCTCGGCTGCGTTCCGGCCTATCAACGCTTCGAACTCAAGGGCGCACGAGCGCGCGGCTGGCGCGCGAGCTTCGCTGCGGCGAGCATTGCCGCGCTTGCCGAAGCTGCGCGCAATGACGAGGATTTCCGTTCCTTCTACGATGTCGTCGAGCGTGCGCGGCTGCGCATGGTCGATGGCGAGCCCTATCCGCCAATGCGAATGCTCGATGCCTATTTGCACCTTTTGGGCGAGGAAGTCGTGCGCGCGGCGAAGGAACAAGGGCCGCCGATCGCCTGATTGTCCGCTCGATCATTCCGATCGAACCGTTTCGCTTGAGTGCGCCCGCATACGACCCTAGATCGGCGCGCATGACGTCCACCAACGATATCCGCCGTTCGTTCCTCGACTATTTCGAGAGCCAGGGCCATGCGCGCCTCCATTCGGCGCCGCTCGTTCCCCAGAACGATCCGACGCTGATGTTCACCAATGCCGGCATGGTGCCGTTCAAGAATGTGTTCACCGGCCTCGAATCGCGCGCATACAAGACCGCGACCACTGCGCAGAAGTGCGTCCGCGCCGGCGGCAAGCACAATGATCTCGACAATGTCGGCTACACGGCGCGCCACCACACCTTCTTCGAGATGCTCGGCAACTTCTCGTTCGGTGACTATTTCAAGGAACAGGCGATCACGCATGCCTGGACCCTGCTCACGCGCGAATGGGGTCTGTCCAGGGACAAGTTGACCGTCACGGTGTACCACACTGACGACGAGGCGTTCGACCTGTGGAAGAAAATCGCCGGCTTCGGTGACGATCGCATCATCCGCATCCCCACCAAGGACAATTTCTGGGCGATGGGCGACAACGGCCCGTGCGGCCCGTGCTCCGAGATTTTTTACGACCATGGCGAGCACATCTGGGGCGGCCTGCCCGGCACACCTGAGGAGGATGGCGACCGCTTTGTCGAAATCTGGAACCTGGTGTTCATGCAGTATGAGCAGGCGGATAATCAGATCGTCGCCGAACTGCCCAAGAAGTCGATCGACACCGGCATGGGGCTCGAACGCATCGCCGCAGTGATGCAGGGCGTACACAACAATTACGACACCGACACCTTCAAGGCGCTGATCGCCGCATCGAGCGCACTGACCCACGGTGCCGGGCAGAGCGACGACGCGGTTGCGAGCCACCGCATCATCGCCGACCATCTCCGCACGTCGGGCTTCCTCGTCGCCGATGGCGTACTGCCGGCGAACGAAGGTCGGGGCTATGTGCTTCGCCGTATCATGCGCCGCGCGATGCGGCACGCGCATCTGCTCGGCGCGAACGATCCGCTGATGCACCGGTTGGTGCCTGCGCTGGTCACCGAGATGGGCGCCGCCTATCCCGAGCTGCTGCGCGCACAGCCGCTGATCGAAGCGACGTTGCTCCAGGAAGAAACGCGTTTTCGCCAGACCCTGTCGAATGGCCTGCGCGTGCTCGATGACGCGACCGCTACGCTCGGGCAGGGCGATACGCTCGCGGGCGCGACGGCGTTCAAGCTCTACGATACCTTTGGCTTCCCCTATGACTTGACCGAGGATGCGCTGCGCTCGCGCGGCATCGCGGTCGATCGTGCGGGGTTCGATGCGGCGATGGCCGAGCAGAAACGCGCCGCGCGCGCCGCTTGGAAAGGCTCGGGCGCCAAGGCATCGGACGAAGTCTGGTTCGATATCGCCGAGGAACTCGGCGGCACCGAATTCACCGGCTATTCGTCGACCGAAGGCGAGGGGCAGGTGGTCGCACTGGTCAAGGACGGTGCGCGCGTCGACAGCGCCAAGGCCGGCGATGTCGTCATCCTTACCAACCAGACGCCCTTCTACGGCGAAAGCGGCGGCCAGATGGGCGACGCCGGCGTGATCGGCAACGAGACGTTGCGTGCGATCGTCACCGACACGTCGAAGCCGCTCGGGCGGCTGCACGCGCATCACGCGACGATCGAAAGCGGCGAAGTCGCGGTCGGCGATACCGTGCACCTGCTCGTCGACGCCGCGCGGCGCAACCAGCTGCGTGCCAACCATTCGGCGACGCATTTGCTTCACGCGGCGCTACGCGAGCGGCTCGGACCGCATGTCACGCAAAAGGGCAGCCTGGTCGCGCCCGATCGGCTGCGCTTTGATTTCTCGCATCCGTCGGCGCTGACACCTGCCGAACTTGCCGACATCGAAGCCGATGTGAACCGCCACATCCGCGAAAATGACAGTGTCGGCACGCGGCTGATGACGCCCGAGGACGCGATCGAAGCCGGTGCGATGGCGCTGTTCGGCGAGAAATACGGCGACGAGGTTCGCGTGCTGTCGATGGGCCGGGCGCCAAGCGACTCCGGCGACGCTACCTATTCGGTCGAACTCTGCGGCGGGACGCATGTCACAGCGCTCGGCGACATCGCGCTGTTCAAGATCGTCTCGGAAAGCGCGGTTTCCTCGGGCGTCCGGCGCATCGAAGCGCTGACCGGCGAAGCCGCGCGCCAGTGGCTGCTCCACCGCGACGCGCTGGTGCGCGAGGCGGCCGCAGTCCTCAAGGCGGCGCCCGACGAAGTACCCGCGCGCGTGCTGACGTTGGTCGAGGATCGCCGCCGGCTCGAACGCGAGCTCGCGGACGCCAAAAAGGCGCTGGCGATGGGGGGCGGCGCCGCTGCGCCGGCAGGTCCCGAACAGGTCAATGGCATCAATTTCGTCGGCCAGGTGCTCGACGGCCTCGAAGCCAAGGCGCTGCGTGGCGCGATCGATGAGGCCAAGCAACGGCTCGGCTCGGGCGTCGCTGTCCTGGTCGCGGTCAACGACGGCCGCGCGTCGGTTGCGGTGGGCGTGACCGACGACCTGGTGTCGCGCGTCAATGCCGTCGACTTGCTGCGCCTGGCAGTTGCCGCACTTGGCGGCCAGGGCGGCGGCGGTCGGCCCGACATGGCGCAGGGCGGCGGTCCGGATGCGGGCAAGGCAGCCGAGGCGGTCCAGGCGGTGCGTGCCGCGCTCTAGGCGCGGGGCGGGAATCAATTCCAGGCGTGCCGCTCAGGCGCCCGGTGTGCCGGACAGTCGGTGGCGCACCAGCCGCGGTTCGCGCTCGATGCCGGCGCGCTCCTTGATCGACTTGCGAAGCTCGTCGCGCTTTTCGTGAATCGATGCGATCACGGGCCCGACCGCCATGCCGAGATCGACGAGCACGGCCTCGGAGAGCTGGAGCGAGCTTTCGAGAGTCTCGGGCACCGCTTCGGTCGCACCTGCCTTGTAAAGCTCTGCGGCATGATCGGCGTCGCGTGCGCGCGCAATGATCGGCAGCTCCGGCACCCAGCCGCGCACGCGCCGCGCGAGTTGCACGGTAAGCACGGGATCATCCATCGTCAGCACCAGCGCCTTGGCGTGGCCGAGCCGTAGCCGGTCGACCAGTTCGGAGCGCGCGACATCGCCGAAGATCACAGGCCAGCCCTCGCGCTTGGCAACGGCAGCGGCGTCGATATCGGCTTCGACCGCGATGAACGGATAGCCATGCCGCCGGAGCATGTCCGCCACGGTGCGGCCGACGCGCCCGAAGCCGATGATCACCGTCCCGGGTCCGGCTTCGCTGACCGCGGCTTCGGCATCGTCGCCGCGCTCGCGGCGCTCGAGCCAATGCGAAGCGACTCGCCCGGCTGCGGCGAGCAGCGGCGTGGCGGTCAGGCCGATCGCGGTGATCGTCGTCCAGAATGCGGCGTCGCTTGGGCGGATCAGGCCGGCAACGCCCGCCGTGCCGAGCACGATCAGTGTCGTCTCGGATGGGCTCGCCATCAGCACGCCGGTTTCGGCCGCCGTGCCTGCACGCGCGCCAGACAGACGCAGCAAACCGGTAGTCACCACGGCCTTGACCAGCATCACCATGAGCGTCCCACCGAGCAGCGCGGGCCAGCGCGCCACCAGCGTCTGCAAGTCGAGCCGCATCCCGACAGTGATCAGGAACACGCCCAGCGCCAGCCCCTTGAACGGCGCGGTCATCACTTCGACTTCGCTGTGATATTCGGTTTCCGCAATCACCAGCCCGGCGACGAGTGCGCCGACGATCGGCGACAGGCCGGCGGCGCTGGTCGCCATGCTCGCGACGATCACGACGAGCAGGCTGGCGGCCAGGAACAGCTCGGGGCTCTTGGTTCGTGCCGCCTGCGCGAACAGCCGGGGCAGGACGAACCGACCGGCGATCAGCAGCACGGCGACAGTGGCCACGCCCTTGAACAATACCCAGCCCATCGCGGCAAACCCGCCTCCGGTCGGGCCGAACGCGGCGAGCAGGAACAGGATTGGCACGAGCGCGAGATCCTCGAACAACAGCATCGCGAATGCGGCGCGTCCAACCGCGCTTTCGGTACCGGCAATCGGAATGACCAGGGCAGTTGACGAGAGGGTCAGCGCCAGGCCGATGCCGATCGCGCCGCCGATACCGCTCCCGCCGAAGGCGTAGAGACCGGCGGCGAGCACGAGTGCCGAACAGAACAGCTCGGCCGCGCCCAGGCCGAACACTAGCCCGCGCATCGCCCAGAGCCGCTTGAACGACAATTCCAGACCGATCGTGAACAGCAGCAGCACAATGCCGAATTCGGCGAATGGCTCGATGCTGTGGGGGTCGGAGATGGTGATGTAATAGAGCCAGGGATAGGCACCGACCAGCGCGCCGAGCCCGACCGGGCCCACCAAGGCCCCGACCAGGATGAATCCGATCACCGGGCTGACGCGGAACCGCGCGAACGCCGGGATCACGACACCTGCGGCGCCCAATATTACCAGCGCGTCGCTGAAGCCGCTATTGCCGAGGTCGAGCATGGCGCCACTGTGACGCCAATGTCCCCGCTTGTCATGCGCCGAAGCCCAAAGGTCGTGCAGTGGCCGCCGGGCTGCGGTTGGGGCGGCCGGATGCCCCAACCGCTTCGCAAATTCAGGCCCAGGAGCCCATTGCGTCCTCGAGGTTCACGCGCACCGCTTCGAAGAACTGCTCGGTGGTCATCCACGCCTGCTCCGGACCGATCAGGATCGCGAGATCCTTGGTCATCTTGCCGCTCTCGACCGTTTCGATGCAGACTCTTTCGAGCGTCTCGGCGAAGCGCGTCACGTCCGGCGTGCCGTCGAACTTGCCGCGATATTTGAGCCCGCCGGTCCAGGCGAAGATCGACGCGATCGGATTGGTCGAAGTCGCCTTGCCCTGCTGATACTGGCGATAGTGGCGCGTGACCGTGCCGTGCGCGGCTTCGGCTTCGATCGTCTTGCCATCGGGCGACATCAGCACCGAGGTCATCAGGCCGAGCGAACCGAACCCCTGCGCGACCTGGTCCGACTGGACGTCGCCGTCATAGTTCTTGCACGCCCACACGAATTCGCCGTGCCATTTGAGCGCCGACGCGACCATGTCGTCGATCAGGCGATGCTGATACTCGATGCCCGATTCCTTGAACAAATCCTTGAATTCAGTCTCGAAAACCTCTTCGAAGATGTCCTTGAACCGGCCGTCATAGGCCTTGAGGATGGTGTTCTTTGTCGAGAGATAGACCGGCCATTTGAGGTTGAGGCCATAGTTCATCGACGCGCGCGCGAAATCGCGGATCGACTCGTCGAGATTGTACATCGCCATCGCCACGCCGGCGGCGGGGAATTTGAACACTTCGCGGTCGATCACCTGGCCATCGTCGCCGTCGAACACCAGGCGCAGCTTGCCGGGGCCGGG
>Ga0068859_100003797_pt1 | contig 15411 bp, 14 predicted proteins | sample KBSSwiS22_FD_66585 | JGI IMG/M metagenome (GOLD analysis project Ga0068859, IMG submission 66585) | Switchgrass rhizosphere microbial communities from Kellogg Biological Station, Michigan, USA - KBS Switchgrass S2-2 | ecosystem: Host-associated > Plants > Roots > Rhizosphere > Soil ...
CTAGAGCAATACACCGGTGTTAAAAAAACTGTATCAGAAACAAATCACCGGGGTCTTCACAAAATGGGGATTCTATTGCAAAAATTGAAAATGGTTGAGAAGCGAGACAAAAATGCTGTAAAATTTAGTTTAGCAGGTTCGATCAGACGGGACTGGATACAAAGTGAACCTAAATTTTTCACATTTGCAAATAAAGAATAAAGTATTTCTAAAAGAGGAAATTACTTCACAAACGGATATTTGCAAAGAACCCGGAGTTGACGCTACTGACACCCGCGTGCCCACCAATCACCGCAGACCGGTGTGCTTTTTATTTGCCTTTATTTTTTTGACAGTTCCCAAAGTCCAATAGTCCTATCCGAACTTCCACTTGCTATCCATTTGCCATCGGGGCTGAATGAAACATCATTTACATCATTGCTATGTTGTGAAAATGTTTGCAACAGCCGGCCTGTTGCTACCTCCCACAGGCGCATCGAAACCCCCTTGTTGTATTCAGAATCGCCAAAGATATTTTGCAGGAACTCTCCTATCGCTGGTTTGTCCCTGCCTCCGGTTACCAACAGTTTATCGTCAGGACTGAAGTCAGCCGCCTGGGTATGTTCGGGTGTTTGCAGGGAATAAATAAGGGTCCAGTCACCTGTATTCCAAAGCTTGATTGTCTTATCGTCGCTGGTACTGGCCAGTCTTTGCCCGTCTTTGCTAAACGCTACCGCTACAATTGCTTCTGTATGCGCTGTAAGGGTCTTCAACAATTTTCCGTTACCCACATTCCAAATTCTTATCGTTTTGTCAAAGCTGCCGCTGGCCAGTGTATTTCCATCGGGGTTGAACTTTACATCCCAAACATTGCGGGTGTGCCCGTGCAATGTCTGCAACAGCCCGCCTGTTTCAACATTCCACAATTTTATAGTTGAATCTTCCCCGCAACTGGCAATTGTTTTTCCATCGGGACTAAAATCCACCGACCAAACGGTACCCGTATGGCCAGAAAATTCTTTTACCAACAACCCTTCCGGCAATTTCCAGAGCCTGATCTTCGTATCATAAGAACCGGTAGCAAGATAATTGCCACCCGGGCTAAAATCAACCGATGTAATACCATTGGACTGTTGTAGGGTGACCATGATTTTGCCCGTTTTCCGGTTCCATATTTTAGCTGTACTATCAACGCTTCCGCTGGCAATCCAGTTTCCGTCCGGGCTGAATTTTACTGTCCATATATCCGAGGCATGGGAATTGAATACTTTATGAAAAACGTAAATATTACCCTTCACTTGTTTCGAATGATATAAAAGCTGATAATAACCAAGGTAGATAACCAGGGAACAGAAAAGGAACCCCAATGCGGGCAGTATGCTGCGCGATCTATTGATACTGCCTGTTTTCTTCATGAATCTAAAATATTCAAAATAATAAGTATAGCATATCTTAATTGATAAATGGTAAAGCTGTTGGTGATTTCAGCTTCAGCTTTCAACATTGAAAAAGCTGAAAACGCTATTAAATCATAAAGCAAGAACAAATCGGCATTTAAAAAATGAAAGGCGTTCTTTTTCCGGCATACAAAACTTCCTCCACCAAAAATTTCTAAGTTTACAATCCTGACCACAATCAATGGATTTTTTAAGAGCCCCGACAAAATATTTTAAAACATGAGACGAACCATAAAATTAAAAACGGTTTTACCGTATACCCAGGAAAAAGTCTGGCAGGCTTTGATAGACCCAAGATTGCTGGGCAGTTGGTTTATGGAAAACAATATTGAACCAGCGCTGGGGCATTCCTTCACATTCAGGATGAAACCACAAAAAGGCTGGGACGGCATAACGCATTGTGAAATAATTTCCGTTGAACCGCGAAAGCATATTGCCTACACGTATCGTGGTGAAGCAACTGGCGAAAAGGCATTGGCTTGTGCAGGCATCCGGTCGGACACCGCAGACAACCTAACAAAAGGGATTTTCACAAAACTGGACACCGTTTTGAGCTTTACATTAGAACCTATTTCCGGCGGAACAATTCTGTCAATGGAACATTCGGGCTACAAAGGGCTAAAACTTGTTATCATTAGCCTGATAATGCAAATGGGTTGGAAAAAGCAGTTGAGAAAAAAGCTGCCAAAAGTATTGGAGCGGTTGACAAATGAATAGCATAAAAGCCTGTGCTGCTGAGAGGGTATTTCAACATGGCAGGCTCAGATGTAAATTCCCGTGTGGGGGCATTCGCGGCAATAAGGGAGGCAGTTTGCGACCATTTGTATGGCGGAAAGCAAAGGTATGCACCGCCCAACCGAACTCATTATTCATGCAGCTATTGTCTACGGGAAGCGTGAATTTATTTATCCATCGACCTTAGGATTACTTTTAATAATCTCTATTTTTTGCAACCACTTAATCACTTCAGTTTCGGCTTCTTTAGCCCTTTTACCCTTAATGTCAAGATAAATACCGTCTCTTTCCACTCCACCTTTAATTTCAAAGCCTTCCAGGATCCTACTACCAATGCATAGCTCTTTTACTGTTTGAAAGCCGTTTCCCACACCATAACCTGCATTTGTATTGAAAGGAACGACTGTTTTTCCATTGAAATCGTACTGGTGTAAAAAACTCTTCATTGGTGGCGGCATCTTCATATCCCAGGTAGGAAAGCCAATAAATACAATATCGTATTTTCCAATGCCATCAATTTTTGTTTTCAACGGCGGCAGATAGCCCGTTTCATTCTCTTTCACTACCTGCTGCACTATTGCCTGATAATTTTCCGGATATGGCTTTTCTATTTCAAGCGCTACCAATGTCCCTCCTACATTATTGTGAATGATTTCCGCTATTGCCTTTGTGTTGTTTGTGCGGGACAAATACACGATTAATATATTTTTCGATGACATAGATTGTGCATTTGAGCAACCCGAAATAAAACACATACCCATTATTAGTGTCAGCGCAATTGCGTTTTTCATGTCATGCATTCTTTATTTTTTGGGTGGTGCTTCCACCCCTGAGAGGGCTTCAACAAATGGCGGCAAACAGGCTCCTTCAATTTTGATAGCTGCCGTTTCTGCACTGAACTGCTTTAATTCATCATCTGTAAATCTCTTACCATTACATCGGCTAATTCAGTGTTGCAGTTTATTAGTGCTATTTCATTTTAACTGGTCTAAGCAGGTGCGAGAAAGTGAGTGAGCCCATCTTCCATTTTCCGTTCTCTTTGATATAAACCTCAGTCACCATAAAAGGATTGGTGACTTCGTTTCCGCCAACCACGGCCAACAGATCGATGTCATTTAGCAGTATTGCAGTGTTGCCAATAATGTTCACAATAACTGAATAAACTTCGGCCTTCTTATACCAAATCCCACCGCTTTTTATCACATTCAGCTCCTGCGCTTTCCCCCAGCTTCCTCCCATGTGAACAAACATGGATTTTTCATAGAACAGTGCGTTTAAAGAATCTACATTTTTGTCTGCCATCCAAAGCCATTTCCGTTTAGACAGGTCAATTATTTCCTGGTCCTCCTTTGTAACATTCGTCATCGAAGAATTTGTTGTGTTTTGTTGTGCGCCGGACCATTGCATACCCATTAGTAAAAAACACAGCCCAAGAGTTGATATTTTCATACAGCTATTATTTACATGTTTATTTTACGCTTTTATACTCCTCATCGGTGACCCTTTGCAACCATATTGTTTTTCCTTTTTGCGCGGGAGTTATGGCAACATAAGCGAATGTGCTCAGCGGTGTTGCTGCATGCCAGTGTGTTACGCCGCCCAGGCATTTGATAACATCTCCTTTGTGAACTATTTGTAATGGCTTTCCCTTTTCCTGGTAATAGCCGGAGCCTTCTGTAACCAGCAGAATTTGCCCGGCGGGGTGGATATGCCAGTCTAATTTTGCGCCCGCTGCATAGGTTGCAACAGCTACGCTGTAGTTGAAAATACTATCAGGTGCGCTTAATTCATTTAGCCAAATATCGCCCGTGTGATTATCAACAGTAGATCTTTCTCCTTTGGGAAAAATTGAAGAACCCTGTGCAGCTACCTGAGTTGATAGGATCATTAATAATAAAATGGCATACAGTAGTGGTTTCATAATTTGTTTTTAGTGTTGTTGATCTATCGTCTTACGATTAATCGGGTTTATTGATACCCAGGTTTTGCCCGATATATTTTTCAGGCGATTCAATAAGTTTTGTAATGAACGCTGCTAAACTTTTTTTAGAAATCACAGAACCTTTTTCCGGCTCAGCTTTTTGAGTCAGTTCATAGTTTATTTCGTCTGCACCCGTGAACCAGGCAGGCCTTAGGATAGTATACTCCATGCCCGACGCTTCAATCACGTCTGCCAGCTTTCGATAGGGTTGCAATATTGGCTTTAGCGGTGTTGTATAGATACCTATCGAACTAACCGCAATAATTCGTTTTACGCCTGTCTCCTGCATTGCTTTCACAATATTGTTTGCCATCGCTTCAAGGTTGCCTGCAAGGTTTACATACACTATGTCCTGGCCTTTGATTGAATCTTTCAATTTCTCATAGTCCATCACATCGCCTTCAACTATTGTTGCATTGGTTATATTGCGATTGTTCAAACGATTTTTGTTTCGCAGAAACAAAGTAAGATGAACATCTCTCTGCTTCAGCAATGCTTCAATTACGTAAGCTGCAAGACCACCACTTGCTCCTATGATAATTGCGTTTTTCATTTTTACTTTATCCGGCGGTTAGGGCCGATATCTTTCTTATTTCGGGGCCAGATCGCCAAACCAATAAGCAGCCGTTACGCCACCATCCATCAGGAAATCGCTGCCAGTAATAAATGCGCCGTCGGGCCCCATCAGTAGCGCACCTACATTTCCCACTTCATCCGGCGTGCCAGCCCGTTTTGCTGAAGACACTTCTATCATGCGACGGTAGCCCGCACCCCGCGGCCCTTTCAATTCATCATTTGCAAGCGGCGTTATAATGATACCGGGACTGATTGTATTCACACGTGCACCGCGTTTGCCCCAACGAACCGCTTCTGCCAGCACACGCAGAGAATTACCACGCTTAGACAGTTGATAAGCATGCAGGCTGTCGTTTACCAGGCCTGGCTGAAGGAAGGGAAGCTTTAGCAGTTCTTCAACCGGGGTGATGGCGAGCGCTTTGTTTTGTTCAATTGACAATGGTGGCAACCGGTGACCAGATTGCGAGGCGATGACCACACAAGAACCACCCTCAGTGATAACGTGGCCAAATTCCTCTAATACCAATGCGGTTCCGTACAGGTCAACCTTAAGTATGGTCTCCGGCGCAGCCTGGGAAGGGGAAACCCCCGCAGCATGAATGACGCCAAAGACCTCTCCAAGAGATATAGCCTCTTTAGCCAGGGCTTCTACAGAAGCCCGTGACGACACATCAACGGTTGCGGCAACCACGCTGAAACCTGCATCACTTAAGGTTTTTGCAGCAGCGTCAGCATTTTCCTGTTTAAGATCCGCTATTAATACTTGTTTGCCGGCACTTACTCTACGTGCTATCGCCTGTCCAATTGACCCCGCTCCGATTACAACGATTACCTTAACCATAATTAATAATCTCTTTATCCTTATTAAATCTATTTACCGACCCGGTTTTGCAAATGCTGCGGATAACGGGCTCCCTGAACTTCAACTTGTGAAACTGCTTCATTGATTTCATTAAGATCAGCCTCTGTTAGTTCAATTTCCGCGGCACCAATATTTTCCTCTAACCGATGCATTTTTGTTGTACCCGGAATTGGAACAATCCACGGCTTTTGTGCCAATAGCCAAGCTAATGCTATCCGGGCATTTGTTGTATTCTTTTCTTTGGCAATCCTGCCAAGCAAATCAACCAATGCCTGGTTGGCTTTTCGGCTTTCTTCTGAAAAGCGGGGAACTATATTGCGGAAATCTTTTTTGTCAAATTGCGTGTTTGCATCGATTTTTCCACTGAGGAACCCTTTGCCCAGCGGACTAAATGGAACAAAGCCAATTCCAAGTTCTTCAAGCGTGGGGATGATTTCTTGTTCCGGTTCTTTCCACCATAGCGAGTATTCACTTTGCAAAGCAGCAAGCGGCTGCACAGCATGTGCTTTGCGGATAGTTTGCACACCGGCTTCTGAAAGTCCAAAGTGTTTTACTTTTCCCTGTTGTATCAGTTCTTTTACCGTGCCGGCTACATCTTCAATGGGTGTATCGGGGTCAACACGATGTTGATAAAGTAAATCAATGCTGTCTGTTTTTAAACGCTTCAGTGCTGCTTCAACATACGCTTTTATATGTTCGGACTTGCTATTCATACCGGCCTGATCTCCGTCAAGACCAAAATTGAAACCAAACTTGGTAGCGATGACAACCTTATCACGAAAAGGAGCAAGGGCTTCTCCAACCAGTTCTTCATTCGTGTATGGGCCGTATGCTTCAGCCGTATCAAAGAACGTAACACCTTTCTCGTAAGCAGCACGAATGAGTTTAATAGCATCGCGCTTGTCTGTTGCCGGGCCATAGCCGTAGCTTAAACCCATGCACCCAAGGCCAAGCGCTGAGACTTCCAAACCACTCTTACCTAATATTCGCTTTTTCATTTTCTTATTTCTTAAAGTGCATTAGACATCCAATTTTCTTTCTCCCAGCCACTTTACCATAACCGGATCACGATGGTCAAAAAAGAGGCTCGCGCTGGTGTCGAGTTCTTTAATCTTATTCATATCTTCTTCACCCAACCTGAAGTCAAAAATGTTGAAGTTCTCTTCCATTCGTTCCTTGCGAACTGATTTGGGAATTACAATTACATTTCTTTGTATAAGCCACCGAAGAATGACCTGTGCAACTGATTTGCTGCATTTTTTTGCCACGGAAAGCAGCAATTCGTTTTGAAAGATGTTGTTTTTACCTTCAGCAAACGGCCCCCAGGATTCTATCTGTACATTATTTTGCTGTAAGAATTTCTGTGTCTCAATTTGCTGGTGGAAGGGATGGGTTTCTATTTGATTGATTGCCGGAACAGTTTCATGGTGAATAATCAAATCGATAAGCCTGTCAGGATGAAAATTGCTTACGCCAATAGCCCTGACTCTTCCTTCTTTATACAAATCCTGCATGGCTCTCCATTCTCCATAAACATCTCCAAACGGCTGATGCATCAGATATAAATCCAGGTAATCTAATTGCAATCGCTTGAGTGAATTTTCAAACGATTTTTTTGTTCCTTCATAACCGTTTGACTGTATCCAAAGTTTGGTTGTGATGAATAAGTCTTCTCTCGCCACGCCGCTTTTTTTAATGGCCCTGCCAACAGCTTCTTCATTCATATAAGAAGCGGCTGTATCAATTAAACGATAGCCGGTATTAATGGCATCCAATACGCTTCTCTCGCATTCTGCCAAATCCGTCACCTGAAAAACACCAAATCCAAGAATGGGCATTTTCACGCCGTTATTCAGTTCAATTTTTTCCATATATTTTATTATGATAGTGCAAAGGTCTTTCCATTTTTCCGCCTGCAGGGTATACAGATTCCGGATTCTTCTACCAATATTCCTGATTTAAATCAGCGCATTCATCGACCGATAAATAAAGCTGTAATTTTGATTTAAATAAAACGAACGATATGGATAAAATGCGACGCTTTGAAACAGTAAGCGATTACAACGCATTCAACAACAATGAAACCCTTCACCCGCTGGTAAGTGTTGTGGACCTGTCTAAGGCAAATCCAAGACAGGGTTCTCAAATGTATTTTGGCTTCTATACCATATTTCTTAAAGAGGTGAAATGCGGTGATTTGGTATATGGCAGGCATACGTACGACTACCAGGAAGGCACACTGGTTTTTCTTGCTCCCGGGCAGGTAGTTGGTGTCAACAGCAATGGCGAAACGTATCAGCCCAAAGGTTATGCACTGGTTTTCCATCCCGATTTAATACATGGCACTTCACTTGGAAAGCATATCCAGGACTATACTTTTTTCGGCTATCAATCAAATGAAGCGCTTCATTTATCAGAACGGGAAAGGAAAATTGTGCTGGAATGTTTTTCAAAAATTGAATATGAGTTAGAACATGCGATTGACAAGCACAGTAAAAGATTAATTGTCTCCAACGTTGAGCTGTTCCTGAACTACTGCATTCGTTTTTACGATCGCCAGTTTATTACCCGTGACAGTATACACAAGGGCATTGTAGAGCGATTTGAGAATTTGTTGAATGAATATTATCAATCTGACAAGCCGCAATTAGTCGGTTTGCCTTCCGTAGCTTATTGTGCAGGCGAATTGAATTTATCAGCAAGCTATTTCGGTGATTTGATAAAAAAAGAAACCGGGAAAACAGCGCAGGAGTATATTCAAACCAAGGTGGTCGATATGGCGAAAGAAATGATATTTGACCAAAGTAAATCTATCAACCAAATTGCCTATGAATTAGGATTCAAGTATCCGCAGCATTTTACCCGTTTGTTTAAGCAAAAGGTGGGCAACACGCCGAATGGGTACCGGATGCTGAATTGATGGAGCGGCGTTTTCAATGACCTTGTCTTCTACGACTTTGGAACCACTGTTACGATTACTCTTTTATAACGGCTTAGTCTTGGCATTCCTTTATCAGTCACTTTTAAAATAAAGTGAACAGTTTGGGAGCTATCTACCTCAGGGGCTTTCAAATCAACGTATGCAGCAATATTTTCCGGAAGGATGGTAATAATTTTTTTCGATGTTCCTGCTTCGGGATATTGAAACCACCAGTAACTTAATGCATCTCCATCAGGATCGCTGGAGGCACTGCCATCAAGTGAAAAAGTTTCCCCTGATCTTACCGTGATATGTTCAGGCATATTCAGCTTAACAACGGGTGGATGATTGCCATGTTTGTAATCAGTATGACACCAGGTCATTCTTGCTGCAAAATCGTTTTGAAAATCTTCTCTCCATCTCCACAGTGTTACATGGTTACCCTTGTACGTTCCGGTATCTTTTACCAAGGCCCTGCCCCATTTGCCTTGCACACGCGGTATATAGGCATCTTCGGCATTTGTCCAAAACGGTCTTGTCTCTTCTTCCAAAGGCACCACCCATTTTTCTTTGGGATCAAAAGAAGGCTTATAAAATTCATAGCGACCTCCCCAACCGCCCCAGTTTGGATGTTCCGGTTCATTTAGTCCATTTGGAATAAGCATTAACCAGGATGGTGTATCTCCTTCCATGCCCCAGGCTACATCCGGATAAATGGCTCCCAAGGGTCCATGCCCTTGCTGAATGTTTTGCATCAGCCAGTCATTGCTTATCACTTCGTTGTTGGCTCCGGGGAATGCCCGGTTTATTCCTGACCAGGTAGCGGCCATATAATTCCCCGGACTTGAAATGTAAAACAAGTCGGGAAAATTTTTTCGTATCCAGGGCCCTGTATTATCCTGGTCTGAAATTGTATATACCCTCAGCTTGCCGATAAGTCGCTTTGCTTCATCTGCGCTTTTGGTTTCCCTGATTTTCCAAAGCGCTTGTGCAAGTGTATTGGGTCCACCCCAAATAGAAATCCATAAAGCACGATTGTCGTTTTTTTCCAACATTTTAATGATCCATCCGGAACCTTCCGAATCTTTTCCCTTTCCCACCCCTTCCATTCCATATAGCGGAAGCCCTTTTTTTACCAGGCTTAACAACTTTTCTGTTGTGGGAAAACCCGGTTCGTGCTTCAAAAGATTTGGTTGCACTTTCCCATAAGCATGGATAACTTTTTCAATGAGTTCAGGGCTGACACGTGTTGCCTGATGAACAGATGTTGAAGCAATAAGTCCTTCAATGTCTACCTGGTTGGCGTATAACATCAATCGAACCATCGACATAAAATCGTCCGGTTCGTTTCCTATGTCTGTAATAACAACCAGGCGATTTTTTTTACCTGTCTGTGCTGATGCAAAAGAGCCTGTAAGAAACATGACACTACATACGCTAAGAACAATTACCAGTTTCCTTGAATTTTTTTTCATAGTCTATTGTTTTAGTCTACGTCTCATTTAGTATGGTATCTTTTTCAATTCTCTTCTAAAAAAACAACAAAATTGAGCACTTTCAAAATAAAACTGGCCAGCCCTGATTTTTCACCGCTACATTACATCTTCCTCTTATTCATATTTGCTTTTTCCATCGGATGGGTGCCGATCCTGAAGATATATTCGCTGTTTCACAAGTAAGCGCCGCCCATCACTACTGCCTCCCATCCTTCAACCCTGAAAACTATCTGTTTCAATTAGGTCCTGTTTCAGTCAGCTTCTTCTTTACAGTAAAAAAATAATTAAATATGAAAAATAAAGCTTTAATTCATACAGCAAATTTATCTGCGAACAACCCCAGCACATATTGGTAAAGAAACGTCCCCTCGTGAAAAAGCACTGGTAAAGTAAGATTGCAAGAATCAATTAAAGCATATTTCCGATGCTAACAGCTTTTATTGTTGATGACGAATTTCAGTGCCGGGAATTTCTTTCCGTGCTGCTGAAACAATATTTCCCGGAAATTCAGTTAGTGGGACAGGCCGCAACAGTTGATCAGGCCCTGGAGGGGCTTCGGCATTATAAACCCGATATCGTTTTCCTTGACATACAGCTCAACGCGCAGACCGGTTTTGACTTACTCAACAGGTTGCCTGAAATTGATTTCGCGCTGATATTTACTACGGCCTTTGACCAATATGCCATTAAAGCTTTCCGTTTTAACGCGATCGACTACCTCCTAAAGCCTGTATTAACTGAAGAATTTAAAAAGGCTGTACAAAAAGTAATTAGCCGGCAGGCGTCTGGCACCGACATCCTGCGACTCCGGGTAGATCAGTTATTGAACGATCTGAAAAACCCTGCAGCCGTCCAGGATAAAATTGCCATACCAACCCAGGATGGCTTTTTAATTGTGCCCGTGCATGAAATAATATATTGCCGTGCAAGCAGTAATTACACAGATTTTATTCTTACAGGCAATAGATACCTTTTATCCAGTTATACATTAAAACAATATGATGAAATGCTAAGCCCTCAATCTTTTTTCAGGGCCCATCGCTCTTATCTTATCAATCTTACACATGTTAAAATGTATAAAAGGGGTGACGGGGGTGAAATTGTGATGAGTAACGGAGATGAAGTTGAATTGTCCCGTACACATAAAGAAGTTTTTCTGCGTTTATTAAACATTAAAAGTTGAAACGCCCTTTCATTTATAGCACCTTATTTTTTGCAGGCCAGCTAAGTAGCCTATTCTTTTGTTTTTGCCTGGTGGCCCAGCAGCCTTTCTTTAAAGTATATAACATCAATGACGGCTTACCTTCAACATCGGTATATGGCGCCTACCAGGATAAGTACGGATACTTATGGATTTGCAGTCCTTCAGGCCTGAGCCGCTTTGATGGGAGACAATTTGTAAACTACAGCCTGGCCGAAGGGTTACCTGCATTGAATACCGTGCGGGTTTTCCAGGATAGCAAGGACAGATTGTGGACAGGAACAACGGCAGGAATGGCCCAATTCGTTGATAACCGGTTTATAAGTTTTAGTACAAGTGACGGACAAACAAATATGTATGTATTTGATTTTGCAGAAACATCCAACGCAACACTTCTGGCGCTCACCAGCAAAGGTGCTTATAAATTCACTGATTCTTCCTGGCAAAAGATTTCACTTTACCCTGGCTTTGACGATCTGCCCTGCCGCGGTTTTAAAGAACTCAATGGTGAATGGTATGTGAATTATCCTCATAGTATTGCTTGCCGCGACAGTTCAGGCAAATGGAGTTTACTTGCCAGCATGACCGATCACGAATCTATGTATAATAACATAGTTGCAGAACATGGAGAGATATGGGTAACTACCAATCATAACATTTTAAAAATAAGAGATCATGTTTTGTCCCTATTGTACCCTGGCCATTTACCTGTTAATGATTATTTCTCGTTTATGCTCGACTCCAGGAATATTTTATGGCTGTGTGGGTATGATCTGCTCAAGAGAGCACAGGACAGCGACCGGAATCATTTTGTTGATTACAATAAATACCGGCATAATACATACAGTAAAATAATTGAAGATTCCAGTAAAAACATCTGGATCGGGTCTTTAGACGGACTTATCAGAATAAGAGACATCGAAACAGGCGTTATTGACCAAAAAAATAATAAGCTGCTGGATGGAATCTATAATATCATTCCCCTGATCAATGGCGGGCTGCTGATGTCATCAGGTTCAGACAAAGGTCTATTGTTGTATAAGGGTAACAGAATAAAAAGGCTGCACCCGAAGCCCGGCATAATCAATAAGGATTTTTACCGCGATCCTGTGGACGGCTATACGTTTGATGATAACAAGCTGCTTTGGATGATAACGCGCTTCAAAAAGCTTTTGTGTTATAATGGCAAAGATGTTCGCGACGTTACCAAACTGATGCAACTTACCACGACTGAGCACCTGTATGATATGAACTTTTCCTCCAAGCGAAAAAAAATCTTTGTCTGTGCAGATTCTACACTGCTGGTTGGATCGGCAGATGGTTTTTCAAAATTTATTCCGGCTAACACAAAGTCTCCCATCGTAAAACCGACTCGGGTCCACGAATGCAGGAATGGCCTCATCCTCCTATACCTGGATGAAAGAGGTGTGTTTTGTATTGACAGAAACAATAATTTAATTTCTCTAATCAATGAAACTGCCATAGATGGCAGTAAAAAGGGAATTCAGCTCGGCGTATGTTTTTATGAAGATCCGGAGGGTGATTTTTGGATTGCTATGCCAGGTTTCGGCTTATATGATTATAAATTTACAGCCAATGGGCGGCTTTATTTGAAAAAACATTTTACAACCAGCGATGGCATGCAAAGCAACAACCTGTTGGGTATTATCATGGATCGTGAAAAAAAACTTTGGTTATCATCAAATGCAGGTGTGGATATTTTGCAAAGGAATCAATATGGTAACTGGGAAGTGTTTAACTACGCAACCGCCGCAGATCTTGCTATTGATAAATCAGACTATGTAAAACTTGCCGCAGATAATCAGGGAAATATTTTTTTATCTTCTCCCAACAAAGTATTCACATTTAACAGTGCCATTGTTCATCCATTCAGACAGACACCACGTGTAATTATCGAAAAAGTTACACTGGGGTTTATGGAAACAAACTGGAAAAGCATTGCTGATTCAACCTGTACCTATTACCAGTTGCCCTATAAACCAGTATTGAACCATACACAAAATTCAATTGGGATACAGTTCAATGCAATCAGCCTTTCTGGTTCCGGACCAAGACCTGAATATGCTTATAAATTGTTGCCGCTGGATACTTCCTGGAGCAATTCGTCAAAAATCAACTCAGTATCTCTTACGCAATTGCGCCCTGGCAGATATATTTTTATGGTAAAGGCAAAGGATAAAGCTTCGGATTGGAGTATTCCCGCAAGTTTTGAATTTACCATTAAAGCCCCTTTTTGGGACGGCTGGTTGTTCCGGATAGCGATTATTGTACTTGCAGCCGCGCTCGTTATTTTCATATTCAGAAAACGGATAGAAAAAATCCGCCACGATGCGGGAATAGAAAACCAGTTGCGCGAGCTGGAAATGAAGGCCTTGAAGGCACAGATGAATCCTCATTTTATTTACAACGCGCTAAATTCAATTCAGTCGCTGATAGCAAACAACAAGAAGGAAGAAAGTATCCATTATATAGGTTCGTTTTCAAGGCTTCTGCGATATGTGCTGGATAATGCTGATTACCCGGTCATTAATTTGAGTAAAGAAATTGAAACCATCGTGCTGTACATTCAGCTGGAACGTCTGCGACTTGACGTTTCTTTGAAATTCACCTGTGAAATAGCGCAGGATATCGTTCCGGAATTTGAAAAATTGCCGCCGCTCGTTATTCAGCCATTCATAGAAAACGCCCTTTGGCATGGATTGGGTCAAAAACAAGGAGATAAAAAGATATCCATCAGCGTCATGGTTGAGGACCAATGGCTCATCTGTCACATTGAAGATAATGGGATCGGTAGAAAGAAGGCGAACGAAATCAATAGAAGCACTGTTCGTCTTCATCAGTCAAAAGGAATTGATATTACCAGAAAGAGATTATTTGATTATAATAGTGATAGTACAGTAATGCCCGTTGAGTTCACAGACTTATATGATACCACCGGCGCGCCGGGTGGAACATTGGTTATATTACGCATAAAAAGAAAAGGTCTGGTTGAGGTGTAATTAACTAAATCAAACGCGCATTTCAATTTCATATCCATTCTCCTGGCTAAATATCGGCTGGCAGCACCCGCATGCCGGCATATCTTCAATGCACGATGGATTTTTTTATCGCATGCTCAATTTTAGTACTGCTTATTCTTGCCGGCATTTTCTGGGATGAAGTTCGCCAATACCTGCGGGGCATAAAAAACAAAAAGCGAAAATAACATTCTATGCATCACTACTTTTTCGTATTCAGACTTAAAGATATCATCACATCAATTATTCATTAAATACTAATACCTTTTAAAATGGGAACAAAAGCACCCTGGGCCATCCTTCTTTGCAAGTTCAAAAGTGCGCCCCCCGGAACCGTCATGATTAACCCGAATCTCGATTTTAAATCGGTTTGCGAAAAATTCTTCACGAATCCAAATGCCGGATTCAATGCAGTAAGGTTCTTTGCCGATATGTCCCATCAAAAACTTGATCTTAGTGGTTCAAAGGTTTTTGGCTGGTACGAAGTAAACGCCAGCATATCCAATTACAATGCTCAGGGGGATCCGGTCATTGACAACAATCAAACTACACAGGACGATATTGTTAGAATGGCTAAACAAGCCGCCAAAGACGCCGGGGTGGATATATCATCTTTTACCGGAGTAGTTGTTATTATGAATATAGCGACAGGATGGGCGCAGGGAGGTTGGTATAGCGGCCTTCCCCCCAATGGTAATATGGCGGCAGACTGGAGACGGGTAGACGCACGCAACCCTGACGGAACAAAAGGCGCGGCGGGAACCGGTGGTGGAAATGGCGTTGAAGTTTTCGGCCAGGAACTAGGACATGGATTTGGGCTGCATCATTCCCGCAAGAACGGTGATCCGAACGATTACCAGGACCAATGGGATATCATGAGTACGCTGAATGCACATTCTGCACCCGATAACGACTATGGCGCCCGAGGCCCTGGCTTAAATGCCTGGAACATGCGCAGCCGCTCGTGGCTCGACGAAACCAGGGTATGGCACGCTCCTGCCGGCGGTTTTGTTCATCGCATCCAGTTAAGACCCCTGCACAGAACGGATCTTCCAGGGATGCTTGCGGCCGAATTACCCCCGCTGAATACTACGGGCGGCTTTCCGCAGTTTCTGGTGGAATTCAGAAAAAATGAGAATTGGGATAGTGGTATTCCAAGACCCTGC
>Ga0068859_100003799_pt1 | contig 15407 bp, 13 predicted proteins | sample KBSSwiS22_FD_66585 | JGI IMG/M metagenome (GOLD analysis project Ga0068859, IMG submission 66585) | Switchgrass rhizosphere microbial communities from Kellogg Biological Station, Michigan, USA - KBS Switchgrass S2-2 | ecosystem: Host-associated > Plants > Roots > Rhizosphere > Soil ...
TCGGTAGTGAATTCAGCTCCGGGAATGAGCTTTCCGGGTATCAGTCGATCGGTATATTTTTGGTGATACTCGACGGCCTTGATTCCCAAAAAGGTCAGGCCAAGAATCAGCGTCAAGATCAGGCACAGCACCTGCGGGCGCGATTTCCCGGTCTGCGTGAAATAGACCGCCATCGCCATCGTGAAACTGCTCAGGATCAGCACGCCGGTATTCACCGCACCAAGTGTGATGTCGAGGTGATTGCTGGCCGAGGCAAACGCCTCCGGGTAGAGCGTTCGATAAAGCGTGTAGGCGAGGAACATCCCGCCGAAGAACATGATCTCGGTGACGAGGAAGATCCACATGCCGAGCGTACCCGCTTCGCGCTGCTGCTCCATATTCTCGAAATGGTGCTGCAGCGCCGGGTGGCCGTGAATCTCTGGTGTTGCCGCGTGACTCTCGATCATCGTCCTCTTATCCGTGTTCCCAACCCACCCCAACTTACCTACGCCCGGTCATATTCGCCGCGCAGCGTGCCTACAACCTCGGTCTCTTCAGGCGGCGCAAACTCGTATGCGTCCCACGTAACGATCGGCGTAGTTTCGAAATTCTCTGTCGGCGGCGGCGACTGCGTGCGCCACTCGAGTCCCGGCAAGTGCCATGGATTTGCTTCCGCGTGGCGGCCGTAACGCATGGACCACACGAAGTAGATCGCCGGTATCAACATTCCGAAACCAAGAATCGATGCGCCCGCCGTCGACAACACATTGAACACCTGAAACTCCGGCGGATACGCGTGGTAGCGTCGCGGCATCCCGAGATAACCCGCGACGAACTGCGGCAGAAACGTCAGGTTGAAGCCGACGAAAATAACCAGCGCGCTGAATCGTCCCCAACCTTCGGGATAAAGCCTTCCGGTTATCTTGGGCCACCAGTAATGAAGCCCGCCGAGGTAGGCCATTAACGTTCCGCCCACCATGATGTAGTGGAAGTGCGCGACAACGAAGTAGGTGTCGCTTACATGCACGTCGACCGCGAGCGCCGCCAGGAATAATCCCGTCATGCCGCCGATCGTAAACAAGCCGATGAACCCGAGCGCATAGAGCATCGGCGTGTCGTAGGAGATCGACGACTTGTAAAGCGTGGCCGTCCAGTTGAACACCTTGATCGCCGACGGAATCGCCACCGCGAAACTCAGAAACGAGAAGATCATTCCGGCGTAAACCGATTGGGGCGTCACGAACATGTGGTGACCCCAAACGAGGAAACCAAACACGGCGATCGCGAGACTCGAAAAGGCAACGAAGCTGTAGCCGAAGATGTTCTTGCGCGAAAAGTTGGCGATCAACTCGCTGATCACACCCATGCCCGGCAGCACCATGATGTAGACCGCCGGGTGCGAGTAGAACCAGAACATGTGCTGGAACAGAATCGGATCGCCGCCGAGTTTCGGGTTGAAAATGCCAACGCCCGCGACGCGTTCGAACGCCACCAACAGCACCGTAATCGCGATCACCGGCGTGCCGAGGATCATGATCAGGCTGGTAGCGTAGTGCGACCAGATGAACAGCGGCATGCGAAACCACGTCATGCCCGGCGCGCGCATCGTGTGGATCGTGACGATGAAGTTCAATCCGGTCAGGATCGAAGAGAAGCCGTTGATAAAGATCCCGAGACCGGTAGCGACGACGTAAGAGTTCGAAAACGTTGTGCTGAAGGGCGTGTAGAAGGTCCAACCCGTATCGACGCCGCCGGCGAGCAGCGCGTAGATCGTGACGATGCCGCCGAGCAAGTAGATGTACCAACTGAGCAGATTGATCCTGGGAAACGCCAGATCTTTCGCTCCAATCATCATTGGGATCAGGAAGTTTCCCAACGTCGCCGGAATCGACGGGATGAGGAAGAAAAAGACCATGATGATGCCGTGCTGAGTGAAGACCTTGTTGTAGGTGGTCGAGGCAAGGAAATCGCCTTGCGGAGTCAGCAACTCGAGACGGATCATCAGGGCGTAAATGCCGCCGACGAAGAAGAAGAAAGTGATCGAGCCGAGGTAAAGCAGAGCGATCCGCTTGTGGTCTTTGGTCAACAACCACGACTTCAAGCCGTATGTCGCGTTCAGGTAGTTGACCTTCGACGGCGACGGCAACTCAAATGACTCTATTGGCCTCATTACGCTTCCTTCAACCCGCGTTTGCTAAACACGGATAACAACAAATACTTCCTCACCTGGCGTTCCGCGTTGGTGACGGCGCGGTCACGGCGCGCGCCGGCGACGGACTCGCCGCTGTCACAGGCGTCTGTTGACCGCCGACGTGCAACGACTTGATGTAAGCCACCAACTGCATCAACTGATCTTCACTCACCTGTCCCTGAAAGGTCGGCATGATCGGACCGAATCCGGTGACTATTTTCGCCTGCGGATTGATGATCGATTCACGCAGATACGCTTCGTCGGCAATCACCGCCCCGCCATTCGCCAGCGATACCTGACTGCCAAACGTGCCAGTCAGTGCCGGACCACGTCCGCCTTCGCCGTTTGCTCCGTGACACGAAGCACATCCGAGCGTTTGATAAAGCTGCTGTCCGGCAGTCGCGGGCGTCATGTTGCCGGTGTTTCCACTCAACCAGTTATCAAAGTCGCGGGGCTCCATCACGATCACCGATCCCGTCATCCCTGAATGGTTCATCCCGCAATACTCAGCGCAGAACAAGTGATACTGACCGGCTTTCGTCGCTTCAAACCACATCGTGGTGTACCGCCCGGGCACGACGTCCGCCTTCGTGCGAAATGCAGGAACGAAGAAGTCGTGAATCACATCCTCGCTGGTCATGATTAATTTGACCTTGCGTCCGACGGGCACGTGCAACTCGTTGATCTCACGCTGGCCCGTCGCGTGTTGCAGCTTCCACATCCACTGCTTACCGACCACGTAAACCTCGATCGCGTTTGTCGGCGGCTTGTACTGCTCGAAAAAGACGAACACTCCCCACATGAAGATCGTCATCGCGATCATGAACGGGATGACCGTCCAGACTGTCTCGAGCTTGTGCGAACCGGCAACGGGGCGCGGAATCTCGTACGGCGTTCGTCGCCGGTAACGAATAACGAAGAAGATGAGCGTGCCGGAAATGAGCAGCGTGAAAAACAGCGTGATACCTGACAGATAGAAAAACAGCGCATCGACCTTCCACGAGACCGAGGAAGCGCTATCAGGAATTAATGGAATCCACGACTGCATTACTGGACCGCACTCCTGGTGGCCTGTTGCCGGTTACGCGGTTTAAGGAAAAAGATCAACGCAATGATCCCCAGAAACGTGAGCACTCCTGTAATCCGGAGAATGCGCATCACCGCCGCGCCATACGTACCCTTAGTCGGGTCGTACTGGTAACAATAGAGCGACAACTGCTCCGTGACGGATCCGATCTTGTGTTGCGACGACTCGATCAACCCGAAGCGCAAGTCACGCGCTGAATAGTTGACGCCGTAAAAGTAATGCGAGAGTTTTCCCTCGGGCGTCGCGACCATGATCGCGCTGGCGTGTGCAAACTGTTTCGTCTTTTCGTCGTAGTGATAGCGAAAGCCGGCCGCATCGGTGATGCGTTCAATGTTCGCAGCATCGCCAGTTAAAAAATGCCAGCCGTTCCTGGCGCTCGCCTTCATCTTCTCCGGCAGGTAATCGACGTAAACCTTTTTCTTCGACGCGGCGAGCTCGGGCGTTTCGCGCGGATCGAAACTTATCGTCACCACGTCAAACTCTTTACCCATCTCAAACGGCACCACGCGAAACGACGTAACCATACCGTTCAGAACTTGCGTGCAGAGCATCGGACAGTCGTAGTAGACGAAAGCCAGCACCACCGGCTTCTGTCCGAAGTACTGACCCAGTTTCACCTGCGCGCCGCTCTCGTCGCGAAAGACGAGATCGAGCGGCAACTGCTGATTGAGCTTCTGTTCGATACGAACGTCGCGCAGCGCTGTCGGTAGACCAGTCGAGGGATCACCGGTTGATGGCCGCGCACCGTAGAGCGGCGAACTCGGACCCGGTTGATTCAACTGCGCAAACGACGTCGACGCCACACCGCAGTAAACCAGAATGAGCAGGACACGAATTAAGACTCTCATCGCAACGTCACCGGCTCTCTTCCCGAACTCCACGCGGACGGAACATTGACCGCATAGTCCTGGAGCTTGGCGGGGGCTTGTTTCGTCTTCACTGGCAGACCGTCACCAGACACCACTTGCTTCATCGCCTGTTCAATCGGCATTCCGACCACTTTTCCGGTGGAGTCTTTCACGCCGGTTTGAAGCGATTCCTGCCACTGTCTCCGCAACACTTCGTATTCAGCCTGCGGATGCGCCAGTTCCAGGTTGACCTCTTGCCCGTTTTCGAGTTTGACCTCGAACCCCTTCGAACTCTGGAGACGCGGTTCGGGCGGCAGCCGGTCCGCTTCCTTCAGGTTTCGAATGGCCAGCGGGCCTGGCGGACGCTCTTTCGTTTTCTTCTCGTTGAGAAAATTAAATAGAAACCACAGTCCCAAAGAGACCGTGGCACATGCAATCGTAAGGACGACCACAAAAGTCAGCACGCCGCGGACACTTACGTCACTAGCCTCGTGCGTGACTTCTACGTTGCGAATATGCGAGACGTCCGGCGTCTCGGTTCGATGTCCGTTACCGCTACTCATTAGTGCCCCGCATGCATCTGTTCCAACACCGATTCGTATTGCGGATCGTTGATCGGAATCAACGATCGTTTACCCAACTGCCAGGTGAACACTGCCAGCCAGAGTCCACCAAAACCTATCAAAGCAATCGCATCCAGCCAGACCCAGTTCTTTCCGCCGAACGCCGGCGCGATCATCCAAATCAGATCGATCATGCGCATGACGATGATCAGGCCGGCGATCATCATCAGCGTGCGCGGGTTACGCTTCACGCTGCGCGACAAGAGGAAAAGAAACGGCGCCGCGTAGTGGAGTATCGCGATCGCGACAATCGTCCCGCCCCACAGACCCGGGATGCGCTTCAAGTACCAGACGATCTCCTCGGGAAGATTGCCGGACCAGATGATCAGGTACTGCGAGAACGCGAAGTACGCCCACAACATAACCAGCGCCAGCAGCAACTTGCCGAGGTCGTGAAAGTGCAAGGGCGCGACGATTCGATTCAGCGGTTCGTCTTTCGAAAGCGTAGCAAGCGCGGCGATCGTAAACGCGAGCGCGCTCAACGCCCACGCCGCCACGAAGAGGAAACCGTAGATTGTCGAAAACCATTCCGGCTCGATCGACATGTACCAGTCGACCGATGCGAAGGTGACGGAAAAGATCAGCAAAACCATTCCCGGTCCGCTCAACACGCGCATGTTGCTGGTGTAACGGTTGTCGGCGGTACGATCCTGGGCCAGCGACCATCGATTCAGGAAGTACGCGAGCAGGATCCAGACGGCGAAGTAGATCACCGCGCGAACAGTGAAGAACGGAAAGTTCAGATACTTCGCCTTGAACGCTACCGCCTCGTGTTTTTGGGCTTCCGCCTCGTCCATCCACTCGTGATACAGCGAGTGCGCGCCAAGAAGAATCGGAATGAACAGCACCGCCATCGCCGGGAGTGTTCTCGTCGATGCTTCGAGTATGCGACGGATAACAAAGCCCCAACCGCCACCGGTCAGGTGCTGCAGCATCAACAGCGCCAGCGAGCCGATCGCGATTCCCGTCCAGAACGTCCACCCGATCAGGTACGCTTCGAAAAAGCGATCGTGGTTCCACGGCACGATCATCAACAGGATCAGCACCACGCCGGCGATCAGCGCGCGTCGCATGAACCGCGTCAAGTTCGGAGGATTGAACGACGTGCTCATCAGTCGTGTCCTCCGGATGCGGGCGTCGGCGAGGCAATCGGTCCGGGCGAGGCTCCGGGCACTGGACTCGCTCCGGGTGCGGCGTTTGGATTTTGCTGACTTAGTTGCAACGCGCGGATGTAGGCGATGATGGCCCAGCGATCCTGCACCGATATTTGCGGTGCGTACGAGGGCATCGTGCCCCAACCGTTTGTGATTGCGTCGAAGTAGTGTCCGACTGGCGCCTGGCGCAGACGATCGTCATTGAACGATGCGGCCCGACGAAAACCACGACGCACAATCATGCCGTCGCCGTTTCCGGTGAGCCCGTGACAAACGCTGCAATAGATGTCGTAACGCTCGCGGCCTCGTTTGACCGTGTCTTCAGTGATGGGAAAAGGAAATGTATCGACGTCATCGGCGAAAGGATTCGTTAATGACGCTTGTCCAGCCGGCGACGCACCGGGAGACGCACTCGGCGCGGCGCCTGCCCCGGACGCTGTCGCCTTCTTACCGGTGAACAGTTCGGTGTTCTCGCGCAGGAACCCGCGCGCAACCGTTCCCTGGATCGGCGGCCGTCCCGACTGGCCATCCGCATAGAACGTCGTTCCGCGGTAAGGCTTCATCTTTGGCTGGTCCTGCATGTCGCGACGGCAGCCGGCGGTGATGAGTAGGCCCGTGAGGAGGAGAAAGACGGGGAGACGGCGGGACGCGGCGAAGCAGCGATTCACCTCTTCTCCCACTCTCCCCTTCACCGTTTCTCTTTCAGACTTCAACATCACTAACTTCCATCGCGTTCAAACTCTGCAACAGCGCCGCAACCTTGGCATGGTCAAACTTCGGGTCGTTCGCTTCGACGGCCAGGAAGAACCGATCGCGCGTCGCGAGTGCAAAGTTCGGCGTGTTGAAGACGGGGTGATACGGCTGCGGCAACTTGTTCAGGATCAGCATGCCCAGCACCGCCGAGAACGCCGCCGCCAGCACCGTACACTCAAAAGTGATCGGGATGAACGCCGGCCAACTGTTGAATGGCTTGCCGCCGACATTCAGCGGATAGTTAACGACTTCCATCCAATACTGCATGCCAAACCCCGCTAATCCACCAAGCACACCGCCGATAAAGACGATTAGCGGCAAACTGGTGTGCGTAAACCCAATCGCTTCTGACAACTCCTCGATTGGATACGGCGAGTAGCCGTTGATGCGCCGGTAACCAGCCTCGTAAACCTTCCGTGCCGCGTGCACCAGATCACTGGGAGTCTCAAACTCCGCGATCACGCCGTACAGCGGCGGCGCATGACGTCGATGATGATGATGCGCAGACGACGACAGCGGCCCCGACAAAGACGATGGGCGTTCCGGCTCATCGCGCCGGCCATGCATCGGATTCTCGGTGTCGTCCTTAGCCATTTCGCTCGCGCTTACTCCTCAACTTCCGCGCTCGGCAGAATCGTCCGCATCTCGAAAATCGAAATCATCGGCAGGAACCGGATAAACAGAAACAGCAGCGTAAAGAAGAAACCAATCGTGCCGATGAACATCGACCAGTCCCAAACCGTCGGCTGGTACATGCCCCACGATGATGGCAGATAATCCCGATGCAAACTCGTGACGACGATCACGAACCGCTCCAGCCACATGCCGATGCTCACGACGAATGAAATGATCCACAGCACCAGCAAATTCGATCTCAGCTTCTTCGACCACAGGAACTGCGGCGTGATGATGTTGCACAGGATCAGCGCCCAGTAATAGAGGCTGTAGGGACCGTGCATACGGTTCCAAATCATGAACCGCTCATACTTGTTGCCGCTGTACCATCCGAAAAACGCCTCTATGATGTAGCCGTAGCCGACGATCAATCCGGTCGCGAGCATCACCTTCGCCATGTTGTGCATGTGGCGCATGGTGATGAAGCCTTCGAGGCCGTAGAACCGTCGCAACGGGATCGTCAGCAGCAGCACCATCGCGAAGCCGGCATAGATGGCGCCGGCGACGAAGTAGGGCGGGAAGATCGTCGCGTGCCAGCCAGGAATGATGCCGACCGCGAAGTCGAAACTAACGATCGTGTGAACTGAAAGCACGAGCGGCGTCGCCAGGCCAGCCAGCAGCAGGTACGCCATTTCGTAACGATGCCAGTGACGCGCGGAACCACGCCAACCCATCGCGAGCATGCCGTACAAAATCTGAAACGGTTTGCTGCGCGCGCGATCGCGCAACGTCGCGAAGTCGGGAATCAGACCGACAAACCAGAACATCGCGGACACGGTCGCGTACGTTGAAACGGCAAACACGTCCCACATCAACGGGCTGCGAAACTGCGGCCAGATCCCCATCGTGTTCGGATAAGGAAACAGCCAGTACATCAACCACGGTCGGCCAAGGTGAAAAACCGGATACATGCCCGCCTGGGCCACCGCGAATAACGTCATCGCTTCAGCGAAGCGATTGATCGACGTACGCCAGCGCTGTCGCAGGAGTAGCAGGATCGCCGAGATCAGCGTGCCCGCGTGACCGATGCCGATCCACCAGACGAAGTTCAGAATGTCGATGCCCCACGCAACGGGAACGTTCACACCCCACAATCCGATACCGACGAACACGAGGTTGGTGATCGCCAGCAACATCAGTTGGAAGAGCGCAAACGAGATCGCGAAACCGAAGAACCACGCCAGCGACGTCTTTCGTTTCAGAACGATCGAGCTGATCTTGTCGGTCACAGAGGCAAACGTCATACCCGGATCAATGACCGGTGTCGTCGAGTGCATCGGACCTTCCATGTATGGTTTTTGCGGTTCTTCAGCCACGATGTTCAGTGATTTCCGGATTCGGATTCTTCAAGTGCGACAAGTAAGTGGTGCGGGGGTGCGTGTTCAGCTCGTCTAGCAGCCCGTAGCTGCGCTCGCTGGCTTTGAATCGGTTAACGCGGCTGTTCGGATCGTTGATGTCTCCGAAAACGATCACGTCAGTCGGACAGACCGCCTGACAGGCGGTGACGATCTCGCCGTCGCGCACTTTTCGTCCTTCAAGCTCTGACTGAATTTTTGCGTTCTGAATGCGCTGCACGCAGTAGGTGCATTTCTCCATCACGCCGCGGCTGCGCACCGACACGTCAGGGTTGCGCATTAGCTGATAAAGCGGCTGGTCCCAATCCTGGTACAGGAAGAAATTGAAGCGGCGCACTTTGTAGGGGCAGTTGTTCGAGCAGTACTTCGTGCCCACGCAGCGGTTGTAGACCATATCGTTCAGGCCTTCGGCGCTGTGGACCGTCGCGTGTACCGGGCACACCGGTTCGCACGGAGCGTTCTCGCAGTGCATGCACGGCACCGGCATGAAGCTCGTGCCCTCGGGATGATTCGGGCTATCGCCCTGGAAATACGTGTCGACGCGGATCCAGTGCATCTCGCGACTGCGGGTTACTTCAGTCTTGCCGACAACGGGGATGTTGTTTTCCGCCTGGCAGGCGATGGTGCAGGCGTTGCAGCCGATGCAGTTGTTGAGATCGAGCGCCATGCCCCAGGCGTAGTTGGGCGCGTTCTCGGCCTGGTTCTTGTAGTCGAACTCGGGATAGATTGACGGGTGCTCGTGTTTCTCGTGATGTTCGCCGTTCCGATACTCTTCGAGCGTTTGTGAACGAACGATGTCGCGCGGTTCGTTGCTGAAGTTCGGATCTTCCAGGTTGAAGTGGAGCTGCGTTGTCGCGAGCGGATACTCGTGGCCCGTGTTTTGGGCTTGCACGCCCCTGGCAAACCACGCCTCATAACCTGTACGAAGCTTGTAGGCGTCGAATCCGATAGGTTCGTCCGGTTGACCGCCGACTCTACCGGCGAGACGACGACCGTAGCCGAGATGAACGGTGATCACGTTGTCCGGCTGCCCCGGCAGGATCCACATCGGCGCCTGCGCCTTCTGCCCTTTTTGATTGGTGAGATCGATCAGCGGAACGTAGTGTTCGCGGCCTTTAACCGCGCCACGGTTGGTGCTGACGCCGGCGATTGCCTGAGCAGTGTTAGGACTGACAATCGCGACGTTGTCCCACGTGACTTTCGTCAATGGCCGCGGCAGTTCCTGCAACCAGCCGTTGTTCGCGAACCGTCCGTCGTAAATCGCCTGGTCGACGCGGAAGACCAGCTCATATCCATTAACCGCGGATGGCGCGGATGAACCTGAGTTTTTAATTTGCAGTGAAACTGGTTTTGTGGGTAATGCAGAGTTTTCAACAAACCCGTCGTGAATCGACTTTCTCCACCACTTTTCAAAATCCGCGTTCCCTGATTGCTGCGACTGCCAGTAACCCTTCACGATGTCATAGGGGCGACGGTCATACTGATCAGAAAAGACAGCCAGCAGTTCGTGGACCGACTTCCCATCGTGCAGCGGCTCGATGAGTGGTTGCATGATCGTGATCGTCCCGTCGAAAGAACGCGCGTCGCCCCACGTTTCGAGGAAGTGCGCCGCCGGCACGTGCCAGTGACACAACTCTGACGTCTCATCTTTGTATTCACTCAGATGAACGCGCAGCTTCGCCTTTTCCAAACGGGTCAGATCCAGCTTCTGGTCCCACGGCGTGGTGTGGACCGGATTACCACCGACAATTACGAGAAACTCGACGCGGCCTCCGTCCAGATCATTAACCAAATCCTGAAGCGACTGTCGCTGATCCACTGGATTGACTTCCAGCGAGTCAGTGTAGAAAACCGTCTTTCCGACATTCCCAAGCGCCTGGTTCATAGCGTGGACCATCGCGTGAACAGACGCCGGCTGGTTTTCGCCAGCCATCACGATGCTTGCACCTTTATGCTGTTGCAGGTCCCGCAGTAGTGGCTGAAGCCAGGCGGCATTTGCTTCGGAGACTTCAGCACCCGCTGCGTTCGGCGCAAGCTGTCCGGCCAGCGCCATTACGATCGCTTCCATCTCGCTGGGCTTCACGGTCCACGTATGGTCCGCGCAAGCTCCAGTGTTCGAAGGCGTCGGCTCGATCACGTACAGCCGGTTCATCTCCTGGTTGTGTTCGCTAACCCGCCGGCCGGCAAAAAACTCGCGCGCATAACGCAGCGTTCCCGGCATCGCCGACAAGAAGTCGGCATCGATCGAAAGCACACGTTTCGCGACATCAAACCGGTACGTCGTATTTACTGCCTGACCAAACGCCAGCGTCGCGCCGCCACGCGTGTTGTCCTGAGTCACTGGTTCCCACTGGTGCCACTTCGCTTGCGGAAACGCCTTTAGCAGATCCTTCATCTGCGCACCGACAGACGGCGAGATGATTGTCTCTGTCAGGAAACGGAGACCCGCGCCTTGCTTTGAACGCTGTTCATCGAGCGCCTCTCGCACCGCGCCAACGAACTGCTGCCACGTGCGAATGTCTTCGCGATAAGTGATCGTTTCTGATCGATCAGGATCGTAGAGGCTCAGTATTGCGGCTTGCGAAAAGATGTCGGTCGCACTGGAGCCGCGCGGATCGCGGTACGGATCTTCGGCGGGGAAATCAATCGGCCGGTTGTTTGGATGTTCCGGATTGCCTTCGATCTTCGTCGGCCGGCCTTCGTTGCTACGGACCAGAACCGGCGTCGCAACACCGAGCAGCGGCGCAGCCGTCGCATAGAACAACGCCTTGCCCGGCACATACTCTTCGGGTTGCGTGACGAATGGAACGATCTTTTCCGGCGGTTGGAAAACACAACCACTCAAACCCGCGAGCGCAAGGGACGCGCCCATGATCTTGATAAAGCTACGGCGCTCGATCGGATCGTTCCACCCTTCTGACTGCTGCGGAAACTCACGCGCAACGAAGTCACGAAACTCCGGCGTGTCAGCCAACTCGTCGAGACTGCGCCAGTACTTCTTGCCCGTGCGTGGTGTGTCTTGCCCCCCATCCTGCAACGACAGAATGTGGTCGCGCATCAGTTTGAAGTTTATATGACGGTCGCTATCACTCATTTCCGCACTTCGAATTCTTAACGATGACAAGTCGAACAACTAGTCAGAACCTCTGGCCCCTGCACTTTGAAATTTGCTTTCCAGATGCGGCCATCCTTCAATTCGTCGGCGCTCTTGTTTTCTCGCCGCCAGGTCATGTCGAAAACCTTTTCCTTGGGCCGCAGGAACCGCTCCGGCGCGCGATGACACTCCAAACACCACTCCATCTGTAACGTCGCCGCCTGATACAAGATCGGCATGTCGTCGATGCGTCCATGACACGTCGAACAACCGACGCCTTTGTTCACGTGAATGCTGTGATTGAAGTAAGCGTAATCAGGCAGGTCGTGTACGCGGATCCACTCGATCGGTTTGCCGGTGCGAAAACTGGCGCGCACTGGTTCAAGATATGGACTGTCGGCCCAGATCTGCTTGTGACAACTCATGCACGTGTTGGTTGAAGGCATGCCCGCGGACGCGGAGGTTTCAACTGCCGTGTGACAGTAGCGACAATCGATACCATCGTCGCCAACGTGATGTTTGTGACTGAATTGGACCGGCTGTTGTTTCTCGACCCACTGTCCCGTATTCCAGGACGAACGATTCAACTCAGCGCCGACCCACAACAGCGCGACCGCAATAAAAACGGCGCCATAGATCGTGGTTTTCGCCAGCGCGTTCGTACTGTGATGGAAGATCTGGGGCATTGCCGCAGGATTCGTGAGGGCACGTCACACCGCTACAGCCTTGGGAGACACAACAGCCCACAAACCTTTCACTTTTCGAACTGTTTATTGCAAAGTGCTGGTACTTTACCAAATAGATCGCAATTTTCAAATCGCATCGATTTGGTAGGTTGGAGGGGAGATCCGCGTGCGCTGAGGTTACGCGGTCGCGTCGCGGGCCAGGAGGGCCACGCCGATGGGTGCTGCGTCTGGACCGAGTTTGGCGGCGACGATTTCAGTGGCTTCGAAACAGCGCAGGAAGGCACGACGCTTCACTTCCTGAATGATCGGATTGAGGATCAGTGGTCCGGCGTCCATTACGCCGCCACCCAGGACGATCCGCTCGATATTCAACAGGTTAATGACGCTCGCGACGCCCGTTCCGATGTACTTTCCGGTGCGTTCGATCATCATCATGGCGAAGTCGTCGCCTTCGTTTGCGGCGTGCGCAACGTCGTCGGCAGTGAAGTTTTTATTGAGTCCAAGACGTGACAAGGACGAGGTCGAATCGCGATTCAGACGCTCGCGCGCGCGGCGCACGATACTCGGCGCGGACGCAACTGTTTCCAAACAACCGGTGTTGCCGCACACGCATTCGAGGCCCTCAGTGTCGATCGTGATGTGACCAACTTCGCCCGCAAAACCGGAGGCGCCCGTCCACAGCTTGCCGTCGAGAATAATCGCGCCGCCGATGCCGGCTCCGATCATCATGTAAAAGAGATTTCTGGCACCGACACCCGCGCCCGCTTGGAATTCTCCGTAAGCTTCGGCGTTTGCATCGTTTTCAATCTCGACGCGGAGGCCAGTCGCGCGCCTCAGTTCGCCGTGCAGGTTTTCGACCTGGGTTGCCGGAAGATCCCGCGCGACAACCACTCGGTCAGTTTGCCGGTTCACGAGTCCTGGAATCGCGACGCCAATTGCGGCTACGTTGCCGCCGGTCGAACGCAGGTGGGCGGCGAGCTCCGCTAGCTGTGCAACGATGTTCTCCGGTGTGATATCAACGTCGCGCCGTTCGCTGATCTGGCCGTTGTTGTCGACTAGAGCACCACGAGCGTGGAAGCCTGAAATATTGATACCAATGAAGTTTGTTCCCGGAGCGGTCATCGCAGTTTAGTTGATCTGGGACTGTTGCAGTTACGTTGCACGAAGCATAGACGAGGGTTTCAGGGCTGTCAAACAGGTCGTTCTGAGAGTAGAATTGTCCGCACTGGCGTTGATCTTAGTGCTTTGTGCTTTGTACTTTGTACTTTGCGCGCCAGGCTTACCATTTGAGAAGCAGCGGACCGTTCGAGTTAGGAACAAAGAACAAAGTACAAAGTACAAAGCACTACCCGACGAGTGCACATGGATATTAAATCCATCCTCTTACCGACCGATTTTAGTGAATGCGGGAACTATGCGCTGTCGTACGCCGCCTCGCTGGCGCGGACTTTTCGCGCCACGATCATCTGTATCAACGTGATCGAACCGATTGTGCCGACCGTTGGCTACTCGGGAATGGCGGAACCGTTGCCGATTGCGGACATCGCCGAACAACTCGAAGACTCCGCGGAACGCGAGTTGCCAAAACTTGCCGAGTGTGAGGATTGCGCGGGACTGGAGGTCGAGGAACTGGTTGTGCATGGCGAAGCGGCTTCCGAGATCGTGCGTGTCGCTAAGGAACGCAAAGTTGACCTGATTGTGATTGCGTCGCATGGCCGAACTGGCTTAGGCCGGATTCTATTCGGCTCAACGGCCGAATCGGTGGTGCGACATGCCTCATGTCCGGTGCTGGTGGTGAAACCGCCGCAGGAAGATGAACCGGACAGTAGTCAATAACGAGCCCTCCAGTTTATTCTTGTCGCCGCCGGCACGGACTGGCAACGCGGATCATTTCAGAACCTTGCATGCACCTCGACTTTCTTAATGATCTGATATTTCAGTACGGACTGTATGCAGTATTCCTTCTGGTCATGCTCGAGGGCGATATCACGCTGCTTATCGCCGGCGTGTTGGCGCACAGCGGGTTTTTCGGCGAGTACAGCTTTGCCCAGGTTTTAATCTGGGGAACTGTCGGCGGATCCCTTAGCGACAATCTGGCGTACTTTGCAGGACGAGCGTTTTGCGAAGGCGTCAGAGAAGTTCGTTTCTACCGTGCCGCCAAACCCCGACTCGAACGACTCACGAACAAGTTCGGTCCCCTCTCGATCTTTCTCTCGAAGTACATTTACGGCTTGCGTTGGGCGGCTTGCGTGTTCTACGGCGTCGGTCGAATGCCTTACCTGCGATTTCTGTTGCTGTCGTTCGCGAGCTGTTTCCTGTGGGTGTTTGTGCTTTCCGGCGCGGGTTACTTCTTCAGCGGCGCAGTAATGGGACTGATAGGCGACTTCCAGCGACTCGGAAAAGTGCTGCTGGTGATCGTGGTTGTCGGAATCGTTGGGTTTTATCTGACTGAGCGGTTCTGGTTGTCGCCGAAAATGGAAGAAGCGGATCCGGAACGATTGCAGGAGCTTGAACACGCCGCCAGCGAAAAGCTACAGGATCTGCGCGAAGAGATACAGGAACACATTCCGTTCAAGCAACACCGCGGCGAGCATAAAGAACGCAAAAGTGACGGCGATTAGACGACAGCATTCGTTCTAAAGATTTTCTTTGAGCTTTGTGCTTAGTTCTTGGTACTTTGTAGCAGTCTCGAACAAAGTTCTTTGGTAATTAATCTCATTTAATAAGTTGGCGAACAGATGATTATTGAGTCTTCAGCACCGCCGCGCGTCGACCTGGCGGGCGGCACGATCGATATTTGGCCTCTATACCTTTTCCACCCGGGCGCTACCACAGTCAATTTCGCACTTTCACTTTACGCGCGCTGCCGCATCGAGACGCGTGACGACGGGCGCATCGTTCTCGAATCGCGCGACCGCAAAGTTGCTTTTGAAACCGAGCTTTCCGCGATTGAAGACTTGCT
>Ga0068859_100003800_pt1 | contig 15406 bp, 8 predicted proteins | sample KBSSwiS22_FD_66585 | JGI IMG/M metagenome (GOLD analysis project Ga0068859, IMG submission 66585) | Switchgrass rhizosphere microbial communities from Kellogg Biological Station, Michigan, USA - KBS Switchgrass S2-2 | ecosystem: Host-associated > Plants > Roots > Rhizosphere > Soil ...
TGCGGCCTGGGACACTACGGCGACCCCTGGACATCCCAGGTGGTAGCCGACCGGGCACCCATGGGAACATAGGCTCCGAAATCCAGGACCAATGACCCTATTCTCAGGGAGACACACCGGCGTGGGAGGGAGCGGGATGCAGGTCTTCGGGGTCGACATCGGCGGGTCCGGCATCAAGGGCGCCCCGGTGGAGATCGACGACGGCACCCTGGTCGCGCCCCGGGTCCGGCTCGCCACTCCGAGCCCGGCCGAGCCGGCGGCCGTCGCGGCCGTGGTCGCCGAGGTCGTCGGCCAGTTCGGCTGGGAGGGACCGATCGGCGCGACGTTCCCGGCCGTCATCCGCGGCGGGGTGGCACAGACGGCGGCCAACGTGGCCAAGGGCTGGGTGGGCACCGACGTCGCCGCGACGCTGGCTGAACCGCTCGGCGGCCGCGACGTCGTCGTCATCAATGACGCGGACGCGGCCGGCGTGGCCGAGATGGCCTTCGGCGCCGGGCGCGACGTGCCCGGGCTCGTGGTGATGACCACGTTCGGCACCGGCATCGGCACCGCGCTGTTCCTGCACGGCCAGCTCGTCCCGAACACCGAGCTGGGGCACTTGGAGCTCGGCGGCCACGACGCGGAGACCCGGGCGTCCGACGCCGCCCGCGAACGCGAGGACCTCAGCTGGGAGCACTGGGCGAGGAGGGTGAGCCGCTACCTGAGCGCGCTCGAGGAGCTGCTGTGGCCCGACCTGATCATCCTCGGCGGCGGGGTGAGCCGGAAGGCCGACAAGTTCCTCCACCTGCTGACCGTCCGGACCAAGGTCGTCCCGGCCCAGCTGCGCAACGACGCGGGAATCGTCGGTGCCGCGCTGGCCGCCGGCGTCGACCAGAGCCGGCCGCGGATCCCGTCGCGCACCGTTCGGCGCCGCCCGCCGGCCACCCGCCCACCCGGCGGCCGCCGCCCCTGACGCGGCCGGTCCCGCCTCCTCCCCCCAGCGGGGCCCGGGCACGTCGCCGGGCCGCCGAGTGCACTCGACGACCCACCCAGCCGACTCACACGGAACGCCGCGGTCCCAAAACGCGCCCGACACGCCCGGACGGCGGGGTGAACATCGCCGCGACCCGGTCAGGACGGCAGACTATGGGTGTCGGTGCCCGGCACGGGCCAGCCGGCCAAAGCAGATGCGACCATGCCAATGGCGCCCAGCACGGCGCCAGGCGGCTGGGCCGCGTCCGCCGAGGGCCGCTGGCCCGACGTTCACCGGCACGGTTCACCGTCGTTCCCCGCTCACCTCGTCCGTCTGGCCCCCCGCACCATCCGTGACCGAGCCCACGCCCGCATGACTGCCGGGTGCGGCGTTCTAAGCGGGTTCGGCAGTCAACGCGGCGTCGGCGCGGGACGATGTGCGGCGATGTCGGCGGGCCAGCCCGCCGGCGGCGCGGTATGGCGCGGATCGCGGTTGGGCGGGGTCAAGCGTGGCGCGTCGGGCGGGGCGCGGGCGAGGCGACGGGAGGAGATGGCGTCATGCGCGAGCTGCGGGCGGTCGCACTCAGCGAGGACGGCGGCTACCTCGTGCTCGCCGACCTGAACAGCCGATCCGAGGCGGAGCAGTTCCGGGTTCCCGTCGACGACCGGCTGCGCGCCGCGCTGCGCGGGGCTCGGCGCAGCGAGGTCCGGACCGAGAGCGCGCTGACCCCGCGGGAGATCCAGGCCCGGCTGCGGGCCGGCGAGACCGCGGCGGACGTCGCCCGGGCCGCCGGCATCCCGGTGGAGCGGGTGGAGCGCTACGAGGGCCCGGTGCTCGCCGAACGCGCCCGGGTGGTCCAGGAGGCCCGCGCCGCGCTGCTGCCGAAGGACGCCGGCGGGGCGCCGGGCCGCCCGCTCGGCGAGGTGGTCGACGCCCGGCTGATGGCCGGCCAGGACGACCCGGGCACCGCTCAGTGGGATGCCTGGCGACGGGTGGACGGGATCTGGCTGGTCCAGCTCACCTCAGAAAGCCGGTGCGCCCGCTGGACCTGGGACCCGGTGGTCCGCCGAGTCCGCCCGCACGACGACGCCGCCCGCGCGCTGGTGGCGCCCGAGCCGCTGGACGCGCCGCCGGCGGCGTCCACCGCCGGGCCGGCGCTCACGGGCGCCACCCGGCCAGGGCCGCCCGCCCTCACCCTGGTCGCGGACGCGGCGCCCGCGCAGCCTCCCGCCGCGCCACGGCCCACGCCGACGCTCGCGCCCGACCAGCGGCCGCGCTACGCCCAGCCGGCCCCGTTCCCCGCCACCAGCTACCCGGAGCCGGGCCCGGCGGCGCCGTTCCCCCCGCACTCCCAGCCCGCGTACCCGGCCCAGCCGCAGCCGGCCGCCGCCCGGTTCCCGGCGGCCCAGTACCCGGCCGAGCCCGCGGCGGCGGGTCACGACGACCTGGGGCCCGGCCCGGCCCGGCCCTACCAGGAGCAGGCCGGCTACGCCTCCGCCCAGCAGCGCCCGGAGCGTTTCGGGCCGTCCCGGTTCCCGGCGGACGGCTACCCGCCGGAGCTGCCGGCGCCCAGTCGGTACCCGACCGCCGACGGGGGCCGCCCGGCCTTCCCCACCGACCCGTACGAGGCCGAGCACGCCGGCGCCGCGGCCTTCAGCGAGCCGCCGTTCGAGAGCGCCCCCTATGCCGCCGACGGCTACCCCGGCGCGGCCTTCGACGGCCGGCCTGGCCACGGCGGGCCGGACGGCCCGGCGACCGGCCCGATCCCGACCTACCGCTTCCCGTCGCCCGAGCACACCGGCGGCCTGCCGATCCCGCCGCCACTCGACGAGACCGACCCGACGCGCCCGTACGCGCCATCGGCGGGCCGTCCGGCGCGTCCGGCCGCCGCGCACCGGCCGGCGCGGCCGCCCGCGCTGGAGCGCCGGCCTACCGGGCCGGCGGATGGCCGCCGCTCGCCCGAAGCCGGTGGCGGGGACTTCGATCTCGGTCTCGACGCCGACCTGTTCGACGAGCCGGAAGGCCACCTCGACCCGCCTTCGCCGGCCGTTGGACGCCCGCTGCCGCGTCCGGCCACGGCCCCGCCGCGCGGGACGCCGGTAGCGCCGGCCCGGCCCGCCGCCGCGCGGTCGTGGCCGGCGCCCCAGGCTCGCCAGTCGGCGCGCGGCGGCCTCCCCCCGCTTCCGCCGGCCCCCCAGCAGCGGCCGGTCCCGCCCGCCGCGAGCGCGGCGGCCGTGAGCACGCCGGCTGTAGGTCTGCCGACGCCGCCAGCGTCGGGGGGCCCCGTCGCTGTCGAGGCCGAGCGGGCGCCGGCGCCCGCCGACGCCGTGGCCGCCCCAACGGGCGCCACGAGCACACCACCGGCGACATCCACCGCGGCTTCGGTCGCGGTGCCGTCGCTTCCGGCCGAGTCCGAGATCCGGCCGGACGCCGCGACAGTGCCAGCGGCCGCGACAGTGCCAGCGGCCGAGGCTGAGCGGGCGGAGGCCGGCGGGCCGAGTGATGACCCGCTGGAGGATCTGCCGGTTGCCGAGCCGGTCGCCGAGCCGGTTCTGGCCGCGCCACGCATCCCCGGCCCGGCCGTGGTCCCCGCCAGGGCCGCCCGGCCGGCGTCCCCTCCCCCGCGGAACGCGCCAGCGGCCGATGTCGAGGCCGCGCCAGCACCCAGCGCCGTCCCAGCACCACCCGGGGTCGCGCCCGCGGCCACCGTGGCTCCAGGTCCCGGCGCCTCGCCGGCTCCCAGCCCCGCGCCCGCGGTGGCCGCTGCCGCCCCGGCACCCGACGTCTTCACTGAGCCCGCCGCGGCCGCCCCCGCGGCCACGGCGGCCCCGGTACCCGTGTCGGTCGCACAGGGCGGCCAGGAGACAACGGAGAGTCCTGCTGAGGCCGGCGCGGCCGAGCCGCCCGTCACCACCGCGACGATCAGTCCCGCAGAGCCGGAGCCGGGCGCTGACGGCACGCCGGAGTCACCCATTGCCACCGCCCCGGCGGCTGGCGTGACGTCCACGGCCGCTGAGGCGGGCGGGTCGGGCCCCGCGAAGGGCGACGTGACGAAAAAGACGCCGGCCGCCGGCGGCAACCGGCTCGCGGCCGCCGCAGCCGCCGCGCGAGCCGGTGAAAAGCAGGACAAGCCGGAGAAGTCGACAGGGCGGAACCCGGACACGACGCCCGGGCCCACCACCACGGACAGCGACGGAGGTACACCCTCTCAGCCATCGAACCGCCCGAGGAACGCCCCCCGCACCGGCGAACGCGCCGGAGGCGGTCGACGTGGGCGCAAGTCGGTGCCAGCATGGGATGACATCGTCTTCGGAGCTCGCCGCACATAGGGGGGCATGACCCTCGGGGGCCAAACCCCCAGACCCCCAAAAGGGGGCTGAAGTCCCGGAAACCGCGAAACGCGGAGCGCACGGCCGGGGAGGGTCGAAGATGATGGTCTCAGCGGTCACAGGAGACCCAACGGGACGCGGTAAGGCCGCCCTGGACGCAACGGCGCCACTCCAGCCGGCATGACCGGGCGCTGCGCGAGGCACCGTGTCGCGCAGCCGGAGGTCCTAGCGAAGTGTGAGGGACCGATCACACGGCCAGGCTGGAACGTCTGGCCGCCGGACACAGTTGGAGAAGGTGTGACTGGTACTACCACGAAGCCGACGCTGACCAACCTCGACAGGTGTGACCGCTGCGGCGCCCAGGCGTACGTCCGCGTCGTCCTGCCCGGCGGCAGCGACCTGCTCTTCTGCCGGCACCACGCCAAGTCCCACGACTCCAAGCTGCGCGAGATGGCCGTCGAATACCACGATGAGTCCGACAAGCTGACTGTCGGCAGCTGACCCAGGTACGCAGGCGGGCCCGCCGGGCTCACCGCACGCGGCACGTGCCCCACCACGGCACGAGCCACGGGCGGCCCGGCGGGCCCGTTTTGTTCTGTCGACACCGAGTCCTGAGACGGTCAGGACCGGCCGGTCCGCTCGACGGCGGTTCCCGTCGCATGACCCGATCGCCTCAAGGCGAGGCCCGGCCGACCAGTCCCGGCGCACGACCCGGGCCCTCCCGTGACCCGCGGCGTCCCAAACGCACCGTGGCCCCGCTCGCCCCCGTCCCTCTCCCGCGGCGGGTTCCGCCCCGCGGCGCGCTCCATTCCGCGGAACGCTCATCGATCCACAGACGGTCGACCTGTGGCCAGGCTCGAGCCGAGGCCGCGCGGCCACTTTGGTGCCGGAGCGGCCGCCCTGGCGGGCCGGTCCAGCAGGCGGAGCGGGTTTATGGGGCGCCAACCAAGCCGACGAACAACCGTGGGAACTATCGTCGACCAGCTACATTGCCCGACCAAGGACTCGCGAACGCCAATGTCAGCCCTCCGCGTCCCCACCTGGGGTAACGAGAGCACGTCTGGGGTACAGCCGGGCGCGCAAGTCCGCAGATCGTCCACAACGGCCGGCCGCTCAGCCCGTACGGTTGGGCCGTGACCACGGCCGACGAGCGCGCGCCCGTGGTGGCGCCGACGCCCGTGTGGGTGGCCGATGGCCACGAGCACCCTCTGATCGACCGCCGCCACGCCAAGACCAGACCCCCGGTCCCCGTTGACGCGCTCGCCGACGGCGCGGCCACCGGCGGCCCGGCATCGGACCCGGCGACCACCGATGGCGGGACCTCCGATGGCGCGGGATCCAACGGCACGCCCTCCCCGGATGCCGGGCCTGCGGGGACGGTTGATCAGCACCCCCAGTCGGACGGCGATGCGACCACCGAGCCCGCCCAGACCGACAGGCGAACCAATCAGGATCCGCACTCGAACGACGCCGCGGCGCGCCAAGCCGACGGCCAGGCCGATCGGCATCCCCACCTGAACGGCGGCGCGGCCCCCGAGTCCGGACGGACCGACGGGCAGACCAGCCAGCGCTCCCACTCGAACGGCCAGGTCGGCGACCAGCCGCGGGGCCCGGTCGCCGACGGCGGGCCGGACAGCGATCGACGCCCCGGAGGACCCGACGACGTCCCCGACACCCCCGGGCCCGGCGATCCCGCCGCTGGTGACGGGACCGGTACAGCTTCGTTCCCGCATCGGGTGGCCGCCGCGACGCGCGGGCACGCGGTGGACGCCGGACGGGTCGCCGGCCGGGCTATGTCAAACGCCTGGCGGGACCGAGTGCTGGGTCTGGCGGCCGAGGCGGGTTTCTGGCAGTTGCTCTCGCTGCCACCGTTGCTGCTGGCACTGCTCGGCTCGATCGGCTACATCGGGGACGCGCTCGGCTCCGATGCCGTGAACAGCATTCGCAACAGTCTGCTACGCGGCGCCGACGATCTGCTGACCACCAACGTCGTCGACGACGTGGTCCGTCCGACCGTCGACCAGATCCTCACGCACGGCCGGCCCGACGTGATCTCGATCGGGTTCATCCTGTCGCTGTGGACGGGCTCCACGGCGATGGCGACGTTCGTCAACACGATCACCATCGCGTATGGCCAGCGGGACCTGCGCTCGGCGGTCCGCAGCCGGCTGGTCGCCCTGCGGCTGTTCATCGCTCAGGTGCTCACGGGCGTGATCATTCTGCCGGCGCTGGTGCTCGGGCCGGGTCTGCTCGCCGATCTTCTGCACGCCAAACAGCACCCCGTGGTCAAGGTTCTTCTCGAGCAGGTCTTCTGGCCAACGGTCGCGGTGCTGGCGCTGGCGATGCTGACCTCGCTCTACCACCTGGCCCTCCCCCAGCGACGGCCCTGGCGCCGCGCACTGCCCGGCGCGCTGTTCGCGCTGGTCGGGTGGCTGGTCGGCAGCTACCTGCTGCGTTTCTACCTCGAGCGGGTCTTCGGGAACGAACTGGTCTACGGGTCACTCGCCGCGCCCGCGGCCGCGCTGCTGTTCTTCTACATCACCGCGCTGGCGGTACTCCTCGGCGCGGAACTAAACGCGGCGCTGGATCAGCGCCGAGCCGCGTCCCAGGGCACCTCAGCCGGCGGGACGCAGACCCGGGTAGCGGCGGCGTCGCCATCCGACGAGCCCCCGGCTGCCGGTCCGGCGACGAACGCGTGACCCCTGACAGATCGGTAGGCACGACAAACGCGATGTGACGTGATTCTCCCCGCGGGCGGGCGCAAAGAAGGTCGTCCGGGCCCGGTAGACCACGTCGACGTCACGGAGGCCGCGACTTTTCCCGACACGTCCCTTCCGCAGGTTCCGCGCGTCCGCGCGTTGAACAGCGCACCCGCCGCGTGGAAAGTCGTCCCCGCGGCTGCGCCGTGTCCGGGCGGGCCGCGCCACAGCGGTCGTTCGGCCTACCGTTGAACCATGAGTGCGCAGCTCGCCGAAAGCGAACCTTCACCGCCGGGGACCGGCGCCAACACCGAGCCGACCGAGGTTTCCGTCGGCTCGCCTGGCCAGGCTCCGGCCGCGGCCGAGCAAACCGTCGCGTCGCCCGAAATGTCGACGGGCGCGGCGGAGCCGGAGACGGACGGCGGCCGGGCGGCCGGGCAGGCGAGTCATGACGAGGAACCGCACGCCGCGTTCCGGGCGTTCATGGCCACGGGATGGGCGCCGCCGACGGATCTGTCCGGGCGGCGCGACGATGTGGCGCCCTACGCCGCCAAACGGCGCGCGCTGCTCGGGACCCGGTTCCCGGCCGATGCCCTCGTGATACCCACCGGTGGTCTCCGGGTACGAGCGAACGACACGGACTACCCATTCCGGCCGGGGAGCGACTTCTTCTGGCTCACCGGCTGCCACGATCCGGACGCGGTTCTGCTTCTGCTGCCGAATCCGGCGGGGGAGCACGACGCGGTGCTCTACGTGGCCGACCGGTCCGACCGGTCGACGCCGGCCTTCTACACCGACCGTCTGGGTGAACTGTGGGTCGGCCCGCGGCCCGGCGTCCGGGAGACGTCGGGCACGCTCGAGATCGAATGCCGTCCGCTCACGGAGCTTCCGACGGCGCTGGGCCGGCTCTCACCAGGCAACACCCGAGTTCTACGCGGTCTCGACGCTCAGGTCGACGACGCGGTCCTCAGCTATCCGAGGCGCCGCGGATCCAGTGCCGAAGGGCCCAGCCGGGATGGCGAGCTCGCGCAGGCGCTCTCGGAACTGCGGCTGCTCAAGGACGACTACGAGATCGCCCGGCTGGAGGAGGCGGTCGCGGCGACGGTGCGTGGCTTCACGGAATGCGTCGTCGAGATGCCGGCCGCCGCCCGGCTGCCAAACGGCGAACGGTGGCTGGAGGGAACCTTCTGGCGGCGAGCGAGGGTCGACGGCAATGACGTCGGATACGGCTCGATCGTGGCCTGCGGACATCACGCGACGACGCTGCACTGGTGGCGGGACGACGGCCCGGTGCGCTCGGGTGACCTCGCGCTCCTGGACATGGGGGTGGAAAGCCGCTCTCTCTACACCGCGGACGTGACCCGGACCCTGCCGATCAGCGGTGAGTTCACGGACGTTCAGCGCAAGGTGTACGAGGTGGTGCTCGCCGCGCAGCAGGCCGGAATCGACGCCGTCCGGCCCGGCGCCGCATACCTCGACCCGCACCGGGCGGCCATGCGGGTGATTGCGACCGCGCTTCACGACTGGGATCTGCTGCCGGCAAGCGTCGAGCAGTCACTGTCCGAGGATCCGAAAGCCCCCGGGGCGGGTGTACACCGGCGCTACACCCTGCACTCCACGTCACACATGCTCGGGCTGGATGTTCACGACTGTGCGCAGGCGCGAGACGAGACGTATCGGCAGGCCGACCTGACCGCCGGCATGGTGCTCACCGTTGAGCCCGGCCTTTACTTCCAGCCGGACGATCTGACGGTTCCGCCGGAACTGCGGGGCATCGGCGTGCGCATCGAGGACGACGTCCTTGTCACCGCCGACGGATGCCGCAACCTGTCGACCGCCCTGCCGCGCACCGTCGGCGATATCGAGCACTGGATGCGGCAGCACCGCCCGGTCTGACCGTCTCCTGCCGGTCATCCGGCGGGCCGTTGGGCCTGCGCCGAGGGGAGCAGCAGCCCACCTGAGAACCCCTGTGCCACATAGAAAAGGCCGGCTGGTCCCGAACGGGACCAGCCGGCCTTCTCCGTCACAGCTCGGTGACGCGAATCCGCCGACGACTGACCGCGGTGCCGACGAACCTCACCGTCCGGACAAGAACCCTGACACGGCGAAGCCGACAAAGCTCATCGAACACCCGAACCGCAAGAAACTGATAAAGCGCGACGGCGTGGGCACAGCCGGGAACTGGTGGGCACCCATCGCGCCGGCACCCGTCCGGCCCGTGTCCCACAAGCCCCGGAGGCCTCTGGCGGGTGTCGAGCTCACTCCCCCGCCCCTGGCAATCCCCAAACCCGGGCCAACAGCAAACCGCCTTACAGAACAACACTCCCGGTACTCGGCCGGCATACCGCCGGTCAGGCGATGTCCCCGCGGTGGGGTGGCGGATAGCCGGAGAACGACTCCCTCGACACACATCCAGCCCACGGGCCATCGACGAAGCCGACCGAACCCAAACAATCCGTCCGGTCTTCGTGGCCAGTGAAGGTCGGCGGCCGTTCCAGGGACCAGGCCCGCGGCCGGGCGCTCCGGCGGATTGTCGACGGAAGCGCCCGCCTGGCCGACATCTGGTTCACAGCGTCCAGCGAAGCCGACCGCGGGGCGGCCGGCGCCGCCCGCGAACTAGTGAGCCTTCTCGTACGCCTCGACGATGTTGGACGCGATACGGCCACGGTCACTGACGGTGTAGCCGTTGCTGCGCGCCCACTCACGAATGTCGGCGGTACGGTCGGTTCCACCACCACGGCGAGAAGTCGCGCGAACGACGGCGCGGCGGCCACCAGAGGCGCGGCCACCCGAACGGCGAGCGGCACCGACGAACGGAGCCAGCGACTCACGCAGCTTGGTCGCGTTCTTCTCCGAGAGGTCGATCTCATACTGCGCGCCGTCGAGGCCGAAGCGGACGGTCTCGTCAGCCTCTTCGCCACTGAGATCGTCAATCAACGAGACGATGGTCTTCTGGGCCATGTCAACTCCTTCAGGTCAGCGGACCTCAGAACTCACGCGTCTATTATTACCACGAGAACACCGGGAACGTTCGCGACTGGTTCGAGGTGGCGAGCCGGCAGGCGGACCTTGTTGCCGAGCTACCGCCGACCTTGTTCCGCGGTAGCACCGATTCCACGGTCGACGCAGATCTGTCGGCGCAGATGCGTGCGGACTCCGCCACGTCGAGACGCGAGCGTACCGGTGAGATCCCGAATCGCCGCATGGCGCTTCGGCTCCGCTTCCCGCGCGCCGCAATGTCGGGCCGACGCGACGCCGTCCGCATGTCGAGCTACGCCCCGCCAAGAGAGCCGGTACACAAGGCGCGGGCGCGGTAATGCTGTGATCAAGGCTGCGGCTTGGCGCTTCGTACGGGTCCCGCCGATTCAGGCTCCGCCGCTACGGACCGGCCCGAGCCCACGGCACCGTGACGAATCGACGGGCGCCCCGCTTTGCCGCTTCAGCTTTGGGTGTGATGTCCATCAACGGCGCGGCTCGGATCGAACCTCGAACACGGGCTTCCACGTTCGCGGCCGCTTGCCCGTGCGACGGTTGCGCCCGCGGAAGGGCGTCACCACGGTCGATCTGTCAGCGGAACCTAATCAGTCCACCGCCGCAGGCGTGATAGAAGGCGGATCGTGTCGACGGAATCACCCGCCCGGACCCGGAAGTTCACGCCGTTGGGGACAGATGGGCCACGGCCGCGCATCGGCGCCACCACCGAGGGACCACCCGTGGGCGACGGCCAGCGCCCGGCGGGAGGCCATTGCGCGGCAAAGAGCGCGCGTCGGTGCGGCACGCTTCGGACTCGCTACGGTCGGCAGCCAACATCGCCGCTATGCGATGGCCTTTCGTCGGCCGGCCAGCCGGGTCGAGCGACGCGGCACGAATCGGAAACCCGAACGGTGGTCCACCGGAACGACGCGGCCGACGGCCTTTCGCCGGCACCCCTCGCCCCGGGTCCGGTGACCTTCCGGATGGCCGGCCGCATTCCGCTGTGCCGGCGCGGTACGCGGTGACGGCGGCCCGGACCTGGGTGGTTGACGCGGCGAACGTGACGGGCAGCCGCCCGGACGGCTGGTGGCGCGACCGGCCGGGCGCGGCCGCCCGTCTGCACGCGCGGATTCTGCGCCTTCTCACCGTCCCCGACGCGCCGAACGCGGGCGCTGGGCCCACGGCGACGGCAGCGCCCGCCAGGGAACCAGCCACGCCGAATCGACCCGGGCCGGCGCGGCCGGCCGCGCCGGGCGGCCGGCAGGAGGCGCCGGACGCCGAACGGCGGACGACGCGGCGCGCGCCGCTGGACGGCGCGCCGGACCGGGTCGTGCTGGTGTTGGAGGGCGCGGCCAGGTCGGGAGTCGAAGCGGGAACGATCAGTACCGCGCGGCCCACCCTGCCCATGGCGCCGTCGGGCACGGCCGGACCACCTCCGGCGAGGGCGTTGACGGTCGTACACGCGCCCGGCTCAGGCGATGACGCGATCGTCGCGGCCGCGGCGGGTGCCGAGCCGCCCGTACTCGTTTTCACTTCCGACCGGGCACTGGGCGCGCGGCTGACCGCGATCGGCGCTCAGGTACGTGGCTCAGGGAGCCTGTGGGCCCTTCTGGACCGCCTCTGATGGATTTTGTCGTTGCGGCCGTCAGAGCGGCTCTGGCGGGCTCTCAGGCCTGCGCGGCAACCCGCGGGCGAGGAGGAACGGAGGCCAGCCGGGCAGCGAACCGGCCCTCGGCCGTCGTGACTTCCAACGGGATGCCGAAGCACTCGGACAGCGGCCCGGCGGTCACGGTCTGCTCGACCGGGCCGGCGGCCACCACTCGGCCGCCGCGCAGCAGCAGGGCGTGCGTCACGCCCACCGGGATCTCCTCGACGTGGTGGCTGACCATGACCATCGCCGGGGCCGTCGGGTCCGCGGCGAAGCGGGTGAGCCGACGGAGCAACGCCTCCCTGGCGCCGAGGTCGAGGCCGGCGGCCGGCTCGTCCAGGAGCAGCAGCTCGGGGTCGGTCATCAGTGAGCGGGCGATTGCGACCCGCTTGCGCTCGCCCTCCGAGAGGGTGCCGAACCGGCGGTCGGTCAGCGCGCCACAGCCGAACTGGCGCAACAGCCCCGCGGCCCTGACGACGTCTACCTCGTCATAGTTCTCGTATCCGCGGCCGAAGACCGCCCAGGCCGCGGTGAGCACCGCGTCGAGCACCCGCTCCTGGGCCGGCGGAGTCTCGCCGAGAGCCGAGCTGACGAGGCCGATCCGGTAGCGCAGCTCGCGCATGTCGACGGTGCCGACCCGCGATCCGAACAGGTCCACCCCGCCCTCGGTCGGGAAGAGCCGACCGGCCACGACCAGGAGCAGCGTCGTCTTGCCCGCCCCGTTCGGGCCGAGCACCACCCAGCGCTGACCGGCCGCGACCGTCCAGCTGATGCCGGACAGCAACGCCGCCCCGTCCCGCCGCACGCTGACCGCGTCGAGGCTCACGATCGTGTCCGCCATGGCGCTCACGTTACCGGTCGGAAAAGGACCGTTCGGCGCGACGCCCGCGGCACCGCCGCCGCGCGCCGAGCCCCATTCCCACCCGGAGCCGGCGCGGCACCGGCCCGGTCAGCCTGGCTGGCCGGTGGTGAGCGCGGCCGGGCCGATCTCCGCCCAGACGACCTTGCCGTCGGCGGACGGCCGGACCCCCCAGCGGTCGGCGAGGGTCGCCACCAGCTCCAGCCCACGGCCGGCCTCCTCGTCGACGCCCACCTGGCGGCGGCGCGGCAGCCGTCCCCCGCCGTCGGCGACCTCGACGACGACCCGGTCGACCAGCCGGCGAATCCGGGCGTCGATCGGGGCCCGGCCGTGGGCGACCGCGTTGCCGACCAGCTCGGAGAGCACCAGCACGGTCGTCTCCAGGGCGTCGGCTGGCAGTTCCCAGCCCGCCAGCGCGGCCCGGGTCGCCGCCCGGGCCGTGGCGAGGTCCGCCGCCCCGCCGGCGACCGGGATCTCGACCGCCGCGCCGGCCGGCGGCGCGGCGGGCAGCCGGGCGACGACCAGCGCCGCCTCGACGGCCAGCGGCTCCCGCGCGCCGGGCCGGTCCTCCTCGACGCCGGGCGTGCCCGAGGCGCCGGGCGTGCCCGAGGCCGGGCCCACGGGAGGGCTGAGGGTCGGGTCGGTCATCGGGCCGAGCAGCGCGAAGGCGTCATCGGCCAGTTCGGGCAGGCCGGCGCCAGGCCGCGCCAGCGCGCCCGCGAGCTGGGACACCCCCGTGTCCAGATCACGCCCGCGGCCGGCCACCAGGCCGTCGGTGAACAGTGCCAGCAGCCAGTCCGGGCCGAGCCGGACCACATATTCCTTCACGTCGTCGCGGCGGGCGCCCAACGCTGGGCCGATCTCCATGTACAGCCGGGAGACCAGCCCGTCCGGGGCGACCACAAGGGGCGGCGGGTGGCCGGCACTGGCCAGCGTCACCCGGCCGGAATCGGCCTCGACAATGGCGTAGATGCAGGTTGCGAGCTGGTCGGGCGTGCCGGCCTCGCCCGGCTCCTCGGCCGGCTGGCCCGGCTGCGCGGCGTCGGTCTCGCCGGCCGGCCGGCGCTCGGCCGCCAGATCGGCCAGCACGCCGTCGAGCAGCGTGATCACCTCGTGCGGCGGCAGGTCGAGCCGGGCCCCGGCGCGCACCGACGCGCGCAGCATGTCCATCACGGCCGCGGCGGCGTCGCCACCGGCGACGTTCCCGATCGCCAGCGCGGCCCGGCCGGCACCCAGGTCGATCACGTCGAACCAGTCCCAGCTCTTCCCGCCGTCGCCGGGACGGTGCCGAGCGACGACGGCGAGCCCCGCCGGCGTGGCCGACCGCGCGGCCGCGCGGCGGCTGGCCGCCAGCGCGGCCGGCGCGGCGGCACTGGCCAGCTCGGCGCGGTCGATCGCCTCGGCAGCGCGGTCGGCGAGCTCGGTGACCAGGACGAGGTCGTCCTCGGTCAGCGCGGACCGTTCGCCGAGGGTCGCCAGCATGACGACACCAGCCGGGCGGCCGCGGCGCAGGATCGGCGCGGCCGCGAGAGTGCTGGCGCCGGCGCGGCGCGGCCAGCGCGGCTCGTCGCTCGCCGCGGGGGCCATGGCCGGCGACCCCCCAGCCTTGGACCGGCCGGCGGAGGCCGCGCCGGGCGCCGAGTCCCGCAGGACGACGAACTGCGGCTCGCCGTCGGCGAGCGCCCGGCCGACGGCACTGACCGCCGGCCAGCGCGCCGGCCTGGGCCGGGGCAGCTCGGGAACCCCGTCCGGGACCGTCGCGGCGGCGCGAACCAGCGCGGGCAGCGACCGCGTGTCCTCGCCGGCCGGCCCAGTCTCGCTCGAGCCCTCGACCTGGGCACTCCGGCCAGCCCCGGAGCCCGGCTCGTCGGCCGGGTCCAGGTCGGCGGCCGCCGGGTCGGCGAGCAGGTATACCGCGCAGACGTCGGCGAGCTCGCCGACGGCGGCCCCGGTCAGCGCGCGCAGCGCCGGGTCCGGGGTGGTGGCGGTGGTCGGCCCGCCCGCGGCCCGCATCGCGGCGCTGACGGCGGCGAGCACGCTCAGCCGGCGGTCGGCCCGGTCGGCGGCGGCGCGCGCGGCGGCTGCCTGCTCCTGGGCGACCCGGCCGGCGGCGGCCTGCGCTAGCGCCCCCTCGAACAGCGCCGCCCGTTCGAACGCGAGCGCGCACTGGTCGGCGAGCAGTTCGAGGTAGCCGCGCTCGTCGAGGCTGAACTCGCGGGCCGCGGGGAAGCCGAACAGCAGCACCCCGGCCGGGGTGTCCCCGGTGGAGAGCGGCAGCAGCGCCCACGATCGGTCGTCGGCCGCACCGACGGCGGCGACCAGATCGGGCACCGGCCAGCGCGCGGTCAGCTCCTCCCGGCTGGTCAGGAACAGCGGCCGGCGGCCGCGTACCACCTCGGCGGCCGGATGCACCGCGCCCAGGCTGATGCGTGACCACCGGGCGGTGTGCTCGGCCGAATAGCCCTGCAGCGCGCGGAAGACCAGCGTCTCCCGCGGGTCGTCGATCAGCGCGACGCCCCGGCCCGAGGCACCGAGCACGCGACCGGCCTCCAGGACCACGGCGACAACGTCCTCGCTGGTCACCGCCCGGGCCAGCGCGCTGGTGACCCGCTGGATCTGCTCGACGCGGTCGCTGGCCGCTCGCACGCGGCCGGCCGCCGCGTCGGCCGAGGCCTGGGCGGCGCGCAGGTCGGTGATGTCCGTCAGCGCCCCGATCCACTCGCCACCGGCGGGCAGGGCTCGGGCGCTGACCACCCGCTCGGCCCCGTCCGCGCCGAGCACCCGGAACTCCGCCTCGAAGCTTTCGCCCCGGTCCACCGCGGTCTGCCAGGCGCGCCGCACGGTCTCCCGATCCGCCGGATGCACGGCGTCCAGCCAGCCGAACCCGTCCGGCTGGGCCCGTCGTTGCCCGGTGAGCGCCCGCCAGCGCGGCAGATCCGCGTCGAC
>Ga0068859_100003804_pt1 | contig 15402 bp, 11 predicted proteins | sample KBSSwiS22_FD_66585 | JGI IMG/M metagenome (GOLD analysis project Ga0068859, IMG submission 66585) | Switchgrass rhizosphere microbial communities from Kellogg Biological Station, Michigan, USA - KBS Switchgrass S2-2 | ecosystem: Host-associated > Plants > Roots > Rhizosphere > Soil ...
TTAATAATTCCAATACTTATCACAGGAATGTTGCTTTGGTTACGGAATTTTTATTTGGCTTTCTCTTATTCACTTACAATTTCTTTAAAGAAAGATTCCATCTAAAAACTTTTCAGGCGATATCATTTTTACTGCTGGTAGCTTTTTGGATAATCCAATTGGCCTGGCTTCCTGCAATTGCTGTAATCAGTATTATCATATTTGCCAGGTTTGTTTCACAAAAGAAAAGTACAGCAGCGTTTTCAGTCAAAAGCATTATTATCACAAAGTCGTTGTTTAAAAAAGTATATAATTGGGGAGATGTGGACAATGTAGTACTGAAGGATCATTTACTCTCTGTAGATCTTAAAAATAATCACCTTATCCAAATTGAAATTGCCGAAGAAAGCTTTGGCATAAACGAAGCAGACTTTAACCAATTCTGCCAATCCCAACAAAGCAATTAAAGGAAAAGTCCCGCAGATGTGGCAGAAAATACAAGACAACGGACGATGGACAACAGACAACGGCCAGTAAACGATAGTGGTCAGTGGTCAGTCGTCCGTCGTCATGCAAACTCTCTGCGACATCAGCGAAATCTGCGGGCACCAAAAATCTTTTTTATGGAATTTTAAAACCCCCGCATCCCAGTAAAAAAAACTTACTGTTATGGAAACCCAATACTCCCTCCAGATTGTGCATCCTGCCTTTGAGTTATTAAAACGCAGTGCACGGATACTCCACTTTATTGCCGCATCAGTTATTTTAATCGATGCCCTGCATTTATTGATTGCCCACGACAGCAACAGGATATTATGCTATACGCAAATGGTTATAGCAGTTGATATTTTTTTGCTGGTATTTTTTGGCGGGCCATTGCTGGTAGTAGCACCAAGGTTAAACCTTTTCTTCAGGTTTTGTGAGGTGCTCACCCTGTTTGGCATTGCAGTAACACTCTTTACTGACGGCCATACCTGGTTCGCCATCATGCATTTTGTGGCATCGGCAGGCTATTTATTTTTGTTTTACAGGGAGTGGCGGGTAATGCGTTCCGAAGCCGTTGATATTTCTGCCACCGGCATTACCATACCCAATTTTTTAAAAGATGCCGAAATTGGCTGGAACGAGATCAAAAGCATCATTCCCAAATACCACAGCATCATCATCGAAACACTCCGCAATCAAAAAATAGAATTTAACCTCCGTGAAAATTTAAAAATTGATGAGTTGGGGCAAATTGACGAATTTTGCAGGAAACATTTAATTAAAGGTTGAAGGTTGATGGTTGAAGGTGCTTTGAATTCCTGCAGCTAACTTTCAACCTTCAACTTTCAACTATGCAATTAATGGACTCCCCATACATCCTTTACTCCGACGGAGAAGGAAATATTTTTGAAGATACTTCCCTTTATGTAACCGGCCGCAGTGGCTGGGATGCAGTGCCTGTTGCAACAGAAGACTGGATAGAATTACCCTCAGGCGGTAATTTGTATGAATTGCCCGGCAGAAAAGGCATTGGCATTGATGTGGAAACAGGGGAGATGCGCTTATGCGACAAAGGCTGGGCCGTAGCGGCTTTTATTCCTCCTGCGCATACGGGCTTGTACATGGCAGCTTACGAAACAGAAAAAGATGCACCCACATTGCCGTTGTTTTGTTATACGGCTGCGGGCTGGTACGATGATAAATTTTATGTGCCTGCGGTTCGTATTGAAAAAGATATTCGCCAGGAATGTGAAGGCTATGATGATGACCTGATACAGGAAGGCGCTGCTAACCTGTTGGAAGCGTATCCGCATAACCGCCTGGTAAAACATTTAATGGAAAATTGCTGCATGACGTACACTTGCCCTGCAGCAAGAAATTTTTCTTTAGGCAGATGGGAATGCCCCGTGCCAACATCACCTGCTTGTAATGCCAATTGCATTGGCTGCATTAGTTTTCAGCCACAGGATGAAACCATTGTGAGCACACAGGACCGTTTAACTTTTAAACCCACCGCAGAAGAAATTACAGAGTTTACCGTACCGCATTTAGAAACTGCACCATTCCCCTTAATAAGTTTTGGACAGGGTTGCGAAGGAGAACCTTTGCTGATGTGGGAAACGATAAAGGATTCCATTATTGAAATAAGAAAGCATACGCAAAAGGGCAGCATCAATATCAACACCAATGGTAGTAAACCCGATGCGGTAAAAGCTTTATGCGAAGCTGGTTTAAACAGCATCAGGGTAAGTACAAATTCTGCAAGAGAAAAAATTTATACGCCTTACTACCGTCCTAATAATTATGTGTTTGAAGACCTGATAGAGAGTTTAAAAATTGTTCGCAGTTATGGCGGCTGGACGAGCATCAACTATTTTGTTTTTCCCGGCATGACGGATAGCATTGAAGAATATGAAGCTTTACGCAAACTGATCAAAGAAACGGACCTGTGCATGATTCAATGGCGCAACTTTAATATTGATCCTGACTGGTATTTAGGAAAGATCGGCGTTACCGAAACAGGGGAGTGCATGGGTGTAAAACAAATGATGGAACTGATAAGAGAAGAATTTCCCAACTTAAAATTTGGTTATTTCAATCCATCGATGGAAAGGATAAAAGGAAATTTTGAGATGGATTTTGCGCATTAGATTATGGCGCTTTGAAAAACTGTCAAGCTGAGCTTGTCGAAGCTGGTGTTCAGCAAAAAGAGATAGCATTTATTTTAGCCCGCCTTCGACAAGCTCAGGCTGACACTCTTAAGTAGATGCACCATTGACCATTCACGATTCACCACTCACGTCTCACGAACCTCAATCATCATACTTCAATAACAATTTCATGTAGATCGTGTAATCATTAGAGGAATGCCAGGAATCACTGTCCCCGGATTTATAAAAATAATTACCCTCTTCAGAACCTACAAAGGATAAAGAGCGCACGGTATTATCTGATTTTGCACCTTCCAGTACTTCAAAGCTTACAAAAATATTTTTTTGCGATAGTATCACATTGTATTTGTTCAGGTCAAATTCATAAGGCTTATCAGCAATGGGAGATTTGTTGATCACCTGTACAACAGAATCTTGTAATAACTCTCTGCCCGGTTCACCATTGTTTACTTCTCTTATGTGTAAACGAATAATACAAGTGTCATAAGTATTGTACACCTTAAACCTAACCTTGGCCACCTGGTATTCTTTATGTCCCGGCAAAAATGTACGGCCGATCTCACCACGGGTATTATTTGCATTCCAGCTCCTGTAATAACCCACCACTTCGCTTTTAGCACCTGCTATTTCTTCTTTGTGAAAAGACCTTATTACAACAGACTCCATCATTTTTTGAGATTCCTGTAATTTAAATTCAGATAACTGTGCTGCTTTTTGCACCGGAAGCCTGAGGTCTTCATAACCTACTGATGAGATCAGTAAGGTATCTGATTGTTTAACGTGATGGAGATTCAGCAAAAAATTGCCTGAAGCATCTGATACTGCGCCGGTATTCTGGTTAATGAGTTTTACAGACGCAAATGCAGCAGGTTTACCATCTTTTTCATAGATGATCTTACCCTTAATTAAGCTTTGTGCCTGCGCTTGTTTAAATGGAATTGAAAAAAGTACAGCAGTTAAAACTATTATTTTGATTGTACGGAATGGTGAAAGCAGTTTTGTTATAGTCATAGATAAGGTCCCCGAAATTTCTTTGATGCAAAATATTGTAAATACGTTCAGCTAAAAAATTTTTGGGATGAGCGGTGATGACTTCTGTATCTTTTTATAAAAAAATACAGGGCAATTGCCCTGTATTAAAAACTGATTAAAATTTTGATAAGGTTGTCAACCTTCTAAATAAAGGTTGTCAACCTTATTATGGAATTACTTCAACGTTTCATCCAGCCATTTAAAAAATTCATGCTGCCACACCAATGCATCCTGTGCAGTTAATACCCAATGGTTTTGATCGGGCAACAGGATGAATTTGCTTTTTATCCCTCTTAATTGTGCTGCCTGGAAAGCCTGCTGGCCCTGTTCAATGGGTACACGATAATCTTTACCGCCCTGGTAAATTAAAATAGGCGTGTTCCATTTTGCAACAAGATCGCTGGGGTTGAATTTGGTATAACTTTTTCGTGCGGCTGCATTATTTTTATCCCAGTATGGACCGCCTTTATCCCAGTTCTCAAACCACATTTCATCAGTGGTACCGTACATACTTCTAAAATCGAATACGCCATCGTGTGCAATAAAAGTTTTAAAACGTTTATTGTGAATGCCGGCTAAATAAAATACAGAGTAACCACCATAACTTGCGCCAACACAACCCAGCCGGTTCTTATCAACAAATTTTTCTTTACTTACGCCGTCAATAGCACTAAAATAATCATTCATTACTTGTCCGCCCCAGTCTTTACTGATCTGTTCATTCCATTTAGTACCATGCCCCGGCATACCACGACGGTTAGGGGCTACAACGATATAACCATTAGCAGCCATCAACTGAAAATTCCAGCGGAAAGAATAAAATTGGGTGAGTGCAGATTGTGGTCCGCCCTGGCAATATAAAAGTGTTGGATATTTTTTTTGCAGCATCAAAATCCGGAGGATAAATAACCCACACCAGCATATCTTTTCCATCGGTGGTTTTTATCATACGCCTTTCTGTTTTGCTCATACTCAACGTTGCATAAGTAGCATCGTTTACATGTGTCAGTTGTTTCATATTGCCATTATCAATATCAACAGCAAATAATTCGGCAGCATGGTTCATATCAGTTCTTGAAACGATCAGCGTGTTACCAGTTTGTCCAACGATTCCTGTAACATCAAAATCCCCTTTGGTAATCTGGCGGATGATGGGCATCATTTTAGTAAGGCCGGGATAACTTACTTCAAACAATTGCAACGTGCCATCAATAGGTGCCCAGAAAAATAATTTCCTGCCTTCATCGCTCCATTTATAACCTTCCACGTGAATGTCATCTCTTTGTGTAGTAAGGTTCATTTTAGTAACACCGTTGGAAACAATGAGATCCTGTTTGTCCGCCTCATAACCTGCACGCTTCATACTTAACCATGCCAGTTCTCCTTTTTTATTGAATTGAGGGTTGATGTCATAACCAGGCATGCCTTGAGTAAGATTTTTTGTTATACCCGTTTCAATATTGTACGCATACAGGTCAGTGTTAGTACTGGTGGCATAAGCAGTGCCATATTCTTTTTTGGTGCAGTACACTACTTCTTTTCCATTGGGGTTCCAAACATAATCTTCATCACCACCAAAAGGTTTTTGCGGACAATCATAAGGCTCACCGGGCATCAGGTCTTTTCCTTCACCGGCCTTACCATTTACCATGGGGGATAACATCACGTGATCAAATTTGCCATCTTCATACGTATCCCAGTGGCGGTAATCCAAATTATCAAAAATATAGACGTTGGATTTTTTTAGTTCGGGATAATTATCTGCACCCGTAATATTTTTCACTTTCACTTCTGCATTGCTGATGATGTATTTGCCATCTGCAGAAATTTTTTCATTGTTCAGTAAACTATCTGCATTGGTTACCACTATTGCATCGCCACCGGCAACCGGTATCATGTAAGTTTTTTTAGCACTTTTATTTTCATCAGCATTGGGAGTGGAAACGGCATACAAAACATATTTTCCATCTTTAGAAATACCAAGGCCGGAAACTCTTCCTAATTTCCACAATAACTCTGGTGTCATTTTGTTTTGAGCCATTGCACTGCAGCAACTAAAGGCAACAATTATTAAAAGTAACTTTCTCATAATAGCATTATTAATTAGTAATTATTAATTCTTGATTGTTTTAGGATAATCAAATACCAATTGGCAAAATGTTTTTACACCAACATACAACTGGCTGTCATCAATTAAAAATTCACTGGTATGATGCGGCGGTGCATTCTTTGCATCATTAGCTCTTGGCATTCCGCCAATATAAAAAAAGAATGCGGGAGCTTTGGTGCCGAAATAACTAAAATCTTCTGCGCCGGTAACCCATTCCATTGCACGTACATTTTCTTTTCCGGCGGCGGTTTGTAAAGAAGGTACCATTTTTTCTACAAGAGAAGGGGTGTTATAAGTCACCAATGTTTTTTCATAAAAATTCACTTCCACTGTAGCATTAGAAGCTTCAGCAATTTTAGTGGCAGTAAACCTCATGCGCTCCTGCACATCTGTACGCATTTTGCTGTCCAATGTTCTTAAGGTGCCTTCCATCATGGCTTCTTCAGGAATAATATTAAAACGCACGCCACTATTAAATTTTGCAACAGTGATCACTACCGGTGCTTTGGTAAGATCCATTTGCCTGCTTACAATATTTTGGAATCCCTCAATGATCTGTGCTGATACAGCAATAGGATCAATACCCAGCCAGGGTTGCGAACCATGTGATGATTTGCCTTTCACTTTTACAGTAAACTGGTCGGCAGAAGCCATGAAGGAACCTGATTTGTATTGAATATCTCCTGCAGGTATCCATGACTCAATGTGCATACCAAAAACCACATCCACTTTAGGATTATCCATTACACCTTCCTTTACCATTAATGCAGCACCGCCTTCTTCACCGGTTGGCGGGCCTTCTTCAGCAGGTTGAAAGATAAATTTTATAGTGCCTGCGATATCTTTTTTCATGGCTGATAATACACGTGCTGTTCCTATAAGCATGGCCGTGTGTGCATCATGTCCGCAGGCATGCATAACGGGAACTTTTTGTCCATTATATTCTGTACTGTCTTTTGATGCAAAAGGAAGGTTAACTTTTTCTTTTACAGGCAATGCATCAATATCTGCTCTTAATGCAATGCATGGTCCGGGTTTGCCTCCTTTTAAAATAGCTACCACACCAGTTTTTCCAACACCGGTTTGTATTTCTAATCCAAGATCTTTTAATTGATCAACAATGTATGCTGCGGTTTTAAATTCACGATTACCCAGCTCAGGATGCTGGTGAAAATGCCTGCGCCATTCTACTAAATTAGATTGGATAGCTAATGCTTTGGTTTCAATGGTTTTTGAAATGTCTTGTGCCATTGTTTTTTGTGATGCGGTAACAACAATAGCAAAGAGAAGTAAGGTGATTTTTTTTCCCACCTTACGGGATTTCACTTTGTTCAACATTTTTGTTTGTTTTAGTTTGACCACAAAGCCACTACAAACACAAAGGAAATTCTTAGTGGCCTTTGCGTCTTAATGGGATATTTTTTAGAGGGTTGTCAATCTTCAAAAGGTTGATAACCCTAATTTAGATAAGGAAGTCAAGTTTTTAAAACTTGACTTCCTTGTTATTTGTATTCTCCAAATACTTTTCTTAATTCATCTGCAATTTCTCCCAATGTACAATAATTCTCCACAGCATCCACCACGGCAGGCATCAGATTTTCTCCATTGATCGCTTTTGCATGTAATGTGGCTAAACAAGCGGTTGCTTTTTTATTATCCCTTTTTGCCCTTAATGCTTTTAACTTATCGGTCTGTATCTTTTGTATGCTCTCATCAATTTTAAAAACAGGCGTGGTGTTTTTTTCCTCTACCTGGAATTTATTTACACCAACAATTATTTTTTCGCCGCTTTCAATATTGCGCTGGTATTCGTAGGCACTTTTTGCAATTTCGTTTTGCATAAATCCCTCTTCAATGGCGCTTACGCTGCCGCCCATCACATCAATCTTTTGTATCAGTTGCAATGCAGCAGCTTCTACTTCATTAGTAAGCGATTCTACAAAATAACTTCCTGCTAATGGATCAACGGTATCAGGCGCCCCGCTTTCAAAGGCAACAATCTGTTGGGTGCGTAGTGCAATTCTTGCGGCTTCTTCGGTGGGCAGGCTTAACGCCTCATCGTAACCGTTAGTATGTAAGGATTGTGTACCACCCAATACCGCGGCAATGGTTTGTATGGTTACACGGCTGATATTATTCTCCGGCTGCTGCGCTGTTAATGTGCTGCCGCCTGTTTGTGTGTGAAAACGCAACATCATTGCTTTGGGATCAGTGGCGCCTAATTCTTTCATGATATTGGCCCACATTCTTCTTGCTGCCCTGAACTTGGCTACTTCTTCAAATAAATTATTGTGTGCATTAAAGAAGAAGGAGAGGCGTTTGCCAAAAACATTAATATCCAAACCTTTTTCCAGTGCGGCTTTTACATAAGCTTTTCCATTGCTGAGGGTAAAGGCAATTTCCTGTACCGCCGTACTGCCCGCCTCACGTATATGGTAACCCGAAATGGAAATGGTATTCCATTTCGGCACTTCTTTGGCACACCATTCAAAAATATCGGTGATGATACGCATGGATGCTTTGGGCGGATAGATGTATGTTCCCCTTGCTGCGTATTCTTTTAAAATATCATTCTGAATTGTTCCGGTGATTTTCTTCAGGTCCCTGCCTGTTTTTTTTGCAAGAGCAACATATAATGCCAGCAAAATAAAACCGCTTGCATTGATCGTCATTGAGCTGGATACTTCTTCTAAATTAATGCCCTGAAAAAGTATTTCCATATCTTCCAAACTATCAATAGCCACACCTACTTTTCCTACTTCACCATCTGCTAAAGGATGATCACTGTCGTAACCAATTTGTGTGGGCAGGTCAAAAGCAACACTTAATCCGCTTACACCTTGTGATAATAAATAATGATAGCGTTTATTACTTTCTTCTGCCGTTGAAAAACCTGCATACTGGCGCATGGTCCATAGCTTGCCCCGGTACATATCCGGTTGCACGCCACGGGTGTAAGGAAATTCGCCAGGCTCCTCAATTGTCTGTTGTCCGATGTCTGTCGCCCGGTACACCTGTTTTATCTCAATACCAGAATCTGTTGTTATTTTTTTTTCATCAGCCATAAATATGTTTTACGAGGGCAGGACGGTTAGAACCGTCAGACCCTTTGTTATAAACTCTTGGAGGGTTTAGAATACTCTCACAATTCCTAAGCGTTTGCGAAACCCTCCAAGAGTTTGCAAGGTGCCTGACGACCTGGAGCCGTCGCGACACCTATTTTAAAACCTTTTGTGCTTCGTATTGTAATGCTTCCAAAACAATTTATAAACTCTTGGAGGGTTTAGAACACTCTTACAAATTTGAGGCGCTTTCAAAACCCTCCAAGAGTTTGCTAAGGTGTCTGACGACCTGGAGCCGTCGTGACACCTATTTTAAAACCTTTTGCGCTTCATATTGCAGCGCTTCCAAAACAATTTTATTTATTTCTGCGTTGTTCGTCATGGAATATTCTAAAAGCGACTTACTGAGATCCATAGCCGAAGCAGTTGCAGGCAATGTTGCGGCAATTTGGTTAATGATAAAAATGTTCTGGTCTCTTAATTTGGTAACGGCTTTCCACAATTCAGGCGTTACATAAATTTGCTGGCTGATGTTGTATTCGTATTCGCTGTTTAATGTTTGCAACAATTCCATTTGCATTTGCCTGGCACTGGTATCTTCGGAGTGTAACCTGGAGACAAGGTTTTTCAATCCTGCTCTTTCAGCGTATAAGGTAAGCCGTTCGTAAGCCTGCAGTTTTAATTTGATCGTTTCATTATTTATTCCCAACCGCTCTCTTAATTCATCTTTCATTCCTTTAAACTCTGCCAGCAACCAGGCAATGGCTATCAAAAACATAAAAGTGCCTGCAATCTGGATATCTGCAGCGGTTAAGTCCAATAAGTACATAGGTTTTTTTTAGATGACAAAAATAAGGTAAAATGTACTGCACTTTATACGGAATGGTTATCAGCCAGTTGGCCGGTAACCCCTGTAATTTTTCCTGCTTTCGAAAGACAGCATCATGGCGCTCTTTTAAATAGTTTATACCTTTGTACAAATTAATATAATATGGAAACTACAACAGCGCCGGTAACCCTTACAAAATCTGCTGTGGATGAAATTAAACGTTTGATGAGTGCGGAAGGATTTGATGCTGCCCAGCAATTACGCATTGGTGTAAAGGGTGGGGGCTGCAGCGGTATGACCTATGTTTTAGGTTTCGATATCCAAACAGAAAAGGATGAAAGTTTTGAAATAGCCGGTATTCCCTGTATCATGGAAAAATCCCACGGTATTTATTTGATGGGTATGGAAGTGGATTGGCAGGGTGGATTAAACTCCAGGGGCTTTACTTTTAATAATCCTAATGCCAGTAAAACCTGCGGTTGCGGTACCAGTTTTGCTGTATAAGCCAAATTGTATTTTGGCTTCCCGGTTGTATCATGAGGTTTACGCAGCAACTATTTCTCTTTCCTCATGCCAGCATGAATTTGGAAAGATAACCCAAAAAATAATTTGGGTTGTACTAAGTATAAGCCAAATTGTATTTTGGCTTCCTGGTTGCATCATGGGCTTTACGCAAAAACAAAAACTATTTCTTTTTTCTCACACCAGCATAAATTTCGAAAGGTAACCCAAAAAATATTTTGGGTTGTGCTAAATAAAAAACCCGTCCCCACAATGCTATGGGGACGGGTTTTTATATTGGCTTGTAGTTAAGATTAAGCTGTTGTTGTTTTTGTAACCACTTTTTTCTCTGTGCTGATGATCTCGGCTTCACCCAAAGGTTTGTCCTTTGCAAAATCAACCAGTATTGGTGCAGCAACAAATATAGAAGAGTAAGTACCTGTTATAACACCGATCAACATAGCGAATGCAAAACCTCTTGTTACTTCTCCACCAAAGATGAAAAGGATCAGCAGGGTTAAGAATACCGTTAATGATGTCATAATGGTACGGCTCAGCGTATCATTGATAGCACGGTTGATAATGCTGCCTTTTTGATCAGCCTTGCTGCCTTTACTGTATTCCCTGATACGGTCAAATACAATTACGGTATCGTTCATACTAAAACCAATTACAGTTAACACAGCCGCAATAAAGTGCTGGTCAATTTCTAATGGGAATGGTACAATGTTTTTAAAGAAAGAGAATACGGCCAAAGTAACCAGTACGTCATGCAGCAATGCCACGATGGTACCCATTGAATACCTCCAGTCGTGGAAGCGGATGAAGATATAAACGAAGATGACAATGATAGCAAAAATGGTAGCTTTTATAGCGCCTGATTTTAACTCAGCAGAAATAACCGGCTGAATAGTTGTAGAACTTTGAATAGATGCTTTGGTAGGATCAGGTTTGATAAATTCTTCGTAGGTTAAGTTAGCAGGTAATACTTTCTTAAGGCCCAGGTACAATCTTGTTCTTACAATGCTATCAGTATTATCTTGTCCTAATAAATATGAAGTGGTGATATTCAAGTGACGGTTGTCGCCCACTGGTTTAATAAGCGGGAAATCGTCAAAAACCTTCTTAAGACTATCCTGCACATCATCATTTTTTACAGCTTGCTCAAATTGTACGGTATAACTGCGACCTCCTTTAAATTCCACACCCTGGTGGAAACCATTAAAGAATGCGCCAACACCTGCCAATAAAACAACGATTGAAATACCATATGCTACTTTCCTGTATTCAATAAACTTAAAGCTGGCGTGTTTAAATATGCGTTTTGATAAGCCGGTGAAATAATTAAAGTGGCGTTGTTTATTCATCCATACCTCAGTAACTAATCTTGACACTAAAATTCCGCAGAATAAGGAGAGTACTATACCCAGCATTTGCGTAGTAGCAAAACCTAATACCGGACCTAAACCAAAATAGAATAAGATGGCTGCAGTTAAGAAAGTGGTTACGTGAGCATCCAGTACGGGGGCTAATGAACGGCGGTAACCATCATTAACTGCCTGCTGGTAAGATTTACCCCTGGTAAGTTCTTCTTTTATCCTTTCAAAGATGATTACGTTAGTATCCACCGCCATACCCACAGTAAGCACCAAACCGGCAATACCAGCTGCTGTTAATGTGGCGCCAAACGCAGTAAGGCAACCAATGGTAAATAATAAGTTTAGTATTAAAGCGATGTTAGCTACCCAGCCTGCAGTGTTGTAATACACCAGCATCAGGATGAATATCACCAGGAAAGCGATCGCAAAAGACATCATACCACCCCTGATAGAAGCTTCCCCTAAGGTAGGGCCTACTATCGTGTCGGCAACAATTTTAGGTGGTGCACTAACCCTTCCTGATTTCAATGTATTGGCAAGGTCAGTAGCTTCGTCTACAGTAAAACTTCCGGAGATTATTGAAACACCATCTTCAATGGGGTTAATTACATTGGGAGCTGAGTAAACAATGTTATCAAGTACAATGGCAATTGGCCTGCCCACATTCTTTGTAGTTAATCTGCCCCAGGCGCCTTTACCAAAAGAAGTCATTCTTAAATTAACGCCGGGTTTGTTATTCTGGTCGTATTCAAAATTCGCTGTTTCAATGGCTTCACCTTCTATTGGCGCATTATCTGATCCTGGTATAGTTTTAATGGCATAAACAGGGAAGAAACGGGTATTGCCTTTTTCAGATTTTTCTTCAACACCCAATAAGAATTTGCAATTAGCCGGCAAAACACTTTTTACCACATCATTATTTAAATAACGGTAAAACGTACCCGTATCCTTCAGAGCAACATTTCCAATAGCTGCCACATAATATTGTTTGCCTGATTTATCAGTTTGCACATCAATAGGGTTCATCACACGGAAAAACGGATTGGCATTAAGCTTATCTTTAGTGCTGTCAGTTATTTTTTTAGTGGTGTCACCTGGGTTAGAGGTAGTATCAACCACGCCATTCAAATAATTATGCAGGGCATCGTCAGCAACTTTTAAAGAAGAAGCTAATTCATCAATACGGTACACTTCCCAAAATTGTAAGTGTGCAGCGGCTGACAATAATTTTTTTACCCTGTCAGGATTATCTACTCCTGCTAATTCAACAGTAATGATACCTTTATTTTCATCAAGGTTGATATTAGGCTGGGCCACACCAAATCTATCAATACGTCTGAGTAATACTTTGTAAGTTTCTTTGATGGCGCCTTTAGCAGTTTCAGATAATTTGCTGGCTACCTGGTCATCACTATCAGATATCTTGATTTCTTTTCCCTGTCCTGCAAATAAAGTGGCCAGTTTACCGGAACCATTGTTCTGAACGAATGCTCTTTTAAATAAAGTAATAAAATCAACGCCACTATTAGTAGGCTTTAGTGCATTTGCACCTTCTATTGCTTTTAAAAGAGCAGAATCTTTTGCATTATTGCTCAGTGATTTTAATAAACCATCCAGACTTACGTCCATGGTTACACTTAAACCCCCTTGCAGGTCCAAACCAAGGTTCAGTTCATTTTCTTTACATTTTTGGTAAGTAGTACCAACAACAGGGAATATCTCTTTGTCTTTTGTTGCCAAAAAGATACTGTCTTTCACTACCTTGATCGCAGCGTCCTGGGCTTCTTTTGATAAACCAGGAGAAGATTTTTTGACAATTTTTGTTGCTTGTGCTGTTACATCGCTCTCGTAGTTTTTCACTACCCAGGTGTACGACAGTTCCCAAAGTGATATTATAATCAACGCAATGGTAAAAAACCAAACCAGCCCTTTCAATTTCATAATAGTAAACTTTTAATAGCTATTGCTTCAATTTTTTAGAAGTGTGCAAAGATAGGGGAAAAACCGATTGAAGATTACTGCTGGTTAATTTTAGAATTTTACTCATTTTGCATCCTAAATGAGTTATATGGATATGTTTCATACTGGTTGCGCTTACCTCCTGGTTTTTGGAGCCTTGTCAGGTGGCTGTTCTTCACCCAAAAAAGTGATTACCAAAGTGCCTAACGCAGACTCGCCGGTGGTGGCAGTTATTACCCCGGTAATACTGCCAGACAGCGCCAAAACGGATGCCTTACTGGAAAATTTGTTTAAAGAAAATCCTGTTTATTTCGACAGCATTACAGCACATAAAAAAGACTGGAATGTACAGGTGATCTATACCAGTATCGACAGGGGCCAGAACGGTGTACCCAAACTTAAAAATTATTATTTTAATGTAGACCCCGGCAATTATTTTTACCCGGCCTCAACTGTAAAATTGCCCATTGCATTACTGGCTTTACAAAAGCTTAATGAATTAAAAGAAAAGGGTATAGACAGGAACACCACTATGATAACAGAAGCTGGCAACAGTACGCAAACCCCCGTGTACAATGACCCTGCAACCCCCGATGGAAGGCCAACCATTGCACAGTATATAAAAAAAATACTGATGGTTAGTGATAATGATGCTTATAATCGCCTGTATGAATTTTTGGGGCAGGAGTACATCAATAATGAGTTGCATAAAAAAGGATACAGTGATGTGCAGATATTGCATCGTTTAGAAATTTCACTACCTGCTGAAGCTAATCGTCAAACAAATCCTATAAAGTTTTTAAATTCAGCCGGTAATATTTTGTATGAACAGGGTATGCAAACCAACACTGCGCAATACGATATAAGACACGACAGCCTGGGAAAAAGTTTTATGAAAGAGGGAAAGCTGGAAGATGGGCCAATGGATTTTTCAAAGAAGAACCGCATCAGCCTGGAAGACCTGCATAACATTTTGATCAGTCTTGTTTTTCCTGAAAGAGTTACTGCCAGTCAGCGGTTTAATATAACTGAAGATGACCGGCAGTTTGTTTTAAAATATATGAGCCAGTTGCCAACGGAAAGTACTTATCCACCGTATAGTGCAGATACTGCAACTTACTTTCCTGCTTATTGTAAATTTTTATTGCTGGGTGGTGACCCTGCTGCTACGCTTAAGAGTTTACCGGGTAACATAAGGATATTTAATAAACCCGGCGATGCTTACGGGCAAATGCTGGATGTGGCTTACATAGTGGATTATGAAAAAGGAATAGAGTTCTTTTTATCTGCCGTTATTTATTGCAACAGTGATGGCATAGTAAATGATGATACCTACGATTACAAAACCATTGGCCTGCCTTTTATGAAAAACCTGGGCAAAGTGATTTATGATTACGAAGTAAAAAGGCCGAAGAAAATTTTACCTGATCTTTCTGGCTTTAAATTTAATTACGACAAGTGATAAAAAAATATATCTAAGCAATAATACTATTTCATTGATTTTTTTTAACCATTAATAATTACTTTTGCAAAATATGCAACTATCAACACTTTTAACGAGATTTAACGAGCCAGAAACCCTGAAAATGGCCAAATTGGGAAGAGAATTAAGAGCAAGCGGAATTGATGTAATTGATCTTAGTCTTGGAGAACCGGATTTTGACACCCCGCAACACATTAAAGATGCCGCAATAAAAGCGATCAATGATAACTGGAGCCACTATACACCGGTACCGGGATTTGCTGATCTGCGTGAAGCCGTGTGCACCAAATTAAAACGTGATAATAACTTAGAGTATAAACCGGAGAACATTGTTACTTCTACCGGTGCCAAGCAAAGTTTGGCCAATGCTATTTATGCAGTGGTTGATAATGGTGATGAAGTGATTATTCC